>Ga0265338_10002398_pt1 | contig 28202 bp, 18 predicted proteins | sample 42126metaG_FD_193579 | JGI IMG/M metagenome (GOLD analysis project Ga0265338, IMG submission 193579) | Rhizosphere microbial communities from Carex aquatilis grown in University of Washington, Seatle, WA, United States - 4-21-26 metaG | ecosystem: Host-associated > Plants > Roots > Rhizosphere...
CGGCCTCGCCGTTCGGCCATGTCTGCTCGCCGGGTGAGGTGGCCGAGGCCGTGCTGTTCCTTGTCACCTCCGGCTACGTGAACGACCAGCGGATCACCGTGGACGGAGGCACGTTCTGACATGATCGCGCTCGTCCCGCCGGTTACCCCGCTGCCGGAAGAGACCGCTGAACTGCGCGCGCAGGTGCGGGAGTTCATCGCCGGGGAACTGGCCGCGGGCCGGTTCGCGCCGGCTTGCGACTCCTGGCACGCCGGCTGGGACGAGGACTTCAGCCGGCGTCTCGGCACCCGGGGCTGGCTCGGCATGACCATTCCCGTCGGCTACGGCGGGCAGGGACGGTCAGCGCTTGAGCGGTACGTGGTGACCGAGGAACTGCTCGCCGCGGGCGCGCCGGTGGCCGCGCACTGGATAGCTGACCGGCAGACGGCCCCCGCCCTGCTGCGTTACGGCACCGAGCGGCAGAAGGAGCGTTACCTGCCCGGCATCGCGCGGGGTGAGTGTTACGTGGCGCTCGGCCTGTCCGAGCCGGACGCGGGCTCGGACCTGGCCGGCGTGCGGACGCGGGCCGCGAAGGTGCCTGGCGGCTGGGAGCTGACCGGCACCAAGGTCTGGACGACCGGCGGGCATCACGCGCATGTCATCACCGTGCTAGCCCGCAGCGGCCCGGCCGACGGCCGCAACCGGCGCGCGGGCCTGTCGCAGTTCATCGTCAACCTGCCCGATCCCGCGGTGCGGGTCCGCCCGATCCGGCTGCTGTCGGGTGAGCATCACTTCAACGAGGTCGTGCTCGACGGCGTGTTCATCCCCGACGACATGGTGCTCGGGGAACCCGGCGAGGGATGGCGCCAGGTGACCGCCGAGCTGGCCTTCGAGCGCAGCGGCCCGGAGCGCTTCCTGTCCACGTTCCCGCTGCTCGACTGCCTCGTCAGGCAGCTGGCCGAGCAGTCGGCCGCCGCCGGTCCGGCCGACGCGATCGCGCTCGGTGAGATCGTCGCCCGGGTGTGGACGCTGCGCCAGATGTCCCTGGCGGTGGCCGGTGCGCTGGCCCGGGGGGATGCGCCGGAGGTGGCCGCCGCGCTGGTGAAGGACCTCGGCACCCGGCTGGAGAACGAGGTCATCGACGTGGCCAGGCGGCTCGCCCGGGTGGAGGCCGCCCCGGCCGCGCCTGGCCTGCCCGGGCTGCTGGCCGGCGCGGTCATGTACTCTCCCGGGTTCACGCTGCGCGGCGGCACCAACGAGATCCTCCGCGGCGTGGTGGCCCGGGCCCTGGGACTGCGGTGAAGGACGGCAACGGGTGACGGAGGGCGCGGCGGTAACACCGGACGGCGAGTTGAAGCTGCTCGCGCAGACCTGCGACGCGCTGTTCGGCGACCATGCCGGCGACCATGCCGGCGACCACGCGGGCGGGCGGGACGGGTGGTGGGACGAGCGGCTCTGGGCGGCCCTCGAGGAGGCCGGCCTCCCGCTTATCTCCGTCCCTGAGGTCGCGGGCGGCTCGGGCGGGTCGCTTGAGCACGCGGCGGTGGTGCTGACCTGCGCGGGCGAGCACGCGGCGATGGTGCCGGCCGCCGAGACCGCGCTGCTCGGCGGCTGGCTGCTGGCCGAGGCCGGTCTGCCCGTCCCGCCCGGGCCGCTCGTCGCGGTCCGCGCCCGCGTCCCGGCGGCCGGGGGAGCCGGCGCCGTCAGCCTCACCCGGGTGCCGGGCGGCTGGCTGGTGCGCGGGCGCCTGCCGCGGGTCGGCTGGGGCCGCGTCGCCGGGCGCGTCGTCGTCCTGGCCGAAGCGGGCGGCGCGGAACTCGCCGTCGCCCTCGGGCCGGGCGAGGTGACCGCCGTGCCGGGCGCCAACGTGGCCGGCGAGCCGCGTGACGACCTCATCGTGGACACCGTGGCCGGCCACGCCGCGGTGCGCGAGGTCGCGGTCGGCACCGGCCAGGTGCTGCGCCTGCGGGCCGCGCTCGCGCGCGTCCTGCTGATCTCGGGCGCCATGGGCCGCGCGCTTGACCTGACCGTCCGGTACGCGGGCGAACGGCAGCAGTTCGGCCGCAGCCTCGGCAGCTTTCAGGCCATACAGCAGCAGGTCGCCGAGCTGGCCGCCGAGACCGCCGCCGTGCGGGCGGCGGCGGACGCCGCCGTGCGCCGCTGCACTGGTGACGGTTGCACTGGCGACAGCTTCGCCAGCCCCGGCGCGTGGTTCGCGGTGGCCTCCGCTAAGGTACAGGCGGCCCGCGGCGCCACCGTCGCCGCGCGCATCGCCCACCAGGTGCACGGGGCGATCGGCTTCACGCAGGAGCACGCGCTCCGGCTGAGCACCACCCGGCTGTGGGCGTGGCGCGACGAGGCGGGCAGCCCGGCGGAATGGGCGGACGAACTCGGCCGGCACGTGCTGGCCGGCGGGCCGCTCTGGCCCGTCATCACCGAGAGGCAGGGAGAGCGGCGTGGCTGACCTGGAGTACACCGTCAACGACGGTATCGGGACGATCCTGCTCAACCGCCCGGCGGTGAAGAACGCCTTCACCTACGCGATGATCGACGAGTGGGCGGCGGCGCTGCGGTCGGCGCGCACCGACCCGGAGGTGCGGGTCGTCGTGGTCACCGGCGCGGGGGACGCGTTCTGCTCCGGGGTGGACCTGGGCGAGTTCACCGGTGACGCCACCGACCCCCTCGCCGTCAAGTCGGTGCTGCACGACCGCATCCACCGGGTCGCGTACGCGCTTGAGGACCTGGACAAGCCGGTGATCGCGGCGGTGAACGGCACCGCCGTCGGCGCGGGGATGGACATGGCGCTGATGTGCGACATCCGGCTGCTCGCCCGCTCGGCGCGGCTGTCGGAGGGCTACATCAAGGTGGGCCTCGTCCCCGGTGACGGCGGCTGCTACTTCCTGCCTCGCCTGGTCGGCATGGCGAAGGCCCTGGAACTGCTGTGGACGGGGGACTTCGTGGACGCCGAGGAGGCGCTGCGGCTCGGCATCGCCAGTCACGTCTACGATGACGCGGACTTCGCCGCGTCCTGGGGCGAGTTCGCGGGCCGGATCGCCGCGCAGCCGCCGCTCAACGTGCAGCTGATCAAGCGGGCGGCCTACCAGTCGGCCCGGTCGGACCTGCGGACCGCGCTCGACCTCATCTCTTCGCACATGGCCGTGGTGCGCAGCACGCGGGACTCGGCGGAGGCGATGGCGGCGTTCCGTGAGCGCCGCGCCCCGCGCTTCGAAGGCCGCTGAGGGTTCGGGGCGAGGGTGGACCCGGGTCAGGTCACCCGGTAGGCGGTGTACGCCACGCTGTCCGCGCCGCGGACCGCCGACGCGACGAAAACCGAGCGCTCGAGCACGGCCAGCCGCGGTGCCGACGTCTCCAGGTGCACCGCGACGCGGAAGTAGTACGCCGCCGGGTCTACCGCCTCGCCGCGCAGCAGCGCCGCGAGCACCTCGGGCGGCCCGCTGCGCACTCCCGACGTCCGGAAGTGCACGAACTCCCCGGCGGAGGTCCGCGCCGAGTACCGCGTGTCGATCTCGATGCCGCCGTCCGGCCGGACCACCTGCCAGTCCGCGCCGCCGGGCAGGATCTCCGCCTCGAACGGCCCGCCCGCCGGCTCGCTGGCCAGCCCGTCAAGCAGCCCGCCGGCGACGGCGGCGACCCGGCCGCCGGCGATCGGGACGACCCGCCGGTGACCGGCCCGCGTCACCCCGTGATCCTCCAGCGGCCCGAGGCGCGCGTCCACGGTGAACGCGGGCTCAAGGCCCGGGACAGGGGCGCGCGGTGCCGTGGGTTCCTCAGTCACCCGGGCAGCGTACCGCCGTGGGGCGAAGCTGCGACAGCGGCCGTAGCATGGGCCCATGACATGGGAGGAACTGCTCGGCTACTGCCTGGCCAAGCCGGGCGCCTGGCAAGACGAGCCGTGGGACGGGGACGTCGTCGCGAAGGTCGGCTCGAAGATCTTCGCCTTCCTCGGCTCCGGCGCGAGCGGCCCGCCCGGCGTCGGCGTCAAGTGCGGCGCCACCCGCGAGGCGGCCGACGAGTGGCTGCTCCGCTACCCGGACGACGCCACGGTCATGCCCTACATCGGCCGGTCCGGCTGGAACAACCTCAGGTCGGCCAGCGCGATCCCGGACGAGGAGATCCTCGAGGCGATTGACGCCTCGTACGCGATGGTGGTCAGCAAGCTGCCGAAGAAGGACCGCCCGCGGTAGCCCGGGGCGGTCCGGGTCGGGGTCAGGGGCAGGTGAGCAAACACTTGTGCGGACAATGTGCTAATTCGAGAACATGGGGCAGATGAACCGCATGAGTTCTGAGATATGGCCAGGGCAGCCGTACCCCCTGGGCGCCGGCTACGACGGTGTGGGTACCAACTTCACGCTGTTCTCCGAGGTAGCCGACCGCGTCGAGCTGTGCCTGTTCGAAGACGGCAAGGAGCGGCGCCTCGACATGGCCGAGGTGGACGGCTACGTCTGGCACTGCTTCCTGCCCGGCATCGGCCCCGGCCAGCGCTACGGCTACCGGGTACACGGGCCGCGCCACCCCGAGGTTGGGCTGCGCTGCGACCCGTCGAAGCTGCTGATCGACCCGTACGCGAAGGCGCTTGACGGCGAGGTCCGCTGGGACCCCGCCGTTTACGGTTACCCGCTCGGCGGCGACGACCTGGAGCGCAACGACGCCGACAGCGCCGCGTTCGTCCCGCGCGCGGTGGTGACCAACCCGTGGTTCGAGTGGGGGGACGACCGGCAGCTGCGCGTGCCGTGGCACGAGAGCGTGCTGTACGAGTGCCACGTCAAGGGCCTCACCATGCGCCACCCGGACATCCCGCAGGAACTGCGGGGCACGTACGCCGGCATGGCGCACCCGGCGGTCATCGATCACCTCACCCGGCTCGGCGTCACCGCGGTAGAGCTGATGCCGGTGCACCACTTCATCCACGATCACCACCTGGTCGACCAGGGGCTGCGCAACTACTGGGGCTACAACTCCATCGCCTTCCTCGCCCCGCACAGCGACTACTCGGCGTGGGGCGTGGAGCAGGTCGTCTCCGAGTTCAAGTACCTGGTCAAGTCGATGCACGAGGCCGGGATCGAGGTCATTCTCGACGTGGTCTACAACCACACCGCCGAGGGCAACCACCGCGGCCCGGTGCTGTCCTTCAAGGGCATCGACAACCCCGCCTACTACCGGCTCGCCGACGGCGGCCGGTACTACTTCGACACCACGGGCACCGGCAACACGCTGAACATGCGCCAGCCGCACGTCTTGCAGCTGATCATCGACTCGCTGCGCTACTGGGTGACCGAGATGCACGTGGACGGCTTCCGGTTCGACCTCGCCGCCAGCCTGGCCCGCCAGTTCCACGAGGTCGACCGGCTGTCCGCCTTCTTCGACCTCATCCAGGTGGACCCGGTGGTCTCCCAGGTGAAGCTCATCGCCGAGCCGTGGGACGTGGGCGAGGGCGGCTACCAGGTCGGCAACTTCCCGACCCTGTGGTCGGAATGGAACGGCCGGTACCGGGACACCGTGCGCGACTTCTGGCGTGGCGCGGACCGTACCATGGCCGACTTCTCCTACCGGCTCACCGGCAGCTCCGACCTGTACGGGCGGACCGGCAGGCGGCCGCACGCCAGCGTTAACTTCGTCACCGCGCACGACGGGTTCACCCTCACCGACCTGGTCTCCTACGACCACAAGCACAATGAGGCCAACGGGGAGGAAAACCGCGACGGCACCGACGACAACCGCTCGTGGAACAGCGGCGCGGAAGGGCCGTCCCAGGACAAGGAAGTCCGCACGATCCGCGAGCGCCGCCGCCGCGCGCTGATGACCACGCTGCTGCTCAGCCAGGGCGTGCCGATGATCAGGCACGGTGACGAGCTCGGCCACTCCCAGGGCGGCAACAACAACGCCTACTGCCAGGACAACGAGATCTCCTGGCTCGACTGGGAGCACGCGGACGCCGACTTCGTCGCCTTCTGCGCCGACCTCGTCGCGTTCCGGCACCAGCACCCGGTGTTCTGGCGGCGGCGGTTCTTCGAGGGCGAGCCCATCTTCGGCGGCGAGCTGTCCGATATCGCCTGGTTCCGGCCGGACGGCGCCGAGATGACGGACGACGACTGGCAGGCGGGCTTCGCCAAGTCACTCGGCGTCTTCCTCAACGGCGACGCGCTGCCCGACCCCGACGCGCGCGGCCGCAGGCTCCGCGACGACAGCTTCCTGCTGCTGTTCAACGCGCACCACGACGACGTCACGTTCGTCCTGCCGGGCCGGGAATGGGGCAAGCGGTGGCTGACCGAGCTGACCACCGTCAGCGACCCGAGCCTGCGCCGGGCGAAGACACCTGGCGCCAAGGTCGCCGTCGCGGGCCGCAGCGTCCAGGTGCTGCGCCGCGTCGAGCACCCGGCGGAGAGCTCCGCCAGGCCCCGGGCCTCGCGCGGCTAAGTCACGGCGCGGGGTCAGTCCCGCCGGTCGCCGTAGGGGGCGTTGCCGTAGCGGGGGCCGCCGTACTGCGGGTTCGCGTATTGCTGGTCGCTGTACCGGGGGTCGCCGTACGGGGCGTTGCCGTCCTGGGGGTTCCCGTACCGGGGATCGCCGTACTGGGGGTTCCCGTAGTGTGGCTGGCCGGGAGCGGCCGCCGCCCGGGTCACGACCTGGTCCTCCGGCCGGTCGATGCCGGACCGCGACAGGTAGATGAACGATGCCAGCGTCAAGATCAGCGTCACGACGGACACGGGACCGTGACCGAGCCCCATGCCGCTGATGTTCTTCGCCATGCCGAAGTAGTCAGCGAACGAGGCGCCGATCGGCCGGGTCAGCACGTACGCCACCCAGAAGGTGAGCACCGGGTTGGCGCCGAGCCGCCACGCGACGAGCGGCACGCAGATCAGCGCGGTGAACACGAACGCCGACCCCAGGTAGCCCAGGTGGAACGTGGTCGCGAACAGGTCGCCGAGCGCGGTGCCCATGGCGAACGTGAAGATGACCGCCAGCCAGTAGAACACCTCGCGGCGCCGCGTCACGATCGAGTGGATGTCCAGGGTTCCCTCGAACCGGTACCAGGTGGCGAAGGTCACGCCCAGGCACACCGCGTAGAACGTCGCGGACACCATGTACGCGAGGTGGAGCACGATGTGCATCACGTCCGCGCACATCGTGCCGAAGACCGCCACCATCGCCACCGCCGACCAGTACGGCCAGGTCCGGTACCGCGGCGTGCTGAACTGCCAGGTGATCGTGACCGCGAACAGCACGAACCCGACGAGCACGGCGGCGTACTGGTTCCAGTCCTTCACCAGGAAGTCAGACACCGCCTCGCCCATCGCGGTGGTCAGCAGCTTCACCGCCCAGAAGTAGGGCTTCACCGCGGGAACCTTGGAAGCGCCGACGACGACCCGGGGGTCATTCGGTCGGCTCTGATGCCGTCCAGCCATGCGGTAAGGGTGCCACAAGCTGCGGACCCGCCGGCCCCTGGCGGCCGGTTCGCAACCTCTGAATCCGCTCAGTCTGCCTAAGATCTGACTAACGAGCAGGCGCGGGCCGGCGTGCCGCCCGGACGCCGGGCGACCCGCGCTGACAGCACCGGCTCAGCCGGCTGGCCAGGATGGACGGCGACGGCCGGCGGTCCTTCGTCCCCCGGTAAGATCCCCGGTCATGGAGCACATCGCCGCGGCCGGGCAGCGAGCACCGCGGTGATCGTCGCCGCCGCCATCTGCCCGTGCCCGCCGCTGCTCGCCCGCGAGCTGACCGGCCAGGCCGAGGTGCTGCCCGAGCTGCGCGCCGCCTGCGCGGCCGCCGTCGGGTCCCTCGCCGCCGCCGGCCCGGACGTGATCGTCGTCGCCGGCCCGGACGAGGAGACCGGCAGCTGGGACCCGGACGGCCGGCTGGACACCGCCGCTTACGCGCCAGCCGGCGTTCTTGGCCCGCGGGCGGACCGCGCCGCGGCGGGGCTGCCGCTGTCGCTCGGCATCGGGGCACGGCTGCTCGACGAGGCGGGCTATACCGGGCCGCGCGCACTGCGCGGCATCGCCGCGCTGGCCGCGCCGGACGACTGCCTGCGCCTCGGGCACCAGGTCGCCGGCGTCGCGCCGCGCGTCGCGCTGCTCGCGATGGGTGACGGCAGCGCCCGCCGTTCCGTGTCGGCCCCCGGCTACCTGGATGAGCGCGCCGCGCCGTTCGACGCGGCCGTGGAGCGCGCGGTCCGCGACGGGGACCTGGCCGCGCTCGCCGCCCTCGACCCGGACCTCGCCGCGGACCTGATGGCCGTCGGCCGCCCCGCCTGGCAGGTCCTCGCGGGCGCCCTCGGCGCCGCCGCCGGCGATGGCCCATCCGCCGCCGGCGCCCTGCCGCCCGGCCGTCTCCGAAGCGAGGTCTTGTACAGCGCCGCGCCGTTCGGCGTGGCCTACCTCGTCGCGGCTCTCGCGTTAACGCCGCTTCCGGCGGTCGGCTCGCGCAGCATGACCGTGAGCTGGATCCTTGAGGAGATGTCCAGCTTGCCGAAGATGTGCTCGACGTGCGCGTCGACCGTCCGCTTGGAGATGAACAGCCGCGCGCCGATCTCCCGGTTGGACAGCCCGCTGGCCACCAGGAGGGCGATCTCCCGTTCGCGCCTGGTCAGCACGGCCGCCAGGCCCCGCAGCCCGTCGGCCGCCGTGTCATCGCCGTCCGCGCTGTCGCCGCCCGCCCCGCCCGGCGGCCCGCTGGCCTCGTCAAGCGCCTCCCTGACCACGGCGTCCAGGCCGAGTGCGGCACCGCGGGAGTAGGCGGCCGTGTACCGCCGCTCGCCGAGCGCCTCACGGGCGGCGTCGAGCGCGTGCTGCCGGGACTCCTCGAGCACGGCGATGCCGGACAGCCTCCGCCCGGTGGCCGCCCAGAGCTGGTCCGCGGCGCCGAGCAGCCACGCGGTGCGCTCAGGCTGCTCGCGCCGCGCGGCGAGCCAGGCAAGCCCCTCGACCGCGTACGCCGTCCCGAGCACGTCGCCGAGCGCGTGCTCGGCGGCCAGCGCCCGGTGCAGTGCCTCGGCGGCGGCGGGCTCCCGGCCGGGACACCGGACGAGCGCGAGCCCGGAGATCAGGTACAGGTACCCGCTGATCCACCGCTCACGGCCCGCCGCGCCAGGCGCGGGCGCGCCAGGCGCGGGCGCGGCGGGTTCGGGTTCGCCGCGCGGGTGCTCGCCGAGCAGGGCGAGGCCGCGCTCGCAGCAGGCGACGGCCTCATCGGTGTTTCCTCTGAGCTGGTGCAGCAGCGCGAGCTGGGTCACCAGCTCAAGCAGCCCCGTCGCCTGCCCGCAGTCGGCTCGCCGTAGCCGGGCCATCTCGGCCGCCTCCAGCGCCTCCTCGTACCGGCCCGCGAAGCCAAGCGCCATGGTCAGCCGCAGGTAACCGCGGGCGACGGCGGATTCCGCGCCGTGGCCGATCGCGGTGGCCAGCCGGATGGAGGCGCCGATGTCCGCGAGCGCACCGGGCAGGTCACCTTGGAAGGTGGCGAGCTGGCCGCGAGCGGCGAGCGCCCAGGCGCGTTCGCGCGCCGGCTCGGGGAACAGCCTGACCACCCGGCCAAGCCACTGCCTGCCTTCATCGAGCTGGCCGCAGACCTGCCAGTAGCAGGTCAACCGCACGGCGAGGTCCGCGCCGAGCCGCAACCGGGCAGCGGCATCGGCCGACTGCGGCCTGGCCCGCGGGCCCGGCTGCTCCCCGCCGAGCGCATGGCTGAGCGCCGCGCGAACGTTCTCCTGCTCCCGGCGCAGCGCGCGCAGCACCCCCGCCTGGTCGGCCACCGCATGACCGTTGGCGTCCTGCCCGTCAGGCGTCACGCCGCGAACGCGCCCGCCGCCCGTGAACCTCATCCCGAATGCCCGCGCGATGGCCACCGACCGGGCGGTGAGCCGGTCAAGGAACGGCTCGGCGCCGCCGGCGTCGGCGAGGCGGTCCGCGCCGAACTCGCGCAGCGCGCCAAGCAGCCGGTACCTGGACGGGTCCGCGCGGTCCCGCAGGACCACGGACTTGTCGACGAGGCCCACAAGCGCGGGTACGACCTGCTCGCGGGTCAGCTGGCCGTCCGCGCACACGTACTCGGCCCCGCTCACGTCGAACGTCCCGGCGAACACCGACAGCCGCTCCCACAGCGTCCGCTCGGCCGGGCTGCACAGCTGGTAGCTCCAGTCGATCGCGGCGCGCAGCGTCTGGTGCCTTGGGCTGGTGCCGCGGCGGCGAGGAGTCAGCATCCTGATGCCGGACTCCAGCTGGCTCGCCAGTTCCGGCAGCGGCAGTGCGCGCAGCCGGACGGCGGCGAACTCGATCGCGAGCGGTATGCCGTCCAGCCGCCGGCACAACCGCACGATGTCCGCCCGGTTCCCCGGCGTAACGCTGAACCCGGGCACCACCGCCGCCGCGCGCTGGGCGAACAGCTCGACCGCGGCGCGGGCCGGGGGCAGCGGCGGCAGCGGGAAGGCGTGCTCGCCCGGCACGTCAAGCGGCTGCCTGCTGGTGACGATGAGGGTGACGCCCGGCGCGCCGCGCAGCACGGTGTCGGCGAACTCGCCGCAGGCGTCGACCAGGTGCTCGCACGTGTCAAGGATGAGCAGCAGCTCCCGGCGGCGCAGGTGATCAAGGACGGGCGTCCGGCCCGGCTCGTCGCCGGGCATCACTCCGATCGCCGCGGCGACCGCCCCGGCAACCTGGCCGGGGTCATCGATTCCGCCCAGGTCGACCAGCCAGGCACCGTCCTGGTAGCGGTCGGCGGCCTCCGCCGCGGCGCGCAGTGCGAGCCGGGTCTTGCCCACGCCGGCCGGCCCGGTGACCGTCACGAGGCGGACGGTGCGCAGTAGCGCGGCGAGGCGGGCGAGCTCGTCCTCACGGCCGACGAAGCCGGTGGCCTCCGCGGGCAGCAGGCCGAGCCGTCGCGGGCCGGTGACCTGGCCTCGGGCGACGACGTTGGCCATGGTTACCTCACGGTGGACGGGGACGTCGCCACCATAACATTGGGTCGCCGATGAACGCACGCGCATCACACGGTCCGCGGCGCTGTGTGATGTTGTCCCTGCCGGACCGGCCCGACATGGGCAAACTGGGTCTGACGTGGTAGGACAAAAGGGAACGACGAGGTTAGGAGGCGGCGCCATGCGCGACGCGGTGATCGTGGCGGCGGTTCGGACGCCGGTTGGCAAGCGGAACGGTGCCCTGGCGGGCGTGCACCCGGTGGACTTGTCGGCGCACGTGCTCAACGCACTGGCCGAGCGCGCGGGCCTGGACCCGGCCGACGTTGACGACGTGGTCTGGGGGTGCGTCAGCCAGGTCGGCGAGCAGACCTTCGACATCGCCCGTAGCTCCGTGCTTGCCGCGGGCTGGCCGCAGTCGGTGCCGGGCGTCACGGTGGACCGCCAGTGCGGTTCCAGCCAGCAGTCCGTGCACTTCGCCGCCGCTGGCCTGGTCAGCGGTCAGTACGACGTGGTGGTGGCGGGCGGCATCGAGTCGATGAGCCGGGTGCCGATGGGCTCCTCGATCGGCGCACTCGGGCCCGACCGCGCGTCCTGGCCGAACCCGTCCGGTTCCGGGCTGCAGACCGTCTTCGGCGGGAAGCCGCCCAACCAGGGAATCGGCGCGGAGATGATCGCCGAGCGATGGGGCCAGTCCCGCGCCCAGCTTGACGAGTTCTCGCTGTCCTCGCACGAGAAGGCGGCCGCCGCGATCGACGAGGGCCGGTTCGCCGCCCAGTACGCCCCGGTGAAGCTGGAGGACGGCACCGTCGTCGACGTCGACGAGGGCATCCGCCGCGGCGGCACGCTCGAGGGCATGGCGAAGCTCAAGACGGTGTTCAAGGAGAACGGCGTGATCCACGCGGGCAACAGCTCGCAGATCAGCGACGGCTCGGCCGCCCTGCTCATGACGACGAGCGAGAAGGCGGCCGAACTCGGCATGACGCCGATCGCCCGGGTGCACACCGCCGTGCTCGCCGCCGACGACCCGGTGATCATGCTGACCGCCCCGATCCCGGCCACCAGGAAAGCCCTCGCCAAGAGCGGCCTGAGCATCGACGACATCGGCGCCTTCGAGGTCAACGAGGCGTTCGCCCCGGTCCCGCTCGCCTGGCTCGCGGAAACCGGCGCCGACCCCGCGAGGCTCAACCCCAACGGCGGCGCGATCGCCCTCGGCCACCCTCTCGGCGCGAGCGGCGCCCGCCTGATGACCACGCTGGTCTACCACATGCGCGACAACGGCATCCGCTACGGCCTCCAGACCATGTGCGAGGGCGGCGGCCAGGCCAACGCCACCATCCTCGAACTCCTCTGACCCAGGTCCCAGCCACAAGGCGAACCCCAGGATCAGTCCGAACGTGGGCTTGCTCCGCCTCATCTCCCCCATGTCCCTGCCGGTCATGGGGGAGCCTGAGCAACCGGGGAGCGACTAGCACGGCAGTCGCGCTTCGTCGCCGCGCTGCAGAGCGATCGCGGTGCGGAGGGCGATCGCGGGGCGGAGGGCGATCCCGGGGCGGAGGCTGGCCGTAGCGATCCTCACCTTTCCCGCCTCGAACAGCAATCACGGGAATCACGACGCCAGTGCGCCCGTCCGCGTGCGTGGGCCGGCTTTGCATAGCTGGGGACCACACGTGGGCAGCTTTGCATAGCCGGCGGCTGGATATATGCCACATATCGACGGTGATCATGGGGCTCCACTATGCAAAGGGCGTTTCCCCCTGTCACCAGCTATGCAAAGGCAGCCAAGGAGCGCGGGGCGGTACCGACTAGGCGGGAGTATCACGTAGCGCGGCTGCGGCATTGGGCTCTGCCGCCTCGTCAGTCCCGTCCGTCTTGATCGATCCTGGCCGGCTGCCAGGCCGGATCGCGGCCGGTCAGCCCAAGGAGCCGGTCGAGCAACTCCGCGTCGTCCGCCACCGCCACCGGCGGGCCGAACAGGCCAGCGCTCCCGTCCGGGTTCCGCGCGACGGTCGCCTGCGCGAACCCGTACGCCGCGTTGAGCATCGTCTCGTCGGCCGCGAAGTTGAGGCCGGCGGCCATGGCGAGATCCCAGCCGTGCACCACCAGCTCGTCGATCGTCACCGCGGCGGCGATCTCCGCGGGCAGGTCGACGCCGCCGACCCGGGTCATGCCCGCCCAGGCCGCGTCGTCCTCCCAGGCGGCCGCCAGCCGGGCGAGCCGGCCGGGTATGCGCGTGCGCCAGTCAAGGCCAAGCCGTGCCCCGTCGGCGGACGGCGGCTGGCGGCCGGCCTCCAGGTCCTTGGCGGCCGCCGCGGCAAAGGCCAGGGACAGCCCGTCGACATGGTCGAGCAGGTCGGCCACGGTCACGCCGCGGCAGGGCGTCGGCGCGCTCAGCTGGGCATCGCCGATACCGGAGACCACTTCGGCGAGCGTCCCGGTGGCGGGTGTGAGGTCCAGGTGCATGTCTTCCTCCTTAACGCTGCGGCCGGTTGCCCGGCCCGGCGCCTGATGGCGTCGCCGCCCCATAGAACGGTTGCGGCGAGAAAAACTAATCGGCGCCGCCCGCGGCGCCCCCGCACCGCAGTGATCCTCGGTATTGCGGACAGCAACTCGCCGCGATCGGGTCTAGCGTCGGTGTCATGACAGACGACGGGCAGGTCCGCCCCTTCCGCATCGAGATCCCGCAAGCCGACCTTGACGACCTGCGGGCGCGGCTCGCGCGGACGCGCTGGCCCGACCAGCTCGAGGGCGTCGGCTGGGACTACGGCATACCACTTGACTACGTGCGCGAGCTCGCCGGGTACTGGGGCACGGCGTACGACTGGCGGGTGCACGAGCGGGAGCTGAACGGCTTCCCGCAGTTCACCACCACGATCCAAGGCCAGCGAGTGCACTTCATGCACGTGCGCTCGCCGGAGCCCGCTGCCGTGCCGCTGATCATGACGCACGGCTGGCCCGGCTCGGTCGTGGAGTTCACCAAGGTCATCGGCCCGCTCACCGACCCGAGGGCGCACGGCGGCGACCCAGCCGACGCGTTCCACCTGGTGCTCCCCTCCATCCCCGGCTACGGCTTCTCCGGTCCCACCCGTGAGCCGGGGTGGAACGTGGCCAGGATCGCCCAGGCATGGGACGAGCTGATGACCCGGCTTGGCTACGAGCGCTACGGCACCCAGGGCGGCGACTGGGGCTCGTCGATCTCCAGGGAGCTCGGCGTGAGCGCGCCCGGGCACGTCATCGGCGTGCACCTAAACATGCTCCTGCCGTCGGGCTCGCTCGACCAGCCCGACCTGACCGAGGTGGAGAAGCGCCGCCTCGACCGGATGCGGCAGTTCCGCGCCACCGGAATGGGCTACGGCGCGATCCAGTCGACCCGCCCGCAGACGCTCGCCTACGCGCTGACGGACTCGCCGGCCGGCCAGCTCGCCTGGATCGTGGACAAGTTCCGCGACTGGACCGACGGCGACCTGCCCGAGGACGCCGTCGACCGGGAGCAGATGCTCACCAACGTCACCCTGTACTGGCTAACGGGAACCGCGGGCTCCTCGGCCCGCCTCTACCTGGAGTCGGCGCGCAGCGGCGCCTGGGGCCCGCCCGCCCCGTCCACCGTGCCGACTGGCGTGGCCGTCTTCCCCTACGAGATCGCCCCGCCCATCCGGCGCTTCGCCGAACAGTCCAACAACATCGTGCACTGGTCGGAGTTCGACCGCGGCGGCCACTTCGCCGCCATGGAGGAACCCGACCTCCTGGTCCCCGACATCCGCCAGTTCTTCCGCCAGCTCCGCTAAGCAAGCGCTAGGCCTGCCAGGCGGCGCCGGAGGCGAGCAGTTCATCCGCGTCGGGGAAGCCGAGGCTGGTGAGGACCTCGCGGGTGTCCGCGCCCGGGGATGCGACCGGGCCCGGGGTGAGCGCGCCGATCGGGGCGCCCGGCGTGCCGTCGCCGAACCGGGGCGCGGGGGCGGGCTGCACCACGCCGTCGAGGGTCACGTAGGTGCCGCGCGCGGCCAGGTGCGGGTCGGCCGGCGCCTCGGTCATGGTGCGCACCGGGGCGACGCACGCGTCCGTTGCGCTGAATGCCTTGGTCCACTCCTCCTGGGAGCGCTCGGCGAACCGGGCGGCGAACCGCGCCCGCAGCTCCGGCCAGCGGGGCCGGTCGTGCTGCGCGGGCAGGTCGCCTGGCAGGCCCTCGGGCGCGAACAGGATCTCGGTGAACGCGGCGTAGAACTGCGGCTCGAGCGCGCCGACCGCCATGTGGCGGCCGTCGGCCGTGGCGTAGACGTCGTAGTACGGCGCGCCAGTGTCGAGCAGGTTGACGCCCCGCCTATCGGCCCACGTGCCGTCGGCGAGCATCCCGTAAGTCATCGCCTGCAGCACCGCGGCACCGTCGACGATCGCGGCGTCGACCACCCGGCCCGTGCCAGTGGAGCGGGCCGCGAGGATGCCGGCCACCAGGCCGAGCGCGAGGAACATCGACCCGCCACCGAAGTCGCCCAGGTAGTTGACCGGCACCTGCGGGGGGCCGTCGGCCCGGCCGATCGCGTGCAGCGCCCCGGTGACCGCGATATAGGCGACGTCGTGGCCGGCGCTCGATGCCAGGGGGCCGTCCTGGCCCCAGCCGGTCATCCGCCCGTAGACCAGGGCCGGGTTCCGCGACAGGCAGTCGGCGGGGCCGACGCCGAGGCGCTCGGCCACGCCCGGCCGGTATCCCTCGATCAGCGCGTCGGACGCCGCCGCCAGCCGGAGCACCACCTCGGCGCCCCGCGCGTGCTTGAGGTCGACCACGACGCGCCGCTTGCCCCGGCTGGTCACCTCGGCGCGGCGGGGGACCGTCGACCGGGAGCCGCCCGGCCGGTCGACCTGGATCACCTCGGCGCCGAGGTCCGCGAGCAGCATCCCGCAGAACGGCCCGGGCCCGATCCCGGCCAGCTCGACAACCCGTACCCCGGTCAGCGGCCCCGGCATGCTCGTCACTGCTACCTCCTGGCTCATCCTGGGAACACTCTAGACGGGGGCGACCTGGACCCAGGAGGCGCGATGACGACCGGGCGGGCCGCTGCCTAGTGGCCGAGCGCGGTCTCGACGATCTTGACGATCACCATGACCATCGCGAGCGCCAGGTAGCCGCGCAACCCGACCAGGCCGATCCGCCGTGCGCCCCTGATCACCGGCGTCGGCAGCTCGCTCAGCGGCGGCATCCGCCACGAAAGCTTGTCCGCCAGGCTGGGCCCGGCGTCCGCCGCGCCGGCGCCCGCCGCCTTCGTCAGCCCGGCCGTCTTCGTCAGCTCGGCTACCTCGGCCAGCCCGGCCGTCTCCGCCAGCTCGGCCACCTCGGTCGCCACCGCGGCCTCGGCGAGCGCCGCCCGGCGCGCCGTCCGCCGGACGCCGGCCAGCGCGCACCCGCCGATGACGACCGCTACGGCCGCGCACCCGCCCATGACCGCGAAGATCGCCGGCGCGGTGATCGAGGGGAACATCACCGATGCGGTCAGCACCATCGACAGCGTGATCAGCACCGCGATGACCGCGCCGGTGAACGCGTTGGTCTTCGGTGAGTTGACCCAGGGTCCGAGCACGGCCCGGTCGTTGCACAGCATGAGCAGGAACACCGTGGCGGCGGGCAGCAGCACGCCCGCGAGGACCTGGACGCCCTCGGTGATCAGCCCGAGCGGCGAGCCGGGCAGCAGCACGATGGCCGCCGCCCCGCAGATCAGCGCCGCGTACAGGGCGTAGAACCCCCTGGCCTGGCCGACGCCGCGGTGCAGCGAGTGCTTCATGCCGAGCACGTCGCCGATCGCGTAGGCCGATGACAGCGACACCGCGAAGGCGCCGATGACGGCCGCGTCAAGCAGCGCGACGGCGAACAGCGCGCCGGCCACGTGCCCGGCGTAGCCGGCGATGCCGCGGGCCAGCCCGGCCGAGTCGGTGAACTGGGCGCCGGAGTGCGCGAACGCGACCGCGGTGGTGCCCATCAGCGCGGCGGCGCCGACGACCACGATGACGATGCCGATCCACAGGTCGGCCTTCTCGTACTTCATGAACCGCGGGGTGATCCGCTTGTCGATCACGTAGGACTGCTGGAAGAACAGCTGCCACGGCGCGATCGTGGTGCCCACGATGCCGATCACCAGCAGCATGACCGCCGCCATCCCGCCGGTCCCCGTGCCTCCAGACACCGGACCACCAGGCAGGTCAGGCGACGTGAAGCCGTGCACCATGGACGAGCCCGACGGGTGCGCCATCAGGTACAGCGGCACGAGCAGCAGCGAGCCCGCGCAGAAGAACATGGCGATCCGCTCGAACGCGCGAAAGGAGCCGGTGAAGGCGGTTGCGATGATGATCCCGGCCGCGAAGAGCACCGCGAGGACCTTCGGCACGCCCAGGTAGCCGGCGGCCAGGGTGATCCCGATGAACTCGGTGACGATCGTCAGCCCGTTGAGCAGGAACAGGTCGATGACCTCGAACGTGCCCCAGAACTTACCGAACCGCGACAGGATCAGCCGGGCGTGCCCGACCCCGGTGACCGCGCCAAGGCGCAGCACCATTTCCTGGTTCACGTACAGCACGGGAATCAGCAGGAGCAGCGTCCACAGCAGCCTCGTGCCGTAGACCTGGCCGGCCTGGCCGTAGGTGGAGAACGCGCCGGCGTCGTTGTCGCCGATCATCACGATCAGGCCGGGGCCGACGACGGCGAGCAGCGTCTTGAACTTCGCCGACAGCGTCGTCCGGGCGGCGTGGTCGTCAAGCCTGATCGTGCCGAGGGCACCGCGGATGTCGCCGACGTGCGCCTCGTCAAGCACCGCGGAACGGGCGCCTGCAACCTCTACCTCAACAGCGGTCACTGGAAGTTCACCTCTTTCGCGCTTTCACTCAAGCGGAATCGAGGCACACGTGTGCGCAGCGCCGGATCGCGGGCAGCCTCTTGCGGGCGAAATATCGCTGGTCTAGCGGGGTATTTCGTCAAGCGCAGGCCACCGGCCGCGCCACCTCAAGCTGAGGCGGGCGGAGCGACTGGAGAGCGTCGGTTACGTCAACGTGTGCCACGGACAAGCGGGGACAGCGGCGGGAAGGGCCGACTTCGGCCCGGACTATCAGAGTCCATCGCACGCCTCCCTTCGTCCGCGGCGCCCACGCGCGCCTTCACACGTGACACCAGCCGAGGATCGCCATCCGCGGCCGGCGGCAGGATTCACTTCCCTGCCGGGTGAGGAGGGCACCTCTCTCGTAAGAGCTTTGGCACTCCACGGCGTAGCGATGCTCCGCAGCCACTTGGCCTCACCCCTTAGGCCGGGGAGAGGTGTCCTGATCCGGAGCGTCTCTCGACGGTTGGGATCAGTGGCCTGTGTCCGTGAAGACGCCTCACCGAACGAGGTGTCTGTCTGACAGTGCCAAGGATGCCCGTACTCCTTCCCGCGTGTCAAACGGAGCGCCCCTCTGTCACGCGGAACAAAACCTGCGTATGATTAGTTGCCGTCAAGCAACTAACTAAGCGCCCCTCGCTACGGAGGAAACCGCAGTGCCCGCCCAAGTCGGCCAACGCTACAAGTGGATCGCCCTGTCCAACACCACGCTCGGCGTGCTGATGGTGACCGTCAACTCCTCCATCGTGCTGATCGCGCTGCCGGACATCTTCCGCGGCATCGGCGTTAACCCGCTGCAGCCAGGCAACACCACCCTGCTGCTGTGGATGATGATGGGCTTCATGGTGGTCACCGCCGTCCTCGTGGTGAGTTTCGGCAGGCTCGGCGACATGTTCGGCCGGGTGCGCATGTTCAACATGGGCTTCGCGATCTTCTCGCTGTTCTCCGTCCTGCTGTCGGTCAGCTGGCTGCAGGGCACGGCGGCCGCCTGGTACCTGATCATCATGCGGATCCTGCAGGGCATCGGCGGCGCGATGCTGTTCGCCAACTCGAGCGCGATCCTCACCGACGCGTTCCCCGCCAACAAGCGTGGCATGGCCCTCGGCCTGAACCAGGTCGCCGGGATCGCCGGCAGCTTCATCGGCCTGGTGCTCGGCGGCGTGCTGGGCCCGGTCGGCTGGCGCTGGGTGTTCCTCGTCTCCGTTCCGTTCGGCATCTTCGGCACCGTCTGGTCGTACCTCAAGCTCAGGGAACTCGGCGTCCGCAAGCGCGCCAAGCTTGACCTGGGCGGCAACCTGACCTTCGCGGCCGGACTGATTGCCGTCCTCGTCGGCATCACCTACGGCATCCAGCCCTACGGCAGCCACGTCATGGGCTGGACGAGCCCGCTGGTGATCTCGCTGATCGGCGGCGGCCTCGTGGTGCTCGCGATCTTCTGCCTCATCGAGACGAGGGTCGCTGAGCCGATGTTCCGGCTCAGCCTGTTCCGCATCCGCGCGTTCACCTTCGGCAACCTCGCCTCGCTGCTGTCCAGCCTCGGCCGCGGCGGCCTGATGTTCATCCTGATCATCTGGTTGCAGGGCATCTACCTGCCGATCCACGGCTACAGCTTCGAGAACACCCCGCTGTGGGCCGGCATCGCGATGCTCCCGCTGACGATCGGCTTCCTGATCGCGGGCCCGGTGTCCGGCATCTTGTCCGACCGGTTCGGCGCCCGCCCGTTCTCCACCGGCGGCATGCTGATCGCCGCGCTGTCCTTTGGCCTGCTCGAGATCTTGCCCGTCGACTTCACCTACTGGCAGTTCGCAGCGATCCTGCTGCTCAACGGCGTCGGCATGGGCCTGTTCGCCTCGCCGAACCGGGCCGGCATCATGAACTCGCTGCCCGCGGACAAGCGCGGTGTCGGCGCCGGGATGTCCGCGACCTTCCAGAACTCGGCCATGGTGCTGTCGATCGGCATCTTCTTCAGCCTGATCATCCTTGGCCTGTCATCCTCGCTGCCCGGGCACCTCTACGCCGGCCTGACCGCCCAGGGCGTGTCGCCCGCCGACGCGACCCGCCTGGCGCACCTGCCGCCGACCGCGGTCATGTTCGCCGCGCTGCTTGGCTACAACCCGATCCAGATGCTGCTCGGCCCGGCGCTCACCAAGCTGCCGGCGCACAGCGCCGCCTACTTGACCGGCCACTCCTTCTTCCCGAGCCTCATCTCTGGCCCGTTCCAGAGCGGCCTGCAGATCGCGTTCGACTTCTCGATCGCGGCCTGCCTGATCGCGGCCGTCGCCTCGCTGCTGCGCGGCAAGCGGTACGTGCACGATGAGCTGCACGGCGAGCCAGTGCTCGCCACCACTGGGCTCGCCACCACTGGGCTCGCCACCACTGGGCTCGCCGCCGCGGGCGACGTCACCCCGGCCGACATCGCCCCGGTCGCGATGCCGGCCGATGTCATCGAGGCGGAGGCCGGGCGGCCGGCGGGCCGGCCGCGGGTCACCGTCGCCGAGGAGATCGAGGAGTCAGCAGAACGCAGGCTTGCTTCGCCCGAGCTCGCCACCCGTTACCGCAAGGAGCGGTAACCGCAGTGTCCCCCGGGGGCCCGGTCAGGCCGCGCCCTCGGACTGGACCACGGTGACGGCCGCGTTGTACGGCTCGGTCCGGCCGTCGGCCCGGGTGACGATGAGCACCGGGGTCAGGTACCCGGTACTCAGCCGCGACCGTTCCTCTTCCGTTGGCATCCTCGAGGTGACCTGGTCGCCCGGGTTCAGCGCGATGACCTGCCTGGACGGCGTGGCCGCCACAAAGGTGCCCACGCCGGGCCTGGTGATGACGAGCCCGGCCTTGCGCAGTTCCTCAACCGCCATTGCGCCGGTCAGCCGGTTGACTCCCCATTCGCGCCTCATCTGCGTGCCGCTCGGGATCTGCGTCCCCACGGGAAGTTCACCGCTGATGATCATGTCGCGGATGATGCGCACGATCTGCAGGTACACGCGCTCGCCGGACTCGTAGTCGATACGCACGCGCGGCGAGGCACCCTCATCGGCCACGAGGACCTCCGGGGAAACGAGAGACATTACTTGCTGAGGTGACTAGACAGCTAGATAGGCAATAGGTAGTGTGGGGTCCGCATGATAGGTAACTCAAATTGACCAAGGCGATTACGTATCGTGCACGTGCGCCTGTCCCCAGGGAACACGAGGGGGATCCCCCGGGACGGCACGAGTGCGTGCCCGGCCCACGGTTCGAGTTGTTGCCCGCCTGTGGGCCGGGCGCGGCCCCCTCGGCAGCCGATTTACCGTGAAAGAGGGCCGGAATATGCACGACGTTGCGATGACCAATGCCAAGGGTAAACAGCGGGTCCGGGCCTTTTCCTCGCTGAGGCCTCCGCCCGCAATGACCGTCAGCCTGGGCTGACGATCGGCAGATGAGCTGCAAGCGTCTCCTCGATATTAATTCAACTTTCGCTACTTCAAAGTAGGCACTCCAGCCTTGTCTGCCCGAGTGCCACAATGTGCCCGTAACAATGACGCTAACAGGCTTCCGGGAAGCGTACCCTAAGGGCCGCCCTCGTGTGTACCGGTATTAGCCCGGTGGCCGTGTTGTTGCTGCCCCAGCAGTCCTGTGGCAAACCTGACGTGCGGTTCCGTCCGCGGGCGGCCGCGGCGGACGGCGCCATGCGGCAGGACAAGAGGCTTGGCCCGCAGCGCTGCAATTGCGGCGCGCGGATGTGCGTAAGATGCAAGTTAGCTGGCCATTCATTTAAGCCAGCTCCACAGGGTCCCAAGCCGGGCCCGGGCCGAAATTTTCGCATCGCGACCTCAAATCGAGAAGAGTTCCAGAAAGACATACTGCCTGTGCCATTTGCGCTTTGCAATGGCCGGCATCATGACCCGTCGGCGGCGACACGGGGGCGCCGGCGGTCCAAGGGCTTCCCGCGCCGCGCAACCGAGGGCACCGCGCGGCGCGGGAAGCCTGTCGCCTGCACGGCGGCCCCAGGTGACTCAGTGGAACGGCTTCGCCGCGCGCCGCGGCGGCTACGGTCAGTGACTCACGGGCCGGCGGTGACTTACCGGCCCCGGGTCCCGCATAGGTAGCTTCCGCTACTTATCCGGTCATTGCCTTTAAATCGCCGTTTCTTGCCCGGCCAGCGAGGCGGCAACGGCGCCGGCTAGTGCCAGGCGCCCTCGTTCGGGATAATCTCCCTAAATTCACGGAGTGAAAAAAGTCAACGCCGAAGGGACCTGGCTATGACGCCCGAGCTCACCGTCGCCGAGCAGGCGGCCCTCACCAGCGGAAACGACGCGTGGCACACCACGCCGGTCGAGACCGCGGGCGTGGGATCGATCACCGTTACCGACGGGCCGCACGGGGTGCGCCTGCAGGCGGACCCGCGGGACATGCTCAGGGGCCAGCCGGCCACCTGCTTTCCGCCGGCCGTGGCCAGCGCCTCCACCTGGGACCCGGCCCTGCTGCGCCGGATGGGCGAGGCGCTGGGGGACGAGTGCCGGGCCATGGACGTCGCGGTCCTGCTCGGCCCCGGCATCAACCTCAAGCGCAGCCCGCTCGGCGGCCGGAACTTCGAGTACTTCTCCGAGGACCCGCTGCTGGCCGGCGTGCTGGCGACCGAATGGGTCAACGGCCTGCAGAGCAGGAACGTCGGCGCGTCGCTCAAGCACTTCGCGGTCAACAGCCAGGAGACCGACCGGTTGCGGGTCAGCGCCGACGTCGACATGAGGACGCTGCGCGAGATGTACCTGCGCGCCTTCCACCGGGTGATAACGCGGGCCAGGCCGTGGACGGTGATGTGCGCTTACAACAAGATCAACGGCGTGTACGCCAGCCAGGATCACTGGCTGCTCACCCAGGTGCTGCGGGACGAGTGGGGATATGAGGGCGTCGTCGTGTCCGACTGGGGCGCGGTCGCCGACCGGGTCGCCGCGGTCGCCGCCGGCCTCGACCTGACCATGCCGGGACCCGACCCCGCGGGCGACAAGGAACTCATCGACGCCGTGGCGGACGGCCGCCTGGATGCGGCGCTGCTCGCGCGGAACGCGCGGCGGGTCAGCGCGCTCGTCGGCAAGGCCGCGGACCGCACGCCTGGTGGCTATGACGAGGCGGAGCACCACGCGCTCGCGCGCGAGATCGCCGGGCGGGCCGTCGTGCTGCTCAAGAACGACGGCGCCGTCCTGCCGCTCGACCCGGACGCGGCCCAGTCCATCGCCGTCATCGGCGAGTTCGCCCGCACCCCGCGCTACCAGGGCGGCGGCAGCTCCCAGATCACCCCGACCCGGCTCGACGACGCGCTCACCGAGATCACCGCGACGGCGCAGGGGACGGTGCTCTTCGCGCCCGGCTACCTGACCGACGCGACCGCCGCGCAGGAGAGCGCCGCCCAAGACGGGGAAACTGAGGCGGAAGCCGACCGGGACCTGCTCGCCGAGGCGGTGGCGCTGGCGGCGGCGAGCGACATCGCCCTGGTCTTCGCCGGCAGCGCGCACGAGACCGAGGGCGCCGACCGGGACGGCCTCGACCTGCCCGCCGCGCACCGGGAGCTGATCGAGCAGGTGGCGGCGGCCAACCCGCGCACCGTGGTGATCCTGTCCAACGGCGCGGTGCTCGCCACGGCCGGGTGGGACGCCGCGGTGCCCGCGCTGATCGAGGGCTGGCTGCTCGGCCAGGCCGGCGGCAGCGCGATCGCCGACGTGCTGTTCGGCCGGGTCAACCCGTCCGGGCGGCTGGCTGAGACCATACCGCTCAAGCTGCGAGACCACCCCTCCTACCTGGACTTCCCCGGCGAACACGGGCACGTCAGGTACGGCGAGGGCCTGTACGTCGGCTACCGCGGCTTCGACGCGCGCGAGCAGCCGGTGGCCTACCCGTTCGGCTTCGGCCTGTCGTACACCACGTTCGAGTACGGCCAGCCGTCCGCCACTGCCACCGACGCGGGCATCGAGGTGCGGGTTCCCGTCACCAACGCCGGCCAGCGGGACGGCCGGGAAGTCGTGCAGGTCTACGTGAGCCTGCCCGGCTCGGCCGTGCGCCGCGCGCCGCGCGAGCTGAAGGCGTTCGCCAGCGTCCCGGTCGCGGCGGGCGAGACCGCCGACGTCACGCTCGTCATCGACCGCGACGACCTCGCCTACTGGGACACCAGGCTCGGCCGCTGGGTGGTGGAGGGCGGCGAGTACCACTGCGCCGTCGGCGCCTGCTCCCGCGACCTGCGGGGCACCGCCGTCGCCGAGGTCAAGGGCGACGACGCGCGGGTGCCGCTGACCACCGACTCGACGCTCGGCGAGTGGCTCGCCGACCCGCGCGGCGCGCAGGTACTCGGCCAGGCGTTCGCCGGGGCGGCCGACACGGACGGCATGATGGCCGCGGCCTTCAGCGACCCGACGATGCTGCTGTTCCTGTCCGCCATCCCGCTCGGCCGGATGGCCGCCTTCCCGGGCAGCCCGCTGACCCCGCAGCTGATCGCGGACCTGGTCGCCGCCGCCAACTCCTGAGCTGGGGAAGACGGGGGCCAGATAAAGCGTTGGCATCTTCTGGCCCCCATCGTCTAATCTTTGCCGCCGGTGAACAGTCCTTCCGTAAGAGTCAAGCAGCGCGCCGCGTCCCGCGAGGCCGCGCTCGTCGGCGTCGCCATCAGCTACCCGGAAGAGCTGCCGGTCAGCCAGCGCAGGGACGACATCGCCGCCGCCATCCGCGACCACCAGGTGGTGATCGTGGCCGGCGAGACCGGCTCGGGCAAGACCACCCAGCTGCCCAAGATCTGCCTGGAGCTCGGCCGCGGCGTCGCCGGCCAGATCGGTCACACCCAGCCGCGCCGCATCGCGGCCCGCACCGTCGCGGAGCGGATCGCCGAGGAACTCGGCACGCAGCTCGGCGAGGTGGTCGGGTACAAGGTGCGGTTCACCGACAAGTCGGGCGACGCCACCGCCGTCAAGCTGATGACCGACGGCATCCTGCTCGCCGAGATCGGAACCGACAGGAACCTGCGCCGCTACGACACCCTCATCATCGACGAGGCGCACGAGCGCAGCCTGAACATCGACTTCATCCTCGGCTTCCTGCGCCAGCTGCTGCCGCGCCGCCCCGACCTCAAGGTGATCATCACCTCCGCGACCATCGACCCGGAGCGGTTCGCCGCGCACTTCGCGGACCCCCGGACCGGCGAGCCCGCGCCAATCGTCGAGGTGTCCGGCCGCACCTACCCGGTCGAGGTCCGCTACCGCCCGATCGGTGACGCAGAAGGCAACAGCGACGAAGACCGCGACCAGGTCACCGCCATCACCGACGCGATCGGCGAGCTCGAGCGCGAGGGGCCCGGCGACATCCTCGTCTTCCTGTCGGGCGAGCAGGAGATCCGCGACACCGCCGACGCGCTGAAGGGCCGCGCGAACACCGACGTGCTGCCGCTGTACTCCCGGCTGTCGTCCGCCGAGCAGCACCGGGTCTTCGAGGTGCCCGCGAACCGCACCATGGCCAGCCGCCGCGTGGTGCTCGCCACCAACGTCGCCGAGACCTCGCTCACCGTCCCCGGCATCCGCTACGTGGTCGACCCGGGCACCGCCCGGATCAGCCGCTACAGCCTGCGCACCAAGGTGCAGCGGCTGCCGATCGAGGCGATCTCCCAGGCCAGCGCCAACCAGCGCAAGGGCCGCTGCGGCCGCGTCGCCGACGGCATCTGCATCCGGCTGTACTCCCAAGAGGACTTCGAGAGCCGCCCCGAGTTCACCGACCCGGAGATCCAGCGCACCAACCTGGCCAGCGTCATCCTGCAGATGGCCGCCGCCCGGCTCGGCGACATCCGCGCCTTCCCTTATCTCGACCCGCCGGACCCGCGCGCCATCACCGACGGCGTCAAGCTGCTCGAGGAGCTGAACGCCGTCGCCGACGGCCGCCTCACCGAGACCGGCCGCCAGATGGCCCGCCTCCCCGTCGACCCCCGCATCGCCCGGATGATCATCGAGTCGGGCAAGCAGGGCTGCGCCAGGGAGATCCTGGTCATCGCCGCCGCGCTGTCCATCCAGGACCCGCGCGAGCGCCCCACGGACAACCAGCAGGCCGCCGACACCGCGCACCGCCGCTTCGCCCAGCCGGAATCGGACTTCCTCGCCTTCCTCGCGCTGTGGGACTACCTCGCGATGAGGCAGCGCGAGCTGTCCGGTTCCGCGTTCCGCCGCCTGTGCCGCGCCGAGTTCCTCAACTACCTGCGCGTCCGCGAGTGGCAGGACCTGCACGGCCAGCTGTCCTCGCTCACCCGCGACCTCGGCATCAACACCAAGACCTCATCCTCCGAACGAGTGCGGGTCCACACCGCCCTGCTCGCCGGGCTCTTGTCGCAGGTAGGCATGAAGCTGGTGCTCGCCCCGGCCAAGCCGTCGCCCGCCGCCCGCCCGGGCGGACCCGGCGGTGCCGAGCGCGGCAGGCGCCCGCTGCCCGAGTTCCTTGGCGCCCGCGGCACCAAGTTCGCCGTCTTCCCCGGCTCCGGCCTGGCCCGCAAGCCGCCGGACTGGGTGGTCGCGGCCGAGCTGGTGGAGACCTCCCGGCTGTGGGCGCGGACCGTGGCCGCCATCGAGCCGGAGTGGGTCGAGCCGGTCGCCGCGCACCTGGTCAAGCGCTCCTACAGCGAGCCCCGCTGGTCACGCTCGCAGGGCAGCGCCGTCGCCAGCGAGAAGGTCACCCTGTACGGCATCCCGGTCATCGCCGACCGGACCGTGCTGCTGCACCGCATCGACCCGGTGCTTGCGCGGGAGCTGTTCATCAGGCACGCCCTGGTCGAGGGCGACTGGCAGACCAGGCACCACTTCTTCCGCGATAACCAGAAGCTGCTCGAGGAGGCGGCCGCCCTCGAGGAACGGGCGCGCCGCCGCGGCCTGGTCGCGGGGGAGGAGGCGCTGTACGCCTTCTACGACGCCCGCGTTCCCGCCGACGCGGTATCCGCCCGCCACTTCGACGCCTGGTGGAAGCAGGCCCGCTCGCGAACACCGGACCTGCTCACCCTGACGCTCGACACCCTGCTTTCCGCGGAGGCCGACGAACTCGACGCCGGCGACTACCCCGAGGTCTGGACCTCGGAATCGGCCGGGCCCGACCAGCAGGGGGCGGCCCTCTCCCTGTCGTACGCGTTCGAGCCGGGCAGCGATACCGACGGCGTCACCATCGACATCCCGCTCAACACGCTCAACCAGGCCCGCCCGGAGGAGTTCTCCTGGCAGGTACCAGGCCTGCGCATGGAACTGGTCACCGAGCTGATCCGCTCCCTGCCCAAGACGCTGCGCCGCGAGCTCGTCCCCGCGCCCAACGTGGCCCGCGAGATCCTCGCCGACCTGGACGGGAAGGCGCCGGGCGCGGACATCAGGGAAACCATGTCCCGCGAGCTGCTGCGGCTGCGCGGCGTGCGGGTGCCACCGGACGCGTTCGACCTGGACAAGCTCCCGCCGCACCTGCGGTTCACCTTCCGCGTGCTCGACGGCACCAAGGTCATCGCGTCCGGCAAGGACCTGGCCACGCTGCAGCGGCAGCTGCGGCCACGCGTCCGCGCCACCCTGTCCGCCCGCGCCACCGCGCTGACCAGGACCGGGGTAACCACCTGGAATTTCGGGCCGCTACCCAAGGTCTTCACCGACGGCGAGGTGAAGGCCTATCCGGCGCTCGTCGACGCGGGCGCCCCTGGCGATCCGAATGGCACGGTCGACGTCCGGCTGTTCGAGACGCCCGAGGCCGCCGCCCGCGCCATGCGCGCCGGCACCAGGCGCCTGGTGCTGCTCGCGGTTAAGTCACCCGCCAACGAGGTCGCGAAAAGGCTGACCACCGCGCAGAAGCTGGTCCTGTCCGACAACCCGCACGGCTCCGTCGCCGCCCTGTTCACCGACTGCACCAGCTGCGCCGTCGACGGCCTCATCGGCGAGGCCGGCGGCCCCGCCTGGGACGCCGCCGGGTTCGGCCGGATCGTCGACCACGTAAGGCCCCGGCTGCACGCCGCCGTCTACGAGGTGGTGACCTGGGCGGAAGAGATCCTCCGCGGCGCCCATGAGGCCCGGCTGCGCCTCGACGCGCTGCGCAGCCCCGCGCTCGCCCCGGCCGTCGCCGACGTCCGGGCGCAGCTGGACGCCCTCATCGCCCCGGGGTTCCTTACCGAAGCCGGCGCCGCCCGGCTGCCGGCCCTATCCCGATACCTGAAGGCCATCGGCCGTCGCCTGGACAAGCTCACCGAGAACGCCGGCCGGGACGCGCAGCAGATGGCCGTCGTCCACCGGGTACAGGACGCCTACGACCAGGCGCTCGCCGCGCTGCCACCCGAGGCCCGGGCGGCGGACGCCGTCCGGGAGATCCGCTGGCAGGTCGAGGAACTGCGCGTCAGCCTCTTCGCGCAGACTTTTCGCACGCCGGCCCCCGTGTCCGAGCGCCGCATCATGACCGCGATCGCCGCCCTCGCCTGAATCCCCGGCCGCCGA
>Ga0265338_10002399_pt1 | contig 28183 bp, 32 predicted proteins | sample 42126metaG_FD_193579 | JGI IMG/M metagenome (GOLD analysis project Ga0265338, IMG submission 193579) | Rhizosphere microbial communities from Carex aquatilis grown in University of Washington, Seatle, WA, United States - 4-21-26 metaG | ecosystem: Host-associated > Plants > Roots > Rhizosphere...
CGCGCAGGGCGGCCATGGCCGCGAGGCAGGGAGCGCCGGTGAGACCGCGGGAGCCACCGACGACTAGGACGTGTCCGGAGGTGTACTTGTTGTCCTCTGGGCCCCGACGCGGCACCGAGCCGAGCAGCTCGAGCCCGACGAGACGGTGCTCCGTCTCCGCGGGCTCCAGCCCGATGTCGGCCACCCGGACGGCGCCTGCGTGGAACCGGCCCGGCGCGACCTCGAGCCCGACCTTGCGCCCGTGGAAGGTGACCGTCGCGTCGGCGCGGACAGCCGCTCCCGCGACTTCGCCGGTCGAGGCGTCCACCCCGGACGGCAGGTCGATGGCGAACACGGGCGCCCCGCTCCCGTTGATCCGCTCGATCAGCGCCGCCGCGCCGGGCCGCGGCTCGCCGCTGAACCCCGTGCCGAAGAGCGCGTCGACGATCACGTCCGGCTCGCCGAGATCCGTCTCCCCGGCCTTTACGTCGACGATGTGCACCTCGTGGCCCGCGCGTTCGAGGTGCGCCGCCATCACCCGCCCATCGCCGCCGTTCGAGCCGCCGCCGCAGACGACCGTCCACCGCCGCGCGTCCGGGAACAGCTCGAGCGCCGCCACGGCCGCCGCACCGCCCGCCCGCTCCATCAGCTCGGGAATCGTGTCCGGGTAGCCCGGATACCGCGCCTCGGCCGCGCGCATCTCGTCTGCGGTGTAGAGCGGCGTCGTCTCAGGCATCGGTCGCGACGGCGACGGCCTGCGCGAGCTCGCGCGAGTGCGTCATCGACAGGTCGATCTCCCCGGCGCCGACGCGCTCCGCCCAGGCGGCGACGCGGCCGGACAGCCGGACCGAGGGCTTCGGGCGCCCGACGATCTCGATCTCCTTCCAGGCGAAGGCGCGGGCGACGCCGAAGCCGAGCGCCTTGCCGACCGCCTCCTTGCCGGCGAACCGCCCCGCGTAGCTCTCCGCCGGGTTCTTGCGCGAGTCGCAGTACGCCTGCTCCGCGGCGGTGAAGCACCGGTCGCGGAAGCCCGCGTACCGCTCCAGCGACCGGCGGACCCGGCCGATCTCGATCAGGTCGGTGCCGACGTGAATCACAAGTGCGCCTCGAGCCATTCCGGCAGGTGCCCGAGCGACGAGACGATCCCGTCCGGCTGGTTCGTCGCGGCCTCGACGACGTCGGGCCGGAACTTCCCCGTCCGGACGAGGACGGTTCGCAGGCCGACGCCCTGTGCCCCGACGACATCGGTCTCCAGATCGTCGCCGACCATCCACGTCATCTTCGGCTCGGCGTCGAGTGCCTCGCAGGCGGCCGCGAAGAATGCCGGGCTCGGCTTGCCGAGCAGATGCGCGTCCACGTCGGCGGCATACTCGAGCCCGGCGACGAACATGCCTCCGTCCAGCAGCGGGCCGCGCTTCGTCTGCCACCAGCGGTTGCGGTGCAGGCAATAGAGCTCCGCGCCCGCCTCGAGCTCGGCGAACGCGCGCGCGAGGTTCATGTACGAGAAGACGAGGTTCGTCTCCGGCGTCTCGTCGGCGCCGCCGAGCAGCACCGCGTCGGCTCCTTCCCCGACGAGGTCGATCCCGTCGAGATCGCCGACGATGTTGTGCATGACGAGCGCGAGGACGCGCTTCCCTTTCAGCGCCCGGACGGCGGCGTCCGCGGTCGTCTGCACCTCGTCGTCCTCGAGCTCGATGCCGAAGCCGCGCATGTCCTCGGCGAGCTGGGCGCGCGAGCGGGTGGTGGTGTTCGTGACGAAGCGAAGCCGGTGTCCGTCGGCCCTCAGCCGCCGTACCGCCTCTGCCGCCCCGGGGATCGGCTCGCCCGAGACGTGCAGGACACCGTCCACGTCGAGCAGAATCGCGGCCATGCAGGGCGAGTCTATTCGCGTCACCCGCTCGGTCGCGCTCCCCACTGCCGAGATCGAGCTCCAGACCTCCCGTTCGAGCGGGCCGGGAGGCCAGCACGCCCAGAAGTCGGAGACGCGCGTCGTCGCCGTCTTCGACGTCGAGGCGTCGAGCGCGCTGACGCCGGTTCAGAAGCGGCGGGTGGTGGCGAAGGCCGGGCCGGTGCTCCGGGCGGCGGCGCAGGACGAGCGGAGCCAGCTCCGGAACCGTGAGCTCGCGGTGGAGCGGCTCGTCGCCCAGCTCCGCGAGGCGCTCCGGGTGGAGCGGCGGCGGGTGCCGACGGCGCCGTCGAAGGCCGCGCGCGAGCGCCGGCTGGAGGAGAAGAAGCGCCGCGGGCAGACGAAGCGGCTGCGCCGGCCGCCCGCCGACTAGACGGTTCAAAATTGACATTCCTTATGTCTGTCATCAATACTTCAAATCTCGATCAGCCCTGTAGGCATTACCGAGAAGGAGTCCTATGCGTCGCCGAAGCCTGGCTACCCCGCTCGTCATCGCCGCGCTCGCCGCCGTGCCGGCCGCGTTCGCCGCCCATGCGCAGAAGTCGGACACGAGTCTGTCGCTCGTCGCGTACTCGATCCCGACGAACGTGTATCCGAAGCTGTTCAGCGCCTACCAGGCGACGCCGCAGGGCAACGGTGTGAAGTTCACGAGCTCGTTCGCCGCCTCGGAGGTGCAGAGCAAGGCGGTCGCGGCGGGGCTCCCGGCCGACGTCGTCAACTTCTCCATCTCCACCGACATGGACCGGCTCGTTCAGTCGAAGCTCGTGGACAAGAGCTGGAGCGCGAACCCCCAGCACGGGATCGTCTCCCGGTCCGTGGTCGTGTTCGTGCTGCGGAACGGAAACCCGAAGCACATCAAGACCTGGGACGACCTGGTCAAGCCGGGCGTGCAGGTCGTCTTCCCGAACCCGTTCAGCTCCGGCGGCGCCCGCTGGGACATCATGGCCGCCTACGGCTCGCAGCTGCGCGAGAAGAAGACGCCGAAGCAGGCGCAGGCCTACCTGACGCAGCTCTTCCACAACAACGTCTCGCAGGACACGAGCGGTCGCAACGCGCTCAACACCTTCCTGTCCGGCAAGGGCGACGTGCTGCTCGACTACGAGAGCGACGCGAAGCTCGCGCAGTCGCAGGGCAAGCCCGTCTACTACCTGATCCCCAAGGCGACGCTGCAGATCGAGACGCCGCTCGCCGCCGTGAACGGGTCGAACAAGGCCGCGGCGACGCAGTTCGTCAACTGGCTGTACACGCCGGCCGCGCAGAACATCTGGGCGCAGAACGGCTACCGCTCAGTCCTGCCCAGCGTCGAGAAGCACTACGCCGCGAACTTCCCGCCCCGGCCGCAGCTGTTCACGATCAAGTACGTCGGCGGCTGGCCGAAGGTGAACACGCAGTTCTTCGACCCGACCAACGGGATCATCGCGAAGATCGAGCAGGGACTGGGAGTCTCAACTGGTTGACGTCGCCGCACGGATGCCGAGGGCGCGGCGTCGCGCCCTCGGCGCTCCGGCGCTGACGAGCGGGCTCGCGCTCGGGTACCTCAGCGTCATCGTCCTCATCCCCCTCGCGGCGCTCGTCGCGAAGGCGACGGACGGCGGCTGGCATCACTTCTGGCAGGTCGCCTGGAACCCCGAGTCGCGTGCGGCGCTCGAGCTGACGCTCGCCCTCTCCGGGATGATCGTCGTGATCAACGCGTTCTTCGGCACGGCGCTGGCGTGGACGCTCGTCCGGGACGACTTCCGCGGCAAGAAGCTGGTCAACTCGCTGATCGACCTTCCGTTCGCCCTGCCGACGATCGTCGCAGGCCTGACGCTCCTCGCGCTGTACGGGCCGACGAGCGGGCTCGGCATCAACATCGCGTACACCCGCGCCGGCATTCTCGCCGCGCTGCTGTTCGTGACGCTGCCGTTCGTCGTGCGGACGGTGCAGCCGGTGCTGATCGAGCTGGACAAGGAGATGGAGGAGGCGGCCGCGTCGCTCGGCGCGGGCCGTTTCACCATCTTCCGCCGGATCATCTTCCCCGTCTTCCTCCCCGCGCTGCTGTCGGGCGTCGCGCTCGCGTTCGCGCGGGCGATGGGCGAGTTCGGAGCGGTGATCCTCATCGCGGGCAACATCCCGTTCAAGACCGAGGTCGCGTCGCTCTACGTCTTCCAGCGGATCAACAGCGACGACACGACCGGCGCCGCCGCGCTGGCCGTGCTGCTGCTGGCGATCTCGCTCGCCGTCCTGCTCCTGATCGGCGCCATCCGGCGCTGGGCCACTCGCCATGATCGGTAAGTACGCCGTCCGTTTCACGGCGCTCGGCTATCTCGCCGTGATCCTCGTCGCGCCGGTGTCGATCATCTTCTGGCGGGCGTTCGAGCACGGCCTGGGCCCGTTCTGGGCGGCGATCTCGAACCCATACGCGGTGCACGCGCTGAAGCTCACCGTGATGGTCACGATCGTCGTCGTCCCGCTCAACACCGCGTTCGGAATCGCGTGCGGCATCGCCATCGTCCGCCATCGCATGCCCGGGATGGGACTCGTCAACGCGATCGTCGACCTGCCGATGGCGCTCTCGCCCGTGGTCGTCGGACTTGCGCTGTATCTGCTCTACGGGCGCGACGGCTGGTTCGGCGGCTGGCTGTTCGCGCACAACATCCGCGTGCTGTTCGCGTTCCCCGCGATCCTGCTCGCCACGCTGTTCGTGTCGTTGCCGTTCGTCGTGCGCGAGGTCGTGCCGGTGCTGCGAGAGATCGGCATCGACCAGGAGGAGGCGGCGGCGACGCTCGGCTCGTCCGCGTTCACGACGTTCCGCAAGATCACGCTGCCGTCGATCCGCTGGGCGGTCGCGTACGGCGTCGTGCTGACGACGGCGCGCGCACTCGGCGAGTTCGGCGCGGTGGCGATCGTCTCCGGCGGCATCGCCGGGCAGACCCAGACGTTGACGCAGTACGTGCAGGCGTCGTACGAGAACTTCGACCTGACCGGCGCGTACGCCGCGTCGGTCGTGCTCGCGGGGCTCGCGATCACGACGCTGTTCCTGATGACCATGCTGAGGCCGAAGGAGGAACGCAGTGGCAATCGAGACGCGTAGCGTCACGAAGCGGTTCGGAGACTTCGTCGCGCTCGACGACGTCTCGATCAAGGTGGAGAGCGACTCGCTGACGGCGCTGCTCGGCCCGAGCGGAAGCGGAAAGTCGACGCTTCTGCGCGTGATCGCGGGACTCGAGACACCCGACTCGGGCGACGTCTTCATCTCCGGCAAGGAAGCGACGGCGGTCAAGCCGCAGAAACGCGGCGTCGGCTTCGTCTTCCAGCACTACGCGCCGTTCAAGCACATGACCGTCCGCGAGAACGTGGCGTTCGCGCTGAAGATCCGCCGCCGGCCGAAGGCGGAGATTCGCGCGCGCGTCGACGAGCTGCTCGAGCTGGTGCAGCTCTCCGGCCTCGGCGGCCGCTATCCCGCGCAGCTCTCCGGCGGACAGCGGCAGCGCATGGCGCTCGCACGGGCGCTCGCCCCCGAGCCCGACGTCCTGCTGCTCGACGAGCCGTTCGGCGCGCTCGACGCGCGCGTGCGCAAGGAGCTGCGCGTCTGGCTGCGCCGCCTGCACGAGGAGACGCACACGACGACGATCCTCGTCACGCACGATCAGGAAGAGGCGATGGAGGTGGCGGACGAGGTCGTGCTCATGGCGCGCGGTCGCGTCGAGCAGGTCGGTCCGCCGCGCGAGCTCTACGAGGCGCCGGCGAACGAGTTCGTGATGAACTTCGTCGGGCCCGTCACCCGCGTCGGCGACGCGTACGTGCGCCCGCACGACATCGAGATCCTGCTGTCGCCGGAAGGCGCCGATTCGGAGGCGATGGTCGAGCGGATCGTGCATCTCGGCTTCGAGGTGCGCGTCGAGCTCGTCGACACCGACGGCGAGGAGCTTTCCGTCCAGCTCACGCGCGACGCCGCGACCGAGCTCGAGCTTGCGCGCGGCGACGTCGTCTGGGTGCGCACACGGAGCTCGAGAGTCTTCGCCTGAGCCGGTAGGCTCGCCTCCGTGCTCTACCGGCCGGAGGACTTCGAGCCGCTGACGGACGAGCCGTGGGACGCGGAGCGCGTCCGCGACGCGATCCGCGCGATCATCGCGGACACCGATGCCGCGTACGGCGGCGACGACCTGTGGCCGGCGGACGAGTGGGACGGCTGGCAGGCGGCGCTGCCGATGAAGAGCCTCTACTGCGGCGCGTCCGGCGTCGTCTGGGCACTCGACGTGTTGCGGAAGCGCGGGCACGCGCAGACGCGACTCGACCTCGCCGACGCGGCTGCACGCACGCTCGCGGCGTGGCGCCGTGAGCCCGACTTCATGAACGGGATGGAGCTGCCCGCACAGCGCCAGTCCTCCCTCCTCTGCGGCGAGACGGGCATCCTCGTCGTCGCGTGGCGGCTCGCGCAGAGCCGCGAGCTCGCGGACGACCTCTTCGCGCGGGTGAAGGAGAACACGCACAACGCCGTCAACGAGCTGATGTGGGGGTCGCCGGGCACGATGATCGCCGCGCACGCGATGGCCGGCTGGACGGGTGAGCAGCGTTGGCTCGACGTCTGGAGCGAGAGCGCGGATGCCCTCGACTCCGCGCGCGACGCGGACGGATTCTGGACGCAGCACCTCTACGGCGATACGGCGCGCTATCTCGGCCCGGCTCACGGTTACGTCGGCAACGTCCTCGCGCTCCGGCAGGGTGGGCGGGCCGACGGCGTTGCCGCAGCCGCGGTGCTGGCGGACAGGGCGCTCGTCGAGGACGGTCTCGCGAACTGGGCGCCGCGCGACGGGTCGCGAGACGACGGGATCCGCGTCCAGTGGTGTCACGGCGCTCCCGGGATCGTCACCTCCGCGGCCGACTACCTCGGAGAGGATCTGCTCCTCGCCGGCGCGGAGCTCACCTGGCGCGCGGGCCCGCTCGGGACGGAGAAGGGCCCCGGCCTCTGCCACGGCACCGCCGGCAACGGCTACGCGTTCCTGAAGACCTTCGCGCGCACCGGCGACGAGCACTGGCTGGTGCGCGCGCGTCGCTTCGCGGTGCACGCGCTCGGCCAGGTCGCGCGGCGCGGGCACGGCCACTACTCGCTTTGGACGGGAGACCTCGGCGTCGCGCTCTACGCCGCCGACTGCCTCGACGGCCGGAGCGCGTATCCCGTAATCGACGGCTGGGACTAGCCGGAAGCGGAGCGCTCGACGAGATCCGCGAGCGTCGTCCCCTCGAGCACCTCACGCATGCTCGCGCGCAGCTCGACCCACAACGGCTGGAGGCTCCGCGCAGCTCCCTTGTACTCGATCTCGTCGGGCCGCACGCCGCGGACGCTCGCGATCGGCCCTTCGAGCGCACGGACGACGTCTGCGACGCTGATCTCGGCGGCAGGCTTCGCGAGCCGGTAGCCGCCGTCGACGCCGCGCTGGCTCGCGACGATCTCGGCGCGGCGCAGCTCGGTGAGGATGTTCTCCAGGAACTTCGGCGGAATGTCCTGCGCCGTCGCGAGCCGCTCGCCCTTCACCGGCCCCGGCGGCGCGGCGGCGAGCTCGAGCAGCGCACGCAGGGCGTAGTCGACCTTCGCGGAGACGCGCATCAGCCGATCGCGTCTCGAAGAAACGCGAGCTGCGCCTGATTGGCGAGCTGCGCGACCTCGAGCGGGAACGCGGTGAAGGCGTGACAACCTTCTTCGTACACGCGCAGGTCGGTCTCGTTGCCGGCGGCCCGCCAGCGTGCCGCCATGAAGAGCGAGTCGTCGAGCAGCGGGTCCGCAGTGCCGATCGTGAACAGCGCGGGCGGCATCCCGTGCAGGTCGGCGTAGAGCGGCGAGATGTCGGGATCTCTCCGGCCCGGATCGTCCAGGCCGGGCAGGAAGCACTCGGTGAACCTAGTCATCCCCGAGTTGGTGAGCACAAGCGGCCGGCTGTCGTCCCAGCGCAGACGGCTCGGCGTGCCGGTCAGGTCGAACGCGCCGAAGACGAGGTTCGCGGCCGCGAATGCGTCCGTGATCCCGTGCCGGTCGCGAAGGCGCAGGAGCGTGACGGCGGAGAGGTGCCCGCCGGCCGACTCGCCGCCGATCGCAAACCGTTGCGGCACGCCGAGCTCGGCCGCGCCGCCGTCGAGAAGCCACAGCGCCGCGTCCTCGCAGTCGTCCGGGCCTGCCGGGTACGGATCCTCGGGCGCGAGCCGGTACTCGACGCTGACGGCGCAGAGACCCGTCATCTCGGCGATCGCCTCGAGCAGCGGATCCTGCCCGTCGGCGGCGCCGATCGTCCAGCCACCTCCGTGGAAGTGCAGGTAGGCGCCCGTCGCCTCCCGTCTCGTCGGAGCCACGACGCGAACCCGTACCCCACCGCCGCGCGACGGGATCTCGAGCCAGCGCGCCTGCGGCAGGAAGACCGGCGGCGGGAAGATGCCGCCCTCCTCGAGACGCGCGGCGCGCGTCTCCTCCGGCGGCACCGTCTCGAGCGCCGGCAGCGACGACTGGCGCGCCGCGAGCCGATCGTTGAACTCAACCGTCTCCGCGATGGAGTCAGCGCCGTAGGTCCAGCTCTCGCTCATGCCCGGATTCTCCACGAAAGCCGGAGGTGGAGGAAGCGGCCTGGGATGCCTCAGCACCACGGGCCGCGCGGGATGCCAAGGCGCCGAGATCGCTCTGGGTGGGAAGCCGTAGCACCACGAACCGCCACGCGCGCCCACCTTCCGTTGGAGAACCGCAGGTTCTCCAACGGTTACTCGACGGTGACGGTCTTCGCGAGGTTGCGCGGCTGGTCGACGTTCAGCCCACGGAGACGCGCGATCCGGTACGCGAGCAGCTGCAGCGGCACGACGGCGAGCGCGGCCTGCAGGAACGCCGGCGTGCGCGGGATGTAGATCACGTCGTCGGCGTGGTGCTGGATGTCCTCGTTCCCGTCCGTCGCGATCGCGATCACGTGCGCGCCGCGCGCCCGCGTCTCCTGGATGTTCGAGACGACCTTCTCGTAGATGAGCTTCTGGTCGGTCGCGACGACCACGACCGGCGTGCCCTCCTCGAGCAGCGCGATCGGCCCGTGCTTCATCTCCCCCGCCGAGTACGCGTCGGTCGGGATGTACGAGATCTCCTTCAGCTTCAGCGCGCCCTCCAGCGCGACGGGCAGGCCGATGTGGCGGCCGAGGTAGAGGAAGAACGGCCTGTCGTAGAAGCGCTGCGCGATCTCGTCGATCGGATGGTTCCCGTTCAGGAACGCCGCCATCTTGTCCGGCAGCGTGTGCACCTGGTCGAGGATGAACTCGATCTCGTCGGCGGGCAGCGTCTTCCGGATCTGCGCGAGCTTCATTGCGATCAGGTACATCACACCGACCTGCGCGGTGAACGTCTTCGACGCGGCCACGCCGACCTCGAGGCCGCAGCGCGTGTAGATGGTCGAGTCGACCTCGCGCGTGATCTGCGTTCCCATCAGGTTCGTGATCGCCATCGTGTGCGCGCCCATCTCCTGCGCGAGCTTCACCGCGTTGACGGTGTCCCGCGTCTCGCCCGACTGCGAGATGCCGACCACGAGCGTGTCCTTCGAGAGCACGGGGTTGCGATAGATCCATTCGCTCGCGATGTCCGGCTCGACCGGCACGCGCGCCCACTCCTCGATCACGTAACGCCCGACGACGCCCGCGTGATACGCAGTGCCGCACGCGACGATGACGATCCGGCGCAGGTTCTGGATCTCCAGCTCGGTCATCCCGAGACCGTCGAGCACGAGCTCGTGGCCGCGCACGCGGTCGCCGATCGTCTCGCGCAACGCCTCCGGCTGCTCGTAGATCTCCTTGAGCATGAACGTCTCGTAGCCGCCCTTCTCTGCCACGTCGTCGTCCCAGTCGATGTCCTCGACGGGATGGTCGTGAACCTCGACGCCGCCGACGAAGAAGCGCGCACCGGCCGGCGTGATCTCGACGATCTCGCCGTCGTCGAGGAAGTTGACGCGCCGCGTCTCGCTGAGGAACGCGGCGACCGACGACGCGATGAACATCTCCCCCTCGCCGACGCCGACGACGAGCGGCGTCTGGTGGCGCACGCCGACGAGCAGGTCGGGAAGGTCGTGGTGGATCGCGACGATCGAGAAGTGGCCCTCGAGTAGCGGGTAGACGCGCACGAGCGCGGCGGCGAGGTCGCCGTCGTATTCGCGCTCGAGCATGTGCACGACCACTTCGGCGTCGGTCTCCGACGTGAACGTGTGGCCCTGGTCGACGAGCTCCTGCTTCAGCTCGCGATAGTTCTCGACGATCCCGTTGAGGACGATGGCGATCTTGGCCGGGTCGCAGCCGGTCAGCGGATGCGCGTTCAGCTCCGTGACGCCGCCGTGCGTCGCCCACCGCGTGTGTCCGAGTCCGTGGTGCGACGAGGATCCGTTCGGCCCCGCTGCGTCGACGAGATTCTGGAGGTTGCCGACGGCGCGGACATAGTCGAGGCGCGCGTCCTCGCGGAGCGCGATTCCGGCCGAGTCGTAGCCGCGGTACTCGAGGCGCTTCAGCCCCTGCAGCAACAGCGGCTTCGCCTCTCTGTCCCCCACATATCCGATGATCCCGCACACGTGACAGCTCCTTGCGTCCGCCGTCCGGTTCCCGATCCTGCCCCGAAAGCGCCCAATCCGGCCCGAAAACACGTCGAGCCCGGCTATGTGACCCCCCCGCAGCGGCGCGGAACGATCAGCCGAGCTCCTCTCTTACCAGCGCGGCGATCCTAGCACAGAGGGCCTCCGCGGCCTCCGCCCATTCGGCCTCGGCCAGCACCCGGACGACGGGCTCCGTCCCGGACGGCCGCACGAGAACGCGCCCCGTTCCGTCGAGCTCCGCGTTCAGCTCCGCCACCTTGTCGAGCAGGCTCTGCGGCAGCGGACCGCGGCCCGATCGTGAGAGATTCTGCTTCACCTGCGGGAACACCGGCATCACCGCCGCAGCCTCCGAGAGCGGCCGCCCCTTCAGCGCGCCGCAGAGCAGCAGACCCGCGACGAGCCCATCGCCCGTGACGTGTCCGTCGAGGTAGATGATGTGCCCCGACTGCTCGCCGCCGAGGACGCCGCCTTCCCGTCGCAACGCCTCGAGCACGTAGCGGTCACCGACATCGGTGGTGACGACGCGGATCCCACGCGCAGCCATCAACTGGTGGAAGCCGATGTTCGCCATCGTCGTCACGGCCACCGTGTCGACGCCGAGGTCGAGCGCGAGAATCGCGATGATCTGGTCGCCGTCGATCGACCGGCCCTGCTCGTCGACGGCGAGCATCCGGTCGCCGTCGCCGTCGAAGGCGATCCCGAGATCGAAGCCGCCCGCGAGCACGGTCGCGCTGAGCGCAGCGAGGTCGGTCGCGCCGCAGCCGACGTTGATGTTGTTCCCGTCCGGCAGGTTGCCGATCGCCACGACCTCGGCGCCGAGCTGCACGAACGCGTCCGGGGCGATATCGGAGTAGGCGCCGTTCGCGCAATCGACGGCGATGCGCATGCCGCTCAGGTCCGGGGCGAAGCGCTCGAGGACGTGCTCCATGTAGCTCTTGACCGCCACGTTGATCCGGTCCGTCTCGCCGCCGCCGGGCGCGGGTGCGTCGAGCAGCGCCTCGATCTCCTCCTCGGCCGCGTCGGTGAGCTTGCGGCCCTCGCGGTCGAAGAACTTCACGCCGTTGTACTCCGGCGGGTTGTGCGACGCGGAGATGACGACGCCGAGGTCGAGGCGGAGGAGCGCGACCGCCGGAGTCGGGACGACGCCCGCGAGGACGGCCGCGCCGCCCGCGGAGACGACGCCGCGCGCGAACGCCTCCTCCAGCTCCTCGCCGGAGCCGCGCGTGTCGCGCCCGACGAAAACCCTGCCGCCGCCCGACCACAGCGCCGACGCCTTGCCCAGCCGTTCGACGAGGTCGACGGTGAGGAAGTCGCCGACGACCCCGCGAACCCCGTCTGTTCCGAAGTATTGCCTGGCCATGACGCGGCGCAGCCTACGCCCGGGAACCCGGCCGGCTGCTGAAGAGCGCGCTAGCGCTTGGAGAACTGCGGTGCCTTGCGGGCCTTGTGCAGCCCGGCCTTCTTGCGCTCGACCTGGCGTGCGTCGCGCGTCAGGTAGCCCTCCCGCTTGAGCGGGATCCGCAGTTCGGGGTTCGCCTCGACGAGCGCGCGGGCGATGCCGTGGCGGACGGCGCCCGCCTGGCCGGAGAGCCCGCCGCCGTGGACGCGGACGCGGAGGTCGTAGGTGCCCTCGAGCCCCGCCGTACGGAACGGCGAGGTCGCGAGCGTCCTGTGTGTGGCGCGCGGGAAGTAGTCCTCGAGCGTGCGGCCGTTCACCCACGTCGAGCCGTCGCCGGGACGGAGGATGACGCGCGCGACCGAGGTCTTGCGCTTGCCGGTGCCACGGTACTGAGCGATCTGACTCACGCTACTGCTCCAGGTTCAAGGGTTTCGGGTTCTGCGGGGCATGGGGATGCTCCGGCCCCGCATAGACCTTCAGCTTCGTCAGCTGCTGGCGTGCGAGCCGGTTCTTCGGGAGCATCCCGCGCACGGCGGTGCGGATCGGCTCGGTCGGCCGCCGCTGGAGCTGCTCGCGCAGCGTCCGGCTCCTGAGACCGCCGGGGTAGCCGGAATGGCGGTGGTACATCTTCTGGTCGAGCTTGTTGCCCGTGACCGCGATCTTCTCGGCGTTGACGACGATGACGAAGTCACCCGTGTCGACGTGCGGCGTGTACTGCGGCTTGCGCTTCCCGCGCAGCGTGTCGGCGATCGTCGTCGCGAGGCGGCCGAGGGTCTGGCCGTCGGCGTCGACGACGTACCACTCGCGCGTGATTTCTCCGGGTTTGGCGCTGTAGGTCTTCATAGACAGGAAAGCGGCGGACCATGCGTCCGCCGGGGCAGGATTGTAGCGAAAAGCCGGCCGCGTCAGTCCGCCGGGGACAGGGCGACCCGCGGCGCAGGCCGGGCCGCGAGCCAGAGCGCCGGCAGGGCCGCGAGGGCGGCGGCGCAGACGGCGAGGGAGGCCACGCCGCCGGCGGTGTAGACGAGCCCGCCGAGCAGCGCGAGCGAGGCTCCCACGAGGCTCGAGACGAGATCGGAGAAGCCGACGAGCTTGCCCCGCTCGGAGGGGCTCGAGAGCGAGACGAGCTCCGTGGTCGCGCCGACGTACGAGAGATTCCAGCCGAGCCCGAGCCCGAGCAGCGCGAAGCTCATCCCGCCGACGCCGCCGAGCCAGACGAGAGACGCGTTCGACAGGGTCATCAGCGCCAGCCCGGTGACCATCGCCCGGCGCCGGCCGAAGCGGTCGATCAGGTCGCCGACGACGAGCACGAGCCCGTACATGCCGACGATGTGCACGCTGATCATCGTGAAGACGTCGCCCTCGCTGTGGCCGCGGCCGACGGCGACGTAGCCGGCAAGGTTCATCACGCTCGCCATGACCGCGAAGCTTGCGACGGCGGCGACCATCGCCGTGAGAACCCCGGGACGGCGCAGCATCTCGCGCAGCGGCGCGGGAGCGACCGAGTCGTCGTGTTCGTTCGTGTACGTCTTCGAGATCTCCTTCGGATCGGGGCGGACGAGCCCGGAGATGAAGAAGCCGGCGATCATGAACGGGATGCCGATCAGCCAGGGCGCCACGAGCCCTTGCGCGGTCGGCAGCCGGTCCGCGAAGAGCGGTCCGAACAGGATCGGCCCCCAGATCGCCCCGGACACGGCGCCGAAAAGGACGAAGGACATGCCGCGCGCCCGGTGCTTCTCGGGGAACATCTCGGCCGCTGCGGCGCGCGACAACTGGATGACGGCACCGGCTGCGCCGACGAGCGCGAGCCCGAGCGCGACGACAGCCGCAGACGCCAACGAGCAGCCGCCCGCGATGACACCGCACCCGACCGCACCGAGGACGAACGCACCGCGTATCACCGGCATCCGCCCGACCCGGTCCATCAGGCGTCCGGCCGGGCCGACCGTCAGCCCGCCGGCGGTGAGGAAGATCGCCGGCCCCAGGCCGAGGATCCCGGTGATCCCCGTCACCGCAACGAGCGTCAGCGACGACAGCGCGGCCGCCAGCTGGAACATGCCGGAGTTGCAGACGAGCCCCGCGGCGAGCAGGAACGCGTTCTTGCGAATCCGGGCCGGTGTGACGCTGACGGCGCTCACGCGCCGAGTCTACGTTTCAGCCCTTCGGCGAAAGCGAGCGCGCCGCCGTGCGACGGATGCCTCACGTACGGAGCGTCGAGCACCTGCGCAGCGAGTCGTCCGACCGCGACGACTCGGCGGCCGCGCGTCAGCTCGTCGAGGAACGGCCGGGCCGCATCCACCTCCGCCTTCGTCGGCCGGCGGTTCGAGGAGGCGGTGCCGGGATGCGTCGGCACGACGTTCCACAGCATGACCTCGTCCTCGATCCCGAGCTCAGCGAGGACGCGGTGGACGATCGTCGCCGTCGCCTCCGCTGGACCTGTGCCGCTCAGCTGCCGCTCGGAGGTGAACGGAACGCCGCTGATGCGGGCGCCGCGATAGCCCGCCGCCTCGCCCACGAACACGAACGCCGCCTCCGCGTGCGCCGCGAGGTGCGCACGCAGCCGGGCGCGCCGGAGCTCCGAATCTGCGTACTGGTTGTGCGTCGCACCGATGTCCGCGCGAGCGAGCCGGGCGACGAGATCGAGCTGGGCCTTTACTCCCACTCGATCGTCGCGGGCGGCTTCGACGTCACGTCGAGCACGACGCGGTTCACGCCGGCGATCTCGTTGACGATCCGGCCGGAGATCGTCTCGATCAGGTCGTACGGGAGCCTCGCCCAGTCGGCCGTCATCGCGTCGTCGCTCGTGACGGCGCGGATCACCACCGGATAGCCGTAGGTCCGCTCGTCGCCCTGCACGCCGACCGAGCGGATCGCCGGGAGGACGGCGAACGATTGCCACAGGTCGCGGTACATGCCGGCGCGGCGGACCTCCTCCTGGAGGATCGCGTCGGCGTCGCGGAGAATCTCGAGCCGCTCCGCCGTCACGTCGCCGATGATCCGGATCGCGAGCCCCGGCCCGGGGAACGGCTGACGCCAGACCATCCGCTCCGGCATGCCGAGCTCCTCGCCGACGCGGCGCACCTCGTCCTTGAAGAGCAACCGCAGCGGTTCGACGAGCTTCATCTGCATGTCGTCCGGGAGCCCGCCGACGTTGTGGTGCGACTTGATCGTCGCGGCGACGCCTTCGGTGCCGCCCGACTCGATCACGTCGCTGTACAGCGTCCCCTGCACGAGCCACTTGACGTCACCGAGCTTGACCGCCTCCTCCTCGAACACGCGGATGAACTCGCGTCCGATGATCTTCCGCTTCTGCTCGGGTTCCTCGACGCCGGCAAGCAGCTCGAGGAAGCGCTCCTGCGCCTGCACGTGGACGAGCGGAACGTGGAAGTAGTCCCCGAAGATCTCGACGACCTGCTCCGCCTCGTCCTTGCGCAGCAGCCCGTGGTCGACGAAGACGCATGTGAGCTGGTCGCCGACCGCTTTGTGCACGAGCAGCGCCGCCACCGCCGAGTCGACGCCGCCGGAGAGGGCGCAGAGCACGCGCTCCGATCCGACCTGCGCGCGGATCCGCTCGACCTGCTCCTCGATCACGGCCGCGGGTGTCCACGCGGGCGGCGCGTCGGCGATCTCGTAGAGGAAGTTCTTCAGCACCTCCATCCCGTGCGGCGTGTGCACGACCTCGGGATGGAACTGCACGCCGTACAGCTTCCGCTCGGCCGCCTCGAACGCGGCGATCGGAGTCGACTGCGAGCCGGCGACGACGCGCGAACCCTTCGGCGGTGCGACGACCGAGTCGCGGTGCGACATCCAGACGGTCTGATCCTCCGGCGTGTCCTTGAAGAGCAGCGACTCCTGCGCATGCAGCTCGGTCTTCCCGAACTCGGAGACGCCGGTGCGGTCGACGCGGCCGCCGAGGTCGAGCGCCATCAGCTGCATGCCGTAGCAGATACCGAGCGTCGGGATCCCGAGCTCGAAGATACGCGGGTCGACGTGCGGTGCGTTGTCGGCGTACACGGACGCCGGCCCGCCGCTGAGGATCAGCGCGTACGGATTGCGCGCGCGCACCGCCTCCGGCGAGATCGTGTGTCCGACGAGCTCCGAGTAGACGCGGCACTCGCGCACGCGGCGCGCGATCAGCTGCGAGTACTGGCCGCCGAGGTCGATGACGAGGACCGGCCGATCTTCAGGGCCGGGAAACGGGACGACGTTCGACGGCTCAGCGGCGATAGTTCGGCGCCTCTTTCGTGATCGTCACGTCATGCGGATGCGACTCGCGCAGCCCCGCGCCCGTGATGCGGACGAAGCGCGCACGCTTCATCTCCTCGAGTGTCGCCGCGCCGCAGTAGCCCATCGCCTGCCGCAGCCCGCCGACGAGCTGGTGCAGGATCGGGCCGACCGGCCCCTTGTACGCGACCCGCCCCTCGATCCCCTCGGGGATCAGCTTCTCCACGTCCTCGACATCGCCCTGGAAGTAGCGGTCCTTCGAGTACGACCGCGCCTTCATCGCACCGAGCGAGCCCATCCCGCGGTATTCCTTGAAGCGCTCGCCCTGCGAGAGGATCACCTCGCCCGGCGCCTCGTCGACGCCGGCGAGGAGCGAGCCGAGCATGACCATGTCCGCACCGGCGGCGACGGCCTTCGCGATGTCGCCGGACGACGTCATCCCGCCGTCGCCGATCACCGGAATGCCTTCCGCGGCCGCGATCTCCGCGCAGTCGTAGATGGCCGTTATCTGCGGCACGCCGACACCCGCGACGACGCGCGTCGTGCAGATCGAGCCGGGCCCGATGCCGACCTTGATCGCGTCGGCGCCGGCGTCGATCAGCGCACGCGCCGCCTCGGCCGTGGCGATGTTGCCGGCGATCACCTCGACGGCGGACGCGTCCTTGATCCGCTTCACCATCTCCAGCACGCCGGCCGAGTGCCCGTGCGCCGTGTCGACGACGAGCAGGTCCACGCCGGCCGCGACGAGCGCCTGCGCCCGCTCGACGGCGTCCGGCCCGACGCCGACCGCCGCTCCGGCGCGCAGCCGGCCGCGCTCGTCCTTCGTCGCGTCCGGATACTCGATCCGCTTCTGGATGTCCTTGACGGTGATGAGCCCGCGGAGACGGCCGTCGGCGTCGACGACGGGCAGCTTCTCGATCTTGTTCCGGTGGAGGATCTCCTCCGCCTCGGCGAGCGTCGTGCCTACGGGTGCGGTGACAAGACTGCGCGACGTCATCAGCGCCGACACCGGCTGCTCGACGTCGTCCTCGAAGCGGAGATCGCGGTTCGTCAGGATCCCGACGAGCACCCCGTCGTCGTCGGTGATCGGGACGCCGGAGACCTTGTACCGCGCCATCAGCTCGAGCGCCTCGCGCACGAGAGCGGCGGGCGGCAGCGTCACCGGCTCGACGATCATCCCCGACTCGGAGCGCTTCACCTTGTCCACCTCGGCGACCTGCTCCTCGATGGAGAGGTTGCGGTGGAGGATCCCGATGCCGCCCTCGCGCGCGAGCGCGATCGCGAGGCGCGCCTCCGTCACCGTGTCCATCGCAGCCGAAACGATGGGAATGCTCAGCTCGATCGACCGGGTCAGCCGCGTTCGCGTCGAGACGTCGTTCGGCAGCACGCGCGACTCGGCGGGGACGAGGAGCACGTCGTCGAACGTGAGCCCTTCCTTCGCGAACTTCCGATCCAGCGCGACGAGCCGCTGGAGCTCGTCCGGGCGCACCTCGATGCTCAAGCGACACCCCCTTGGAAGCACAAAACCCAGGCGCCGCCTGGTCGCCTGGGCTGGGAAACGCTCGTTGCCGCCGTCACTCTCAAGTACGGCGATGGTACCAGCCTCGACGGACGAGAGCAGCCGCGGCGCACACACGGTCCTAACACGTGCGGGCTAGTTTCAGTCGATGCGCATGGTGCTTGCAACGCTGGCTCTCGCGGCCTTCGGTGTGCATCCGGCGGCCGCCGCACCGCACATGCAAACGCTGTACCAGAGCCCGCCGCACCAGCAGATCGCCGCGTTCGCGCAGGACGGTGCATACGTCGCCTGGCTGGCGCCGAGCAGCAAGACCTGCAACGTCGTCCACGTGCTCTCGCTCGGAAACGGCGGCCAGATCCGGCTGCCGGACGAGTCCCCGAATGCGCGCAACGTCACCTGCCGCTGGGAGGTCGTCCCTCCGGTCAGGCTGGCGCTGGCCGAGCAGGCCGACAACGTCCTCTGGGCGCTGCGGGAGCCGGCTCCGGTGCCGTTCGACTACGTGCTCGGAGCCGGCTTCACCGACCCGCAGGAGCGGCGTTTCGGCGAGATCGCACACGGCAAGAACGGCACCGGCCTCTGGCTCGGCGGCGTCGCGGGGGACGGCAGGACGCTCGTGTACGCGGTCAGCTCCGTCGCGTACGTCGACCAGGTCGCGTGCCTCGCCGGGGGCTCGTGCCGGCGCAAGCTGATCGGGGGCGGCATCCACAAGATCGTCGGCCGGGACGACGTGCTCGTGCCCGGCACGTGGGCGACGGTCGCAGTCGCGGTCTACGGGAACCGAATCGCAGACGTGCAGGCGGCCGACGTCGCAAGCGACGGCACGCCGGTCGCGTCGGCGAGCCTTCCCGTCGAGATCCGCGACGCCGGGACCGGGAAGGTGGCGGCGCGTATCGTGCCGCGCGGTGTGCCCGACGCGGTCGCGCTCTCGGGCGGCGTTCTCGCCACGCTCGAGCGCTCGGCGCTCGGTCTGCGGGTCGCCTGGTACAACCCGTCCAACGGCACCCCGCTCGGCTCCGTTCCCGTGCCGAAGGACACGAGCCCCGAGCTGTCGGCCGGCGGCCGGCTGATCGTCTTCCGCGTCGGCCGCTCGATCCGCTCGGTCGACATCGACTCGCACGCAGTGCGCACGCTGACGAAGGCGGCAGCGGCGCCGATCGGGCTCTCCGTCCAGGGCAGCCGCGTCGCGTGGGCCGAAAACGTCAACGGCCGCGGACGCATCCGCGCGCTCTTCGTCGGAGGACGTGGGTGATCTAGGCCGGCGTCTTCTCGAGCTCTTGGAGCTCGACGCCCGCGGAGAGACGGACCGCTTCCCTGGGATCGAACCGGCCGGCGCCGAGCTCGAGCACCGAGGCGGCGGCACACGCGACACCGTTGCGCAGGGCCTCGTCGATCGGGCGGCCGTTGAAACGCGCGGCGAGGAAGCCTGCGAGCAGCACGTCGCCGGCGCCGACCGGTGCGATCGGATCGAGGCGGGGCGTCGAGGCGCGGAAGCGGAACGACTGCCGCTCCTCGGTGAAGAGCCCGTAGCAGGCCGTCTCCTCCGTGATCAGCACGTTGCGGGCACCGAGATCGGCGATCGCGTCGAGCGCCATGAGGAAGTCGTCGGGCTCGAAGAACTCCTGGCCGACGAGGCTCTCCGCCTCGCGCTGGTTCGGCGCGACGAGGAACGGCTCCGCCTCGACGCCGACGCGCAGCGGCTCGCCCTCGCAGTCGAGCACGCACTGGACGCCGCGGCGGCTCAGATCGCGGATCGCCTCCGCGTAGAAGTCGTCCTCGACGTCGCGCGGCAGCGAGCCGCTGAAGACGACGTATCTCGCGACGCGGGAGAGGTAGTGCAGCTTGTCGAGCAGCGTGTCGAGCTCGTCCGGCCGGACCGCCGGGCCCCACTCGTAGATCTCGGTCAGCGTGCCGGCGGTCGGATCGACGAACGCGCTCGAGGTACGCGACTCGTCAGAGATGCGGACGAAGTCGTTGAGGATCGCCTCCGCCGCGAGCTCCTCGATGATGCGGTCGCCGGTGCGGCCGCCGGCGAGGCCGGTGGCGATCACCGGCGCGTCGAGGAGCTTCAGCGCACGGGCGACGTTGATGCCCTTGCCTCCGGCCATGGTCATGCTCTGCTGCGAGCGGTGCCGGTGGCCGAGCTGGAAGTTCGGCACGGTGAGCGTCCGGTCGACGGCGGCGTTGAGTGTGACGGTGACGATCATCGGAAGAGTCCTACGAAATCGTGGACGGTGCGTGTCGCGTACCAGCGGAGGCGGCCGCCGAGCCCGGGCCTCTTGACCGACCTGGCGGCGACGAGCGGCCGTACACCGAGAAGCTGTCCGCCCACGCGGACCTCGATGGTACCGAGCAGCTGGCCCTTCGCCACCGGCAGCCGGACCGCGGAGGGCGCGACGATCCGCTCGACGACGCGGCTGTCGGCCGGAACGACGTGGACGAGCGGCTTCGTCGCGACGAGCGCGAGCGCGGGTCGCCCGTAGCCGAGATCGGCATGGGCATAGGCCCTGGGCTGCACGAGGGTCAGCGTCCGGTACCGCGAGACGCCCCAGGAGAGCAGGCGCCGGAGGTCGGCGTTTCGCTGCGCGCGGCCGGGGCTTCCGAGGATGACGGCGTAGATCGTGTAGCCCTGGCGGCGCGCCGCGGCCACCTCGCACCAGCCGGCCTTGTCCGTGTGCCCGGTCTTCACGCCGATCAGCCCGGGGAACACGCCGAGCAGGTCGTTCCACGTGTGGACGGCGACGTGCCCGCCCTCGATCGTGTCGCTGCGCTCGCGGACGATGGAGCGGACGACCGGCGAGTGCATCGCGATCTGCGCGAGCACCATGATGTCGTGCGCGCTGGAGACGTGGCCCGGCGCGTCGAGTCCGTCGGCGCGAACAAAGTGCGTGTCGCTGAGCCCGAGCTGCTGCGCACGCTCGTTCATCCACGAGATGAACAACGGGAGATTCCCGCCCGCGGCGGCGTCGGCAAGCGTGTCTGCGGCGTCGTTCGCGCTCTGGATCAGCGCGCCCTTGAGCAGATCGTCGACGCTGATCTTCTGACCGGCGCGGAGCGGGATGCGCGAGCCGCCGACGTTGGCGGTGCGGTTGGTGACGGTGACGATCTGGTCGAGCTGCAGGTGCGGGAGCGCGACGATCACCGTCATCAGCTTCGTCAGGCTGGCGATCGGCAGCCGCTCGTGCGCGTCATGCGCGGCGAGCACCTCGCCGGTCGCCGCGTTGACGATCTCGTACGCGCGCGCGTCGGGGGTGGGCACATTGGGTGCAGCTGCCCTGGCCGGGCCGGAGAGGAAACCGAGGACGACCGTCACAGCGGCAGCGAGGAGCAGCCGGCGCATCGGCCGTAACGGTAGCCGCGGCGCTACTTCACGCGGATCTGCTGGCCGACCTGGAGCGCGTTCGAGCTGACCCCGGGGTTCAGCTGCTCGATCTCGGCGACGCTGATCGCCTCCTTCGTGGCGATGATCGAGAAGGTGTCGCCCCGCTGGACGGTGTAGTACGTCGCGCCGGCGATCGTCGTCGTCCCGGGAGCCGTGGACGTGGTGCCGGTCGAAGCGGTGGTGGCCGGCTGGATCGCCGTCACCGCCGGGAGGGTCGTGACCGTCGTTGCCGTGCGCGTTCGCGTGGTCACCGTCTTCGTCGAGGTCGGCGTCGGCGCGGTCGAGCCGCCGCCCCCGCCCAGGCCGGCGCGGACGAGCAGCACGACGATGGTGGCCGCGAGCAGAAACGCCGCGGGAGCGGCGTACCGGGAGAGCTGATTCCGACTGCCGCGGGACGGCATTCGCTACCAGCCGGAGACGGCCCAGACCTCGCCCGCGAGCCTGGCAGCCTCGGCTCCGGCGGCCGCGCGCCAGTCGCCGCCGGCGGCCTTGTACGCGTAGATGACCGAGCGGGAGGCGGACACGAGCGCGCTCGCCGGACCGCTCGTGAACGCCCGCGCGACGTCGGCCGGGCCGGCCCCCTGGGCGCCGATACCGGGCAGCAGCAGAACCGACTGCGGAAGTAGGCGGCGGATCTCGGCCACCTCACGGGGATAGGTCGCGCCGACGACGGCTCCGACCGTCGACAGCCCCCGCTCGCCGACCAGCTCCTCTCCCCAGTCGCGCACGAGGCCGGCGACGTGCTGCCACAGCTTCGTACCGTCGGAGAGCGTGACGTCCTGGACGTCGGCGCCGCCGGGATTCGAGGTCTTGACGATGCAGAAGAGGCCGGCGCCGGTGCGGCGCGACGCGGCGAGGAACGGCTCGATCGAGTCGGTGCCGAGATACGGATTGAGCGTGATCGCGTCCGCGAGTGGCGTGTCCTCGCCGCGCGGCTCGACGTACGCGGCGGCGTAGGCGCGCGCGGTCGAGCCGATGTCCCCGCGCTTCGCGTCGGCGATGACGAGCAGCCCGGCGGCCCGCGCGTACTCGCACACCTCCTCGAGCGCGCGGAAGCCGTGGCTGCCGAGCGCCTCGAAGAACGCCGACTGCGGCTTCACCGCGACGGCATACGGCGCGACCGCGTCGACGACGCCGCAGCAGAAGCGGGCGCACGCGGCGGCGGCGTGCTCACGGCCGAGCACCGTCTCGCCGCGGAGCTCCACCGGGAGCTGGTCGGGAACGGGATCGAGACCGACGACGAGCTGGCTGTGCTTGCGCTCGACCGCCTCCGCGAGCCGGTCGCCGAAATGCGCGACGGCGACGTCCCGGCCGGCTCGGAGATCTTGCGCCATCGGCGTCAAGGCTACTGCGCGTGTCGGCGAGCCGTCAGGCCCTCGAACGCGCGAGGGGCCGCCGAAGCGGCCCCTCGATTTCCTCGGAGGAGACGTACAAGCCGGGGGCTCAGCCGCCCTTGACAGCTGCCTTCAGCGCGCTGCCGGCCGAGAACTTCGGGACCTGTGCCGCCGGGATGTGCACCTTCTCGGTGGGATTCCGCGGATTCACGCCGGTCCGCGCAGCGCGGTGCTGCGACGAGAACTTGCCGAACCCGGTGAATGCGACGTCGCCGCCGGCCTTGAGCGTGTCCGTCACCGTTTCCAGGAACGCGTCGACCGCCTTCGCCGCATCACGGTTCGACAGCTGGCTCCTGTTTGCTACCTCCGCAACAAATTCCTGCTTCGTCACGAGCCTCTCCTCCTGTTCGTGGACGCTTGAGCGGCCGAATCGACCCTAGCAGGGTTTCGGATTCCGCTCAACCATGCGGTTTTGCGGGAGTTTTCGCGTTCGCGAGCAACTCTCCTGCCTTGAAGATCGGTCGAAGGCGCACCGCCTGGCGCGCGAGAGCGTCCGCGCCGCCCTCCTCGCGATCGACCACGCACACCGCCGTGTGCACGACGAGACCCACCTCGCGCAGCGCGTCGATCGAGTCGAGCAGCGCGCCGCCCGACGTGACGACGTCCTCGACGAGACACACGGACTCGCCCTCCTCGAACGGCCCTTCGATCCGTTTCGCCGTCCCGTACTCCTTCGCCGCCTTGCGCACGATCACGAACGGGAGGCCGGACTCGAGCGACGCCGCCGCGACGAGCGCGACCGCGCCGAGCTCCGGGCCGGCGAGCCGCGTCGCGTCGGGCGCGTGCTCGGCCACGGCTGCTGCGATCCGCTCGCCGAGCGGCCGGAGCAGGTCGGGCCGCGTCTCGAAGCGGTACTTGTCGAGGTAGTAGCGCGATCGCCGCCCGGAGCGGAGCACGAAGTCGCCCTCGAGATAGGCGTGCTCGACGAGGGCGCGCGCCAGGTCGTCCGGTTCGCTCACCGGCGTGCGGCCGCCAGCGCCTGCCGCGCCACCGGGAGCAGCCGGTCCGCCTCGGGCGAGCCGTCCACGAACGAGACCATCGAGCCGTCGGCGAAGTAGACGTCGAGCCGGTCGCGCCGGCGGCCGGAGGAGCGGCGGTAGAGGAAGGTGCCCGCAAACAGCCCGGTTGCGAAGCCGGCGAGGGCGAGAACCTTACGACGCATCGTCGCTCTTCTTCGCGGGTGAGCGCCGCCGCTTCGGCTTCTCCGGCTCGGCCTCGGCCGATCCGCGCAGGCAGCTCTTCAGGTCGTAGAAGACGAGGCCGACGGTCGGGTCGGGAGCAGTCGTGGCCACGACGCCGCGGCCGCCGTCGCGGACGACGAAGACGCTGCCCTCCTGGGTGGACGCCTCGAGCTGGCTCACCTCGCCGTCGCCGCTGCGGAACTCCCCGGCGCCGGCCAGGAGCGACGTGGCGGCCCGCAGGAGCTCCTCCGCCGCGGAGGCGTCGGCGAGCGTCGATCCGAGGACTGCGCCGGCATCGTCGAACAGCACGGCGGCCTCGATCTGGGAGGAGATCTCGGTCAGATCTGCGAGCGCCTGGGAAGCATCCATCTCGGCTTGGAGGCTAACACGGTGCAAACTCTCGCCCGTGGAGATACGGAAGCGGTTCCTGTTCCAGAAGTTCTTCGCCGACCGGGGCACCCACCTGGCCGCGATGGTGGCGTACTTCGCGCTGCTCTCGTTCGTGCCGCTCGTCTTCCTCGCGCTCGCCCTGCTCGGCTTCGCGCACCGCGCGGACGCGTCCGACTTCCTGATCAAGGAGCTGCGCCACGCGTTCCCCGGCAGCTCGGTCACGAGCATCCTCTCGCTCGTCCACAAGGCGCAGGAGAACGCGGCCGTGCTCGGCATCATCGGCGTCGTCGGCCTCCTGTGGTCGTCGCTGTCGCTGTTCAGCGCGCTCGAGTCGGCGTTCAACATCGTCTACGGCCGACCGAACCGCCGCTTCCTGCACGGCAAGGGACTCGCCGCGGCGATCATGGTCGGCTCGCTCGTGACGCTGTTCCTCAGCCTCGTCATCGGCGCGTTCGGGTTCGAGCTGCTGAAGCGGAACGTCCCTGGGTTTGCCGGCAATCCCGTGGCGGCGTACGTGCTCTCCGTCGCGGTCTCGCTCTTCGGCGTGTTCGTCTTCCTGCTCGCCGTCTACCGGCTGCTCCCGAACGCGTCGGTGACGCTGCTCGATGCGCTGCCGGGTGCGATCGCGGCGGCGATCGTGCTCGAGGCGTCGTTCCAGATCCTGCCGGTGTTCGTGCGCTACGCCGACGTGAACGTGACGCTGCGCGTGCTCGGCGGGCCGGTGATCCTGCTGCTCTGGATGTACGTGATGGCGAACGTGATCGTGCTCGGCGCCGAGCTCAACTGGTGGCAGACGCAGCGGCGCAGTCCTTAGCGCTGGCCCTGTGGCGCCGGGGCCCCCTCCTGCACCACCGACTGGACGGCGCCGTTGCGGCGGATGAAGAAGAACCACGTGTGCGCGAGCCCGCCGTGCTCCCACGTCTCCGTCAGCGTCACGACCGCGCGGTTGTGCTTCACGAGCGAGATGTCCGTCGCGCAGCGGCCCTGCAGGGGCTTCGTCGTCGCCGGCCCGCCCGTCGGGATCGTGCACGCGATCGTGCCCGACTTGTGCGGGAACAGCGTGCTCAGCTGCCGCGCGCGCGGGCTGCCCGCGAAGAACCGCTCGAGCACACGATTCTCGGCACGACTGTCCCCGCCGCAGCCGGCGAGCGTGAGCGCGGCCGCGGCGAGGACGACGAAGCTACCCGCTCGCCGCATCGAGCGCCTCCAGCAACGCGTGCACCGCACGGGCGCGATGCGAGTTCTTCGCCTTCCAGTCGTTCCCGAGCTCCGCGACCGTCCGCTCCTCCCCGTCCGGCACGAAGACCGGGTCGTAGCCGAAGCCCTCGACGCCGCGGGGCTCGTCGCCGATGCTGCCGTCCAGCGTGCCCGTGCCGCGCAGCTCCTCGCCGCCGGGTGCGATGGCGACGAGCTCCGACACGTAGCGGGCGCGGCGGCGATCGGCAGGGACACCCGCCAGCTCGCCGAGCAGCTTCGCGATCGCGGGCGCGCCCTCGGGGGCGTAGCGCGCGGACTCGATCCCCGGGCGCCCGCCGAGCGCGGCCACCTCGAGACCCGAGTCCTCGCCGAGCGCCCACACCGAGCCGCCCGCGGAGTCGTGCCCGAACCGGGCCTTCGCGCGTGCGTTCTCGGCGTACGTCGCCCCCGTCTCGGGCGGATAGTCGTCGCGGTCGAGCGGGACGATCGTCCAGCCCGGCATCAGCCGCTCGAGCTCGACGGCCTTGTGCGCGTTCCGGGAGGAGAGGACGGCGCTACGGGAGGTCGAGCGCAACGGCTTCCGCCTGGAGGTTCGCGATGTCGGCGATCCCGGCCTCGGCCAGTGCGAGCAGCTCGTCGAGCGTCGCGCGCGTGAACGGATCCTTCTCGGCGGTCGCCTGCACCTCGATCAGCCGTCCGTCGCCGGTCATGACGACGTTCATGTCGGTGTCGGCGCCCGAGTCCTCCTCGTAGTCCAGGTCGAGCAGCGGCACGCCGCCGACGACGCCGACGGAGACGGCCGCCACCGAGTCGACGAACGCCTTGGAGAGACCGAAGCGGTCGAGCGCGCGGCGCGCCGCAACGTACGCGCCGGATATGGCCGCGCAGCGCGTCCCGCCGTCCGCCTGCAGGACGTCGCAGTCGAGCCACATCGTCCGCTCGCCGAGCGCGCGGAAGTCGACGACGGCACGGACGGCGCGGCCGATCAGCCGCTGAATCTCGACGGTGCGCCCCTGCAGCTTCCCGCGCGCCGCCTCCCGCTCTACGCGGTCGCCCGTCGATGCCGGCAGCAGCGAGTACTCGGCGGTCATCCAGCCGCGGCCCTGGTTCCGCAACCAGCGCGGCACCTCCTCCGTGACCATCGCCGTGCACAGCACCTTCGTCTTGCCGATCGTGATCAGCGCGCAGCCGTGCGGCTGCTCGAGGTAGTCCGGCTCGATCGTGATCGGGCGGAGCCGGTCGGGCCGGCGGCCGTCGGCGCGGCTCACGCGACGGCCTTCTCGAGGCGCGCGACGGTGACGTGCTCGACCTCGCCGATCGGGAACTGGAGGAAGCGGCGGCCCATCTCGCGGAAGGCCTCGGGATCGCCGGTGGTGAGGAAGCGGGAGCCGCCGTCGCGGCCGGGCTCGTTCTCCATTCCCTTCCGCGCCAGCGTCTCGGCCACCTCGCACGCCGTCTCCTCGGCGGAGAACACGAGCGTCACGTCGCGGCCGAACACGCGCTGGAAGACCGGCCGGATCAGCGGATAGTGCGTGCAGCCGAGGATGACCGTGTCGACGCCGGCCTGCTTCAGCGGAGCGGCGTACTCGCGCACGGCCTCCTCCGTCTCGGCGCCGTACGGGTCGTCACTCTCGATCAACGGGACGAGCCGCGGGCACGAGATCGCGGTGAAGACAACGCCGGCATCGAGCGCGCGCACGAGCTCCGCGTACCGGCCCGCGTCGACGGTGCCGCGCGTCGCGAGCAGACCGATCCGCCGGTTGCGCGTCGCCTGCACCGCCGCGTGCGCCTCCGGCGTGATCACGCCGACGACGGGGACGGCCAGCTCCGCCTGGAGCTGCGGAAGCGCGGCCGACGTCGCCGTGTTGCAGGCGACGACGATCAGCTTCACGTCCTGCTGCTCGAGGAAGGCGCCGATCTCGCGCGCGAAGCGGCGGACCTCGTCGAGCGGCCGCGGTCCGTACGGGAGCCGCGCGTGGTCGCCGAGGTAGACGAAGTCCTCCTGCGGGAGCGTGACGAGGCACTCGTGAAGGACGGTCAGCCCGCCGACGCCGGAGTCGAACAGGCCCACAGGGCGGGAGTCCATAAGACGCAAGTGTAAAAGGGGCTACCCTGTCGCGGTCGTGGGTCGGCGAATCGCCATTTTCCTCGTGTTTCTGGCCGCGCTGGCCTGTTCGGGCTCGGCGCTGGCCGCGTCTCCGCAGGAGCTGACCATCACCGCGGCGGACGGAACGGCGCTCTCGTGCGCGCTCGTCGAGCCGGACGGGACCGCGCCCGCGGGCGGCTGGCCGGCGGTGATGCTCTTCCACGGGCTCGGCGGCAAGCACCAGGACATGGAGCCGGTCGCGACCACGGTGCTCGCGCCTGCGGGCTATGCGTCGCTGATGTGCGACGCGCGCGGGCACGGGACCTCCGGCGGGCTGTTCGGCCTCGACGGGCCGACCGACGTCGCCGACACGCAGTTCCTGTTCAACTGGCTGACGTCCCGTCCGGAGATCTCCGACACGCAGATCGGCGCTTTCGGCATCTCGCTCGGCGGCGGCGCCGTCTGGAACGCTACCGTCGCCGGCGTCCCGTTCAAGGCGATCGTCCCGACGATCACGTGGACGAATCTGACGACGGCGCTCGCGCCGCAGGGACTGTCGAAGTCCGGGCTCGTCACCCTGCTGGGGCAGGAGGTTCCGGTCGCGCGCTGGGATCCGGCGCTGCTGGCCGCGAAAGCCGCGCTCGTCACGAGCAGCGACATGGCGTCGGTGAACGTGCTCGCTGCGCCGCGCTCGCCGCTGACGCACCTCTCCTCGCTGACGGTGCCGACGCTGCTGATCCAGGGCAGGCACGACTTCCTCTTCGACATCGACCAGGCCGAGGCGGCGTTCAAGCTGCTGAAGGGCCCGAAGCGCCTCTACGTCGGCGACCTCGGGCACGCGCCGGCCGCCAATCCGACCGCCGAGCAGCCGACCTACTACGGCGAGGTCGTCGGCTGGTTCGACCGCTACCTCAAGGGCACGGCGAACGGGATCGACAAGAAGCCCGCGGTCGAGT
>Ga0265338_10002400_pt1 | contig 28171 bp, 49 predicted proteins | sample 42126metaG_FD_193579 | JGI IMG/M metagenome (GOLD analysis project Ga0265338, IMG submission 193579) | Rhizosphere microbial communities from Carex aquatilis grown in University of Washington, Seatle, WA, United States - 4-21-26 metaG | ecosystem: Host-associated > Plants > Roots > Rhizosphere...
GTGTAAGGGTGTTTAAGACCGCCCTTATGTTTATCGAGGGTTGCAAATGCTGTTGGCTCCATAGCTCTAAGCATACGCTCCATCCCCTTACTTTTTACTTCCATAATCCCCTCCTTCACTAAATTGTTATGCTGTTAAACTTCCTTCTCCGGCTTCCCTAGACTTATGGGAATGCGTTTAATCTTTTCTATCCACTTCACCTCAACCGGCTTTGTAATTACCTCTTCCGCTTCTATGTGGTAGTCCAGCAAAGCGCCCAAAGACACAAAAGCATTATTCCACATATTAAACCTGTCATCTCCGCCCTTCGTCGCATCTTCTCTGCTCATGTTATCCAGAGCAATAGTTACTTGCCGCTTTAGTATCTCCCTTGTTGCTTCCATGTTCTGCACTAGCTGGTGGGGGAGTTTTGTTTTCATTTCTTTACCTCGGCGCTAGAATACGCGTTACGCTTTAGTTTTAAAAGATTGTCCACATGTTTAGCTTTTTGCTTAAAAGCCCTAGTGACCTCTCTCAGTTTTTCCCTTAAACGCTTGTTTTCCTCGCGCAAGTCATAAACTTCTTGAGGTGTCCAAATGTCATATTTATCTTCTGTACCGCAGGCGCATTCGCTGCAATCATTGTCGGTTGAACGGCAGCGGGGATAAACATAACCCCAAGAGCCATTACCCTCCGGCTTAATGTCATATTTCTCCTTCAATGCCGTAAGTCCTTCTGGCGTCCAATTAGCCATTACATATGGCCCATAAGGTGCTGAACCTCCTTCGCCTATAGTTCCTTGGCAACTTGCATCAGTACGCACTCCGGGGATAGTGTTTAAATGTTCCACCATATCCGCTATGCCCACATCAATGTCTTGCCAAACTTGCACTGGACGAGTTTTATGATTCATTTCTCTGCAACATCTCCTAGCAATGCCGCACAATTACCCCAAAAATGTTTGAAGCTATAGCCTTGTATCCACACCCCATCTGTCCTTCTAAAATCTGGCTCTGCTTTATATGCCTGCGGATTCATAGATTCCTTATTGCTTGCGGTAAAAGAAAAAATACATTGATCAAAAACGTACATATAGTTCAGTCCTCTTCTGGCATATCAGGCAGCACCGCCCAATGAGTGGGTGTAAATGGTATATTAAGCTTCTTCCGTGTGCCATTGTAATAGATAGTTTTTCCCTTACTTGATGCGTGACCTGACACGATTCTCCAACCATTAATCTGTTTAGTAGCAAAAAGTACTATTGTCCCATCTAAAGGCACGGTCTCGATAACATTCCAATTCATAATGTTTCCATATCAGTTGTCTGTTTTAGTTGTCTTTAATTGTTCGGCTGTTTCTAATATTGCTTGCGCTAATTGTTCTCGTAAATTGCGGATAACATAATCAGCCACGGCAAATGCGTTTAAGTTGTTCTAATATTTCTTTCTCCATAATCTTCCCCTATAAGTAATTCATTTAATCGGAACCCACATACGCACTGCTTTGTAGCCAAGCGCAGTGGCAACACTCGTTCTGAACCTATCGCCACGCAATGCAGATGATACATGTTGGCGGATTAGGCCTTGCTTTTCGGCAAAGGCAGCTTGGCTTCCGGCCTCGCCTATCTCGCCATGCAATTTATTTCTTAGCTCCATGTCATTTATCATCGGACTTGCTCGTATACTCGTATGGTTCATCTGGGTTGCCCCGTTTATTCCACGAAGCTATTGCTTGAGCTTCTGATGCGTAATGAATAGCTTTAAGAGCACCATTAGGGCATTCGGGGTCTGAGCAATATATAGAAATCCAGCTATCTGTCTCGCCTATGTCATAGTCAGCAACAGCACCGCAAATATCGCATTCCGATAATTTATAGTCTGGGTTCTCGGTATCGTATAAGCAGCTCATTTGCTTTTCTCATCTGTTGATGTTGGATACTCGTGCTGTTTAAGTAATTGCGTATGTATGTCTGCAAGCAAATTTGCAGCCCAGTAGAGTAACCCCATAATGGCATAAAGCATGTCACAGATGATTTCTGCATCATTTTTAGGGTGCGTATTCCAGCCGAAATAATGGTTGTACCAGAATCCAGTGAAAAGAAGTATTAAGACTGACCATATTCTCATGACGTTTTCTCATCTGTTGAATCGTTGAACACAACAACCGCACTTGGAAATGGGGCCGGTGACACCTTGAAATTTCCGTCAGCGCGATAAGAAGGAAAAGCTCGATTGATAAATTTAAGCCTGCCACGGATATATGTAATCTCGCCCTTTACACAGTATTCATGCCACCATTTTGTATCAGTACGGCTCGGTATAAGGCAAACCACTGTTGCGCCCGTAAGGCTCGATTCGTAGGCTTTCTTTACCCACTTGCCGATCTGACGGCCATAAGGCGGATTCATCCAGCATACGCCCTTCCAAGGCTGTTTAAGGCCATCCTCCTCAGGTGTGAAAAATCGCTTGCACTTAGCATTTTCCGGTATGGCGCAAACATCCAATGTAAAGTGATACACGGCATTGTAATTATCAAAGAATGCCTGCGGTGTCTCCCACATATCGGACTTGCTGGAATAGTGAACATTATCCATTAGCTACCGCCTTTGGATTGGTTTCTCTTAGTCGTGAAAACATTCTTAACGATGCTCACGACCCCGTATTTATTAAACTCTTCTTGTAAGCCGTTAGCGTACTCCGTCTCAAGGTCACAGCTTGGTAAGAACACAACCTCTACGCTTCTTAATGAGCGTATAGACTCTGGCGTGAAATTTACCGATGATACGTTTATCGCTGGCGATTTGATTAGCGATGCCAATTCCCGCAAATAGCCGTTGCTCCAGTAAAAGATTATGTCGCTCATGGTTTCTCACCTTCTATTTCAGTGTTAATGAAGTCATTGGCGTTGCTTTTCAGCCCCCACGCAGTTGCACAAGCATCTGCCATTGCTAGGGCAAGCCTCTTTTCTCTTTCAAACATCGCTCGCCATTCTTTACTTCCCCAGTCTACTGGGTGATAATGGCATTGGTGAATAGCCTCGGCTCCCTTCATAAGGTCAACGGATTCCCGCTTCATTGCAGAAAGTTCTTTTACTTCATCAGGCAATAATGGGATATCACTAGATAAACTGTGCTTTTTTATCATGGCGATATGGAACTCCGTAGCCGCCGCCCATCCCCTGTGAAATTCACTACGCTCTTTTCCAATAGCAAGGCTCTCCATTTCCTGATTCAATGTTTGGGTGGGGGAAGTGGCTGGCAAAGCCGTTGGACAATCCTTAGCCCTAGATGTCCCTTCCCCCATACTTTGTATACATTGGCCTTCATCATGTATAGAAACTGGCGACTTTGTATCTATGTTGCCTGAAACCTTGGCGCTGTTTGCGGCCTTTGATGGGTATGGGTGCAGGCATTCTTTATGCCACCATGCGCTTGCCACTGAAATCATATTCTGCCGTGAGCCGGGTTTTCCGCAATTGGAACAAATAAAATTATCCGAAGTATTTATAGCCTTGGTCTGGGAACCATAAATCAATTCATCCGCTTCAAGACACGTGATAGTTCCCGCCTTATTTTCCGAAGCCTTTACCGGTGCATCGCATGGCTTCCCATTGCTATCCGTATAGGTAATAATTACCCCGCCCTCTCCATCCGGGGCCTTAGTAGGTTGGCGTAACTTATTAATAGCGTTCTGGATGCCATCACAAAGAAAGGGCAAATCTGGGAAGCCATTTTCTATAAGAACGCCACGAGCCGATATTAACGCATCTTTAAGGGACATAACATCGTCGTCATCAGAAGTATTTATCTGGGGAACTCTGGTGTTCCATGCTGTAGGCAAATCATCAACATCAAAACCCGTGACATCGAATCCACAGGTTTGGCCCTTATGTCGAATCCAATCAGTGCCATCGACTGTATACGATTTAACTAGTTCAACCTCGCTGCCGCAAAACGGGCATGGTTTCAGATTCAGAGTGCTGTTGCTGTCAGTCATTATCATCATCCTGTGATTTGCTAACTACTTTATTGCAGCTAGTGCAGTATTCATAAACACCTATTCCACCCCCTGCTAAACCATAGCCAGTTTCAAGCTTTGGGGTTTCACAACAAGCGGAAGCCTTCCCAAACTCAGGTAAACGATTCAGCGAGCTGTTGCTATTTGTCATGGCCTATACCCTCCGCCGTAATATTCATCCCAATATTCTTTAGCCCAATCAGCGCTACCTGTTTCCGTGCTTAGTTGCCAGCCCCAAGGCCCGTACCATTCAAATTTCTTACATTTTTCGCAATATCTGTAAGACTTTCTGTCAGGATATTCATATTGGAATCTGCTTTCATAAACCCAAGTATGGAAGCAAAAACATCTTCCCTTATTGCGATCATATTTTTCCCTTTTTCTGGCAGCCTCCTGGGCTTCCTGTTCAAAGTGTTGATTCTTCTGGCGCTGATATTCTTCTTCAGCATTATATGAATTACCCATTGCCTGAATCCTTTGTTGTTAAATCTCTTTCTCCGGCTTCCCCAGACTTATGGGAATGCGTTTAATCTTTTCTATCCACTTCACTTCCACCGGCTTTGTAATTACCTCTTCCGCTTCAATGTGGTAGTCCAGCAAAGCGCCTAAAGACACAAAAGCATTATTCCACATATTAAACCTGTCATCTCCGCCCTTTGCTGCATCCGCTCTAGTCATGTTATCCAGCGCAATAGTTACCTGCCGCTTTAGTATCTCCCTTGTTGCTTCCATGTTCTGCACTAGCTGATGGGGGAGTTTTGTTTTCATGGCAACCGCATTCCTTTTGTCGGTGGTTATAGTTTTTGCTTCGCTTCTAGTTTAGCTTGAATACGCTTTCTTTCCAATTCGCGTTTCTCGTCAACATCGCCGTGTAGTTCCTTAGATAAGCGGTCAAGAATCATACCCCTCAAGTCTTCATGACTTCCGGCCACCAGTTCTTCACCAAAGACATTAGAACGATGCTCGGAGGTATATTCAAAGGATATATTTCCCTCTTTGTCCGTTTCCTTATGTTCCCATGTTGGGTGTATTTTAATAATATCCGCCATAAATTCCCCGTTGTTATTTTACTTCCGACTTGTCTTTAATCTTTCCCGCCTGCTTTACCTGAATATCACAGGCTGCAAGCAACATCGTTTTATGCTCTTTCCACCAGTCCCAAGCCTTATCTGCCATTTTAGTAATTTGGACGCGATTAAATTTCTTCCATTCCTTATGTGAATGGTACTCGCAACCTATCTGCATGAAGCCATGCGTGATAATGACATTCCATCTATCAAGCTGCATTAGAATGGGTTGAATTTTTAATTTTTCCCCTTGCAGGTTTGCCCCTCGCAGGTATGCCCCATACAGGTCTGCCTCTTGCAGGTTTGCCTCTCGCAGGTATGCCCCATACAGGTATGCCCCTTGCAGGGTTGCCCCTCGCAGGTCTGCCTCTTGCAGGTTTGCCCCTCGCAGGTATGCCCCATACAGGTATGCCCCTTGCAGGTTTGCCCCTTGCAGGTCTGCCCCTTGCAGGTTTGCCCCTTGCAGGTCTGCCCCATACAGGTATGCCCCTTGCAGGTTTGCCCCTTGCAGGTCTGCCCCATACAGGTCTGCCCTCTTTGCCACTGCATCTATAAGAGCGTGTTTAGTGCTTTCATATTCACCTTCAAAGAGAACTTTGTCATTCCAGCGGGATTTTATGGTGATTTTCATAACGACCCCCACTGCTCTGCACACGCCTGCGCCACCGCCGGATCAGTCATTGCCCTCTTTATGCTGCGTTCTGGACCAGGTGACATATACCAGCATTCATGCCAGGAGCGGTATTCAGGGGTGCCCTTCAGAACAGTCTTTGGCATAGGGCCGACACAGTTTGTTTTAACCAGTTTTGGCAAACCCTGTAACCGGAAGCCGGTAGCTTTATTCTTTTTGCTTCCAAACCACCAAGGCTGCACGTATTGCGTTGCCCTGCCGCCTACCAGCGCCATAGCGTGACGGTGCATCACCGGGTTTTCTACGGCCTTAATGCGAATCGGCGACCGCCAGATAAGATTATAAAACTCAGCGGCTTTTTGCAGCTTCTTCCAATTCTCTTCATTGCGCCCATTTTCTGCTTTGCCGTCTATATAAAGGTGCTTTACACCGGAGTTTGCCAGGCGCCAGCATTCAGGATGGGCAATCATCATATCCCAGCCAGGATTGAGGTAGTTCCTGACATCATCCTGAATATGATACTGACTACCATCCATTGCCGGTGCTATATCGCAGCTCCATGCGTCATGCCCCTTGGCGCGGAACGCCTCGCGCATACGGCCAGATTGCTCACACGCAATTAATATTTTCATTTCTCTGCATCCCGAACTGTTGAATCAGTTAGCGCTTCTAACGCTCCGGCTGCGTATTCCATACCCCAATACTTTGCCTTATCACGTGGGGTGGCATCGGGTGTGTTAAGGTGCTCTGCGAAAGCCTTGGCTTTAGCGCGAATAATTATAGCAGCTTGCTGATTAGTAAAAAATCCTGTTTTCATGAGTGGTCGCCTTTGGATTGGTTGTAGTTTTCCTCTTCTGCCGATGCATGTGGAGTTTTTGCCCACCCTTCGCGCTTTGCTTTGTCAGCAATGGATTCTCGCTTGGGTGCGTTTGCCATCTGAGCCTTGATAAACCTATACATCCATTCGCGCTTCTTAGCACTCATCCCGAAGGTTTCGGCAATGCCACCTGCAATGTCATGCGCTAATGTTTCAATCGGCATTATTTTCATATATAAAACTATTAATCTATCTCACTTTTACGTTTTGGCTCAAATCTAAGAGCCTGCCCCTCTAAATATCCCGCCAGGTACTCAACACTTGTATGCCAGCTAACCTTGTATTTATCTGGGTTGCATGGAAGCCCATGAATTCCATCCGCGACTCCGTTGTTCCTGGCAAGCTGGCGGGTGCTTTTAGGCATGAGATTTCTTCCCGATAAAATGTGGAGTCGGCTCCTTAACCGACTCCGAGGCTGCCGCTGCATCCGCAACGGCTTGGGGGAGTGAACCTTCCTGTTTCTCTAAGATATTTATTGCCTGGGAGAGACTATCAAGCTCATTTTGCAATGGTAATATCTTTGCCTGAAGTTTTTCAATTCTCAATTTCATTGAGTCCAGTATTCTGCTCATGCGCTTTCTCCTGTGGTTAATGTGTGTTTACGGGCGTCTTTCACGGCTAACAGCTGTGTGCGATGTTCTGGCGTTTTGAAAATTTTATATGCCTCTTTATATTTAAATTCCAGTCCCTCTAATGTTGGTGCATTCTCAATATCTGACAGGCAGTCATCAAAGGAGGGAATCGGGTCCGTAGGGACGTCTAGTGGCTTAACGGTGAAAGGCTTGCGATTGGCGCGAGTGGCAGTAAGAGCCATAGTCACAGGCTCCGTAATATCAGACATATTGCTAATGCGTAATCCACCCACTTTTGCCCCACCAAAGACGACATTAGGATCGCCATACAAAGTCAATCTGCGCCCGACATATTTATTGGCATCTGCCCCCCATACATTCACCAACACCCTGCACATACTTTTGCAGGGCTTGTATGGTTTGCCATTATCGCCTTCATAATGTAACGAAACCGGCTGCTCTCCAGCCTTAATTATTACACTACTGATTTTGATAGTCCGGGTCTGGCCACCTATAAGGTCATCATAATTTGTCTGGTCAGACTTAGGTATAACTGCTGTTAGCATATTGTTCATAAAAACATTTCCTTTTCTATAACCCTCTCAGTAGGGATGAATCTCGCCCCCGCTTCTGTTAGTCTTTTGGTATAGACCGCAATCACTTTATCCAATTTCTCATGAAATAGGGTGGCGGCAGCGATGATAGCTTTTTGTATGATGTCATCAGGCTCTACTCGTAACGTCATCATCGGCATACCTCCGCAGTAGGTCACGAAATCGCACCACGGTTGTTCAGAGACTAGCAATCCTGTCTGCACCTGAATACGGAATTCATCAGGCAAAATCCCACCAACTATAGTTTCAGTCTGGAACTTCATCCGCCGACTTTTACACTCTATTTGCCCCCCACCTCTCACCAGCGCATCGGGCGAGAACCCAAGGGCAAATCCCCATTTGTCGTTAGTGATAAACCCGCAATCATCAAGTGGCGCGTATTTCTCATTATAGAGAATCTTTGCCCGCAGCTCATCTTCATGACCGCGCAACATTTCGTCGCCTATGTATGCAGGTTCTACATATTTTGTAATACGCTGCGCCGCCAGTTCATATAGATGCGATTTTTCCTTATCATTCTGCGCGTATTGCAATTTCGCGGGCGTGAGAATATACTTCATCTCACTGGCTGTTAAAAGCCCGCAACGGGCGGCAAACCATTCTTCAGACCCCTGCACCATGTCATTGTAGTATTTTATCGTCACTTCTTTTCCCCTTGATTTGCTATCTGTACGGACGTTACCAAATCCGCCACTGAGTCAGGTCGTATAAGCTTGCCAGTGTACAGCATTACATTAAGCCACAGGGAAGCGAGCATAAGAGTAGTGGCAACGCCAGCAAATACAGCTATTTTGTTCATTGCCTTACCTTTCTGTGTATAAGCATGGCCTCTATCTGTGCGCGTGGAAACTTTGTGGCCTGCTCAAGCGTTAACCCTTCGCGGCGGCAGAATATCGCCAGTAAATCCACATAATCAAACTGCCTGTATAAATTCGGCGTTATCATGCGAACATCCCCATTGCCCAAGCGAGCACGATCCACAGTATAAGAAGAACGGTCGCGATTAACACCAGATAGCCCCATTTTGCTACTTTATTCATCTTTGTAATTCCTTATTTTGTCCTCTGCTGCGATTTTCTTGTCGTAACACATTTCTCCGATTGCCTCTTTTATCTGCCCCGCACAAATCTCATAGTCTTTTGCGTTTATCAGTTTTCCGTCTGTCAGCTTGTTTAACATAGACACCATCAACTCCTTGGTTTGCTCTATCCACAAGAGGTCGTTCTCTGCTTCTGTGTATTCCTGTTCTGTTATCATCCGGCAAAGCTTTCATTTGGTGTTTGACTTATCGGCTTTTTGTGTGATATAAAACAGTTATAAGCCATGTAACAGGAAACGTCAACAATTATTTTACGGTATAAGAATTATGAGACATGAGACAGACAATATAGTGTTCTTTAATAATGCGGCGCGGGCCGCTGGTATGCCGCCTCAAAACTTTACTTATTATGTAATGAATGATATGGGGCCGCCTTATACTATTATCAACGGGCGCAAGGCGTTTGATAAGAGGTCCGTCCAAAAATGGGCGAAGGCGCTAAAGAAATCCAAGGCAGAGAAGAAAGCGCGGTGGCAATAATGAATAATCTCTTTACACCGAGCACATTCAGCAAAAAGCGTGAGCATCCTGAATACCACGAGACAGTGAGGACTAGCGATTGGCTTAAAGGAGAGATTCATAACGGAAGGAATATAATACACGTACAAAGGCCATTCCCCGGCCTGGAGTTCACGCATTTTCCAGCTGAAGGTGCCAGCGGCAAGGAAGGGTTCTTCGCTAAAAGAATGGGCGTGCGATCAGGTATTCATGATTTTCTTTTTTGGTGGATTGGCCCTAATACCGGGTTTATCGAAATGAAAGAAGAGGGCAAACAACCCAAAAAACACCAACTGGAATTTGATTTAAGGATTGCTGCGATGGGGTTTAAATTCCGCGCTGTATGCTACACAACGGAGCAAGTGCGCGATACGCTTATAGAGTGGGGAAATGAATACAGGCCTTGTCATATCCCCCCGCGCAAGGCTACGTTTAACGATAAAATGGCTGCTATGGCTGAATTATACAGGAATGATTGATATGATCAAGCGACCTATATTATTACATAAAGAATATGATGAAATATGGAAGCTGCGCGAAGAAGTGAAGCAGCTAACTTTATTAGTAGAAGCATTAAAGACAAATGTCTGGGAAATACAGGAACAGAATGATTTATTACAAAAGCGCCATGAGTTACTAGAATTTACCTTGCGCCAATATGGAGCGCTCAACGATGGCATTGCGCTCATTAGAACCATGTTATCAGATAAAAGAATATAAAATGTCAGAGCGTAGAAAATACCGCCGTTTTGCCTGGGATCCATTGCCAGCCATTAAAAGATGGGCGGATGATTTGCCTGATTTGACGCTTTCACTGCAAGAGAAGTATGAATTACAGCGCATAGAGTGGCGCAAAGACCATGCGCCCAAAGACATTAAGAAATAATTTGACAGCATATATAAATAAATAATAAAGTTTTTCCCGTAAGTAAAAACGGGGAACTTATGATAAATCATTTTTATTCACAGTTTTTTATGGGGTTCGCACAGCAATAAGACGCGATCCCCGTCGCGCAACTGTGCGAATCCCTCCAAGCGGGACGCATGGGCGACGTTGAGCAACTTGATACAGCAAAGAAGAAGCGGCCAAGGCTTAAAAAGTCTGTTCCTGCGAATGGGGCGGACAGGCCCAGCGAAACTGCTGATCAGCGTGTGACTATGGCGCTACCGGATGTAAATAATGGCAAACCGAAAGCAACTATCGAGAACCTTGACGCGCTGCTGAAATTTCACGGGATCAGCGTTCGGTATAACGTTATCAGCAAACGCTATGATATAACTGTTCCCGGCGAGGATTATTCACCCGATAACGCCGACAACTCAAAGCTGGCCCGCATTATAAGCCGTGCAATGGAAATTGGAATGCCTGCCACTCAGATTAAAAGCTATGTGGAGTTTATAGGCGATAAAAACCAAATCAACCCCGGTATGGACTGGGTGCTTAGCAAGCCTTGGGATGGACAAGCCGACTATATCGCTCAATTATGCGACACAATCACTGCCAAGGACGAACGCGCAAAGAATCTTTTTATCCGCCGCTGGCTTATAACAGCGGTGTGTATGTTGATAAACAACGGTCTTGATTCTGCGTGCTGCCTTGTATTGCAGGGCGGTCAAGGGATAGGGAAAACATGGTGGTTTCGCAAGCTCTGCCCAATTCCCGGCCTTATTCGCACAGGCGCAAGCGTCGACCCGCGCAACCGTGACAGCATAAGCCAGATTATACGCTATTGGATTGTAGAATTGGGCGAGATAGGGAGCACATTCCTACGCAGCGATATTGATAGCCTTAAAGCATTCATTACAAGCGATATGGATATAATCCGGCGTCCTTATAGCATGGTTGACCAGACTTACCCCCGCCGTACCGCATTGGCCGCAAGCGTAAATGAATTTACATTCCTTTATGACCCCACCGGCAATAGGCGCTACTTAACTGTAGAGTGCCTTTCCGTCGATTCTTACCACAATGTAGACATGCAGCAGGTTTTTGCACAAGTTTACGACCTGATATGCCAGGGAGAGACGCACATGCTTTCGGACGAGGAAAAGCTTTTAGTGGACACCATAAACAAAGAACATGCCCAGATTGACCCTATCAAGGAAATGATATTAGAATATTATATGTTTGGCTCAGGGATGGAAGGTTCAGAGTTAAGCTGTACCTCAATAGCCAAGGATATAGGCATTAAAAATATAACCCAAAAAGAGACGAGAATTATAGCATCTATTATGCGAGAACTTAAAGTTACTTCTCGGATAAAGGACGGAGTTAATATTTATTCTATGCCTGTGAAGCGACAAACCTAGCCAATATCTCCACTGATTTATTCATCTTCGCGCCCTTTTCCAGCTTACACACAAGCCCGGCTGTTATCCCAAGCCGCTCCCCCATTTCAGCTTGGGTTATATCCAATTTAAGGCGTAAGGCTCGCAGTTCTTTTCCGGTCATATTGTTACCCTGTAGTTAATTCAGTTAAGCGATTGCATTCTTATGCCAGAGGCTAATGATACGCATGGCCATGAAGCGAAACCATTTCTCTAAATAGTTATCAATGCGCGTGTCGCTGGCATTTTTAGGCAGGCGGCCCCATGATTGAGCCAGCTCAATGATTGCGTGATTCTTAAACTCCACGTTGCACGAGCTAGGCAAGCCAGAAAGCCAGTCAGTAAGAGCAACAAGCATTCCAGCTTGCTTTACACGCCAGCCATACTCAGCCATGAAAGTTTCATAGCAGAATTTAAGCTTTTCCTCTGGTGTTTTGCGCTCGATATCATCGTAACCGCTAGAATCAATTACGCTTAATATATAATCGTTTTCCGGTTTGTAAGCTTTCATCATGTCCGTCACTCCTTTTCAGTGGTTAATGGATTTATGCTTGATTTTAGTTAGGCAAAAAGGCGATACATTCGCCGGTAATCTCAGTGTTAAGCCGTTGCCATAGCCAGAATCCCATAGGCTCAGTGCCGGAGCGGATTCTTTCAGCTTGTGCCAATTGCTCTTGCAAGCGCTTCTCCTTCGTTTCTTCTGTCACATGACTAGCGTATAGGTCTTCTGCCCTTATGCCGTAGGCATTATTGCGATACCAATCAGCAACGGATTGCTGCGCCTTTTTCAGTGTTTCGCCCGTTATCGTTTCATCTTTATGAGTTCTGAAAGCTTGCATGGTAATATCCTTTCTTAAATCGTGTTTCTGTTGGTTAAAGTTTCATTGCATCGAGTTCAGCATAATCTTGCTCTAAGTCCTCAACGCGGCGTCTTTGCTCCGGCGTCCATTCTGGCAACTCATCAAGCTTTTGCAGCTTATCTGATATGCGGGCTTGCTTTGCGTATATCTCATGCTGTGTCATGTTACCCATCTCCTAGTTGTTAGTTATAAGGCTTAATTACCTTATAAAGTGATAATAGGATAGTTTGTTGATTATGTCAAGTGTCTATTTGCACATTATTACACTATTATAAAAAATAGGTTTTACTGATTTATAACGATATTTTCTGGACTCGCCACTGACTCGTCTCGACGCTTTATTTATGTTTTATAATATGTTGGAGAAAAACAAGTGGCGAGTAGTGACGAGTTTCACTATATTACCTTTCAGTCTATTTCTTACATATAGACTCACCACTTGGCCACTTAATATGTATAATATATATATATAATAATATGTTATTGTAGTGGTGAGTAAGTGACGAGTCAGTGATGAGTGAGTGACGAGTTTGCACTTGCATATATATCAATAGGTTATATAATATGGTCATGAAGCAATATAAAACGGTTATGAGAGAGAACGGTGTTCTTGAGCGTGTGGAGGTCGGGGGCAATGATTCAACGCCTGTAATAGATATCTCTGACCTAACAGATGAACAATTGCGGGCCGAATGCAAGGAATCGCTCGTTGCAATGATGCGGGCCAACAAGGGCAAAATAGGCGCATTGGGTGCTATTAAGGAGATTCTTGACAGGATGGATGGAAAGCCAGCGCAAAGCGTTAGCATGACTGTCAAGCGTGACCCTGTTGGCGAACTGACAGCAGACCAATTGGCTGCAATCCTGGCGCAACTTCCGAATAACCCGATAATTATTCCACCGATGCCTAAGAGAGAATAAAATCAACCTGTTGTGTGTGCGTAACTTATTATCGGCACACTATATCTATAAAACGCACATTATCCTTATATATCAATATGGGCAATTTTCCATAATATGGATTATACGATAATCCTGCGATAACCTATTGATATATATAGCATTGGCAATGTATGGGATTATTCCCTCATTTACTACCATTGAAAGCCCGCGCTCTGTCAACACGGTATAGCTATGCAATGAGTATGAGATGACAGCGAATCGATTCGAATACACGTCATCATTATAATCTGTCTTTCTATAGGAATAACAGAAAAAGGAGGGGGCCGGGTACGGGTACATCCCCCTATTAGGCTATAGAAGGGATACCTATGTCCAATCCACCCTTCCCGCATTGCGTAATTTGCCGCTTGACGTAGTGATATTTGCCACTTATGGTAAATTATATAAAGAGGAGGCTGGAGTTATGAGAGTATTATTTTTAGCGACGGTTATTACATTTGCCACTTGTTATGGTTCATGTGCGCAGACTGTGAATAGTGATATTCAGCAGCAGATGATATACGACAACGCGGCAGACGAGCAGATGCATCATGAGGAGGAGGAGCGTAACAATTGGGAGCTGCGGTCGCAGATAGATGAGATGCGGCGTGAGCGGGATGCGGACCGTTTAGCGCAGACGATAGAGGATGCGAACAAGTAGATGCCGTACGCGAAGGATATAAGCGGGATGCGTTTTGGGAAGTTGGTACCGCTGAGTATGTCGTATCGGAATGCGAAGCGTGAGTCTTTTTGGAAGTGTCGGTGTGATTGTGGGAAAGAGGCGGTTGTGAGGATGAGTAATTTAGTAACTGGGAATACGAAATCATGTGGGTGTTCGCAGCATGGTTCTTGATATAACGGTAGAGCAGGAGGCTGCGTTTATAAATGCGGCGGCGAAGAGGAAGCTGGATTTTTACCGTCCTTATCCGAAACAGATGTTATTTCATAAATACGGTGATGAGTATCGCGAGCGGTTGCTGATGGCGGGTAATCAGTTGGGGAAGACGTATGCGATGGCGGCGGAGGTAGCGATACACGCGACGGGGAGATATCCTGCGTGGTGGGAGGGGAAGCGGTTTAAGAAAGCGCCTGTGATATGGTGCGCGGGAGTGACGGGCGAGGTAGTACGCGACACGATACAGCGGTTACTGATTGGGGATGTGGCGAATCCTGGGACCGGGCTGATACCGCCTGAGTGTGTTGTGGAGACGTTGCCGAGCCGTGGGGTGGCGGACCTTGTGGATACTATACTTGTGAAGCATGTATCTGGGCAGAATGCGAGGTTGAGGCTTAAATATTACGAACAGGGGCGAGAGAAGTTTCAGGCGGATACGATTGATTTTGGGTGGCCGGATGAGGAGCCGCCGGAAGATATATACATGGAGTTTCTAACGCGCACGAATGCGACGGGAGGAATTATCGGTATGACGTTCACCCCGCTGAAGGGGATAAGCAAGGTGGTGAAGCGGTTTGTGAGGGAGAAGTCGCCAGACAGAATTGTCGTGAATATGACGATTGATGATGCGTTGCATATTTCCAAAGAGGCACGGGAGAAGATAATAAACAGTTATGCCAAGCATGAGCGTGAAGCGCGTATATACGGAAAGCCGTTGCAGGGGAGTGGGCTGATATTTCCGGTGTCGCGTGAGGATATAACGTGTGACCCGTTCCCGATGGATAATGTACCGTTCTTCTGGCTTGAGCTTGCAGCGATGGATTTTGCGGGGAGCGGTGAGGACGGTCATCCCACTGCGGCGGTGAAGGCGTTGTATAACCCGCAGGACGATATTATCTATGTGACGAACACTTACCGCCGTAAGGGGGGTACACCGATGGTGCATGGGGCTGCACTGAAGCCGTGGGGTAATGTGCCGTTCGCATGGCCGCATGATGGATTGCAGCATGACAAGGGAAGCGGTGTGCCGCTGAAGGACCTGTATGCGCGTGAGGGGCTGAATATGTTGCCGGATAATGCGCGGTTCGAAGATGGAAGTAATGGTGTGGAGGCGGGTATTGCGCTGATGCTGATGCGGTTTGAAAGTGGGCGCTTGAAGATTTGTTCTCATCTGCATGAGTTGTTTGAGGAGATAAGTTCGTATTACAGGCAGGACGGAAAGATAATCAAGGTGGATGAAGACTTAATATGTGCGCTCCGCTATCTTGTTATGTGCCTGCGGTTTGCAAAACGCGTATCGCCGCCCAAGGGTATGATGGGGCAGTTCTCGCTGGAGGATAGGGTGGTGCGGGATAGTTATAATGACCCATCGTACAACCCGCTTGGAAGAGATTATATTGACCAGATGTTGGGGGTAAAAAAATGATAGATATTTTCTTAGACTGTGCTGACTTGAACCAGATGCGCGAGGCGGTTAAAAATCCTCTCGTGAAGGGCGTGACCACAAATCCGTCGCTCATGAGGGCTGCTGGCGTTACAGATTACGAGGCATTCGCCAAAGAGGCGCTGGGTATCGTTGGTGAGTTGCCAATTTCGTTTGAGGTGTTCTCGGATGAGTGGGATGAGATGGAACGACAGGCAAGGAAGATTGCCTCATGGGGTAAGAATGTCAATGTCAAAATCCCGATAACTAATACCAAAGGGGAGAGCGCTGCACCACTGGTAAGGCGCTTGTCGGATAGTGGTGTGCTTTGTAACGTGACGGCGGTTTTCACAGCAGAACAAGTCTCAAAAATTCTCAAGGAGGTGAACAGAAATGATAATATTATTATATCATATTTTGCAGGTCGTGTGTCTGATAGCAGTTCTGACCCAGGTTTATTTCTACGGGATACCGTTGGTTATTGGAATAACAAGGTTCGATTTCTTTGGGCTTCTACCCGCGAAGTTTTTAGCATCACAAAAGCGGATTGCTTTGGATTCAATATTATCACCGTCACGCCAGAGATATTGAAAAAGTATGAGATGCTCAAAGATAAAAATTTAACTGAATTCTCTCTCGAAACCGTACAAATGTTTTATAACGACGCACAGAAAGCAGGATATACACTATGACAAAATCAATTGTTACCGGAGGCGCAGGTTTTATTGGGTCGCACATGGTTTCTCTTTTGCTTGAGAAAGGCCACGATGTCTGCGTTATTGATAATTTTTCTACTGGTAAGGCAAAGAACTTACCGTTTCCAACGTCGTCAAAAGACATCAATACTATAAATATTCAAGACAGTATATTCGAGGGTGCTGATTATTTTTTCCATTTTGCCGGTATTCCTAGCATTCGCCCATCACTGGAAAACCCTGAGCCGTATATGGAAACGAATGTGCTGGGGACGGTGCGGATGCTTGAGGCAGCTAGACACGCCAAGGTGAAGAAATTTGTTTATGCGGCATCATCGGCCTGTTATGGCGAAGCTGATATTCATCCGACGCCTGAGACTGCTGCTGTGAAGATTCAGCATCCGTATGGATTGAGCAAGCATCAAGGAGAGATGTGTACTATGCATTGGGGCGAGACATTCGGGTTGCCAGTAATTTCACTTAGGATGTTCGATGTATATGGACGCAATGCTGATTCCACGGTACTGAAGATATTCTTGGACCAGAAACGCGCTGGCAGACCGTACACTATAACAGGAGACGGTAAGCAGACCCGCGATTTCGTTCATGTGACCGATGTGTGCAAGGCATACCTCATGGCTGCTGAGAGTGATATCAAAGGCGAGATATTCAACGTCGGTACGCAGGAGCCGCAGACTATACTTTATCTGGTGCAGCTTCTTGGCGGCGAGATTACATTCATCCCTAAACGCGCTAACGAACCACAAGAGCATTGTGCGGATATAACAAAAATTAAGAATGTACTTGGTTGGGAACCTACTGTGAAATTTGAAGATGGAATTGCTGATGTCCTCAAAAGTATCGAGCCTGCCTGAGTTACTTTCTAAGGTAGGTGGTTTTCCACGAGAAAAGAAAGTTGTTTTAGCGCACGGCTGCTTTGATATATGCCACCCAGGCCATATCCGTCACTTGACTTACGCCAAGGCTAAAGCTGACATTCTTGTGGCCAGTGTCACGGCTGACCGCCACATCACTAAGGGAACTTATAGGCCACATGTTCCTGAGAATATACGCGCTGAGAGTCTGGCGGCACTTGAAGTTGTAGATTATGTGATTATCACGGATGAACCGGATGGTCTTGGGATTATTAACAGCCTGAAGCCAGATTACTATGCCAAGGGGTTTGAATATTCTGATCATCCGAATCAAATGACCTCGCAAGAGGTTTCTGCTGTGGAGAGTTACGGAGGGGAGATGATTTTTACTCCCGGTGATGTTGTCTATTCGTCCACTAAGCTTCTCAATACACACCTGCCAAAATTACAAATTGAAAAACTCATAAGCCTGATGAAGCAGTTCAATATTACCTTCGATAATATGCGTAGTGCCATTGCGGAATTTAGAAAGTTCAGAGTACACGTTGTTGGAGATGCTATTGTCGATACTTACACGCGCACCAACTTAATCGGGGCTAATGCCAAGACGCCGACATTTAGTGTTCTGTACAATGGGCATGAGGACTACATAGGTGGGGCGGCAATCGTTGCCCTGCATCTGAAGGCGGCTGGTGCTGATGTTACTCTTAGCACGGTATTGGGACGGGATAAAATGGGTGAATTTGTCGGTGAAGAATTACGGAAGGCGCAAATCAAGGGTAAGGGTGTCTTTGACAAAAACCGCCCGACAACTCACAAGAATGTTGTGATAGCGGAAGACTCCCGCCTGTTGAAAATAGATGTGGTGGATAATGCCGTTATATCAACACAGGCGCTCAGTGAATTATGCGAAGCGATTTCTGGTACTGAGACAGACTGTGTAATTTGCAGCGATTTCAGACATGGGATATTTAATAAAATGACCATTCCTTTGTTTGTGGGCGCGTTCCCGAACGATGTATACCGGGTGGCGGATAGCCAGGTTGCTTCCAGGTGGGGTAATATTTGCGAGTTTCACGGATTTGATTTGATTATACCTAATGAGAAGGAGGCGAGGTTTGCGCTTGCTGACCAAGACTCTAATGTGGGTAACTTGGCAACGGCGTTAAGGAATAGAAGCGCTGCGAAGGATATTATTCTCAAACTGGGTTCTCGTGGTGTGTTCTTTCTGCAAGATGAACGTCCATATTCAGTGGATAGTTTCGCTGAGGTTGTGAAGGACGCGGTGGGGGCAGGGGATTCGTTTCTTGCTTATGCCACACTTACGATGCTTGCTACAAAATCACTTCCTATGGCTTGCATCATAGGGTCTATGGCGGCGGCTATAGAATGCGGCATTGATGGCAATATGCCTATAGAACTTGGTTCTGTGTTGGGAAAAATCAATGAGGTGGAGAGAATGATATGAGGCCGATTATAGGATTCTGCGGTATGGGTCATTTGGGAATTCATAGTCGTGCGGCTGCTCATACGAAAGGATTTGATACGGTTACTTACGAATTCGGGAAAACCGGCGATTTAGCGGAGGACTTGCGTACATGTGATGTTGTGTATATTTGCCCGGACCGGCCAAACCACCATGTATTACCGGAAGTATTAGTTGATATTGCCTTAAAGCACATGAAGCCTGATGCGGTACTTGTTGTTCTGTGCCAGGTAGAACCTGGATTCACACGAAAAATACAATGGCCAAAGGTGTATTATCAGGTTGAAACACTGAAAGTGAATGATGATGCTATGGAAAGGGCATTAAACCCGGAAAGAATTATAATAGGCCGCAAAGATAACCATGCTATAATCAAGCCGCTCTTTGAGTTTCTTCTGGCTTTTAATTGCCCTGTAATATCTATGTCATATGAAAGCGCTGAGTTAGCGAAGATAGCTATCAACGTGTATTTGGCTGCACAGGTATGCACTACAAATACATTATCAGAGGTAGCAACTAAGATCGGAGCCAATTGGGGTGATATTATTAAAGCGTTGCAGTCTGACAAGCGTATTGGATATGAAGCATACCTAAAGCCAGGAAGCGGATGTGGGCCACATCTGGAGCGTGATTTGAAACTTATTAATGAATACAAGGGTATCCATACGGCAGTGACAGAAGCGTTCCTTGAGTATTCCGAGATTCTAGGGCATACTCTGAAGTAGTATATTGTGTAACGTATTGATTTATTGAACTATTGCATAAAATGCCTTACTATGTCAGAAACATAGGAGGCTGTTATCTCTTTTCTTTTCCCTTCTACCCCCACTCCACAAGCCCTTCCTGCTGTCCCGCCCGCCGCAGCGCCAGCAACATTGGCAAATCCTGCGGTCGCGGCAACAGCAGCTAGTCAACGCTCTAAGGCGGCTGCGGCAGCAACAATGGCTGGCTCGACAACCCCTGATTTGGCAGCCAACCCCAGTACAGCAAAATCGGCTCTTTTAGGCCCGACGTAAATGGCTCAAGCAGAACCTAAAGATAGAAGCACATATAGTTTTTATGAAACTGCTTCAGCTGAAACACAGGCAAAACAACCTAATGAAACATCTAAGAAGCCAGATGTCCCTATAAATAAATTAGATTGGGCGAAACTCAGAGGTCATCTTGAGGGACGCTTATCCATGCTCCGTACATGGCGGGATACATGGTGGATAGCTAATTATTCAGACTTAGCAAAATTTATTCTCCCGCGCCGGTCTATATGGCTTACACAGTCGGCAGGTGGTTTGCCTAGCCCAAACAGCATGACACGCGGGCTAGAAATTAATCAAGCTATTCTGGACCCAACAGCGACATTCGCCACTCGCATATGCGCGGGTGGGTTAATGAGCGGATTAGCATCCCCAAGCCGTCCTTGGTTTAAGATAGTTCCTGCTATGCGTGGTATCGCCATCGATGATGAGGCAAGGCAATGGCTGGATACTATTGAAGATGTGGTCTACACAGTCCTTGCCCGCAGTAATTTCTATAATAGTTTCGCGCAGGAATGCGAGGATATCGTAATTTATGGCACTGCGGTAAATATTATATATGAAGATGCAAAAGATTTAATTCGTTGTTACTCTCCTTGTGTGGGCGAATATTATCTTGGCTCCGGCGCAACTATGCGTGTTGATGTTCTCAATCGTGCTTTCGTGATGACTATCGCCCAGATAGTAGACTTCTTCGGGCTTGATAATTGCCCCGCCGATATTCAGAAGTTATGGAAAGAGAAGGGTGGCGCGATAACAACGGAACGCCTGATTGCCCATTCTATCGAGCCAAATTTCCCTATTGCTGGTACAACCATAGGAAAAGTTGAGGGCGATTTTACTTGGCGCGAAGTATATTGGCTATATGGGACAGGCACTCCTTATCCGTTGGCTATGCGTGGTTTTATGGATTGCCCGTTTACTGCCTCTCGCTGGTCCACACAAAGTAATGATGCTTATGGCCGTTCTCCTGGGATGGATATCTTGCCGGATGTACGGCAGTTGCAGGTCGAGACTTTCCGTAAGGCACAAGGCATAGAAAAGACTGTTAACCCTCCTCTGATTGGTGGTCCTGAGTTACTCAATAAACCCACTTCTCAATTGCCTGGCCACCTTACAATTCTTAATAGCGATGTAAGCGCCGGTAAGGGCATTCGCTCAATTTACGAACAAAAGTTTGATGTCAGCGATATATCGCAGGATATCGCAATGATTCAGCAAAGAATTAAGGTTGGGTTATTTAATGACCTTTTCCTTATGATAGCTGAAGGTCCTAAGAATGAGAAAACGGCAACTGAGATCCAAGCTAAACTGACAGAAAAAATGCAGGTGATTGGGCCGGTGATCGAGAATCTTTTGAGCGAATCATTACAGCCGAAGCTAAAGCGTATTTTTGGCATCCTTAAACGCAAGGGTATGATATCGGCACCGCCAAAATCCATGCAGGGTGTGCCGCTTGATATTCAATTTGTTTCCATATTGGCGTTGGCTCAGAAGTCTGCCTCCACAGGTGGCATTGAAGCGCTTATGAGGATGGTTGGAGAACTTGGCCAGATTCACCCAGAAGTTTTGGATATACCTGACTTCGATGAAACCATTCAGGAATATTCGGACTTGCTAGGTAATAAACAGAAAATATTAAAAGGTCCCAAAGTAGTGGCCGCTATCCGTCAGAAGAGAGCGCAGGACCAGCAACAACAACAGCAGGCCGCTATGATGGCGCATACTGCTGATGTTGCCAATAAGGGGGCATCAGCAGCAAATACGCTCTCGCAGACTCCTGTTGGTAGTGGCCAAGACGCACTATCGGCTATCTTGGGTACCGGCGGAAACTCCGCTAAGCTCTAGGAACTGGAGTTATACCGTATATCTTATTGAGATGTGTGCGCGGTCTTGTAAGGCTTGTGCCAACACCAGGATCTTTAGATTGCACCGTATTTATCAAAAAGACTTTCTCATTCATACACGATACTTCATCCATAGTATTAGGACGGCTGGGACGCACTTGCCTGTTTATTCTTAGTTTCATCCCACGTATGAAAAACTTAAAGTTATCCCTGTTGGTTGATAGTCGCCAGAAGTACAGAGCAAAATTAATTGCGTCCAGATGTTGATCTTCGACCTTTTGCTTCCCTTGGTTACTAAACTCTACAAGATATAGGTCATCATTTTCTTGCGGAATATAGTAGTTCTCGTCTTCGCATAAAAAATCCAACTCGCTATCTAAACTTATATAAAAACGCTTAGGACATTTTGAGATTACTTCGGCTGATAACCAGAATGCATTCAGGTGAGGACAGTTAAAGTGAACAAGTTCGTGTGTCTCCCATATAAGTGAATGCGTTTGCGGATAGACCCAGTTGCCTGGGCGATTGTTCACTATTGTTGGCCAATGACACATATGAATAGCGTTAAGACCTAGTGCCACTAGATCTGGTGAGGGGACCGAGATACACTCATCATTCTCGTAGGGTTTTAATGATGGTAGAAGAACCATCTCGTCTCCCCTGTGGGCAGGAGCAAGGATAGATGGCGCAATTTTAGTGAGCCGCAGCAGTTCTTTAAAGAAATTATTGCTGTAAACAATATCAGGGTAGCAATGGTGATAGGCCGCATTATTCTTTCGTGCATATTCTATGCCTATGGTTGCGGCAGCGCCAATTAGCCAATAAACAGAAGTTACATCTATCTGGGAGATAAGCGCAGGTGGAATAATAGCATATTCAAACTGACCGCCTAAATCTTTTATTTTTTGTATAATAGGAGCCGATTCAAAGCGCTCTTTATTGTCCGTCTGCACATGAAAAATTACCAGTTTTTCTCTGCATAATGTTGGGAGATTCCCCTCCGTCATAAGAGACTTGAGCATGATATCCATGCATTTCTTCGTGTAATCTTCGCCGTAGACTAGTAATGTGATAATGACTTTCTGCTTCATAGAGGCGGTTCTAAAAGTCTTCATCTCATTTATTGTATCTTGCGTCCAATTAGTCATATCTAATATGCACTGGTCTTGCGGCGATGCTTCTTTCCCCGGCATTTTGTTTATTTCGTTTTCTATATCTATAAACTTTTGCATGTTCCCTATCTCGCGGAGAATATAGACACGGTTCATGTCGCTTAGTAGACATAGACGCTGAGGGTAATCATAAATACTGTATCGCGGGTGTCCCCAATCTTTCATACCGAGAAAATTCTGACGCATTTGGATAACATCATTGAATACTCTGTAATCTGGAGAGGATGAATCGAATGTCATTTTTAGTCCCTATTATTTTATTGTTGACGTGGCGTACATTGGTGCGTACATTACCGCATTATGAAAAAGAAGGCAAGAATATATATGAGAGCAACTCACGAACAAAAACGTGAGTTGAAACGTAGGGCGAAGTCCGCTGGTTGCGTATCGCTTACTGAGTATTTAACAAAAAAATGTCTAGACGATGTGGCATTACCAGTGGAGAAAAATGATGAATAAGATGGCGCAGCTTTTCAAGACAAACGGTCCGCTTGAATCTAGTCAGTATTGGTCAGATCAGGATAGACAGGACACAGAGGTATTCCTACACCACAGTCAGAAAGGTGAGGTCATGCTATCCGCTGCTTCTTCGTGGTATGGGGGAGATTTCATGGAGTTCGGGTCAGGAGATCTCAACACGTTTAGAGACTTCCTTACTGCATATAATATCTGTGGTATGACACGGATGTATGATGATGTCAGATTCTATGCGTTTGACGTATTTGGCAAGTTGGAAGAGGATGTGGGCGAAAATGCTGCTTATTTTGAGCCTTATACGAAGCACGGAGATAGATTGGCGTGGCACCAGAGTTTACTGGACAGTCATGGCCTATATCTTGACAAGTGTAATCTTGTGCAAGGTCTGTTTAAGAATACGCTGACTCAAGAACGTAAGGATATATGGCGTTCTGATAAAGTTATGAGTATTGATTACTCTGACACGGCGCTTCACTTGCCGCCAGAGCATCGTAATTCCGCACAGAGACAAATTGGTTTCGCGTCCATAGATTGTAATATTCCATCTAGTTATAAGACAGTTCTTGAGTGGATCTTCGATGCGCTGGCTCCGAATAGCTATATTTATATAGATGAGGGATTACAGTCGCCAGAAGTATTGGCGATGTGGAAGAAATTCACAGCGGCGCTGTTGGAGAAGCGCGGCATAGATGTTGCCTATGTTAGAAATGCTGCTGGGTTTGGCAGTCTCTGGCGTTTATATCCATTGGTCGAAGTGGAACTCAATGTATGACGCAGAATGCAGTGTGGGACGATGAGGAAATGGCAACTATCCAAAACAAGGATAGGCTTTTACCGTCGCAGCCGTATTTTTCCAAGATGTATAATGGGACAGATTTCTACGGTGATTTAGAGCGCGTTTTGCAGGTTGAGAAACCATTAGACTTAAATATTAAGACTAAGGATGGTATGACCTATGCTGTCATGGGGTCTGATTTAAATACTCTGCGGTTTATTCAATTTCTAATTCGTTCGCATGGTTATAAAAACGCTTTGGAGCTTGGAACGTACATAGGTGTCTCTGCTATGTATATGGCTGTCTCTGGTGTACATGTCATCACCATAGAGAAGGGCGAAGAGTTCTTTGGGATGGCTAAAGAGAACTTTGTAGCGAATGGCTTTAATGATGGTTTAACTGATAGGATTCACCCTCTTCTGGGCGATGCGAAGGAGATTTTGGAAAAATTGGATATTCCGAAGTTCGACTTAGTATTCATAGACTGCGCCAAGGAATCGTATAAAGAACTCTTAGAATTATCCCTTCCCCAATTGGCTCCGAACGGTATGATTCTTGTAGATGATGTATTTTTTCAAGGAGATACGTTAAATGATAATCCAGTTTCCGAAAAAGGCATTGGCGTTCGCAAAATGTTGGACTACGTGGCTGGCCTCACTGATTATGATAAGGTGATTCTCCCAATTGGCAACGGTCTTCTGATGCTGAGGAAAAAATGAACTGCCCTATTTGCAATTCCGCAATGTCTGAGCCGGTAGATGATCTATTTGCACTACCGAGCGTGACATCGGATTGCAGGCCGTGGGGTGTTGGGCGCTCAGTGAGAATATGCGGTGGTTGCGGTGTTATGAGGCGGGCGGTATTACCTGGTGCGGATTTCCGTAGTATCTATGATGATTATAAAAGTTATCCTGAGCCAGAAGGTAGGACACGCAAGATAATTGAGTTTGTGAAAGACAAAATTCCTTCGCCTGAGATGGTGTTAGATTTAGGCTGTGGTCAAGGCGATGGTGTTACTGAATTACAGATTCAGTACCACAACGCTGATGTTTATGGTTATGATCCGTATTCAAAACTTTGGGATGTGAAACCGCATGCTGATTTTAAATATGACCTTGTGACCCTCTTCCATGTCTTTGAGCATGTGGAAGATATTCATGAGATGTTGGGTTATATTAAGTCTATTCTAACGGATAATGGACATCTTCTTATTCAGGTTCCTTACGCGACGATGTGGCCGTTTGATTTGATACTTGCAGACCATATCTGGCATTTTACCATGAAGTCATTGAAATTATTATTAAATAAATCTGGATTTGGAATTATTCACATTAATAATTTTGTAATAACTAAAGAAATAACTGTTTTGGCTAAGATAGGGAAACAATTAAAAAGTTCTATGATTGCGGCAAACTCGAAAGAATCAATAGACTGGATTCTCAATTACAAAAAACACCTTGACACCATAAACACACCTGTTGCTGTTTATGGTACTGGCCCAGCAGCGGCTTGGGCCGGGAGTATTCTTTGTGATAAGGTAATTTGTTATATTGATGATGATTCTAAACGATGGGGAGAATTCAATGGAAAATCTGTTGTTGCTATCATTGATAAACATATTCCAGTAGTAGCCCCATTCCCAGATTGGCAACTTCCTGCAATAAAAGCAAAGCATCCCAACCTAAGGTTCCTATAATGGATATTAATAAATTTCTGAAAGATGGATGGGTTATTGTAGATGTCCCTGAATTGAAGGGAGAGCAAAATCCTCTGGGGCAGATACATAGATGGAGTCTTACGGATGATGGTGTGAAGGAAGTCCATATCCAGGCGTCGAAAGAATTCTGGAAGGATGAATATAGCCTAAAATATGCAAAGTGGCTTATGCCATTCGTTTCGTATTTGATTGGCTTAGATGTGATGGTGCAATATAATCCATATTTTCGTATTGCCCGCCCTCACAAGCCAAAGGACAATATTGGGTTTCATAAGGATACGCAGTATGGCCAGACACCCTATGAATTGGCTGTGCATATCCCATTCGTTGATTTAGACGAAAAATCCGCACTTAGAGTTATCAGTGGTTCGCATCTTATGCCGGAGAGCGCCTTTACACGCATTACGGCTGATAATGGCCATGTGGAGAAAGGTTCGATTGAGAATCAGATTGGGCGTCCGTACATGCCAAAGCCACTTGCTGTACCGGAGGGAATGGAAACCACTCCGATGTGTATTAAGGTTGGGCAGGCAGCTATATTTAGTCCTGCGTTATTTCATGGGCAGGAAGTCAACGAAGGTGATGTGACGCGGATATCGTGCGATTTACGGTTCGTTGGCAGTCGTGCTCCTATTGAAATACGCAAGGGAAAGATTCATGCTGGTTATGTGCCGGTGTTGCAATCTCCTGTAGAATATTTAGCGGATAATTATTATGGAGCGCAAAATGCAAATTAAATGGTCGTATTTGGCTCAGAAGTTCCCCCCTGAGGTTCGTAAGGAAATATTCAGCCGCTTGGATGATGTCGTAGCGCGTGGTGATTTTACGCTTGGCACAGAAGTAGGTGAATTTGAGAGTGCGTGGGCTGCTAAAGTCGGCGCTAAACACGCAATAGGTGTAGGTAATGGGACCGACGCATTGAAACTTAGCCTTCTGGCTGTTGGCGTTAAGCCTGGAGATGAGGTTATTGTGCCTGCGAGTACTTTTATTGCGACCGCTGGTGCGGTTTGTGAAGTCGGGGCTATTCCTATATTCGTAGATGTGGACGATAATCTCTGTATTGATGCCACAAAGATTGAAGATGCTATAACGCCAAAGACAAAAGTATTAATGCCTGTTGCGTGGTCTGGCCGCATGCCGGATATGGAAGCAATTTGCAGCATTGCTACTAAGAATGATTTATTTGTTATTGAAGATGCGGCTCAAGGAATTATGTCTGAGTTCCGCGGAAAGAAGGCTGGAACATTCGGTCAATTAGGGGCCTTTTCCTTACATCCGCTCAAGAATGTATCTGGATGGGGAGATGGTGGTGTTATCGTAACGGATAGTGATGAATATGCTGAGTGGTTGAAACTCTATCGTAATCACGGGCTGGTTGGTAGAAATACAATATCTATAACTGGATGCAACTCAAGATTAGACACGGTGCAGGCGGTGGTGAATAAGTATGTCCTAGACCAGATAGATTTTATTACTGATAGCAGAATTGCTAATGCTGCATTTTTGGATTCCGAATTATCCAAAATACCACAAATCACTTTATCTCAGAGATTCTCAGATAGAAAGTTCACTTATACACAGTACGAGAATTTCTATAAAGACAGAGACGGTTTGCAATCTTTCTTGAAAGAGAATGGGATTGAGAGTCTTGTTCATTATCCTATGCCTTGTTATTTGAATAAACCTTTTGGCCATAAATTAGGCGATTTTCCTGTTTCTGATAGACATGCTGCCACTAAATTAAGCATTGCCATGCATGAGCACATGAAGCAGGAGGAATTGGTCTACACGGTGGATTGCATCAGGAGATTTTATGCAGCATAGCTCAGAGTTCATACAGACAGTAAAGAAAGTATGCGATATTCTTGATAGGGACAAAGTAGAGCGATTTGCAGAAATATTGTCTCAAATAAAGGGGCGTTTATTCATTCTTGGTGTTGGCGGGAGTGCGGCTAATGCCAGTCATGCGGTGAATGATTTCAGAAAACTCTGTGGTATTGAGGCGTATGCTCCAACTGATAATGTAGCAGAACTAACTGCCCGCACCAATGATGAGGGATGGGCCACGATATTCAGAGAATGGCTTATTACCAGCAAACTGAATGATAATGATGTGTTGCTAGTTCTATCTGTTGGTGGCGGGACATTATCGTCAAGCCCCAATATTATGGATGCTATCTTTTATGCAAAAGAGATTGGTGCGAAGACACTTGGTATCATTGGCCGGGAACATGGATATACAGCGGCCAATGCTGATATTGCTATCTTAGTGCCTATTGTAGAAGATAAATGGGT
>Ga0265338_10002401_pt1 | contig 28171 bp, 28 predicted proteins | sample 42126metaG_FD_193579 | JGI IMG/M metagenome (GOLD analysis project Ga0265338, IMG submission 193579) | Rhizosphere microbial communities from Carex aquatilis grown in University of Washington, Seatle, WA, United States - 4-21-26 metaG | ecosystem: Host-associated > Plants > Roots > Rhizosphere...
CGGCAGCCACATCTGGGTCACGAACGAGGCCGGATCCGTGACGGAGGTGAACGTGAGCGACGGCTCCTGGGTCAGGACGCTCTCCGGCGGCTCCTACGGCTTCAACTATCCGTACGGGGTTGCGTTCGACGGGAGCCACGTCTGGGTCACGAACGTCCTCGGCAACTCGGTGACGGAAGTGCCCGCCCACTAATCTCGAGCACGGCACAAAGGCACTGGAAGGGCCCGCCCCACGAAAGGGCGGGTCCTTCCGGCTCTTACGCCTTCGTTCCGCGCAACGCCGTGGCAATGACATGCGCGTAGGTCTTGCACGCCCACGGGTACGGGTGGAGGTGGTCCGGGTAGAGCATTTTGTAGCTCGAGTGGTGGTACCAGTCGGCAAGGTGCGCTTGGGGCCAGCCCTTGAGCAAGTCGTTGATCGCCTTGTTCGAGCCTTGTTCCCACCACGTCGCGTTGCGGTTGTTGACCAGGACCACATCGGGCACTCCACGTAGCGCGATGCGCAGCATGGTCATGTACTTGGAGTAGCCCGATCCGTAGAGCGGTCCGTTGTTCCCGACTTGGACGATCACGACCTTCGGAAGGCCGCCGCCGTGATACCGGATGTGGCCGAGCTCGACGATCGTCTGATCGATCTGACGAGCGACGGCAGCGTCGACTCGGACACGGTTGTCGAGCGCCGATCGCAGGTCACCTTTGCAGCCGTCCATTACCGAGTCGCCCACGGCGAGGAAATGGCCCGGCGGGAGCTTGTTCCGCGTCGGCTTGTGGTTGTGCTTGTGCGGGTGTTTTCCGGGGTGCTTGTGATGGTGGTGCGGGGGTGGCGGAGGCGGCGGCGGCGCCGAGGACGACTCGGCGCTCGGCGCGACGAAGAGGACGGCGAACGCCGCGACGAGCGCGGCAGCTCCGGCAGTCACGAGCTCCGTCCGGCGTCGCGCTCCGCATTCCGCCAACCGCTTCTGCGCTCGCCCGGTACGGATCGGCTGCTCGACAAAGCGATAGGAGAGCGCGGCGGCGGCAACCGTGAGCGCCGCTTGGGAGAGGATCAGGCCGGGGCCGGTCCACGAGACGTCCAAGCCGGGACGGGTCAGCGCGATGATCGGCCAGTGCCAGAGGTAGATGCCGTAGCTCCGCTCGCCGATCCAGCGCAGTGGGGCGACGCCGAACAGCTGCCCGATGAGTGTCCGCGGATGTGCGACCGCGGCGATGAGAACCGCAAAGCAGAACGACGCCGCGAGATCTCCGCCCTGCCAGAGGCGCAGGTTGTAGTCGTGCATCGTGAAGAAGAGCCAGAACGTCATTCCGAGCGCCGCGAGGCCGAACAGTTCGAGGAGAGGCAACGCCCGGCGAACCCGCTCGACGTACGGCCACCACAGCGCGAGCAGAATCCCCATGAATAGGAGGAATGACCGCGTGTCGGTGCCGTTCCAGACGCGTGTGTTGTCGGGACCCGGGTTGTAGAGAAGCCACATGAGTCCCGCCGACACGGCGATCCCTGCGATCACCGCGAGCGGCAGATAGCGGCGGCCGAGGAAGATCAGTCCGGGAACAAGTAGGAGCGGCCAGACGACGTAGAACTGCTCCTCCACCGCGAGCGACCAGAAGTGCTTCAGGAGCGACGTCGATGCCGAAAGGTTGAAGTACGAGTGGTGCTCGAAGATCTGGTGCCAGTTCGTGACGTAGAAGATCGAGCTGATCGCGTCGCCGCGGGTATCCGCGAGGTCGTTCCTCGCGAAGATCGCCGAGAGGATGAGCGCGGCAAAGACGACGACGACAACCGCAGGGAAGAGCCTCCGGGCGCGCCGTCCCCAGAAGCGGAGCAGATCGATGCGCCGGTGGTGCTCCCACTCGATGAGCAGGATCGACGTGATCAGGTAGCCGCTGAGGACGAAGAACAAATCGACACCGAGGAAGCCGCCCGGCAGCCACCCATCGGTGCCGGTGCCCCAGACCCGCGAACGCGTGTGGTAGAGGAAGACGCCGATGACCGCAAGGGCTCGAAGCCCATCGAGGCCGGGGCGGTAGGTGAGGTGCGGTCCTTTAGCCGGCTTAGGACTCATTTCGGGATTACCACGCGCTGACCGGGTGCGATGGTCGAGTGCGAGACAAGGACGCAGGGAGCGGGAATAGCCGCGCTATTCCCGCGACTGAGGACGCCGGATCGTGCCGACCAGCGCAGCCGGGCGGCCCGTGCTTCCTTCCGAAATGAGTCCTTAGGCACGTAAGCAGATTAGGCGGTTCTCTTTCGACCCCGAAGCTCCTTCTCCACGACCTCCGCGATGCAGGCGGCGGGATCGGCGAGAGCTCGCTCGCGGCCACAGAGTGCCACGAGAGATACGGCGTCGAAGGGAGCATTCGTCACGACGTCGCCGGCGACGACGAGAGTCTCCACACCTGCCGCCGCGGCGCGGGCGAGGACGCCGCCGACGACTTTGCCGGTCAGTGAGGTCGCGTCGACGAGACCTTCGCCCGTGACCACGAGGTCGGCGTCGGCGAGGCGGCGGTCGAGCTCGAGGCGGTCGGCGACGAAGTCGAAGCCGGCGACGAGCGTCGCGCCGATCGCGGCCAGCCCGCCGGCGAGCCCGCCCGCGGCGCCGGCTCCGGGCTGATCGGGGACGTCGAGCCTCGCGAGCCGCTCGCGCAGAACGGCGACGTCCTCCGGCGTCGCTCCCTTCTGCGGCGCGAAGACGTCGGCCGCGTCGAGGAAGCGCGCGTCGACGTCGCATGCGACGTCTACCGGGATCGGGAGGCGTCCTCCGAGCGCTTCGACGGCGCCGACGCCGCCGTCGGTCGACGCGACGCCTCCGACCGCGACGACGACGCGTTCTGCGTCGGCTGCAATCGCCGCCGCGATGAGCTCGCCGACGCCGCGGCTCGTCGCGCGCAGCGGATCGTTTCCGTCCGCGCCGCCCGCGATCGACAGCCCGCACGCCTGCGCCGCTTCGACGAGCGCGACACCGTTCTCGAGCCGCCACGAGGCTTCGACGGCGTCGCCGAGCGGGCCCGTCACGACGGTCGTCCGGTTCCCGCCGCCGAGGACATCGAGTGTCCCCTCACCGCCGTCCGCGAGCGGAAGTTCCGTGCACTCCCAACCGGCGCGCGCCGCGCCCGCGGTGATCGCGGCCGCCGCCTCGCGCGCGCTGAGCGTCCCCCTGAACTTGTCCGGAGCGGCGAGAACGCCCATCAAGCGCCGATTGTCGCTACCGTTCAGGCTGTTACTGCACTAGAGCGTGTACCGGGTTCGCAGTTCTGCGCCTCCCAGTCCGTTCCAGAACTTCCGGAGGGAGGTGTACAGATATGGCAACCGGAACCGTTAAGTGGTTCAACGATGCAAAGGGGTACGGCTTCATCACCCCTGACGAGGGCGGCAAGGACGTCTTCGTCCACTTCAGCGCGATCACTGCCGAGGGTTTCAAGACCCTCGCCGAAGGCGCGAAGGTGGAGTACGAGCCGGCCGACGGCGAGAAGGGCCCCGAGGCCCGCAACGTCGTCCCGATGTAACGCGGTCGAGTGGGGCGTCTCCTCAGAGGCGCCCCGCTCCCTCTCTATCTTGACGTTCGCGCTCGTGCTCGGCATTGATACCTCCCGTGAAAGCTCCTGCGGATGTCGAGATTCGCCTTCTTGGTCCCGGCGACGAAAACATCGTCAGCGCCCTCCGCACGTACGAGGGCGAAGGGGACCCGGAAGGATTGCTGGCCGACCCGCGGTCGCTTGTTCTCGTGGCGTTCGACGGTGCGGTTCCGGTCGGCCTAGTGCTCGCTCACGAGCTGCCGCGCCGGCACGGCGACCGCTCCAAGCTGTTCGTCTACGAGGTCGACGTGGCCGAGCCCCATCGGCGCCGTGGCGTCGCCACTGCGCTTCTCGAGCGGCTCGCCGGGCTCGCGCGCGAGCGCGGGATCCGGTCAGGATTCGTCCTCACCGATCGCGACAACGTGGCCGCCAACGCCCTGTACCGGAGCGCCGGCGGCTCGGCGCGCGAGGCTGTCGAGTGGGACTTCGAGTACACGGACAACTGACGTCGCTCCGCCCGGCGGACGTGGCAGATGTCGACCGGCTCGTCGCGTGGCACGCCGACCCGGAGGTCTCGCGCTACTGGGACGACGAGACGTTCACGCGCGCGGAGATGGAGGCGAGGCTCGCGCGTACAGATGTCGAGGCGTGGATCGTGGAGGAGGCGGGGGAGCCGGTCGGGTACCTCCAGACTCACGCCGAGGGGTTGGACATGTTCCTGATTCCGGCGGCTCGGGGGAGAGATCTTGGGCCGGATGCTGCTCGCGCGATGGCCCGTCACCTGATCGGGCAGGGTCGGACTCGGGTTACCGTCGACCCGTACGCCTGGAACGAAGGAGCGGTACGCGCATGGGTGCGGGCCGGCTTCGTCGAGGTGTCGCGGCACCCTGCAGACGACGGCCACTCGGCGGAGTGGGTCCTCATGGAGTTCGTCGGGTAAGCTCGCCGCGTGCACCAGCACGGGACGACAACGGCAGCCTCCGTCGCCTAACCGGCGACGCCGTGCTGCTCTCGTTCCCGTTACCCGCTAGGAGGTGCACATGAAGGTTCTTCTCCCAGATGATTCCGAGCTAGAACTCGCCGACGGCGCGAGCGGTCTCGACGCGGCGCGCGCGATCGGGCCGAAGCTCGCCGAGCAGGCGGTGCTCGTGCGCGCGAACGGCAACGTCCAGGATCTCCGTGCGCCGCTCGCCGACGGCGACCGCATCCAGCTGCTGACGACGCGCGACACGGACGATCCCGACGCGCTCTACGTCCTCCGCCACTCCTCCGCGCACCTGCTCGCCGAGGCGGTGCGGCGGCTCTATCCGGGCGTGAAGATCGCGATCGGGCCGCCGATCGAGAACGGCTTCTACTACGACTTCGACTTCCCCGAGCCGATCTCCGACTCCGACCTCGAGCGGATCGAGGCCGAGATCGCGAAGGAGCTGAAGGAAGGGCGCGAGTGGACGCGCGAGGAGATCTCGCGCGACGACGCGAAGGCGCGCTTCGCGGCCGAGGACGAGCCGTACAAGGTCGAGCTCGTCGACACCGCTGACGGCGACATCACGCTCTACACGCAAGGCGACTTCACCGACCTCTGCCGCGGCCCGCACCTCCAGAACTCGACGCCGATCAAGGCGCTCAAGCTCACCGGCCTAGCGGGCGCGTACTGGCGCGGCGACTCGACGAAGCCGCAGCTGACGCGCATCTACGGCACTGCGTTCTACTCGCAGGCCCACCTCGACGCCTATCTCGAACGGCTCGAGCTCGCGAAGGAGCGCGACCACCGCAAGCTCGGTCCTCAGCTCGATCTCTTCCACATGTCGGAGTACTCCCCAGGCGCCGCGCTCTGGACGGCGAAGGGGATGGCGATCTGGAACGCGCTCGAGGACATGCGCCGCAGCGAGAACGCCAAGCGCGGCTACCTCGAGGTCAAGACTCCGCTGATGTGGGACGTCGAGCTCTGGAAGCGCTCGGGCCATTGGGACAAGTACGGCGAGAACCTGTTCAGGATCGAGCAGGGAGACTCGCTCTACGGGCTGAAGCCGATGAACTGTCCCGGCCACATGCTCCTCTTCAACACGCAGCTGCGGAGCTATCGCGAGCTGCCGATCCGCTTCGCCGAGGCGGCCGTGCTCCACCGCGACGAGCCGACCGGCTCGCTCCAGGGTCTGACGAGGGCGCGCCAGTTCAGCCAGGACGACGCACACGTCTTCTGCACCGAGGAGCAGATCGAGGTGGAGATCGATTCGATGTTCGACTACCTCGGCACGCTCTACGACCGCTTCGGCGTGAGGGAGCTCGCGCACGCAGAGCTCTCGACGCGGCCGGACAACAAGCTCGGCACCGACGAGCAGTGGGACTACACGGAGGGAGTGCTGAAAGCGGCGATCGACCGTCAGGGGATCCCGTTCCGCATCGCCGAGGGCGAGGGCGCGTTCTACGGGCCGAAGATCGACTTCTTCATGGACGACGTTCACGGGCGCGCGTGGCAGATGGGGACGATCCAGCTCGACGGCCAGCAGCCCGAGCGGCTCGGCTGCACGTACATGGGGCCTGACAACCGCGAGCACATGCCGTACCTCATTCACCGGGCGCTCTTCGGATCGCTCGAGCGCTTCATCGCGATCCTCATCGAGCACTACGGCGGCGACTTCCCGTTCTGGCTCGCGCCCGCCCAAGTGCGCGTCCTCCCGGTCGGGGAGGGCCATGTCGCTGCGGCCGAGGCGCTGTCGCTGCGTCTGCGTGACGCCGGCTACCGGGCCGAGGTCGCGGAGCCGAGCGAGACGATCGGCAAGCGGATCCGCGCCGCCGAGCTCGACAAGATCCCCGTCACGATCGTGTACGGCGACAAGGAAAGCGACGCGAGCCTCGCCGTGCGTGACCGCGGCGGCGAGCAGACCGAGCTTTCGCTGTCCGCCCTGCTCGAGCGGCTTGCTACCCTCTGAATCCTGAAAAGCAGGGGCGGACCCGTTCCTCACCTCCCGGCCCACACGGCGCTGGCAGGTTCAACCGAGTCGGAACTACGACTGTGGAACGGGCCGCTGCATGACAGCGGCTTTTCAGTATCTGAACCCGAAACGAGGAGGAGCAAGCCCGACTTGGTGACTACCACTTGAGGCCCAGACGCCGGCCGTTCGAGCAGACCCGCCCCGCGCCACGCGACACGACTCGCATCAACGATGCGATCAGAGTCCCGCGCGTCCGGCTGATCGACGACGACGGTGCCCAGCTCGGTATCAAGACCTCCGACGAGGCGCGCGAGTACGCCTACGGCAAGAACCTCGACCTCGTCGAGGTCGCTGCCCAGGGAGACCCGCCCGTCGCGAAGGTCATGGACTACGGGAAGTACAAGTACGAGCAGGAGCAGAAGGCGAAGCAGGCCCGCAAGCACCAGAGCCAGATCCAGGTCAAGGAGATCAAGTTTCGGCCGAAGATCGGGATCGGCGACTACAACACCAAGAAGGGACACGTCGAGCGATTTCTCAACCAACGCGCGAAGGTGAAGGTCACGATCATGTTCCGGGGCCGCGAGCAGAGCCATCCGGAGCGTGGGCGCGATCTACTACTTCGCCTCGCGGAGGACGTCAAGGAGATCGGGATGATCGAGTCCCAGCCGCTCCTCGACGGACGCAACATGGTGATGCTGCTCGGCCCGACGAAGAACGCAGGAGTGAAACACGATGCCGAAGACGAAGACACACAGCGGAGCGAAGAAGCGCTTCAAGGTGACGGGCACGGGGAAGATCCTCCGCCGCCCGGCGATGCGGAGCCACAACCTGGAAGCGAAGTCGTCGAAGCGTAAGCGCGGCTACCGCAAGAACCGCCTCGCGACCGCGGCCGACACGAACAAGATCAAGAAGATGCTGGGGATGAAGTAGGCATGCCCAGGGTCAAGCGTTCCGTCCATGCGCAGAAGAAGCGCCGCAAGGTTCTCGAGCAAGCCAAGGGCTACTGGGGTCGCAAGAGCACGCACTACAAGTACGCGAAGGAGCAGGTCGAGCATTCGCTCGTCTATGCGTACCGCGACCGGAAGGTGCGCAAGCGCGAGTTCCGGAAGCTCTGGATCACGCGGATCAACGCGGCCGCGCGCGCGAACGGCCTCTCGTACAACCAGTTCGTGCACGGCTGCACGAAGGCCGGGATCGAGCTCGACCGGAAGGTGCTCGCCGACCTCGCGGTCAGCGACCCCGCCGCGTTCGGCGCGATCGCCGAGCGCGCCAAGAGCGCACTCCAGGCCTAGCGGTGACGCGCCGCGAGGCGTTCCAGCGTCAGGCGCGGCACTTCGCGCGCAGCTCGCCGCTGTACGAGCGGCTCGCCTTCCAACTGGCGGACGAGCCGCTCGTCGCCATGCTCGTCGGCGATGACGTGGAGCGGCGTCTGCCGCTCCAGTTCTTCTCCGGCCTCCACTACCTCGTCCTCTCGGGGCGTGCGACCTGGGACGACATCCCGGCCGCGCTCGACGGCGAGGCGGAGTTCCTACGGGAATGGCTGGCCGAGCAGCACGTGCAGACCAACGAGGTCGGGCGCTGCTGGTGGCTCCTCCCGTGCTTCCTCGAGATCGCCCGGCTGACCGGCGCGGAGGCCTTCGACTGCGTGGAGCTCGGCTGCAGCGGCGGGCTCAACCTGAATTGGGATCGATACGCGTACCGCTACGAGCACGGCGTCTGGGGAGCCGGTGACGGCCTGGTGCTCGATGGGGAGGAGCGGCTGCCGGTCGCCGGCGAGCTGCTCGAACTGGCGCCCGTCGTCCGGTCGCGTGTCGGCGTCGATCTGAGCCCGCCCGACTTGCGGGACGACGACGCCGTTCACTTCTTGAAGGCGTTCGTCTGGCCAGGCCAGGACGCGCGGCTCGAGCGCCTCGAGGCGGCGGTCAGGATCTGGCGCAAGTCTCCGCCGGAGGTCGTCGTCGGTGACATGCTGGACGAACTGCCGGCGCTGCTCGAGCGACGGCGCGATGACGCGCTGCTCCTCGTCTGGCAGAGCGCGTCGCTCAATTACCTGCCGTCCGACCGGCGCGATCGCGTGCGCGAGCTGCTCGCCGAGGCCGGGAGCGACGGGCCTCTCGCCTTTGCCGAAACGTGGCAGCCGGTGGACGGCAGCCACGACTACTACGGTCTGTACGTGCAGGTTTGGCCGAGTGGAGAGAGAGTCGAGGTCGCGCACTCGGATTTCCACGGCGCGTGGCTCGAATGGCGAGCGTGATTACATCCCGCGACAACGAGCGGCTCAAGCTCCTCCGCAAGCTCCACGAGCGGAGCTGGCGCGAGAAGCTCGGGCTATTCGCGGTCGAGGGTGAAGATCTCGTCGACGCCGGCCTCAGCGCCGGCCTCGATCCTTCCGACGTGCTCGTGGCGGGGGAGGATGTCGAGGCTGAGCTGCTCGCGGAGGTATCGACGCTCGTGCATCCGCCGCGCGTTGTTGCGGTCTTCCGGCGGGATGACTTGCCGCGCGGCACGCGGCCGGTGACGCTCGCGCTGTGGCGGGTCGCCGACCCGGGGAACGTCGGGACGCTGCTCCGCGCGGCCGACGCGTTCGGCGCCGGCGTCGCTCTCTCGGACGGCTGTGCGGACCCGACCGGGCCGAAGGCCACGCGGGCATCGATGGGAGCGATCTTCCGCGTTCCGCTCGCCGCGTTCGAGGAGCCGGCCGGTCGCCGCGTCGCGCTCGTCGCGCACGGCGGAACACCGCTCCCCGAGCTCGCGGCGGACGGCGACATCGTTCTCGTCCTTGGCGCGGAGCGCGACGGCCTGCCGCCCGACGTCCTCGCGCGTTGCGACGAACGCGTCTCGATCCCGCAGCCGGGAGGCGGAGAGTCGCTCAACGTCGCGATGGCGGGCGCAATCGCGCTCTACGAGCTAAGCAAGCGGGGTCTCGACTAAGGGGCAAGCACAGCGCCGGACCAAAAAAATTCACCGAGCCGGCTTCGCTTTCGTCCCCCTCATCCAACCGGCCTTCCGACTTGGGATTGCTCCCGTACCGTCTGACCGCTCGGTCGAGGCTTCGACCTACTCGCGTGCCCTGCTCGGTGCAAGAGGCAACCTACGAGATCCCGGTCACCGGATCAAGACCCCCCGTCAACGATTTTGTCGCAATTTGCGCGCATCATTTTCGGAGGGCGATCCAGACGCTGTCCTCGCCGCCGGCGAAGGGCCGCCGGTCGAACCAGCCGTAGCAGGCGAGGACGTCGAAGCCGGCCTCCGCGAGCAGCGTGTGCCACCGCGCAGGCTCGAGCCACCACAGCGTCATCGTCGACTCCCCCGACTCGCCGCGTACGGACAGCGTCAGCGTCTGCGAATCGAGATCCCAGTCGGCGCGTTCGTCGATGCCGGGCTCGCGCTCTATCCAGCGGCCGTGCGTTTCCTCGATGTCCGCGCGTGAGGGAGTGAAGACGTCGAAGACGAGCCTGCCGCCGGGCTGGAGCAGATCGCGGGCGGCCGCCAGCGCCTCGAGCCGCTCGCCGCCGTCGCGGAGATGGAGATAGGCACGGAACGGACACGTCACGAGCGGGACGCGCTCGTCGACCGGCGGCGTGCGCAGGTCGCCGAGCCGCAAGTCGAGGCGCCCGCCGAGGCCGGCCTCGTCCGCGCGCTGCCGACACACGGCGAGCATTCCCGCGGACGAGTCGACGCCGATGACGTCGACGCCGGCCATCGCGGTCGGGATCGCGATCCGTCCCGTGCCAACGCCGAGCTCGACGACAGGTCCTCCCGAAGCGAGCGCCTCGTCGACGTAGAAGGAGATGTCCTCGACGACGCTCGAGCTCCAAGGGTCGTAGAGCCCCGCGATCGCGTCGTATGCGCTCACGACGACTTGCGCGCGACCCAGACGAACTCGTGCGATTCGTCGGTGAAGGGCTCTTGCGCGAACCCGCCGTACAGCGCCTCGACCTCGAGGCCCGCGACGTCGAGCAGCCCTTCCCACTCCGACCTCGTCGCCCACCAGAGATGGAGGGTCGCGGCGCCGTCGCGGCTGATATCGACTCGGTTGTCGCCGACCGCGTAGTTGAGCGTGTGGACGACGCCGTTCTGGTCGAGCGTCTGCCCGTCGAGGCTCGCCGCGACGGTGTGGCTGAAGGCGAACGCGTTGAAGGCGAAGCGCCCGCCCGGCTGCAGCGAGCGGGAGACGCGCTCGAAGACCGCGCGCTTCTCCGCCCAGCCCCGCAAGTGGAGGAGGGAGCGGCCCGGCACGTACACGAGCGCGGCCGGCTCGGAGAGCTCGAAGTCGCGCATGTCGCCGAGTCGCAGTTCGAGCGGGAGGCCGGCGGCGCGCTCGCGCGCGATCTCGAGCATCGCGGCCGAGGAGTCGATCCCGAGCACGGGCTTCCCGGTCTCACGGACGAGCGGGATCGCGACCCGTCCTGTCCCGACCGCGAGCTCGACGATAGGGCCGTCGGCCTCGCGCGCGAGCCGGACGTAATGCGCGACGTCGTCGGGCATGCTGCCGCCCCACGCGTCGTAGACGGCCGCCCATGAGTCGTACTCGGACATACTCACTCTGTTTGTTCGCCGAGCCGACGGCAGAGCCGACGACTCGGCGTCTTTGGGCTCCGTCGAGCCTACGCCCATGGCTTGCGGGCGACCCAGACGAACTCTTGCGACTCGTCGTCGAACGGCCGCTTGTCGAACCATCCATACAGCGCCTCGACCTCGAGCCCGGCGACGTCGATGAGGCCTTCCCACTCGGATTTCGTCACCCACCAGAGCCGCACCATCCCGTCCTCGCGGTCGCCGCGGCCGCGCGTCAGGTCGATGCGGTTGTCGGCCGGAACCTGCCGGACTACCTCCCACAGGTCGCCTCCGCGCGTCTGCCGCGTGTCGTGGTTCCGCGCCGCGACGAACGGGCTGAAGACGAACGAGTTCCAGGCGAAGCGGCCGCCCGGCTTCAGCGCAGCGGCCACCGACTCGAAGACGCGGCGCTTGTCGGCCCACGTCGAGGCGTGGAGGAGCGCGCGGAACGGGCAGATGACGAGGTCGACCGGCTCCTCGACGGTGAAGTCGCGGAAGTCGCCCTCCCGGAACTCGATCGGCAAGTCGCCGGCGCGCTCGCGGCCGACGGCAAGCATCGCGGGCGAGCGGTCGATGCCGATCACGCGCTTGCCCGTCTCGCGGGCGATCGGGATCGCGATCCGGCCCGTGCCGACGCCGAGCTCGACGATCGGCTCCGCGGCTTCCCGCGCGAGATCGACGTAGAACGGAACGTCCTCCGTCATATCCACCGCCCAGTCGTCGTAGTCGGGCGCCCACACGTCGTACTCGGCCATGCCGGGTAGTATCCATGTCGATGTCCGTCGCTCGCGCCTTCGCCTTTATGTCGCCCCGGCTCGCTGCCGGGGTGTCGGCGCGCTAGCGAGCGTCGTCTCCTCTGCAGTTCGGGCCGGGGCGTGACCGCCGTCGTTGCCGTGCCCGGGAAAGGAGGAGAAGCACTTGGATACAGTCGCCGCGGTGAACCCGGACGACCTGCAGAAAGAGGCGCTCGCCGCTGTCGCCGCCGCGACCACGGTCGCGGAGCTCGACGAGGCGCGCGTTCGCTACCTCGGCCGCAGCAGCGAGCTGAAGCTCGCCCTGCGGGAGGTGCGCGACCGCGAGACCGGCATGGCGCTCAACGCGGTGCGTGAGTCGCTCGAGGCGGCGTTCGCGGCGCGGCAGGAGGAGCTCGAGCGCGCCGAGCTGTCGGAACGGCTCGCGACCGAGCGCGTCGACGTCACGCTGCCTGCGGAGCTGCTCGGAGACGTGCGCGTGCGCCCGCGCGGCACCCTCCACCCGACGACGCTCATCCGGCGTGACGTCGAGGACGCGTTCATCGGCCTCGGCTACGAGATTCGCGAGGACCGCGAGATCGAGACGGTTGAGTACAACTTCGACAAGCTCGCGTTCCCCGCGTGGCATCCGGCGCGGTCGTCGCGCGACACGTTCTACGTCGACTCCGACCACGTTCTCCGAACGGAGACGTCGCCGTCGCAGATCCACATTCTCGAGGAGAAGCCGCCGCCGATCTACATGGTCTCGATCGGCCGCGTCTACCGCCGCGATGCCATCACGCCGACGCGGTTCCCGATCTTCCACCAGTTCGAGGGGCTCGCGATCGACCGCGGCATCACGATGGCCGACCTGAAGGGGACGCTGCTGCACGTGATGCGCGCGCTCTTCGGCGAGGAGCGCCGAGTCCGCTTCCGCACGCACTACTTCCCGTTCACGGAGCCGTCGATGGAGCCCGACGTCTCGTGCGGCGTGTGCGGCGGCAGCGGCTGCCCGACGTGCAAGTGGTCGGGCTGGATCGAGATCGGCGGCTCCGGAATGATCGACCCGGAGGTGCTGACGAACGTCGGCCTCGACCCGGAGGAGTGGGGAGGCTTCGCGTTTGGGCTAGGGCTCGAGCGCACCGCTCAGCTGCGGTACGACATCCCGACGATCAGGCCGTTCTGGGAGAACGACCTCCGCTTCCTGAGGCAATTCCGATGAGAGTGCCGCTCTCCTGGCTGCGCGAGTACGTGCGGGTCGACGCGGACGCGGCGCGGATCGCGGACGCGCTCTCCATCTCCGCCGCCGAGGTGAACACGATCGAGCGGCGCGGTCCGGCGGACACGAAGCTGTTCGTCGTCGGGCGTGTGCTCACGGCTGACAAGCACCCGAACGCCGACCGCCTGCAGCTCTGCCAGGTCGAGATCGGCGAGGGGAAGCCCGCGCAGATCGTCTGCGGCGCGTGGAACTTCGGAGCCGGCGCGACAGTCGCGATCGCGCGGCCGGGTGCGACGCTGCCGAACGGGCTGACGCTCGAGCGGCGCGAGCTGCGTGGCGAGATGTCCGAGGGGATGATCCTCGCCGAGGACGAGGTCGAGCTCGGCAGCGACCACTCGGGGATCATGCTCCTCCCGGACGGCCTCGAGCCCGGCTCGCCGCTTGCGGACGCGCTGCCGCTCGTCGAGGAGATCCTCGACGTCGAGCCCACCGGCAACCGCGTCGATCTCCTCTCCGTCTACGGGATTGCGCGCGAGGTTGCGGCGATCCTCGACGGCGAGCTGCTGCCCATGCCCGGCACCGATCCCGAGCAGGACGGGGAGGAGGAGCTCGACATCCGGATCGAGGATCCTGACGGCTGCCCGCGCTACGTCGGCCGGCTTTTCCGCGATGTGACCATCGCCGAGTCGCCGGTCTGGCTGCGTGCCCGTCTCCGCGACGCCGGCGTCCGCTCGATCTCCAACGTCGTCGACGTCACGAACTACGTGATGCTCGCGCTCGGCAACCCGCTGCATGCCTTCGACTTCGACAAGGTCGGCGGCGGGCGGATCGTCGTGCGGCGCGCGACGAACGACGAAAAGCTGCGGACGCTCGACGGCACGGCGCGCAAGCTGACGAGCGATGACCTCGTGATCGCAGACGCGAAGCGCGCCGTCGCGCTGGCCGGGATCATGGGCGGTGAGGAGACCGAGGTCTCCGGCACCACCGCGACCGTCCTCCTCGAGGCCGCGAACTTCGAGCCGGTCGGGATCTTGCGGAGCTCGGAACGGCTCGCGCTCCGCACCGAGGGCTCGAACCGCTGGGAGAAGGGCGTCGACCCGTACCTCGCCGGCCCTGCCGCGGCGCTCGCGACGCAGCTCCTCGTCGAGCTCGCCGGGGCACGCTGGACCGGCGCCGCCGACATCCAGGGCAAGCTGCCGAAGCCGGCCGTCGTGCCGCTGCGGCCCGAGCGGACGAACGAGGTGCTCGGCCTCGACGTTCCCGCCGAGCGGCAGGAGGAGATCCTCCGCCGCGTCGGCTTCGAGCGAGAGGAGGGCGGCTTCCGCGTGCCCACGTGGCGCGCCCGCGACGTCAGCCGTGAGATCGACCTCGTCGAGGAGATCGCCCGCTTCGAGCTGCCCGAGATCCCGTTCACGCTGCCGCGCCGCGAGGCGATGTTCGGACGGCTCACGCGCTGGCAGCGGCTGCGCCGTGTCGTCGAGGACGTCCTCGTCGGTTGCGGTTGGTCGGAGGCGTACACGCCGTCGCTCGTGACGACAGGCCCGATCGTCCTGCCGGAGCCGATCTCCGCCGAGCTCGGCGCGCTGCGCGAGACGCTTCTGCCGAGCCTCGTGGAGGCGGCACGCGCCAATCGCGCCGTCGACGTCGAGAGCGTCGCCCTGTTCGAGATCGCGCACGCATATCCCGAGCGCGGGCGAGAGCCGTGGCACGTCGCCGGCATCGTGGACGGCGGCTTCGCCCAGGCGAAGTGGGCCGTGGAGCAGATCTACGCGGCCGCCGGGATCGAGCCCGCGTACGAGCGGACGAGCGAGCCATTCCTCCATCCGGGCAAAGCCGCGCGCACGCCTGAAGGATGGGTCGGGGAGCTCCATCCGGCGGAGCTCGACGGCGTGTGGGGCGCGTTCGAGCTCGACCTTGACGCGCTCGCGGCCCGCGCCGGGGGGACAGTGCGGTTCGACGACGTCAGCCCGTATCCGGAGGTGCGGCAGGACCTCGCCTTCGTCGTCGACGAGGACGTGCCCGCGGCCGAGATCCTCGCTGCGATTCGCGCTGCGGGCGGGGACCTTCTGCGCAGCGTCTCCGTCTTCGACGAGTACCGCGGGCCGCAGATGGGCGAGGGGAAGCGTTCGCTCGCGTTCCGGCTCGCGTTCGGCTCCGCCGAGCGGACGCTGACCGACGAGGACGTCGCGCCGGCGCGGGCGGCGATCGCCGACGCGGTCGGCAAGCAGTTCGGCGCGGTACTGCGGGGTTAGCCTCTAGCGGCGGCGCTTCAGCGTCAGGAGCAGCTTCGCGAGGACCGCAGCGCCCGTGACGGCGCCGACGAGCTTTTTCCCACGCTTTGTCGTCTCGTCGAGCTCGCCGCGAAGCTCCGCGACGGCTTCCTTCAGCTCACGCTTTTCGGCCGCGAGCTCCTCGTGAACGTCAGGCTTCTTGCTCATTCTCGCCCAGTGTCTTCTTCGGCGCAGACTTCGAGCCGCGGCGGATCAGGCCGAGTCCGAAGCCTGCGAGGAGGAGCGCGAGGACGACAAGCGCGCCGCTCATCACGAGAAGAGAAGCCCAGATCGAGAGCCAGTCCGTGAGCCCGACCGTTGCAGCGGCAAGACCGAAGATGATCGCGAGCCCGATGAGCGGCAACGCGAGAAGAGCCAGCCCGATCCCGATTCCGAGCGCCGCAGCCTTGCGCTTCGCATCGCTCAGCGCCGCCTTGACCTCGAGCTGGACGACGGAGCGCGCGGACTCCGTGACCCTCCCCACTGCGTCGGCGAGATCGTTCACGTCGGGCGGCGGCCGATGCTGAAGACCGCGCCCTGCGTCCCGACCGGATGGACGTCGCAGAGGACGCGCGTGATGCGGACGCGACCGGAGATCCCGTCGTCGTCGAGGCGGCCGAGGCAGCGTCCGACCATTCCCGCGGACGCGCCGTACCCGTGCTTGTTCGCGCAGCGGAGCCGGAAGCCGGACTTGCCCGTCAGCTGGATCGGGTTTAGCGGAGCGCACAGGACGGCGCCGCGGTCGACGTCGGCGCTCGAGTCGAGCTCGAGCTCGACGACGAGATCGCTCCAGTCCGCGGGCAGCGTCGCGAGTGTGGCGTCCCAGGCTTGCGCGAGCGTGCGGCGTGCGACTGCGGGCTCGGTGACCGTGGCCATTGCGGAGGTGACGAGCTCGAGGCGTCCGGGGATTCCTTCTCCGTCAATCCGCCGCAACAAACGACGTGCGCCGTCGGGGCCGATCCCCTGTCCGCTGGTCGAGACGGTGAATCGGATCGTTCCGCCGGAGAAGCCCGGCCCGGCCGGTCCGAGCAGCGCGGCAGCGCGCGAGCGCGCCTCGGAATCGACGATCTCGAGGCTCAGCGTCGCCTCCGTCCAGCCCGGTTCGAGGCCGCTTTCGACGTGATTCCACCGGTCGACAAGGCTCACGGCGCGAACCGTACACTCCGGCCCGTGGCTGTGAAGGAGCAAAGGGCCAGCCTCGCAAAGGCGGATCTGGGAGAGGTGCTCCGCGAGATGCTCCTCATCCGGCGCTTCGAGGAGAAGGTCGAAGAGCGGTTCCGCGCGGGCGAGCTGCCGGGTTTCCTCCACGTCGCAATCGGTCAGGAGGCATGCGCCGTCGGCGTCTGCCGCGCGCTCGGCGACGGCGACGTCATCGCCTCGACGCATCGCGCACACGGGCACACCCTCGCGAAGGGGACGCATCCGAACGAGGTCATGGCCGAGCTGTACGGCAAGCAGGAGGGTTGCTCGCACGGCTACGGCGGCTCGATGCACCTCTACGACGTCGAGCGCGGGAATCTTGGCGCGAACGCCGTCATCGGCGGCGGCCTGCCGCAGATGACCGGCGCCGCTCTCGCCTTCAAGATGCGCGGCGAGCCGCGGGTCGCGGTAGCGTTCTTCGGCGACGGCGCCACGAACATCGGCACCTTCCACGAGGCGCTCAATCTCGCGCAGCTCTGGCGCGTTCCGGCCGTCTTCGTGCTCGAGGACAACCACTGGGCCGAATCGACGCCCGAAAGCCAGCACTCGCCGATCCGCGACCTCTCCGAGCGCGCGAAAGCGTTCGGGATGAAGGCGGTGAAGGCCGACGGGCAGGACGTCGAAGCCGTCTACAAGACAGCGCACAAGGCGCTCGAGCACGCGCGTGGCGGCGATGGGCCGGTCTTCGTCCACCTTGACACGGTGCGGTTCGGCGGCCACTACATCGGCGACCCGCAGGTCTACCGCGACAAGGAGGAGGCGCGCGAGCTCCGCGCGACGCGCGACCCGATCGAGCTGCTGCGCGCGAAACTCGAGATCTCGGATGAGGACTTCGCCGAGCTCGACGGCGAGGTGACGGAGATGGTCGAGGCGGCGGTCGAGTTCGCGAAGAACGGCACCGATCCCGCCCCCGAAGACGCTTTGAAGAACGTGTATGCCTGAGCTGACCTACCGCGAAGCCGTCCGCGACACGCTGATCCAGGCGATGCGCTCCGACGACGACGTCTTCATCATGGGTGAGGACATCGCGGAGATGGGCGGCTCGATGGGTGTTACGCAGGGCCTGCTCGCCGAGTTCGGGGCGGAGCGCGTGCGGAACACTCCGATCTCCGAGATGGCGCTCGCGGGCGCGGCCATCGGGGCCGCGATGCAGGGCATGCGTCCCGTCGCCGAGATCATGTACGAGGACTTCATGACGCTCGCCGCCGAGCAGATCGTGAACCAGGCGGCGAAGCACCGCTACATGTCCGGCGGGCAGGTCACGGTTCCGGTCGTCTTCCGCACGCAGGGCGGAGCCGGCTGGTCGCCGGGCGCGCAGCACGCGCAGCAGCTCGAGGCGTGGTTCGTCCACATCCCGGGCTTGAAGGTCGTGTTCGCCTCGACGCCGGAGGACGTGCGCGGCCTCCTCTGGTCGGCGATCTACGACGACAACCCCGTCGTCTTCTTCGAGCACCGCACGCTCTATCCGATCAAGGGCGAGGTGCCCGCGGAGATCGAGCCGATCCCGCTCGGCAAGGCGCGTGTCCACCGCGAGGGCGAGGACGTGACAGTGATCGCGACGGGACGCCTCGTCCACGAGTCGCTGCGCGCGGCGGAGGAGGCGGAGAGCGAGGGCATCTCCGTCGAGGTCGTCGACCCGCGGACGCTGCAGCCGCTCGACGAGGAGACGCTCGTCGCGTCGGTCAAGAAGACGAATCGCGCAGTCGTCGCGCACGAGGCGGTGACGCGGATGGGCTTCGGCGCCGAAGTCGCGGCCGTCCTCCAGTACCAGGCATTCGACTGGCTCGACGCGCCGATCGAGCGTGTGGGAGCGAAGTTCACGCCGCTGCCGTTCTCGCCGGTGATGGAGAACTTCGTCATCCCGCACGCGGCGGACGTGCTTGCGGCGATCAAGCGGACAGTCGGGAGAGACTGAGGCGTGGCGACCGAGGTCATCCTCCCGCGGCTCGGCCAGGGCATGGAGACGGGGACGATCGTCCGCTGGCTGAAGTCGGAGGGCGAGGCCGTCGAGAAGGGCGAGCCCCTCTTCGAGCTCGACACCGACAAGGTCACGCAGGAGGTCGAGGCTGAGGCGAGCGGTGTCCTCCTCAAGATCGCGGTGGCTGAAGGCGAAGTGCCGGTCGGCCGCACGGTCGCGTTCATCGGCAGCGAGGGCGAGGCCGTGCCGGAGCCAGACACCGCGCAAGAAGCCCCAAGTGACAACTTGTCACAAGCGTTGCCTGAAGCGTCCGAGGCTCACGAATCGGCACCTGAACCGCCGGCCACCACGAACGGGCGGGTTAAGGCGTCGCCGCTCGCGCGCAGGCTCGCGCGGGAGCGCGGCCTCGATTTGCAGGGAATTCGCGGCACCGGCCCAGATGGGCGCATCGTCGCCGAGGACGTTGAACGCGCCGAGACCGGTACACCAAAATCCGCTAGTGACAAGTTGTCACAAGCGCAGTTCGTTCCCGGCGAGGTGGAGCGTGTGCCGCTCACGAGCATCCGCAAGACGATCGCGCGGCGCCTCAGCGAGGCGTGGCAGATCCCGGTCTTCCAGCTTCAGGCATCCGCCGACATGACGCGCGCGAACGCGCTTGTCGCCAAGCTCCGCGAGCGGGATCCCGACGTGCGGATCACCGTCACCGACGTTCTCACGAAGGTCTCGGCCCAGGCGCTCATGCGGCACCGCGAGGTGAACGCCGAGTTCACGGAGGATGCGATTCTTCTCCACCCGAGCGCGAACGTCGGGATCGCCGTCGCCGCGCCGCAGGGGCTCGTTGTCCCGGTCATCCGCGGCGCGGAGCGGCTCTCGCTTGCCGAGATCGCCGCCGCGCGTGGCGACGTCGTCGGCCGCGCCCGCGACAACAAGCTCCGCACCGAGGATCTCGAGGGCGGCACGTTCACGATCTCGAACCTCGGCATGTACGCCGTCGAGAGCTTCACCGCCGTCCTCAACCCGCCGCAGGCCGCGATCGTCGCCGTCGGCGCGACCGAGGACAGGGTCGTCGCCATCGACGGCGAGCTCGCCGTCCGGCCGATGCTCACGCTCACCGCGACCTTCGACCACCGCGCCGTCGACGGCGCTCCCGCCGCCGCGTTCCTGCAGACCCTCAAAGAGAGCCTCGAGGATCCGGGGCTCGCGCTCTAGCGGAGTCGAGGGATGGCGCCCACCGTCTGGTACTACGTCCGCGACCTCGAATCGGCGAGGCGCTTCTACCGCGAGACGCTCCTCTTCGGCGAGCTCCTGTACGACCCCGAAGAGAACTGGGTCACGACCGAGCGCGGCGGGATGGAGATCGGCCTGGCAGAAGGCGAGCCCAGCGAGGACGGCGTCGCGCACGTCGAGGTCGACGACCTGAAAGCCGAGGCCGAGCGGCTGCGGGCTGCGGGGGTCGAGGTCGGGATCGTCGTCGAGCTCGGCGCCGAGATGCGACTCCTCGATGTCTTCGATCCCGACGGCAACCGGCTCCAGTTCGCGCAGGAGCTCCGCGCCTGATGCTGCGCCCCGTCGACCGCCAGGACACGCGCTTCCTCCGCGACATGCTGCGCCACGCGTACCACTGGCGCATCGCCGAGGATCCCGACCGGCCGCTCTACCGCTACGTCCAGAACTGGGGGCGGCCCGGCGATGCCGGCGTCATCGCCTTCGCCGGCCCGAACGCGTACGGCGCGGCGTGGTATCGGCTCTTTCCGGCGACTGCGCCCGGCTTCGGCTTCGTCGACGAGGAGACGCCGGAGCTGACGATCGCCGTCGTCCCGAGTCATCGGGGGCACGGCGGCGGGGGCGAGCTGCTCGAGGCACTGCTCGAGCGGGCGCGCGCCGACGGCTACGCGCGCGTGAGCCTGAGCGCCGAGCCGGGCCAGACCGCCTTCTACGAGAAGCACGGCTTCCACGAGCACAGCCGCGATGACCGAACCGTGACGATGGTCGCGGACCTCTAGGCAGGCCCGCGCGCCATCCAGAATCTCCCAGTATCTGCAGCCGACCTTGACAAAGTCCGCCCAATTCTCTGAAATGGCGGGGGTGGCTCCGGGGGCTAAGAGGTTGTTCGTGCGTGCTGCCGTCCTCGCGGCTGCCGTCGGCGTCGCGGGGGCAGTAGCCCTCCTAGTCCCGACAGCGTCGCCGGCGGACGGGACCACCGGTCTCTTCGAGCAGGCGTTCATCGCCCAGGGATGTTCGACCCTCGTGATCCCCGCCGGCCTCGATGCCGTCCGCGTCCAGGCGGTCGGCACCGCGGGCGGGGCTGGCGTCTCCGGCTCGGCCGGCGGCACCGGTGACGGGGTCGCCGCGAATCTCGCGGTGAGCGCCGGAGAGCAGTTGCAGGTCTGCGTCGACGTTCGCGGAGGGCAGGCCGGGGGCGGCTGGCAAGGCGACGGCTCCGGCGGCGCGGGCGGCGGCGCGTCGAGCGTCAGCGTCGGCTCGAACTTCGCCACTCCTGTGGTGGTCGCCGGCGGCGGTGGGGGCGGCGGCGGTAGCTGCGGCGACTGCGCAGGCGGTAACGCCGGCCTTTCCGCCGCGGCCGGTGGATCGGATTCAGGCGGCGGCGGTGGTGGCGGCGGGCCCAATGCCGTTGGAAACGGCGGATCGAGTCCTGCGACCGGGCCGGGAGGAAACGGCGACGGATTCTCCGACGGTAATCCCGGACAGGGCGGCTATGGCCAGGGGGGCGGCGGCCTCTTCGACTCGGACAAAACGCCCGGCGGCGGCGGTGGTGGCGGCGGCGCCGGCTACAACGGCGGCGGCGGCGGCGGCGGCGGCTACAACGGCGGCGGCGGCGGCGGCGGGGGTGGCGCGGACTACTGCTCGACCGACCCGTCGGTCAGCACCTGCCTTATCACGAGCGGCGCGGGGACACGGACGAGCGCTGGACCGGACGCCGGAGACGCCGAGGTCGTCGTCAGCTCCGTCGGGTACGTGACCCGGTCGTTCACGACGCAGGGCTGCTCCACGATGACTCTCCCGGACGCCGATACGGCTGCTTCCGTCTACGCCGTCGGCGCGGCCGGTGCGAGCACCCAGTACAGCTCCGGCGGGGCCGGGGACGCGGTCTCCGCCACGGTGAACGACCTGTCGCCCGGGCAGGAGTTGGACGTCTGCGTCGATTACGGGGGTGGGGCCGGCGGATCATGGGTGGGTATCTATCCAGGAGGTGACGGTGGGGGAGCCTCCGGTGTGGCCGTCGGCTCGGACTTCTCGAGTTTCTTCCTCATCGCCGGCGGCGGCGGAGGAGGCGGCGGCAGTTTCCTGCCCGGCAACGGCGGAGCGGCCGGATATCCGAGCGGCGCAGCCGGTGGGGACTCGCAGGTCGACGCATCGGCCGGTGGTGGCGGCGGCGGCACGCAGAACTCGGGCGGAGCCGCTGGCGCGTACCTCAGCGACGACTTCTGCCCCACGGGCCCGACAGGAGGCTCGATGTTCAGCGCGTCCGGCCCCGGCGCCGGGGGCAGCGCCTATGCCGTGAACACGTCCTGCAGGGGCGGTGGCGGCGGTGCCGGCTTCTTCGGCGGGGGCGCGGGCGGCAGCGCCCCTCAGGACAGCACGACCAGAGCCGGCGGCGGCGGCGGCGGTTCCGATTTCTGCTCCGCCTACGTCTCGGTGAGCGGCTGCACGTACATCACGGGCGCGGGCACGAACCATGCTGCGGGTGGTGATCCCGGCGACGCGGAGGTGATCGTCGGCTTCCTCGCGGGCCTGCCGTCGGCTTCGATCTCCTCGCCTGTAACCGGCGGGACGTACGCAGTCGGCGACACGGTGCCGACGAGCTTCTCGTGCACGGATGCGACCGACGGGAGTGGGATCGCCACATGCGTCGACGGAAACGGGGCATCGGCCGGTACGGGGCAGCTCGACACCACGACCCTCGGCTCGCACGACTACCTGGTCACAGCCACCTCCAAGGACGGCCTGGTCAAGACCTCGCAGATCTCGTACACGGTCGTGCCCGGTAACACGGCGCTGCCGGTAGTCACCGGCCTGCCTGAGCCGGGGCATTCGCTGTCCTGCTCGACGGGGACGTGGAATGGGAACGGCCTCACCTTCGACCGGCAGTGGCTGCGGAACGGAACGCCGATTCCCACGGCGACCACCACGATGTTCGCGCTGACCGCGACCGACTTAGGCGACCAGATCAGCTGCAAAGTGACGGCGTCCGCCAACGCCGTCTCGTCCTCGGCGACGAGCGCGCCACGGACGATCTACTCGCCGGACGGGTCGGGGACGCTGACGTCGTCCACGACCGTGGTCAGCGCGGCTCAGACCGGACGCACACTGAAGTTCACCTACGAGGCGGCGAGCGGCGGGACGTCGGGCGGACGGCTCACGCTGGTCGTCCCGAGCGGGTGGACGGCGCCGCAGAGGACGCACGCCACCGGCGCGGGCTACGTGGCAACGAGTGCCGGGACCGTGGCGGTGAGCGGCCACACGATCACCGTCTCCGGTCTGACGATGTCGACCGGTCAGAAGGTGACGCTCACCTACGCGAAGGCGACGGCACCGTCGACGGTGGGCGCGGAGACCTGGACCGCCACGGAACGCTCGGTCGCCGCAGGTACGTCGACCCCGCTCGCCTCCTCGCCGCACCTGGTCGTCTACGGGAAGGACGGCGCCGGAGCGGCGACACCCTCGCCGAGCAGCGTCGTCCATAAGACGACAGGGAAGACGCTCGCGTTCACGTTCACGGTCGGCTCGGGCGGGATGAACGACGGAGCTGTGACGCTCGTCGTCCCGTCGGGTTGGAGCGCGCCTCAGCGGACGATGTCCACGGGCGCCGGCTATGTGACCGCGAACGCGGGCAGCGTCTCCGTCTCGGGGCGCACAATCACTGTCAGCGGTCTGACGAAGACGGCCGGCCAGAAGATCACGATCTCCGTCCGGCATGCCAGCGCGCCGACCACGGCCCTCGGCAACCAGACTTGGACGATGCGGGAACGGTCGACGCTCGCCGGACGCCTCACGGCGATCGCTTCGTCGCCCGTGATCAAGGTCACTTAAAGCCCGCAGCGCGAGCGGCCGGCCGTCGGGAACCGTGACGGTGGTCGCGAGCCTCTGAGTACGCTCACCCAACACCGTGAACGAGGGAGAAGAGCATGGAATTTGACGTCGCCGTCCTCGGGGGCGGCCCGGGCGGGTACACCGCCGCCATCCGCGCCGCGCAGCTCGGCGCGAAGGTTGCCTGCATCGAGATGGAGCCGGAGCTCGGCGGCACGTGCCTGCGCGTGGGCTGCATCCCGACGAAGGCGTGGGTGCAGACCGCGTTCGCGCTGAAGGAGGCCGAGGAGAGCTTTGCGAAGTTCGGCGTCAACGTCGGCGAGGCGACGCTCGACTTCGCCGCCTCGAACGCGTGGAAGGCCGGCGTCGTCAAGCAGATGACGACCGGCGTCGCGGGGCTCCTCAAGGCGAACGGCGTCGAGTGGGTCAAGGGCAAGGGCACCTTCAAGGACGCGAACGCGATCGCCGTCGAGGGCGCCGAAGACGTGAAGTTCAAGTCGGCGATCGTCGCGACGGGCTCGTTCCCGCTGCGCCCGCCGATCGAAGGCCTCGACTCGCCGCGCTGCGTCGACTCGACCGGCCTGCTCGCGCAGGAGTCCGTCCCGAAGCGCCTCGTCATCCTCGGCGGCGGCATCATCGGCTGCGAGTTCGCCTCGATCTTCAGCCGCTTCGGCAGCGAGGTGACGATCGTCGAGATGCTCGACACGCTCATCCCGCAGGAGGACGCCGACGCGGCGAAAGAGCTCGCGAAACAGTTCACGAAGCGCGGCCTCTCTCTTCAGCTCGGCAAGCAATGCACGAAGGTCGACGACGACGGCTCGCAGCTCACCGTTCACTTCGGTGAGGGCGAGACCGTTCAGGCCGACCTGATGCTCGTCTCGGTCGGGCGTGCGCCGCTCGTCGAAGGGCTCGGGCTTGAAGCGGCCGGAGTCGAGTTCGACAAGCGTGCGGGGATCGCGACCGACGAGCACCGCCGCACGAGCGTCCCGCACATCTACGCGGTCGGGGACTGCGCCGGCTACTGGCAGCTCGCGCACACCGCGTTCCGCGAGGGCGAAGTCGCTGCGGAAAACGCGTGCGGCCACGAGGCGACCGTCAACGCGCGCGCGGTGCCGCGGCCGATCTACACCGATCCGGAGATCGCCGGCGTCGGCCTCACCGAGGCGCAGGCACGCGAGCAGTACGGCGACGACGTCGCGGTTGGCGTATTCCCGTGGGTCGCGAACGCGCGCGCCGTGATGCAGGACGAGACCGTCGGCTGGGTCAAGTCGATCCACGAGACGAAATACGGGGAGCTGCTCGGCCTGATCATGGTCGGGCCGCACGTGACGGACATGATCGAGGCGGGAGTCGTCGCGATCGACGCCGAGTCGACGGTCGAGACGGTCGCCGACGGCATCGCGCCGCACCCGACCCTCTCCGAGGCGATCAAGGAAGCCGGGCTCGTTGCGCTCGGCCGGGCGATCCACGTCCCGAACCGCAAGCCGCGCGCGAAGTCTCCGGCGTAAGCCCTACGTAAAGCCCGTGTCAAGACGGGGAGAGAACGGCCCCGCGCGGACAGATTCCTGGTGGACATCCTCGTCCACAGTCCCGGATCGGCCTGCCGCCCGCGGACGATTCGGGACTGCTTTCTTCAGGGAGAGAGCCGCCAACCGCAGGGCGGCTCTTTCCTGCCTCCGGAAGGCCGATCGGTTAGCCTCAGACGCATGGCCATCGTGAACAAACGCAATGCCGTCGTCGGCTTCATGGTGCTGAAGGTCGGCAAGATCGTCGCCCGCAGGAAGGCTACGAAGCTCAAGCGGAAGCTGCCTTCCCGGCGCAAGCAGCAGTGAGCCTCTTCCGCGCGTCGATCGCCGACCTCGTCCCGTACGAACCGGGCAAGCCGGTCGAGGCCGTGCAGCGCGAGCTCGGGCTCGAGCGCGTCGTCAAGCTCGCCTCGAACGAGGGACCGTTCCCGCCGTTCCCCGCCGCGCTCGAGGCGATGGAGCGCGGCGAGCGCGACCTGAACCGCTACCCCGACGGCGGCGTCTGGGCGCTGCGCTCGGCCCTCGCCGAGCGCGCGGGCGTGCCGTTCGAGGAGGTGATCGTGGGCTCGGGAGCCGACGGGATCATCGATCTCCTCTCACAGGCGACACTCGACCCGGGCGACGACGTCGTCTGCGGCTGGCCGTCGTTCCCGAGCTACGTCCTCGACGCCGCGAAGCTCGGCGCGGAGGCGCGGCGCGTCCCCCTCCGCGACAACACCTACGACCTCGACGCGATGCTCGACGCGATCGGCCCGCGGACGAAGCTCGTCTACGTCTGCCATCCGAACAACCCGACCGGCACGGCGAACGGCCGGGACGAGCTGGTCGCGTTCCTCGACAAGCTGCCGGAGCACGTCCTCTGCGTCCTCGACCAGGCGTACTTCGAGTACATCGACGACCCGGACTACGCCGACGGCATCGAGCTCTTCCGCGAGGGCCGGCGGCTCGCGGTGCTGCGGACATTCTCGAAGATCTACGGCCTGGCGGGAGTGCGGGTCGGCTGGGCCGTCGCGCCGACCGACGTCGTGACGGCTACTGCGAAGGTGCGGCGCGCGTTCGACGTGACGGCGACCGCGCAGGTCGCGGCGCTCGCAAGCCTCGACGAGCCGGAGGAGCTCGCGCGGCGGCGGGAGCTCAACGCGGCCGGTCGCGCGCGGCTCGCCGAGATTCTCCGCGAGCACGGCCTCGAGCCGGTCGAGCCCGCGCTCGGCAACTTCCTCTTCGTCGATGTCGCCGGTGGAGGGGTCGGCGGCGGGCGTGCGCTCTTCGAGCGTTTGCAGCGCGAGGGCGTGATCGTCCGGCCCCTCGACGGCTTCGGCGCGCCCGAGGCGATCCGGGTCAGCGTCGGCACGCCGGAGGAGAACGAGTTCTTCGCTGTCGGTTTGGGACACGTCCTTTCAGGCGTCTCGTAACTCGCGCAGCCGAGTGTTAGCGTCGGGCGGAGGCTTGAGAGTTCCCGACGCAATGAGGCACGGGTCGCCTGGCCGCGCTGGACGGCACGCTGCGGCGTCCTCGACCGCGTCGATAGTCAGGACCATCGACGCGACCTGCGTCCTTGCATCGAACTCGTCCATCACGCCCGGTCGACGCGTGATCATCACGCCGGAAACTCTATGAGCACCTTCACGTCCCAGCTTGCCCCGCTTCGGCTGCCGGCATTTCGGAAGCTTTTCCTCGCCACGATGGGCTCGAGCGTCGGCACGCTCATGGCCGCGGTCGCGCTGACGCTCGACGTCCAGGAGCGGACGAAGCATTCCCCGCACACCGGCCTCTGGGTCAGCGCGGTTCTCATCGTCGCGTTCCTGCCGACCGTCGTGGTGGGGCTGTTCTTCGGGCCGCTGCTCGACCGGCTGCAGCGGCGCGCGTTGATGATCGCGGCGGACGCGATCCGCGTCGGCGTCTTCGTGGCGCTGCCGTTCGCGCCGAGCGCCGGCGCCGTCGTCGGGCTCGCGCTCGTTGCCGGTCTCGCCACCGGGTTCTTCCGGCCGGCCGTGTACGCCGGCGTGCCGAACCTCGTGGACGAGGAGCTTCTGCCGAAGGCGAACGCGCTCCTCCAGAGCGTCGAGAACCTCAGCTGGATGCTCGGCCCGGTCCTCGGCGCGATCGCCGGCCCGACGATCTCCTACGCGGTGAACGCCGCGTCGTTCGTCGTCTCGATCGCGCTCGTCCTCGGGATTCCCGCACGGCTTCTGCAGAGCGAGCGGGCTCTCACCCGCGGCTACTGGCGCGACCTCGCCGACGGCTTCGTCGCGACGCTCCGCTCGCGGTCGATGGTCGCCGTCGTCGTTGCGTGGGGCATCGCGTCGCTCGGCCTCGGCGCCGCGAATGTCTCGCAGATCTTCCTCGCGAAGCACACGTTCTCGTCGGGTGGCTTCGGCTTCGGCCTCCTCTACGGCGCGATCGGCGCGGGACTCGTGCTCGGCGCCTTCTACAGCGCGCAGCTGCTGGAGCGGCTGGGAGTGGCGATTTCGTACGCCGTGGGCCTCACGGTGATGGCGTTCGGCTTGGTGGGCGCCGCTCTGAGCCCGAACGTCTGGGTCGCTGCCGGGTGCTGCGTCGTGCTCGGAATCGGGAACGGCACCTCCGTCGCATGCAACGCGCTCCTCGTCCAGCGCGGCACGTTCGACGTGATGCGCGGACGTGCGCTCACATTCGTGATGAGCGCGACGTATCTCGCGGTCGCGATCGGCGAGCTCGCGGGCGGATCCTTCGTCCACAAGGGCGTCGCGCCCGACGTGCCGCGGTGGGAGTGGGGAGCCGCGGGCGCGGCGCTTGCCGTCGCGGCCGTCGCGGGTTGGGCGATCGCGCGGAAGCTCGCCGGCGAGACGGCGGCCGAGGGCGAGCTTGCTTCGTCCGCTGTCGCAGCGGCCAACTAGACAGAGGCTGGAAGCGTCGGCTGCCAAGCAGCCGGCGCCCGGCCGGTAGACCCTCTAACCGGCGCTTAGGCGCCGATTAGAGTGGGCGCGGTGCCGAGCCGCCGCGAGTGGACACGCGAGGAACTCGCCGCCGGCGTCCGCTCCGGCGACCGGCGTGCGCTCGCGCGCGCGATCTCGCTCGTCGAGGACGGCGACCCGCTCGCGTACGGCGTCGTCGCCGACGTCTATCCCGACACGGGCTCCGCGTACTCGGTCGGCATCACCGGCCCGCCCGGCGTCGGCAAGTCGACCCTCGCGTCGGCCCTCATCCGCCACGTGCGCCAACCGGCGCCACAGGCGCCGGGGTCTTCCGGCCGGGCGGGCGGGGGGTGGCCCCCCCCCC
>Ga0265338_10002402_pt1 | contig 28169 bp, 21 predicted proteins | sample 42126metaG_FD_193579 | JGI IMG/M metagenome (GOLD analysis project Ga0265338, IMG submission 193579) | Rhizosphere microbial communities from Carex aquatilis grown in University of Washington, Seatle, WA, United States - 4-21-26 metaG | ecosystem: Host-associated > Plants > Roots > Rhizosphere...
GCGTTCTTGTATGGTTTAGGCGTTCCCTTCAAAATAGGGATGGAGAGCCGGGGTAGGGACTTTTGCGTTCTTCTGCTTAGACAGACTCGCAAAGCATTTCCCCCCGGTCTTTCAGCGCCAATGTGGATATCAGCCGCTATGACGGCCAATCACTGCAAGTCCGCGCTTAGGACCGGTTCCCGGCTGCGATACATATGAATGATACAACGCAAACAGCAGGATTCGATGTAGCTAAGGAAGAACTGGTCGCCAGCTTCCTAAACAAGACCTCGGCGATACGAAACGACCAAGCTTCAATCGGAAGCTATTTGAAACGTCTACCTCCAGAGACGAGGATAGCTGTCGAGAGCACCGGCCGTCTTCATATGAGGCTAGTGGAGACCGCTTGGGATCTCGGGTTTCCCGTCTACGTAGTGAATCCCAAGGAGTTCGCCTACTTCCGGCGCAGCGTGAACTTCAGGGTTAAGTCCGATGCTAGCGACGCGGCGATGCTGGCGCATTACGTCGACCAGCAGCACTCGAGGCTCAGAACCTATTCGCCTCCCAAGCCGGAACTGGCGACGGCGCAGGCCCTCTTGACCTACCGGGCGACGCTTGTGCGAGCCCGCGTAGCGATCGAGGAAAGCTACAAAACGCTGCCACCTCAGGCAAGGGCACAAGCGGGAGACTCTGGCATCCTGGCCCTAAACCGGCAGATTGCCGACCTCGACGCTAAGATCCAGGATCTCGTCAACACGGAGCCTGCCTATGAGCTCCTGCTCCAAATCCCCGGTATCGGGCCAAAGACCGCTACAGCGCTTATCTGCGCCTTCTCCCGCGGCACATTCGCTTCTTCCGATGCGTTCGTGGCTTATGCGGGCTTGGATCTTAGAATCTGCGATTCCGGAAAGCACGTCGGGCAAAGAAAGCTGAGCAAACGAGGCGACAGGCTCCTCAGGTGCCTGATGTATACGGCCGCCGTCTCAGGAGTCAAATGCCCGTGCTGGAAGCCCTATCACGAGCGATACAAGGCTAAGGGCTGGAGGCCAATCCAATCCATTCTGATCGTCGCACGTAAAATGCTGCGCCTGACCTGGTCGATCATGACGAATCTTAGCGAATTTGATCCGAAAAGACTCGTACACCTTGACATCAAACCATAGATTCTTTGCGGCTTTGCGAGAAACAAATCCGTATCCGACCGGGCCGACTGACATTGCAACTGTATCGAGCGGCTGGGCCGAATTCAGCAAGGAGTAGTTTTGGTTCCCAGGGCCGCCTATTGAGACTGTACACCTACCCTCTACCCTTAAGTTCACGACTCACTCACAACAACCGCCGTAGTAGCGTCGTCCAGCCAAGCTTTGAGGGGCGATCGGTCGAAGTGATCGAGCAACTCGAAGAGATATTCCTCCCCTCGTATCCAGCGGAGCACTTGGTGCGGTAGCGAGCGTGTTTCATCCTCGTCGAGTTCAGGCGGCCAATCTAGGCGGTAGTAGTAAGGCAGTGCAACTCGGATATCTTTGGGCAAGAGGCTTATTACCTGCGCGTCGTCGGCAATTCCAGGCTTGAGTCTGTCGAGTGTTGCCGCCACCCGCTTCGCCTCGTTATGGACGATAACAGATTTCGAGGCGCGAGCCTCCTTGAGCGCGCAGTTCGGGTCGATCTGAAGGATCACTTTCGAAGCCCCTTCGAGGACTTCCGCGGCATCAAGGCTCGCGTATACCTCGTGCGGGTTTTTGTTCTGGGCGAAGGCAAGCGCCGCGAACATCTCGAATAGCTCGAGCCTTTCGGGGTCGGCGTCGTAAAGAGCCACTTCGAGCGGCCGCTCCCCGAAGTAGGTGGCAAGCGAAGCCAGCACGGGTACGCCGCAACGCACGCTGCCCGCGCCCAAAACCGCAACCTTTACGGAGTCCACGGGTCAATTGTGGCCCAACTTGTGAGGGCAAAGGGTAGTGGGTAGAGGGTCAAGGGTAGAGGCGGGCCGGAATCGAGGAAGCGGCCATAATGGGTCGCACGAACCTGACCCGTCCGACTTGTCTGACAAGGCAAAGCGTTTTCCGCACGCCTCTACTGTTTCCGAACGCCTCGACCCTCTACCCTCTACCCTTAACCCTTAACTCCTCCCAGGGGTCGAAGACTTGCGAGAGGTAATCTTCCACCGCTAATGAATGACTTCGGCGAACGCGCGGAATTGAACGGAGCGCTGATCTCGCTAGAGTTTGGACTTGGAGGCAGGATCCAGCAGCTTTGGGCGTCTGACCCCAGCCTGCCTGACGAAGGAGACGAGTTTCAGTTCGTTCTCGGCCCCGTTAGCTTCGGAGAAGAGTTCTCGGAAGACTACTTCCCCGGCACGATTCTTATCGGCGCGCGCCAAAACCCGGGCGAACCCTGGATGCTTAGCCGAAACGCGGACGCCGAGATGCAGGAAGACGAGGAAAGCTTCACCTCGGCTTCGTTCCTCTACGATCTTCCCCTTCTGCCGGAGATCGAAGTCAAGGGCCACTACTATGAGATCCGGGAACCCCTTCCGCAAATAGTTTGGGACGTCACCATCACCAATCGCGGCCGGACCCGTACCGAGATCGGCGAGGTCGCCTTTCCTTTCGCGCTCAACAACCTCTATGAAGGATTTCCAAAGACGGATAAGGGAGTGCGCACGCTTTACAACGACCGCGTCTACATTCACCCTTTCATTGGCGGCTCTGCGAGCTACCTCTTTGCACAGCGGCTAAATAGCGAATCCCCCGGCCTCCTCATCTTTCCCGGAGACAACACCACCTGGGAGTTCTACAACAACGTCCCTGCTTCGCTTAACACGCCCTACCGTTGGGCAGGCATCCCTGTGGTTTATGTTCACAGCAAGGCGGCGGTGGAGCGCGAAGGTTGGGGTGGTTGGGCCACCGAGCACACGTCGCTCGTCCTCAAGCCCGGCGAATCCCGCACCTACCAGACTCGCTTCGTTCCGGCCGACAGGGACAAGCTCGACAACGTCCACCACACGCTCGCCATTTGCGGGCAGCCGGCAATCAAACTGCTGCCTGGCGCGGTCGCTCCGGCGGACGTCGGCATCGCGGTCGAGATTGGCGGAACAACGCCCTCTTCGTTTCAGCCCTCCAAAGAAGCGGAAATGGAGACCGATGCGGACGAGGAAGGCGGCTTCTGCTTCCTTCGGCCTAAGACTCCTGGACCGATGGTGCTGAAATTCGACGACATGAAGGGCCGGAGCAGCTACTGCCACCTCCTCTTCATCGAACCGATCGAGAACCTGATCCGAAAGCGCGCGGACTGGATCGTGGCGAACCAGGTCCACGACGAGCCCGAGACCGCGTTCCACCGCTCGATTCTGCTCGCCAACATCCGCAGCGCCACCCGCATCACCGACACCGATCAGTACGCCGGCCCCTTCGCGGTGGAAAGCGGTCTCGCCGACGCCCTTTTTCTGGCTGAGAAGAACGCCATTTATCCTGACCGAGCCCAGATCAAGGTGCTGGACTGCTTCATTGGCGAATACCTTCGTGACGACGTTCAGAACCCGGGCGACCTCACCGTAGGCACCGCGTTCGCGGACTCTTTATCTGTTGCTTTGAACTACGCGCGGCCCCACGCTTACGCCCTGGTTTTCAACCTTTACCACTCGATGTACCGAGTTGCTTCGGTTTACGGAGAAACCGCGCAGCCTGCCAAGAGCTACCTAAAGCTCGCGGTCGGCACCGCGATCTCGATGTTCAAACATGGGCTTTCGGGCCATCATAAGAGCGCGGGCCTTCCTGGATACGCAAGGATCATCGAGCTTCTGCATGACGCGGAAGAGGAGAACATCGAGGAAGCCCAGAGCCTCTCCGCCTATCTGACGATGCGCGCAGAAGACCTGCTCAAGCGCGACTATCCTTACGCAGGCGAATCGATTTGGGACACGACTTCCTTCGAGGAGGTATTCGAAGCGGCGAGGTTCATGAACGACGAGGAGCAGTTGGAGCGCTCGCTACGCTGCGCCTATGCCGCGCGATCCCTTGCCCCGAGTTGGTGGTGGTACGGCAGCGACTTGCGTTTCCTCGACGAACCGGAGGGCCTTCCCCACCCCGCGGCGATGGACAAAGGCGAACTCTGCCTGGGGTATACGACCCCAGAGAACTCAATGATGTTCTTCAATACACTCGACCGGGATTACACGCAGATACCGGAATCCTACATGCGGCTGGCCTTCGGCGGCATGTTGGGAGTCTGGGGCCTGGTTCAACCGGACGGGGCCGCCTCGATGGCCTACTGCCCCGACCCGGCCTCGAAGCAGAACGGCATGCTGCCCCTCACCGGCGATATCGGCTTCGCGCTTTTCCATTACCTGCGTGGCGCAGGGGCTTTCGTATTGCCTAGCCGCAGTTATGGCGTATTTACATTTGGATGTCATTTCGAGGTAGACAACCAGGCGTACCACGTTCGCCCGTGGGATGGCGTTGGCCGCAGGGTCGTCCTGAGGCAGGTTGGCGCAGAGTTTGAGACGACGTTCGGCCGGATGAGAAACATCCGGCTCGACATTCGAAAGAGGTGGGCCTCGGTAGACCTGGAAAGCCCTGCCGATAAACAAATACGGAGCACGCTTCGCATAAGAGGCTTGTGGGGCAACGAGTTTGAAGTAATGGGCAAGAAACTGAAAGCGGAAGACGGGGAGCTATCGGTAGCGGTGGATTTGCCCGCTATGGGCTCAAAGCGCATTGAAATCAAGGTGGTTGAATGAATCAAATTCCTGAATGGTGGCTGATCGTAACCGGTCTGGCCTGTTTGCTTTTTGTGGTCCTGATGGGGGCTCTCGTGTTCCTGTTGGTGACGCTCATCAAAGTGGTGAAGGAGCTTCAGAAACCGGTTGCGTCTCTGATTGTACAAGTGAACGAACTCGTTCCCTCAGTGAAGAGCCTGATCGTCAAAGTAGAGGAATTGACAGTCAAAGTTGACGGTATCGCCGACTCGACGCGCGGCACGGTTGATATCGTCGGCGCTAAGGCGCAGGGCATCGCCACCACCGTCGACCGGGTGACGACCATCGTGTCGCAACGCTTGCAGCAATACGCGCCAGTTATCGGCACGGTTCTTACCGGCATCCGCCTGTTCAACGCATTCCGCGAATATCGAACTCACGCGCGACCCAAAGTAAGGGTCAAAGGCAGCGAGCACGGAACGATTTCGCTCGAGGTCGACTCCGCCAACGGCGAGGAAAGGCCGAAAAAGGGTAAAGTTAACGAACACCGCGGGGTGGAGCAGTCTGGTAGCTCGTCGGGCTCATAACCCGGAGGTCATAGGTTCAAATCCTATCCCCGCACCCAAGAATTCCCGTTAAAAATAAGGCCCTTCGCGCTGTCGCGCGAAGGGCCTTTGTTTGTGAGCCAAGTACAATCCTGGCGTGCCTGAGCTAACTCCCAAGCAGAGAGTCTCGACGCGCGCTACCGGTTACACGCTCACATTCTTGGGCGCCGCAATGGCGGCTGCCGCAGTGCAATTTCTTCTGGACGGACTGGCCAGCCTCCCGGCGACTGGGCCATGGCGATCTGTTACTGCGGCGCGTGCCTGATCTTCTTTGTCTGTGGAATCGTCAGTGTGATTCGCGCGCTTAAATGACCTCGCTAGAATAAACTCCGGCATGTGAGAACAGTCAGAGACATCCTCTCCGAACTCGAAAAGCTTGCCCCATCGCGCTTTGCCTTCCCGTTCGACAAGGTCGGGCTGCAGATTGGGGATCCAAGCGCCGCCGTAACAAAGGCGGTTATCTCGCTCGATCGCTCCCTGGCTGCGGCGGAGTTCGCCGCTGCTAGGGGCGCCCAGCTTCTGTTGTGCCACCATCCGCTCATTTGGGACCCTCTAAAATCGGTCACATCGGAGACCTATGCGGGACGCGTAGCCATGACGCTCATTAGGAATGGAATCTCTTTTGTGGCCGCGCACACGAACTGGGATTCGGCCCAGGGCGGCATCAACGACACCCTTGCCGCGCTCCTAAATCTTCAAGAGGTGCGCGCGTTTGGCGATGGGGCGCCGGTCGCCAAACTAAAGCTTGTCGCGTTTGTCCCGCCGGGCGCCGTGGACAAACTCGTCGACGCGGCTTCAGAAGCCGGAGCAGGCGTCATCGGGCTGTACAAGCGCTGCGCGTTCGAGGGTCCGGGAACAGGAACTTTCCTGGCTTCCGAGGGCGCCCACCCTACGGTTGGCGCGGTTGGTAGGGTCGAGCGAGTCGACGAGACACGCATTGAGATGGTGCTTCCCACTGGATGCCGAGAGGCGGTGGCAGAAGCGGTTCGAGTAACCCACCCTTACGAGGAGCCCGCGTTTGAATTCTTTCAACTCGCCGACGTCGAAGAACAACCCATCGGCCGCATCGGCGAGCTTATCAATCCCGTGCCCCTTAAAGAATTCGTCGCACTGGTTGAGGCTTCGTTAAGCACCAAATGCTTGGTATGGGGCGAGCCTTCTCGTGCAATTAAGACCGTGGCCGTCTGTGGAGGGGCGGCCGACGACGAGTGGGCGCATGCTGAAGGGAGCGGGGCCGACGTTCTGGTGTCAGGCGAAGTTAAACAGCATATCGGCCTGGAAGCTTCGGAGTCGGGCTTTGCTCTCGTGGCGGCAGGCCATTACGCCACTGAACATCCCGGCTGCGTGGCGCTGCGGAACGCGCTGGCCGGCGTGGTTAGTGATGTGGAGTGGTTAGTCTTTGAGCCGCGCCCTGGCGAAGCCGGGCGGCCTTTCATCGTTTGAGCAGGAAGTTCTAGATCTGGAAGCGCAAATCCATAGCGCTACCCAGCGAAGCTGGGCCATCGCTATGGATTTGCGCGGAATAAGAAGGGCGTGGCTCGTTGCTTCGGGCGGCACGGAACCACCCTCTTAACAAACTCCGAGTTAGCCGGGTTCAAATTTGGTAGATCCCGGTGTCGCACCTTCAGCGCGCCGGAGATTTTTTGCGCGTTTCCCTGGGGTAGTCGCCGCTCTGCCTTCGCTACGCTACGGCAGATTTGCTCGGCCCCAGGCTATTTTCTATGACCCCTGCGCGGTTGGGCGGCTTGTCCCCCGTTTCTTTCCCTTTTCGGCCGGTTGTTCCCAATCGGTGTGTCATACAATGACAACGGTCGCGGCTCGCTACTGTCCGCCTTCGGGCTCTGGTTTTTGAGACCAGGCCGCACGCCGTCCCAGGTCGTTCATGATCCCAAATACAAAGTGCTAACGTCAGGTTCGCGGTAAGTTATATGCAATAGCGATGGCTCTCCGGGCACGAAAGCCCGCCATTTGCCCCCCCTAGGTTGCTTTGGGTCCGCCGAAGGCGGACGGTAGTGAGCTTGCAATCCTTGTCACTGCGAGGAGGTTCCGTGACGAAGCAGCGACGGCGACTCCCTTCTAGATTGCGCAATTCACATGGGTTAGCGCCAGCATCGCTGGCGCTAACCCATGTGAATTGCGCTTCCGAGAAACGAGAACCTACGAATCGATCTCGGACGTGTCGATCGAGCCTCTGCGGGGTTTCGTCTGGGGCACGTTCGCCTTAGAAGCACCTAGCGGTACCTGGGGCTTAACCCGCGTGATCGACCCAAAATCCTCGACCGTCACGGCTGGCTTCGTTCTTGCTCGCCGAATGGGTTCTTCCACGGCCTCTTCGCTTGTCGCCTCCGCGATTTCGGCGGCCGACTGAGGCTCGGGCCGAAACGCAGTTTGAGCGGCTACCGGCGCGGGCTCTACCCGGGGCTCTGCTTCCGCCTCCAGAGCCTTGAACGCTGTAGGAGGGTTTACGGGCGCGGAAGGACGGGTCGCCGGCCACGCGGTTGGCTGCGGTCCCTCTGAATCGACCGCGTCGACCGTAACCGCAAAGTCTGAGGACCGAGTGAACACAACCGTTACGCGCTTGCAACCCGAATCGTGAAGCGCCTGCTGCGCTTGGAGGAAATCAACTCCCCTGGCCTTGCCCGCTTGAACCAGCAGCACGACTTCGTCCACGTGCGGCGCTAGGAATGCGAACTCCGCCGAGTGAGAAACCGGTTCGAGATCGATTATCGTGAGATCCCGCTCCCGAGACGTTACATGGCTGTCGATGCCGCCTTGGCTGCTCGACACGTTCAAAATGGTGCCTGTGGCAACCGCATCCACCGATGGCATGGCCTCGAATACCTCTCCGAAGTTCGGGTTCGCATGGCCAATCCGAGCAAGTGCGCCCTTCGGGTCGCATTGGACGTACAGAACTCGCGAACCGTGCCTTGAAGCAGCGATGGACAGGTTCAAAGCAGCGGTCGACGCGCCGGAATCGCGGTTCAAACCCACAACCGCCATTCGATAGGGCCGCGCGCCACTTCCCAAATAATGAACCAGCAGCCCCTCGTAGCTCTCGGGCGGCGCCTTCGTTTTGCCACGGAACGGCTCTCGGAGTTCTGGAATCATGCGATAAACCGGCTCCTGAGCCAGTCCGTTGAGCTGGACCAACGAACGGATCGGCTGCCGCTTCGCTTCCAGGACCTGCACCGAGGCCACACCGAGGAGCAACCCGACCAAGACGCCGAAAATGGCGTTGATCCAGATCTTGGGACTCACTGGCTCAGGAATTGCCGTCGCCTGCGTGATCATCTGAGTGGGGGAGGAACGGCCCTCTTTTGAGGCCTCGAGCGTCTTCAGCTGGTCTTCGTAGCCAAAGTAAATCTTTTCCAGGGCCAGCTTCTGCCGATCCAAGGCAGCCAACTTCGTCTGAATCGGCGGCAGGGTCTTTAGAAAGTCTTCCTTGTCGGTAACCTGCTTGGCCGCAACTGCATACTTCTGATCGGCCGAATCAGCCAACGCCTTGGCGGTCGAGAGTTGCTGTTGGAGAACCTGATAATTCTGGTTAATGTCCTCGTTCGCGGCGGCCTCGATGGTGGGCTTGATCCTCTTCAGTTGGGATTGAACGTTCTTGATCCGGTCGTCCAGCGCCTTGACTTGCTCGTTCGACGGATCGTACATCTGTAGAAGGGAGGCCCGATCGGACTGCGCGGTCAGAAGATCCTCTTGGAGTTTTTCGTAAAGCGGGTTGGGGCCGGTCGTCGCCGTTCCTTTGATCTTTTGTGGAGTCTTCGCCAGTTCCTGGGTTAGTACGTCCACGGACCGGCGGGCCGCAGCCTGGTCGACAGCCGCCTGATCTCTCTGCTGTTTCAGCGTGGTCAAACCGGTGATCTCGGCTGTTATTTGGGTCGTCGGGTCGGTCATGCCGCTTTGAGCCCGAAGGTCGCTGACCTTTTGATCGATGTCAGAAAGCTGCTTGTCGATCTTGTCCGACTGAGAGCGCAGGCTTAAGATCGCCCGCTGCGCCATCTCCTTTGTGCTATCGGCGTTCTCCCCGGTAAACGCCAAATAGATCTCGTTGGCCGCGTCTTCCGCGATCTTGGCGCTCGAGAGACGCACTTCCAAATTAATGATGTCCGAGTTTTGATCGGCAGTGATATTGATTTCGTTTTGAAGGTTAATAGGGTTAAGTTCGCTCTGCGGGTCCGTCGTCGGGTCAGGCAGATTGTTAGCGGAAGCGACCGCCTTGGCGGCGGTTGTCAGAGTTCCCAGACTCTGTAGTTGGTCAACCTGGGTGACGATGTTCCGTGGGCGCGACCACTGCAAATAGTCGAGAACCGTGTCGCCCTGATTGGTGTCCACCAAAGACGTCGCGGGCACGCTCTGGTCCACCTTCAGGGTGACGTCAGCCTGGTATTTCTTGGGCATTACGCGCGAAATCAATAGCGCGATAATGCCGCCAACCACTCCGAACAACAAAATCCGTAGCCAATATGCCCTAATCAATGTGCGATCCCTCTAAATAGTTATGGGCTTTTGGAAAGCGAGAATGCAGGGGCTGAATAAGAGGGTAAGTGAGAAAGTTGGAAAGCGAGCTACATCGGTCGGCTCCGTCGAACTGGTCGGACGAGTCAGATATTCCAAAGCTTCGCACCCATATGTCCACCTGCCCGCTAATCCTAATTCACGCCAATTGATGCATCGGCAGCGCATGGGCGTCGAAGACGTCTGGGCTCTTTTTGATCGCGGTTATCGCATTTGCCGAAGGCTCTTTGTCCGTTGCGATCTGGGCGATCGCCGCCTTGGCGCTGTCAAGGATGATGTGCTCCATTTCTTGAACGGCGACGCCGTCCTGCTTCAGCGCTTCGAAAATGGGAAAAAGCACGCCCGCCTTATCGATGTGCCGAACGACGAGCAAGTGGGTCGCAGGCTCGCTCTTGCTGACGTTCACCGCGTTAGGGGCAATACCGGTGTTGGCAAACTCCTTCACGATGCGCACCGTTTCCTCCGCAACCGCCTCTTGAGCCTGATCGGTGCTCGCCCCGATGTGATGCGTGCAGTAAATGTAAGGATTGTTCTTAAGGGAGCCGGAATACTCGCCTTCGCCACCGCTGGGCTCGTCCGCGAAAACGTCCAGGCCTGCCATGATTTTCTTTTCCGAAACCACCCTTTCCAGTTCGACTTGGTCCACCACCTCCGCTCGGCTGGTATTGACGAATACGGAGCCTTGCCGCAGCTTTTCAAAGAAGGCTTTGCCAATGAACCCCTTCGTTTCTGGGGTCAATGCAACGTGAATGGAAACAAAATCGCTTAACTCCGCCAGTTCCTCCACCGTCGCGGCTCGAGTGACGCCGACCTGAGCGGCGACATCGCTGGTCATCCACCGGCTGCAAACGGCTACGTTCATTCCGAAGGCCTTGGCTCGCTTGGCCATTTCCTGACCAATGTTGCCGAGCCCAACCAGACCAAGCGTTCGGCCGTGCAAGCCTCGGGCTTTACTGAACTCCTTCTTGTTCCACGTCCCCGCCCTTAAACTCGCAACGTTATCGGGGATGTGGCGGTCGCATGCGATCATAAGACCGAACGCCAACTCTGCGACGGCGATGCTGTTCTTCCCAGGACAGTTGCTCACGAGGATGCCTCTCCGGCTCGCCGCGCCCACGTCGATCGTGTTGTAGCCGGCGCCCGCTCTCACAATGAGGCCGAGTTTGCCAACCTCGGTCATCGCCGCTGTCACTTTGGTGGACCGGACGATGAGAACCTCCGCACATGTCTCCTCAACTGCATTAAGCAAAGAATCGTCCTTCAGATCGGGCTCCGAAAGAACCTCCAGCCCGAGCGCCTTCAACCCGTCGATTCCGCTCTTCTCGAACTTGTCCGCAACCAGAACCTTCATAGAGAGGAGTTTACTGGGTTGGGCGAGTCTTTGAGTCTTCGAGTCCTTGAGTCCTTGAGTCTTTGAGTCTTTGAGTTTGTGACTTGTCAGGCTGGCGCAACACCAGTCTGCGTCTTCTGTGTTTTCTGTGGTTGAAGTCCGAAAAAGACTACGCCTCAACGACTCAAAGACTTAAAGACTCAATGACTTCCTCTCCCCTCACTCCCCAAAAAGAATTTGCCCTTCGATATCCCCGTTGACCGCCACGTTTCCACCCAACACCGAGTGGCGAATCGAGCCTTGGACCATGACACGGGCGCCGGGCAGTATGACCGAGTCCGAAATCAGTGTGCATGCGACCTGGGCCCCGTCCCCTACCACCGCCGCCGCCGCAACCTTACCCTCCACTGTCGCATCGCCGACCATGGACTTACCGCCTGTCAGAAAGCGGCTCGTCTCCAGAAAAGAGTCAAGCGTCCCAGTGTCGAACCAAACACCCTCATAAACTCCGGCGAGGACCGTTTCCCCTCGGTCGATGAGCATCTGGATGGCGTCCGTAATCTCGTATTCGCCGCGCGCACTCGGCTTGAGGTCGGGCAAGACCTTCCAAATGGAGGGCCCGAAGAAGTACATCCCCGCCATCGCAAGGTTCGATTCCGGAACCTTGGGTTTCTCTACCAACTTGACGATTCGCTCACCCTCAACGTTGGCCACCCCGAACCGGCTCGGGTCCTCAACCGCTTTGACGATATTGAGGTTGGCGCACCCGGACTCCTTGAACCTCTTCGCAAAGGCGCCAAAGCCCTCTGAGTAGATGGCATCCCCGAGATAGAGCACAAAGTCGTCGCCACCAACGAAGCCTTCGGCGAACCCGACTGCGTGGGCCAGGCCATGCGGATCGGTCTGTCGAACGTAGGTTAGCCGTAGATCGAATTCCGATCCATCTCCGAGGGCCGCGCGCATCGCGCCTTCGGTTTCCCCGACCACGACGCAAACGTCCTCGATGCCGACCTCTTTGAGCCTGTCGAAAGCATAGTAGATGGTGGGCCGATTCGCCAATGGCAGGATCGGCTTGGGAATGTGGTGGGTAACGGGGTAAAGGCGCGTGCCTTTTCCTGCGGCAAGTATCACACCTTTCAAAAATGAATCTCCTTTTTGGGGTTCAAATACGTTCAAGAATCATAGCACTTCCACCGTGTTGCGGGTACCATCCGAGAACGCGTTGGAGGATCAGCCATGGATAGGCGCAGGATCTTTATTATATGCCTCTTAGGAGTCGTGGGTGCAGGATGCCATCACGGCCAACCCACCGTATTTCCGTCTTGGGCGGTCGGCAACGCTGAGCAACACTCTGATCCTGGTAGCGTCTTCGGTCGTTACGCGCATGCGGCCGACGAAGCGGAATCCCAGGGCCGCCATTATCTTCAAATGGTTTCCTTTTATCCTGGCCAGCGCTTAAACGCCATGAAAGCCTCTGAAAGCGCGGTGGGCATCGTCGACGAAGCCAGTTCCGGCAAATGCGAATTTGAGTTTGTGGCCAACAACCCCTTCGCGGCCCCGCCCCATCAACAGGGCTGGCGCCTTATCGGTCGGGATCTCGTTTGGAAGATCCAGGACAACCTGAAGGTTCAGAAGTATGACGAAGCGATAAACGCCGCCATTGTTGCGACCAAGTTCGGATTCGATATCAGCGGCGGCGGCGCTACCGACGCTTCGCTCGGCCTCGCAATCGCCGACGAAGCCCGGCGTGCGATCGCCCCCGCGATGAACAGCATGAGCTCTCAGCAGCTTGGCGCCCTTGCCAGCGGCGCCGAGCGGGCTCTCGACGCGAAGCCTGCCCTTGCCCAAGTCATCGACCACGAACACGAAAACATGCGGGAGTGCGTTCAGGTCGTTCAGGACGATTATCGCGACCACCGGTTCGACGATTTGGCCGTCAATCTCGGACCAGACTCACGCGGCGCAGTGGAGTTTCTCAATGAGCTTGAACACAAAGACCCCGCCAAGGGACTCGATTATTTTCGGGGATTTGCCGCGGAAGCCGATTCGATCGCCGATTGGATGAAATCTATCGCCGAGTTGCCTGCCGAGGAGCGTCAATCTAAGCCCGAGCCAAAGTTTACTTCTGAGCGACCCTGGAAGAAGCTGTCGAAGGAGTTCTTCTCCGGCCTGAACCCTCTTCTCCAAATGAACGATCAAACGGTGGCCCGAACCCGCCTCCTTATCCTAGAGTCGCTGATTCTCCAGCAGATCAGGAGCAACGGATCGGCGCCGAAGGACCTGAGCCAGTTCCCAGAGAACCTTAAAACCGACCCCTACAGCGGCAAGCCGTTTGTGTACGGAGCGGACGGGGCCGACTACCATGTCTACAGCGTGGGGGCCGATTTCCGCGACGACGGTGGCGAAACCGACGAAACCTACACCCAGCCTGATCTTAAGCTAGAAAGGGATGAGTGAGGGGAAGTCGTTAAGTGTTTGAGTCGTTGAGCCTTTGAGTGTTTGAGTGTTTGAGTCTTTGAGTCATTGAGTCTTTGAGTCTTTGAGTCTTTGACTCTTTGACTCTTTGACTCTTTGACTCTTTGAGTCGTTGAGTCATTAAGTCTTTGAGTTTGTGAACTTGTCGGGCCGACGCAGCACCATTCTGCGTCTTCTGTGTTTTCTGTGGTTGAAGTCCGAAAAGACTACGCGGCTGCGATCACGACTCAAAGACTCAAAGACTCAGTGACTCAAAGACTCAAACACTCAAACATCCGCGACCACCCGTGTTTCCGTCAACGCGGTCAAAAGCTGCGCTTCGTCCGGATTACTCAGAATACGGGTGCCCCAGCCCTCGATGACAACGACGGGCAACTGAACTTTGGGGCCGCGATTTAGTTCGACGACCTCCTCCCAGCCCATGGGGTTCGAATCGACGTTGACGAATTCGTAACCTACCGACAGGGAACGCAACTGAGTTTGCGTCCGACTCGTATGGCTGCACCCATGCGCTCCATACACCGTAATATTCTGCATCATGACGTTCCGGCTCCCGGAACGCGAATCCGATCATGTGAACTCCGAGGTCCAATCGGAGAGTGAAGGGCGCCGAGTTCCCTAATGCGAAAAGCTCTGCTTCGCCGCGACATAGTCATTGTACGTCAGAAATCGTCAAAAATGATCCTTATTTTAGGTGATTACCGTAGCGTGTTGCGGGCGCCTGTCAGACCTGTCCGACGCGTCGAACTAGTCGGACGATTCAGACTAAGCGAGCTCAAACCCAACAACCTAACACTCAACACTCAATACCCAACCCGAACACCCAACACCTAACACCCAACACCCAACACCTAACACCTTTCACCTCCCACCCCCCACCCATCCCAGGTAATTTGCACATCATGCAAAGAGAAGCTCTCTTTACCCCCTCGGCGCCTCCCGCGATCGGCCCCTATTCGCAGGCGATCCGCGCAGTCGGCAACTTCATTTTTCTTAGCGGACAAATCCCGCTTCGCCCTGACGGGACCCTTGAACAAGGCGATATCAAAGCCCAAACCGAACAGGTGCTTGCCAACCTCACCGCGGTTCTTGCGAACGTGAACCTAACTCCCGACGACGTGGTAAAAACCACGATCTTTCTTTCGAGCATGGACCATTTTTCGGCCGTTAACGAGGTTTACGGACGCGTCTTCGCCACCAATCCGCCTGCACGGACGACCGTCGCCGTCGCCGGTCTGCCGCGCGGAGTCGACGTAGAAATAGAGGCGGTGGCCGTTTACTAGATGAGAAGAGTCGTTTCCGTTAGCCTTGGCTCGAGCAAGAGAAACAAAGAGCATGAAATTGAGATTCTGGGAGAGCAGTTTAAGATCGAGCGCATCGGAACAGATGGCGACATGCAGGCGTTCGGCAAGATGTTCGCCGATCTCGACGGGAAAGTCGACGCCCTAGGCGTTGGCGGCGCCGACATCTACATCGTAATTGGAACCAAGCGGTATTCGTTCCGCGAAATTCGCAACATCGTCAAGGTCGCCACGAAGACCCCCGTCGTAGACGGCAGCGGACTCAAGCACACGCTAGAGCGCGAGACCATCCGGACCCTCCAGCGGGAAGGAACGGTCGATTTCAAGAGCGCGCCCACCCTCCTCGTTTGCGCAGTCGACCGCTTTGGCATGGCTCAGGCCCTCGAAGAAACGGGCGGCAAGGTGATCTACGGCGACCTGCCGTTCACGATGGGAATCAACATCGCCCTCCGAAGCTATAAAGCGGTCAAGCGGGTAGGCGCGGTCACGCTTCCCATCGCAACTTTGTGCCCGTTCAAATGGTTTTATCCAACCGGCGAGAAGCAGGAGAAGCGCACACCCAAATACGGCAAGCTGTTCGAAGAGGCCACCGTCATCGCGGGCGACTGGCATTACATCCGCCGCTACGCGCCGGAAGACATGAAGGGCAAGACCATTCTCACCCAGACTCTGCGTAAGGCGGATCTCGACTGGCTGAAGTCCACCGGGGCGGAGCGGGCGATCACCACCACACCAGTCATGGGAGGCGAAACCTTCGCCACCAACGTGATGGAAGGCGTCCTGATCACAGTCATGGGCAAGCGCCCGGAAGACATGACCGAGCAGGACTATTTGGAGACGCTGAAGCGTCTCGACTGGAAGCCGAATGTGATTCCGTTGCAGGACTGAGGCCCACTCTGAACTGGCTGCGGCAAAGCCGCAGCTGACAAGCACTAAACCGAAGTGGCGCACCCTCTCAGGGTGCGTCTGCGGCGTAGCCGCAGCTAACAAGCACTAAACCGAAGTGGCGCACCCTCTCAGGGTGCATCTGCGGCAATGCCGCAGCTGACAAGCACTAAACTGAAGTGGCGCACCCTCTCAGGGTGCGACTGCGGCAAAGCCGCAGCTAGCAAGCACTAAACTGAAGTGGCGCACCCTCTCAGGGTGCGACTGCGGCGTAGCCGCAGCTAGCAAGCACTAAACTGAAGTGGCGCACCCTCTCAGGGTGTGTCTGCAGCGTAGCCGCAGCTGACAAGCACTAAACCGAAGTGGCGCACCCTCTCAGGGTGCGACTGCGGCGTAGCCGCAGCTAGCAAGCACTAAACTGAAGTGGCGCACCCTCTTAGGGTGTGTCTGCGGCGAAGCCGCAGCATTATCTGGCAGACACCGCCCCCCAAGAGTTTGTCACTTCAGGATCCCGACCCTACTTCTTCAGCTCTCCAACAGACCAGCCCACGCTGATCGGCGCATCCAACCCGCTGTTCCGTGGACTCGGGTCAAAACCCAAGCCGGAAACTGTGAAGAAAAGTTTCCTTTCTTCAAGTTTTGGCTGCCACGATCTGCCCCGCAGCACCAAATCGTAGCCAACCATCTTTCCCTTCGCCCCGTCGTAAGGCCGCACAGCGTATTCGATTGCTACCGCGTCGGGCAAATCGTGAAGGAGCATCCTGACGTTCTCGCTAGACATCGCTCTGCGAATGGCCGGAGGCATCCGCTCCATCAGCTCTTGCCAAGTCAAGCCAATCCCGGCGACCACGGTGAACCTAAGATCAGGCTCGAGGATTTCGAAGTCGGGCGCCTCGCCGATCCTAAATCGCCGGGTTTGCACCAACCGGTGAACGAGACGTTTCGCCCTGGCAATCTGCGACTTGGAATCAACTCCGTAAAAACATGTTCCTAGGTCGGAACTACTCGGCCCATGGCATGAGATGTGGCTTCGCGCGCACATGTTGATGACCTCTTCCTCAGTGATCGAATCCGTGTAATCGATCAAGGCCACGTTGTATTTGGGAGCATAGTCTTTGAGCATGGGCAGTTCTTGCCCTGCTCTCCCATCCCCTTGGGCAGGATTGACGCCGAAGGGAGTTAATCCTGAAACCAGAAGGGCTCCCAGAATAATCTGAATCGTAGTCACAATCAGTCCCTAGACCTCCATTATAACGATGCGCAAAGCCGCAGCTAACAAGAACCAAACAGAAGTGGCGCACCCTCTCAGGGTGCGTCTGCGGCAAAGCCGCAGCTATCCCTGAATCCCAACCCTACCACTCCACACCGGACACCAACCGCCGTAGATCCTGCCACGCGGACTGGAGATCCGAAAGCAGCGGCAGTGCAGCCCTCGCTATCACAACCTGGTCGAAGTCCACCGGCGCGAGCAGCAGATACTCCTCGCCCACCGGTCCCCTGGCGAGAATCTCGCCAGTTGGCCCGCTCACCGCGCTGCCGCCGACTAGACCCTTTCCGCCCTCGAACCCGGTGAGTTGGCAATTGGCGCAATACACGCCGTGCTCTTCGCTCACCTCGGTGATCATCCGCTCGTAGTGAGCTAGGTTGCCGATCGTCGGCCCAGAGAAACCTCTCGCCGGAGACGCGCTCGGAACAATGATGAGCTGAGCGCCGGAAACCGCCGTCAGCGTCGGAAGGATCGAGTGCCAAATGTCCTCGCAGATCAGGATTCCCAGCCGGCCGAAGCGCGAGTCGAAGACGCCCAAATCGTGCCCACGCGATACAAATCGCTCCTCATCAAAAACCCCGTAGGTTGGCAAGAAGAACTTTTTGTAGATGTGGACGACTTTGTTCTCCTGCTTGCCAAGCTGAAGATAACCAGCCGAATTGTATAGATTTCCGCCTTCAGATTCATAAAATCCAACAACTGCATCCACGGGACGATCAAGTCTTCCGTTCAACCGCCGCGAAAGACCTGCCAGCAAATCGGCCCCAGTGATCGCTGCCTCGACGACGCCGCCCTCCAGAAAATAGGCCGTAGTCGCCGTTTCGGGAAAAACTACAAGATCCGCGCCCTCGGACACCGCCTGAACCGTCGAATCGGCGATTTTGTCCAGGTTTGTCTCGACCTGCGCTTTCTCGGGAGCAATTTGCGCGCAGGCGACGGTTATCCGCATGCGGCGAGTTTACCGTCGCACGTTCGGTGCTTCCCGGACGGTCACGCCAAGTGGCGGCCAGTCTGGTTTTTTGAGCATGCCGTAAAGCTGACTCCCAATGCGATCCGAACCGGTTGGGCTTACCATGACGCACAGCCGCTCCATGGCTCTGGTCATCGCCACGTAGGTCACCCGCCATTCCTCCTCCTCTTCCCTCTTCTGCCGCTCGAAGGCAAGCCATTCGTGGAACATGGAGTAAGTCTGGCCAAATCTGGCCGATATTAGCCGAAGCTGAGGGTCGACCTCAACGTCCTTGGTCGAGTTGAAAAGCTTCTGGTGTGTGTCGGGAAGAATCACAGCCGGAAACTCGAGCCCTTTGCTCTTGTGAATCGTCATGATCGTCACCTCGTCCGCGTTCTGGTCCCCGGCGGGCGCGTCACCCTCTTTATGGCGGATCGCCTGTATCTCGCGAATCTGCTCCGCATACTCGCGGGGCCCGGTTTCCGCGGACTGAGCGGCAAGGGTGAGCAGCTTTCGAACGTTCGCGACACGCTGCCCAGCTTCCCTGCGCTTCGCGAGGTTTTCCAGATACGGAGTCCGCGCGAACAACTCCGAAATAATCTCCCATGCCGCCAGCCTGTCGGCATAGCCGCTGAGAGGTACAAACCAGGCATGAAAAGCCTGGATAAGCTCGCGATCCTTCGTTAGCGCTGTAGGTAGCACTTCGTCGGCGCCGCCGAGGGCTTCGACGAGCGGCATCCTGACCCCATCGGGAAACTTCACCTTGGAGAGCAAAACCAAAGCGTCAAGCGAGAGCCCCGCAAAAGGACTCCGAAGCGTTGCCCAAAGGGCGAAGTCGTCATAGGGGTCGGTCAGAGCTTCCAGAGCGTTTGCGAGGTCGCGAACCTCCAACCGGGCATAAAACTGCTCGGTGCCGCCCGACACACGGCAAGGGACTCCCAGGACCTCCAGCTTGCGAAACAGCTCCATCCCGAAAAACGACTTCCGGACGAGGATCGCCACCTCGCCTGCGCGGCGGCCTTCGGCTTTCCACTCCTCCACGAAATCGCGAACCCATTCGGCGGTTAACGAGCTGTCTTTTTGCCTCTGTACCCAAAGCTCGACCCCACTAAAGCCCTGCGACTTCTGAGTGAGCATAGGAGTATACGCTTCCTGCCAAAGCTGGCCGAAAACGTGATCCACGAACCCCAAAATACCGTCTGAGGATCGATGGTTCTTGGAGAGGCGGAGGCTTTTCGAATCAACCAACTTCTGCGCGAACAGCCCCGGATCGGCCTGCCTAAAACCGTATATGGACTGCTGTTGATCGCCCACGAACATCTGCATCCCGGCGGCCATCGCTTCAAGAAGCTGATGCTGCACTGGGTTAAGGTCTTGAGATTCGTCGACCAGCACGACCTTATACTGTTCCCGCACCCGTTTACGAGTCGCCTCGGACCGCTTAAGAAGCCTCAACGCTTCGCCCTCTAAGGCCGTAAAGTCCATCTTGCGCAGAACCCGCATCTTGCCCTCGTAGCGCGCCCAAGCCTCCACAACGAGTTGCATGAGGCCGCAGGTGTCGTTGGCCACTTCCAAGTCCGCCTCGGCCGACGCCCGCACATAGCGGGGCTTACGTCGCTTAAGGGTTTTATATGCGCGTTCGAGCTTGAGCCCAAACGTCTCCGTTCCCTCGTCGGCCATAAACTGAACCCGTGCGTCCAAGGGCGTCTCTTCGAGCAATCTGTCCTGCCAATGCCTCAAAAGTTGGAAGCTGTTCCGGTGGGTTGTCTCGAGAAAACCCAGGGAGACGCCCGTGCCACGCCAGCGGGAGATCGCCTCTCGTATCGCCAGGTCCAGTCGGGCGTGAGGAGATACCGACTCCCCATAGGCCCTCCTGCCCGCCAGTTTTCGGATGAGGGCTCCCGCCTCTTCCGCTCCCTCTGGTAAACAGGCAAGCACCTCCTCGATCGATTGCTCGAGCAGACGTTGCTCCTCGCCCGCCGCGAGAATCTCGAAGTCCGGATCGATCCCGGCCTCGATGGAGTTCTCCCGCAGGAGCCGTTCGCAAAAGCCGTGGATGGTCTGGATCGGGCCGGTTTCCGCAATCTGCGCGTCTTCGAACCGCTTTAGATCTGTGAGCCTGTCCACGATACGGCGCTTCATTTCGGCCGCCGCTTTGCGCGTGAACGTGATGGCTAATATCTCGTCGGGGCGGTGGCTGTTTTCGGTGATGTGACGCAGATATTTTTCTACCAAGACGCGCGTCTTTCCGGAACCTGCCGCGGCGGAAACCATCAGCACCGCCTCCCGCGATTCGATGATCGTTCGCTGTTCTGGCGTGGACTCGGATTTCACCCCGTCAACGACTGGCGGCTCAATCGACTTCAAATGGGTCCTCCTCCTCGCCAAATTCGGTGCTACGCCTGCACATTTCCCCGTAATCGCAGGTGCGACAAATCTTATCGGGAGTAGGCTCGACAATGGCCTGCTGGATGCGGCTTGCCGCCTTTCCAACTTTCTCGAACACGGTTTTGCGAATATGCGCTCGAAGTTCGTGATCGATGGCACACACCTTGAAATCGTGTAACTGGTCGGCTCGCAAAGATTCGTCCGGTCGGGGACTTACAAACAAGATCCGCCCACCTGAGGCCTTGTCGATTTCAATTCCAACTCGGTCCCCGGGGCCGGAGCCAAGTGCGCTCAAATAAAGCCCCAACTCGAACTGCTGGCTCTCCTTGAGTTTGTCCCAAATCTCGGCGCGGCTGTCGGCCGTCTCATCGAACGGGTCAGATGCCGAAAAGAGGTGAAGGATGCGGTAGCCGTTTCGTTCGGACAAGGCTGGGAAGTCTCCCTTGAGGTGGACAAAGGAATCGCCCGCTCTTAGCTTGCTCCGTAGTTGCCCGTTCTCGAAGCTCGGCTTGTCCACCAGCGTCTCTCTCGGCCAAAGTTCTCGCGCGCTGAACTCGCGCTCCAGCCATTCCTCGATAAGCCTTTCGCCACCCGCGCGCATGAGGGCAAGGTCGTGGGGAGTCCCAAGCGAGACCAGCCTTTCCAACTCGGCTTCCAGCGCCAGTTCAAGCGCACGCTGAGCGGATTCGCGAAACGGCAACGAAGCGAGGCCGGTCTCGCGCGGCAGCCTGAAAAGCCGGTACCAGCGGCTGCGCCGCCGGTTCGGCGCCAACTGCAGATTGCGTTGGGCTAGATACCGGAAGGGACAGTCTAAGACCTCGCTGAGATCGCTCGGCGTAAGATGCCTTTTGGCCGCCTCACTGACGGCGGCCCTTGCCTCTTCCGTGATCAGTTCGTTTGGCAACGGGTCCGCACGGTCCGCTTGGAGAGCCAACCCAAGCCGATGGTCGGCCATGATCGAGGCTGGATTCTCCGTTAAATCGGTGCGCGGATGATCGATGTGGGTTAGGTCGCCGGCCATGGCGCGCTCGACTTCGACCAAATAGAAAGCTCGTACGTTGTCCCTCTCATCCTCGGTCTGCGGATAACTCAAAACCAGCTTCTTCGACGCGGCGCCGCAGAGGCGGCAGAACTCGTCTCTCTCAGCCGCCGCCTTGTCATGGGAGTCGCGAAGGGGAGGCTTGTCGGGGAAGATCTGGGAAAGCGCCGCGCGATCGGCATCGGTGAGGATGGGGTCTTCCGAGCGCCGTCGCGGAAACACGCCTTCGATCAACCCGAGGACGTAGAGGCTCTGAACGTCCCAAATCGCCGCCGAGTTGCTCACCACTTGAACCGCCTCGGTTTTCGACGGCGTGCTCACTTCCGCGCTTTCCCAGATGCGCTTGCAGGCCCGCACAAAGTCCCTGAGGCTATAGGTTCGCTTCGTTTGAACGCGCTCGACGCTTGCGTATTGCGCCAGGCTGCGCTGCATAGACGTTTGGGCATAGCTGTCCCTCAAGCTGGTGTCGGCCTTACCATCCACCGCTTCCGCGTGCCAGGGCTGCTGTCCGAACTCCAGCAATCGCTCACACCAGGTGGTCAGGGGCGCGGGGGCTTTCAGGTGGGACGTTCGCCAGCGAAGAAGTGAGCTCAGCCACGGGAACTGCTCTTCATGCTCGCTGGCCCACGCGTCAAGGATCTTCCACTGGTCTTCACGGCCCGCGAATGCGCTCTTGACCGCCTCGTCAGCCATCGACCTCGCGTCGGCGTCAAGCCCGAGATAGGTGCTTCTTAGAACCTTGCCCAGTGCGCGAACGTCGTCCCCTGCACAGAACTCGAGCACATCCAGAGTCAATCTCGCAAAGCTGTTCGACATAAGGGGCAAGTGCCTGGAACATGAAATCGGGATCCCAAAACGTAGGGCGCTGGCCTCTAGCAGCGGCACATACCCCTCCTGATCGCGGCAAAAGATGCACAGGTCGCCGGGTTCGGCCCCGGAATCCAGTTCCCGTGCGACCGCGCGGAGAATCCACTCGCACTCTGCCAGCGGTTCGGCCGAACTGACGATCTGAACTTCGATGTCCTCTGCTGGGTTTTTGACCTTCTCGTGGCCTCCAAAGAGGTTCGCCTGAAGCCTGTTGGGAGTACCCAACTCTTCGGACTTGGCCCCAAGCTTCCTTAGCAGGGCCTCAACCTTGTCGAGCGAATCCTGGCTTCCCCGTTCGAGGACTAAGGTGAGCGAGACGCCCGCTTCTACCGCCCAGCACAGCCATTCGGCCTGGTTCGCGGCTAGCTCGGAACCAACGAGCACGAGCAGTCGTCCCATATCCGTGCGACCACCCTCCAGGCAAAGCGCCGTTGTGATCCGGTCCGGGTTCCGTTCCCGGGCGATCGAACGGAGTGAGTCCGAGACCCCGCGTTCGATGAAAGCGAGCGAGCGCATCTTGTTGGCCAGTTCCGCCTCCAGATTCTCTGTTGCGGACAGCATGGCGTCCGCATCGAAACCCCAATCGCGCAGTTCGCTTAGCGTCGAAGAGATTCTGCGGTGCGTTCCCGGAAATACGGATGCCGCTCGGTACACCGAATCTTCGGGAAGATCGGCGCAAGCGCCTTCGACCGCTGCGGCCACGTGCCCAGCCTGCGCTAAGATTAATTTTCTCCCGCCGGCCTTCGTGATGGATTCCCCAACCACGTCCCCGAAGAGCCGCACGGAATCTGTACATCCAGGAAGCAGCCGCGCCAAGGTTCGATATCGGGCGTCCGAAACCGAAGTGACCAAGCCGTGGCCCCCTGCGACGAACTCGTCGAGGATGGGCTTAAGACGCGCGGCGCCAGAAACGACGGATAGGATGCGAACTTTACGCTTGCTCATGAAAACCGGATGGGCCGCCACGTCCGAGGAAAACGCGGTATCCGGAAGACGAAACAGCCACGAACGAGGAACCTATTCTCATGCCCTTTGAGTGTATCATGCCCACGTTGACCTTCGAACCGCCATCGCACAACGCATCAAATAAGCCAAACTTCGCGGTAACCACCCGACCGCGACTTTGGACGCCTTCGTTAAAGGTTATGGGAAACCTGATACCTGCGGCTCTTGCGACACCCTTTGCCGGTTATGGGATTTGGTGGATGGCTGCCAGCGGCCAGGTTGGCGCAAGGGGATTCTGGGTCTTTGCCATGTCGCCCCTCGTTGGATGGCTCGCGATGAATTTTTGGGGCCTCCATCAAAACCAGTCGCTCAAGACCCAACTCTTGAAGAAACTCCGCATTACTCGCCCAGACGTCCTTCAATCTCCCATCTGTTTTGTGGGAATTGCGACTCCGAAGTATTCTTCCATGCTGGATCCGCACGAGGATATCGGCTACCTCATTCTCGAGGCCGATCGACTCGAGTTCTTTGGCGATCATCTTAACCTGTCGATCGCAAAGAAAGACATCTCGGGAATCGATTACCGCCCCAATCCTCATTCGCTGGTCGGTCTCGGAAGGTGGGTCGCGGTGGAAGGTAGGGTGGGTGACAGCAGAATCCGGCTGCAAATGGAGCCTCGGGAACGGCGGACCCTGCTCGGGAATCTCTTGTTCAGCCGCACCCTGCGCCGCCAAATCGAAGGGTGGCTAATAGAAAAAGAGTCCCGGGTAGAACCCGGAACTCTTAAATAAGGTCCCGTCCGCTTACGGCAAACGGGAAGCTTCGTCGGATTATCCAAGCAGCTTGAGCACGGCCTGGGGTTCGGCGTTCGCCTGAGCGAGAACCGAGACGCCTGCCTGCTCCAAGATCTGAAGCTGCGTGTAGTTTGTCATTTCGGACGCAACGTTCACGTCCTGGATGCTGGAAAGGCTCGAAGTGATGTTCTCCTGAGCCGATTGCAAGGAGGTGACCTGCGCCTGAAGCACGTTGGTCTGGAAGTTTCCAATGGCGCCTTGGCCGGAAGAAACGTCGTTGATAGCCTTGTCGATGACCTGCAGCGCGTTGTTGGCGCCAGTGGCCGTGGTAAGGTCCAGGTTGGCCAGAGAAAGTCCGGAGACCGCTCCAAGTCCAAGCTGACTTGCACTGTAGTTGCCGATCGACAGCGAGGCGGTATCGCCATAGCTGCCACCGATCTGGAACTGAGCCGCGCCGACGGTTAGCTGGCCAGCCAAGAAGCTGCCCACTGCGTTGCCGGCGTTCGTGAGGTCGATCTGGTTACCGTCCCCGTCCCGAAGGGCAAGGGCGCTGTTACCGTAAAGACCGCCAGTGAAGTTGACCGTGACAAGCGCGGAACCGTTGTTGATCGTTGCAGTGCCTTGGGCGTTGAGGCCCGCAGCGTTTGCACTGCCCGCAGCGGATTCCAGAACGCCGTTCGCATCCGACAGGTTGATCGAGTTGGCCGAGCCATAGCTGCCCTGCGTCAACGTTACCGCACCACCCGTGAGGTAGGTAGCAGTGATACCCGTGGTTCCCTGCGCCGCGTTGATCGCCTGAACAACCTGGTTGACCGTTTCGCTGGATGTCGTGTTGAACGTCGTCCCGTTGATCGAGAACGTGCCGGCCGATACCGTCGTGGTTCCGAACGCGAAAGTTCTCGAGCTAACGACCTGCGCCTGAGTTGCAGCCTGAGTCACCGCAACGGTGACGGCCGAAGGAGTCGTGATCGCAACGCCGTTAAACTGGCCCGTGAACGCCAGGGAGTTAACGTCCGCCGCGTTAGAGTTGGACGCCTGCACACCGGCGCTGCCGTTAAGCAGGTTCTTGGTGCCAAAGGTCGTGCTGCTGGCGATACGGTTGATCGAGGCCACGATCGAGTTGAGCTGCGACTGGTTGGCTTGGATAGCCGATGGGTCGAGCGTCGCCGTGTTGCCCGATGCAACTGCAAGGGTTCGCGCACTGTCGAGCAGTGTGCCAACCTCGGTGAGAGCGCCCTCAGCCGTCTTTGAATAGTTGATGGCATCCTGGTTGTTGGCAAGCGCCTGGTTGATGCCGGAAAGTTGAGCCTGAAAACCCTGGGCTCGAATAAATCCAGCGGGGTTATCCGCCGCAGAGTTAATCTGAAGACCGGTTGACAAGCGATTAATCGATGAGCTTAGGGACTGCCCCGTGTTATCGAGGTTAGTTAACGCCGTAAGCGCGTCTATGTTTGTGTTGATTCGAAATGACATTCAATCCTCCGTGATGACGTCCTGATTCTTTAGGTTTTACGTCGAAGCGCAGAGTCCTCCAGAACCCTTCGTTCGTGTCACTTTTTCCTCGCATCCCTGCTAGTCTGCCCAGCACGATTACCGGGCTTGTTTGAACCCGGTAGGAATACCGGCAGGTGGGATAAACTGCCCTGGTGACCCTATCAGCCTTTGTCTCCGAGAAGCGAAACAAGATCTTCGCCGAGTTGAATTCAGGCGCTTTGCCAAGCGAGGGCGAATACCCAGTAGAAGCACTGAAGGAGGCGCTGGTTAAGGGAAAACCTCAAATGGGGACCACGCGCTTTGAGCCGAAAGCCATCGTTTTGGAGTTCATCTATCCCGACCCCAAGACCTCGGCGACAATCCTTCCCGTGCGACTGCATACGCCAGAGCGGGTTTTATTCATGCCGGTGCCGGAGTGGGTGGTTGAATCGATCTGGCAAGGCGAAATCGACGGCACCTACCACTTCGAGTCAGAAGCCGCCGCACTCCTGGCAAAATACGCGAAGATCTTAGAAGCCGAAGACAACGCCGAGTGGTTCGGCGAGAGGCACACGAAGGCTACCGGTAGGGGCTGAAGGTGAAAGGTGAAGGGTAAAAGGTGAAAAGTGATAGGTGATAGGTGAGGGGACGAAACCGGTCTCAATCTCCGCGTTCCCCTTCGGTGGATTCTGTGATTTCGGTGGTTCCAAATTCTGGATTCCAACCAACGTGGACACACAAACCATAGAAGGGATAGCGCCGAACACACAACCACCCAACACCCAATCCCAACACCCAATCCCAAGGCCCAAAGCCCAATCTCAAGGCCCAAGGCCCAAGGCCCAATCCCAAGGCCCAACACCCAACACCCAACACCCAACACCTAACCTACTTCTCAAAGTGCTGATAGTCTCGGCCTCGGGACCAGAACCCGCCCCAATGCCAACCATGCTTCAGAAAGGCCACAGTGGGCGCGCTTGAAGCCGACAAGGTCCCCGGCACGCTCGGATCATACTTAGGGGCCGCCGACTTGTGCGGGTCGAAGTAAGGGTTTTCGACCGGGTTGATGTCGATCGCCCGCCCAAATGCGTGCTGTGACAATTGGGAGGATTCGGGCTTCGTGCGATAGTTGAAAGCCGAAGTGTTGTCGTCTGCCATGGACTCGTCGTCGCTCCAACCGTATCGGCAAACCGGAACCACCTTGGCGATGGGAAACCTGCTTTTCTCGATCTCCCTGAAGATCTCTTTCACTTCGTCCGCCAAGTCCTCGTCGACGAGGAGTTGTCCTTGGTGAAGTTTCTTGTCGAAGGAGTAGTAGCTTACGACAACCAGGCGCTGTCGCCGCTTGACATTGACTGGGCTCTGAGTGCCCTCGAGCGCCTGGTCCAGAGTCAGGTCGCTGTCCACCACCGGCGCCGCGACGAGAGGCGCGGGCTTCAGCGACACGGTTGGCTGCGGTACCACGGACGGCTTCTTACCCAGAGCGTCTGCGACGGAACTCGCCCCCGGCTGAGTGGACTGCGCGGCGGAAGGTGTAGGCGTGGCTGGACGAACGCCTTCATCGCAACCGGCGAAAGTCAGGCAAAACCCAAGGAACATGGGCAGAAGGGCGCCTCCGGCCAGGGCTTTGCGTTCTTTGCGCCTTTGCGAGACATTCCGATCCGAATCCAACCCAACACCCAACACCCAAAGCCCACTCACCCGCCTGCCTGCACCTGCAACAACTCCAAATCGAGCGTCTTCACAATGTGCTCCCCAAAGAAAATATTGAACTGGTAGGGGCCGGGACTTTCGAAGCGAAGGTCGTGGAAGAGGTGAACCTGATTCATCGTTTGGTTGCCAAGCCCGAAAACGAATTGCCCGTTAAGCTCGTGAAGCACGTCGCCGTCTGCGTTGATCATCTGGATTCGCACCTCGCGGGTTTGGCCCTCGTCCTCTCGGTCGGACTCGATGCTATCCACTAGAAAGAGTTGGCGGTGAACGGCGGGAAAGGTAAGCGCGTAAAGGTTGTCGAAGACGCCAAGGATGTTAAGCTTGCCGTCTTGCGTCACGTTTGCAAAGTCGGCAAGGAGAGCGTAGCGAAGCTGCATCGCCACGCAGATTACCTTTCCGGCAGGAAGCCTAGGCCGCGCTTTCTTCCGCGCCCTGAAGCTCAAGCTGAGCTCGCTTCTCCAACTCCAGCAGATGCGCTTCTAGATCCTCCAGAAGCTTCTCGACACCTTCATTTGGATTCATGAACGTACGGACGATGGAGGTGGGGAAAATGGATTCAGGGTGTTGGGCATAGGTGTTGGGAGCTGGGCTGGTCTGACTCGTCCGACTTGTCGGACCGGTCCGACCCGTCCGACCTTGTCCGACTCGTCCGACACTTCCTCATGACCTCCCAAGCACTTGTTGCGTCTATGCCTGCCCACTTGCTAACCGGAGCGCGCCGCCAACCCGGGAACTAACCCCGGAGGAGTCGAAGACGGAAGCCTATGCCCCTTGCCAAGCGGAACGCGCGGCCAACCCGGGAAACTAACCCCGGAGGGGAGTGTTGAATAATGCTGTTGAAGTGGCATCGTTTGACCCGTCGCCGTCTTTTATTGTATGAGTGCTGGCAAGCGTACGCTCCAACCTGTTCTAGGTCACACGATTGACGATTTGGTCCGCGCG
>Ga0265338_10002403_pt1 | contig 28165 bp, 22 predicted proteins | sample 42126metaG_FD_193579 | JGI IMG/M metagenome (GOLD analysis project Ga0265338, IMG submission 193579) | Rhizosphere microbial communities from Carex aquatilis grown in University of Washington, Seatle, WA, United States - 4-21-26 metaG | ecosystem: Host-associated > Plants > Roots > Rhizosphere...
TTGCAGTGGCCGGCTTCACGACTTCTACTCCCATCATCCCGTTCTACCTTCAGGATCTGGGGGTAAGCGACCCGTTCAGGCTCAAGCTGCTCACCGGTCTGCTGCAGGCCCTTCCGTCTGTCAGCCTGGTGTTCTTTTCCCCGATCTGGGGGAGCCTTGCGGACAACTACGGCCGCAAGCCCATGCTGCTCCGCGCCCTGTTCGGCGGCGTGCTCATCATGCTGCTGCAGGGCCTGGTGACCGCACCCTGGCAGCTGCTCGCGCTTCGCACCCTCCAGGGCTGCATCACCGGGACGATCGCTGCGGCGACGATTCTCGTTGCATCGGTGGCCCCACATGAGGATGTGTGGTACGCGCTCGGTCTGCTGCAGATGGCGATATTCCTGGGCGGCTCGCTAGGCCCGCTTTTCGGCGGCGTGATCGCGGACCTGTTTGGACGCCGCGTCAACTTCTTCGCCACATCGGTCCTGCTTCTGGCCGCCGCACTCATCGTCACCCGGTACGCGAAGGACAATTTCCAGCCCCCGGCAAACCGCAAGTCCATCCTGGAGAGCATGGTTCCTGACTTCCGCCCCCTTGCATCCTCGAGGGCCCTGTTGTCGCTCCTTGCAGTGATTGCGGCAGACCAGGTGGCCGGCTCGATCCTGAACCCGTTCCTGCCGCTGATCATCCAGGGCTTGAGCACCCGCAGCACCCATGTCGGATCCACCACGGGTCTGATCCTCGGGCTGGGCGCGGTCTCCAGCGCGCTCGCCGCCTTCACCATAGGCAAGGTCAGCCACCGCGTGGGGTACAAGCGGACGCTTGTCATCTGCATGGTGGGGGCGTCGGTCTTCATGATACCGCAGGCATTCGCCCGCTCTCCGCTGGAGCTGCTGTTCCTGAGAATCGCAAGCTGCTTTTTCGTCGGCGGGAATCTCCCATCCGCAAATGCCTTGATCGCGCAAAGGACGATGCCCGGCAAGCAGGGGAGCATCTACGGACTTTCCAGCGCCATTGCCTCGGGCAGCAACGCGCTGGGACCCGTCATCGGCGTGTCGATCGCCGTGACCGCCGGCTACGCCTCGGTGTTCCTCAGCACGGCGGGCATCCTGGCCGCCGCCGGAATTGCCATCACGCTGTTCGTCAGGAATCAGCACGTTTCGGCAGCGTCCTGAGGACGCTACCCGCATTTCTTGACGAATGCCTCGCTTCCATACTATGAAGAGGAACCGTGAAGTCCAAGAAGTTGACCCCGGGAGAGATTTCTTCCAGCATGGAGAAGATCCGCAAACGGTATGACGAGTATATCAGCAAGTTTTTCAAACCCCGATCCCTGCGGGAGGCGTTCGAGAGCAGGTACATGAAGGCCTTGCGTGCGGGCATCGATATCTCCTCCTTTCTCATTGCGGAGATCAGCGCCATCGAAGAGCTCATCACGCGGGAAGAACAACGCGTCATGGCGGGTCCTCCGCGCGGCGGCGCGGAGAAGGAGCCGAGCTTCGCGGACAAGGTGCTGGAGGAGAACCACAGGCGAATAGAGAAATATCCCGACGTCCCGTTCCACAATGATGCGGGGGAAGAGGTGCGCAGGCTGGTAGGCGCGCTCTCCGGTCTTGAGAAGGACCACTGGCCGGAACTGACCATGGCCCTGCGCGACACAATGTACGCAATGAGCTCCGCGGAGATGCTGGCCCTCGATTCGCAGCTCCGCTTCCTGGCCTCCACCAATCGGGAAGAGATTCCACAATTCCTGACCCGCCTTGTGTCCCAGCTCGGCAAGTTTCCGCGCAACTATGCCGTCATAGACAGGGAGGAGAAGGAGTACATCCTGGAGGCGGGCTTCTTCCTGAACGAGCTTTTCACCGTCCTGGAAAGAGTGCAGCGCGTCTACACGGAGATGGGCGCCGCGGAGAAAAAGACTCTGGAGGAAAAGAAGGCCATCGTCGGGGAGCTCATCGGTGATTTCCGCCTCAAAGACTTCAAGCGCCGGCAGCGCTGGGACCGGGAGGAGAACTAGTCCGGCCGCGGTATTCCGCGGCATTTCAAGGGCCGCCGGAACAGCACTGCACTTCAGCAGCCGGCGGGATTGCTATTGCTCCCCCATGGACATATATTAGTCACTTCACGCATCAGGAAGGGAGACCACGAATGGCCGACGAAGTAACGGTTACAACCAGCAATTTCGACTCTGAAGTCGTTCAGTCAGCGGTTCCAGTCGTGGCGGATTTCTGGGCGGAGTGGTGCGGCCCGTGCAAGATGATTGCCCCAATGCTCCGGGAGCTTGCAATCCAGTACAAGGACAAGATCAAGATTGCGAAAATCGACGTGGATGCGCAGGTGGAACTTGCCCAGCAGTTCAATATCGTGAGCATTCCGACCATCCTGGTTTTCAGCAAAGGCAAGGTCGTGAAGCAGCAGATCGGGGCTGTGCCGCGACAGGCACTGGAAAAGATGATCAAGGAAGTCTTATAGCACTCGCCTGGAGAGCGTGAGAGATATGACACGTCTTGAACGTGTTGGGCACGCGGGTGGATACCGCGCTGCGCGCGGTACTTTCTAGGGCGTGTAGACCTCGTCGCTGTTTTCCGCGCCGAAACTCGCCTTGCGCGTCGGCACAATGTGCCAATCTTCGGAGCTGTTCGTATCCACCGGGTGTGACAGCCTGCAGATAGAGCGCGTGCCCGTGGAGCCGTCCGGGTTCACCGCATCCTCCGGGCTCACCCGCGCGCCTGCGGGTTTCCAACCGCCGGCCTGCACGAGCTCCTCCGCGCGCGCCAGCGTTTCCGCGGACCCGAAGCCGCGGTATGATTCGTCGGACTGTGAAGTGCGGTTGCTGTACAGAACGCCGTCAAGGCATTTTCCTCCCGGCCGGTCATGGAGGCTGAGAACACCGTTATTTCCCGAAAGACCCTTGCCGTCCGCAACCCACAGGTCCCACGCGCCGTCCGAGGCATCGAACCCCTTCGAGGCCGTCATGTCCTCCGTCTCATTCACTTCTGCAGGGTCACCAGTCGGCTTCCAATGCACCAGGACAAAGGCGCCTTCCGCCACCTCGAGGGGAGGGAACACGATCTTGTTGTCGAAGCTGGCGGGCGTGCCCTGGTAGAGAACCATGCCTCCGAGGTTTCCCGCAGTGAGCGCCTTCAGCTCCACGAGGTCGGGATGATTGCCTGATCCCTGGGGAGTGAACTCATTGATGAGAAGCCCCGGCACCCGTCCGTTGTACCCGTAGAAGTCAGCCATGAATGAAGCGCGATTGCCCTTTGCATCCTCAGCCTCCGCTTCAAGGGTGTACAGCCGACCGGGAGACTGAGTCTGCCCACGGATCTCGATCTGCCTGCCGGGACCGGTGATCTCCGTTACTGCGAGCGGGGGCGAGATGCTGGTCTTGTCAGGCACCAGGGACGCTTCTTCATCGAACTGCACGCTGAGCTGGGAAGGACCAGTGCTCAGCACCGCCTGGAGCTGCGGCGGACGAAGGTCAGCATCCGCCGGGCGCCTGTCAGAAACCTGCCCGCACGCCGCAAGGATACCGAGAATGACGAACAGAAGCAGTACGTGTGTGACTTTCATGGTGCCTCCCGCCCATAAGGACGGATGATTCCGCCCGGCGCTTGCAGTGCGCGCCGGGTTTCTGCTTTACCCGAAGGTGAAATTCAGATACGCTTGCGCTGAAATGCCGGACGATCTACTGAAGCGTTTCTCCCGCGCATATGCTCCGGGCGCCGCGATCTGCCAGGAAGGCGAAGACGGCGAGGAGATGTACATCATCCAGAAGGGCAAGGTCAAAGTCAGCAAGCGGTTCGGCGGCAGGACGCACGTGGTCTCCGTGCTGGAAAAAGGGGATTTTTTCGGAGAAATGGCCATCGTGAATCGAATCCGGCGCACCGCAACCGTGACCGCGATCGACGATGTGGAGCTGCTGGTCTTCGATCGGGAGGGCTTGCAGAACATGATCGCCCGCAATGCCCTGATCGCGCTCAGTATCATCGACAAGCTGTGCCGAAGGCTCCAGAACGCACACCTCAAGATCCAGCATCTGGTGAAAAGAGACGCGTCGGGGCTGATTGCGCTGCACCTGCGCTACCTCTACCAGGAGCTGCCGGGCGGCCAGGAAGCGGTGCCGTTCGAGAAATGCCTGGAGGAAATCTCCCTGAGTCTCGAGCTCCCCATGGAAATCGTGCGCGGGGTGCTGGTGGAGATGCAGGGGGAAGGGATTCTTTTGAAGACCGGAGACTCCCTGAGCCTCGTTGACCGGGAGAAGCTGCTCAAGCTGACTGAATCCGTGGGCAAGGAACAGGGAGCCCAGCCGGAGAGCGCGCTGTCCTGAGCGCTCGGTTCTATCGTTCGGCGTCCCGTGATGATGAGCTCGTAGACATCGCTGCGATCTTTCGAGGCGACACCCTCACCGTGCTCTCGAAGCTTATCAAGGCAGAGGGGACCATGCCCAGATCCTCAATAGCAGTTTGTTATTGCCTGTTAATCCCGCATTAATGGAATTGAAGTGAGGCTTCATGCATCCTGAACCAGGAGCATCGAAGCCATGGCGATGAAACTCACACGCTACATTTGTCCCGAGTGTTTTATCACGGACCTCACGGAAACCAACCGGGAGGACGCCTTGCGCAGGATCATCCATGCGGTGGCGGAAAAAGGGCTCGTCAGGGACGAGAAGAGCGTGTTCGCGAAGCTCATGGAGCGTGAGAACATCCAGAGCACTGCAGTGGGAAATGGTGTTGCCATCCCGCACTGCTTCACCGACGAGATCCAGGACCTCCTCATCATCGTGGCACGTTCACGCGGGGGCCTCGAATTCGACTCTTTCGACGGCAAGCCTACCCAGGTTGTCTTTCTGCTCATGGGCAATCACCTGGAATACCGCCTGCACCTGAAGGCCCTTGCGCGGATAGCACAGCTCATCAAGAGCATGGTATTCATAGAGAAGATCGTTTCCTCCACATCGGTGCAGGACATGGTCCGGGCATTCGATGAGGAGGAGGCGAAGATTTCCTGAGTTTTCAGTTCATCGTTCCCGATGCCGCGGAGATGCTCACACTGAGTCTTGAATAGGGACGGTATTGATTCATGAGCGATATTGGAAAGCTTCTTGGTTTCATCAAACCCTACCGGAAGCTGGCCCTGTTTTCACTCGTCATGCTGCTGGCCATGGTCTTCCTGGACCTGGCCATCCCCCGCCTTGTCGAGCAGATTATCGACAAGGGAATAAAACTGAAAGATATGTCCGTTGTGCTCAGGACCTCGCTCCTCATGCTTGGAATCTCCCTGCTCAGCACCATCGTGGCCGTGCTCAACAGCAATTCTTCCGTCCGTGTGGGGGAGAGCGTGGCGCGCGATCTCCGGGAAGCTCTCTTCGTCAAGATCCAGAGGTTTTCCTACGGTAATCTGGATCAGTTCTCCACCGGCAGGTTGATGGTACGTCTCACGAGTGATGCAAGCGCAGTTCAGCGGCTGACTCAGGTTTCCCTGCGCATCGGCACCCGCGCCCCGCTTTCGATGATCGGGAGCATTGTTCTCATGTTCGTCACGAGTCCCACGCTGGCCACCACCATGATCCCTCTCCTCCTGATCACCGCCGCGGCGATTATTTTCTTCAGCGTGAAAATGGAACCGCTCTTCCGCGTGGTGCAGCAGAAATTGGATCGTCTCAATACAGTACTGCAGGAGAATATTTCAGGCGCCCGCCTCGTCAAATCTTTCGTACGAGCCGACCATGAGGCGGGGCGTTTCGAGACGGCAAACACCGACCTGACCGAGGGGACGGCGAGGGTCATGCAGTTCATGTCGTCCATGACTCCGGCGCTGACCGTTTTCATCAACATCGGCATGGTCCTGGTCATCTGGCTCGGCGGAATCCAGGTGATGAAGGGAGGGCTCTCCCTGGGGCAGATCGTCGCCTTTTCAAACTACCTCCTGGCCACGATGAATCCCCTCCTCATGATGACGCAGCTTTCCAACACCTGGGCAAACGGTCTTGTCTCCGCCAGAAGGGTCTTCGAAGTCCTCGATGCCGCCCCCGAGGTGGCCGACGCCGCGGACGCGCAGCCTTTGCCCGGGCACGTTCCGAGCGCGGTGAGCTTCCACGAGGTCGATTTCCACTACAACGGCGAGTCTGACCTGGCAGTGCTGGAAAATATCTGCCTCAGCGCCGAGCCCGGTCACACCGTCGCCATTCTGGGCACCACCGGATCGGGGAAGACAACCCTCGTCAACCTCATCCCCCGCTTCTACGATGCCGTCAGTGGGAGCGTCCGGATCGATGGACTCGATGTGCGCGGCATCCAGGAAGACTCGCTCCTCGCACACATCAGCGTGGTTCCGCAGGAGACCATCCTCTTTTCCGGCACGGTGCGCGACAATATCCGCTACGGATATCCGGATGCAAGCGCAGAAGAGGTCATCGCCGCAGCAACGGCGGCACAGGCTCACGAGTTCATCCTTCGTCTTCCCCAGGGCTACGATACGCATGTCGAAGAGCGCGGCAGCAACCTGTCAGGGGGGCAGAAACAGCGCATCGCCATTGCCCGGGCCATCATCACGAAGCCCACCATTCTCATCATGGATGACAGCACGAGCGCCGTGGATGTCGAAACCGAAACGAAAATTCAGGCATCTTTCAGCGAGCACCTGGGCGGATGCACCTGCTTCGTGGTGGCGCAGCGGATCAGCACCGTGTTGAACGCGGACAAGATTGTCGTGCTCGACGAAGGCCGCATCGTGGCCGAGGGAAAGCATACGGAGCTGATACGGACGAGCCCTGTCTACCGGGAGATATACGATTCGCAGCTGGGCGGGGGCTTCCATGAATAGGCCGCGACACGGCGGGGGAGGCGCGCGCCATGTCTGACAGCCGACCCACCGGCCTCGATATCCGTACCAGCATGCAGCGCAGGCCCGGCCGAGTGGGAAAGATCGAGAAAGCCCGGAATCCTCGACGTGCCCTGACCCGCCTGGTGCTCTATCTGAAGCCGTATACGCCCTCTCTTGGCCTCGTGACAGGATTTGTCCTGTTGTCATCTCTCCTCGGCCTGGGCGGCCCCTACCTCATGGGTGTCGCAATCGACAGGTTCATCGGCGGCAAAGACCTCGCCGGCCTCCTGCGGACGGCCGGCCTCATGCTCGTCGTGTATGTCGTGAGCAACCTTCTCCAGGTGGCGGCCAACTGGATCATGGCGCGCATCTCGCAGTCGGCGCTCAAGGAGCTGCGCAGGGACCTGTTCACTCACCTGCAGACACTCTCAATGAGCTTCTTCGACACCCATGCCGCCGGCGGACTCATGAGCCGTCTTACAAACGACATCGACGCTATCAACCAGGCGGTCTCGCAGAACGTGACCTCGCTCCTTACCAGCGTGGTGACCATGGCGGGCATCCTCACCGTCATGTTCACTCTCAATCATTGGCTCGCCCTGGCCAGCCTGTTTGTCGTGCCCCTTATGATCTGGTTCACCCGGTTCGTGGCCAAATATACACGGAAGGGTTTCCGCGACCTGCAGAAGAATCTCGGCGATCTCAACAGCGTCGCGGAGGAGGCCATCAGCGGGCAGAAGGTAATCAAGGCGTACAGGCGCAACTCGTCGGTCATCGAAGCTTTTCGCGTACGAAACCGGGCTGTCTTTGAAGCGGGAGTCTACGCCAACTCCTATGCATTGCTGATGATGCCCCTCACAGGGGTGCTGGGGAATTTCTTCGTGATCGTGCTGGCCAGCCTCGGTGGATGGTTCGCCCTGCAGGGCCTCGTCAGCGTCGGCACCATCGCCGCGTTCATCAACTATGGACGGAATTTCACCTCGCCCCTGACCCAATTGGCAAACCTGTACAATTCTATCCAGGCGGCGCTCGCGGGCGCTGAACGCGTCTTCGAGATCATCGACACTCCTTCGGAAATCGCCGATGCCCCTGATTCCCTGCAGATCTCAACCGTCCATGGAGACGTGAGCCTGCGCAACGTCCAGTTCGCCTATACGCCGGGGACACCCATCATCGGGAATTTCAGCCTCGACGCCAAGGCCGGGCAGACGATCGCTCTCGTCGGACCCACGGGCGCCGGCAAGACGACCATCATCAACCTCCTCACCCGTTTCTACGAGATCCAGGGCGGCAGCATCAGCATAGACGGCAAGGATATCCGTGACCTGAAAAAGGCAGACCTGCGCGGCTTTCTGGGGCTGGTGCTGCAGGACACGTTCCTGTTCGCGGATACCGTCATGGAAAACATCCGGTACGGCCGCCTGGAGGCCACCGACGAGGAGTGCGTCGAGGCCGCGCGCATGGCCGAGGCCGACCATTTCATCCGTCAGCTGCCGCAAGGCTACCAGACCAATTTGTCGGAACGGGCGGGGAACTTGAGCCAGGGTCAGCGCCAGCTGCTCTCGATTGCCCGCGCCATTCTCGCGGATCCGGCCATTCTGGTCCTCGATGAGGCCACGAGCAGCGTGGATACGCGCACCGAGGTACGCATCCAGAAGGCCCTGCTTCGGTTGATGCAGGGCCGCACCAGCTTCGTCATCGCCCATCGCCTGAGCACCATCAGGGATGCCGACAAGGTGGTGGTCATCAACAACGGCGAGATCGTCGAACAGGGAAGCCATCAGGAACTGCTGGACCGGCATGGTTTCTATCATCGTCTCTACTTGAGCCAATTCAAGGGAAATGCAATTTAGCACTGCGTTCATTCACTATGTGTGCTTCCGCACGGAATGCGGCGGGTCTTATGCATAGTTTAGCCGTTCACAGTGCCTGGTTCGTCCCGGGGGTCGCAACGCGGCTGCCCGGTAATGTTATTATCTTTTCATATCCTGTTAATGGAAACCTTACAGTCGAATGCATAGATTCCGGGCAGATTCACCGACTTGCAAGGAGGCGTGGCATTGATGGGTGAGGTGAAACGTTGAACATGCATAAAATGGAACTGCTGAAATCCGTCGTTGTCTTGATTTGCCTGAGCGCTTTCCCCGGCATTGCGCAGACGAACGGCGCCCCGGCTCCTGCGGCACCCGCCACGCAGCCGGCGCCAGCCTCTGAAGCGGCAGTCCCCCCGCCTGTCGTCACCCTTGAGCAGACCGTGGCAGCGGCGCAGGCGGGAGGTCCAGGCCTGAATCTGGCGAAAATCGCCCTGGACACGGCGCGTGCCACCCTTGACCAGGCTCGGGCGAAAAACGGGCTCAGCCTGGGAGGGAGCGGCGAATACTTTCACCAGGGAAGCCTCACGGGGACGAGCAGCGCCACGGCAGGCTCGCCCGCCGCGGCTGCGGCGGGAGGGTCCGGCGTGAACGGCGAAAACCTGCAGGGCGGCCTCGCCCTCGCAGGCCCCTCCACCAGCGTCGGCCTTACGGCCCAGCACAGTATAGGAGAGGGGGCTTCGAGCGGCCAGGTGAGCTCCGTCAGTCTTTCCGGCAGCCAGACGGTTTTCGACGGCTACCCGGGAGGACGTGCGGCAGGCATTGTGCAGCAGGCAGAAAGCGCCTACAGGGTCGCGCAGGTCTCCTACGATGCGGCGATGAAGAGCACTGTCTACCAGGTCAGGCAGGCCTACTATACCCTTCTCGGAGACCAGGACACTGTTCTTCTGCGCCAGGCAACAGCCCAGCAGGCTGCAGAAAACTTCGCCCTGTATCAGGGGCTGTTCACCGCACAGCGCGCCACAAAACTGGACGTTCTGCAGGTGCAGGTGGCGCTGACGCAGGCGCAGCTGGACGTCAGTACGTCGCAGAATACGGTTGTGACCGATCGCAAGAAACTCTCCCTGGCAATCGGATGGCCGCTTGAAAAGCAATACAGCGTTGCCGACAGCCCCCTGCCAGAGGTGCCGGCGGTGGGGACGGACGAAGCGCTGAAGGCGGCACTCCAGAACCGGCCAGAGCTCCTGACCCTGGAGCAGAACATTGCCGCCGCGAACATTGCTCTTTCCCTGCAGAAAAGCCAGGGCTGGCCGGTCGTTTCGCTCAAAGGTTCCGTGGGCGTGGGCCAGGACTGGACGTCGAATGTGAGCGCGGGAACTTTCACGGCGGGAGTATCCATCGCGCTGCCGCCGATACTGGACGGGGGCCTGCAGAGCGCGCAGGTGCAGCAGGCCGCGGACCTGATCGCTGCGTACAAGGTTCAGCGGGATCAACAGGGCCAGAGCATCGCGATCGATGTGGAGAACGCCCTCTTCGGCGTCACAGACGCAAAAAAGCGAAACGACCTGGCGGGGCTCAATCTGCAGCAGGCGCAGGGACAATACGACCTGGAAAAGGCGAAGCTCGCGGTGGGCCTGGGAACGACCCTTGATGAGTTGACGGCCTTTTCCGTGCTCGCGACCGCTCGGGTGGGCCTTGCGCAGGCGAAAAGCAATTACCTGCTGGCAGTGCTGAATCTCAATAATGTCATGGGACTCTGAAGGGAAAGGGAATGAAGACACGAACTAAAATAATAGTGATCGTCGGTGCGGCCCTTGTGGCAGCGCTCGGAGGATTCTTTCTCCTGCGCCCGTTGTTCTCGCGGGGAGACGGCATTCATTATGTCACGAGGCCCGTCTCCTATGCGGATATTGCGGCAACGGTCAGTGAGACGGGCATTGTCAATCCCGTGACGCAGGTGGCGGTAGGAAGTGAAGTCTCCGGGACCATCCGGACGCTCAATGTCGATTTCAACTCCAAGGTGAGAAAAGGCCAGGTCCTGGCAAACCTCGACCCGACCACCTACCAGGCAAACGTGGACTCCGCCCGGGCGAACCTCCAGCTGGCGCAGGCGAATGCGGACAGCACCGAGGTGAATGTGGGCAAGATGAAGGCCCAGCTCGATCTGGCAACCCTGACCGTGCAAAGGGACGAACCCCTTCTTACCCAGGGCCTGATCAACCAGAACCAGATGGACACGGAGCGGACCGCAGCGGAAACCGCCCGGCAGGACTATCTGGCCTCTCAGGCGCAGGTGCGGGTTGCCCAGGCGCAGATTGCAGTCGTACGAGGCCAGTTGGCACAGTCGCTGTACAACCTGTCGAAGACCGTGATCCTGAGTCCCTTTGACGGGATCGTCATGGCGCGCAATGTCAGCATCGGCCAGACTGTGGCTGCATCCCTGCAGACGCCGACCCTCTTCACCATCGCGACAAACCTCACTGACATGCAGGTGGACACCTCCGTGGACGAGGCGGACGTCGGCAGTCTTCGACAAGGTGAATCCGCCCAGATCACGGTGACCGCTTTCCCGAACGTCGTCTTCGCAGGGACGGTCCTGCAGGTCCGGATCAATCCGACGACGGTCCAGAATGTCGTGACATATGATGCGGTGGTGCAGGTCCACGATACGTCCGGCCGTCTCCTGCCCGGCATGACGGCGCAGGTGACGATCCAGGTTGGCAAGAAGTCCCACGTCCTGGCCGTGCCGATTGCCGCCGTTCTTTACAGGCCGCTCGCCGCGCCGGCCGCGGGCGCTGCCGGCCCCGGCGGGGGCGGTTTTGGCGCGGGTATCGTGCAGAGCTCCGGAGGCGCTCCTGCCGGGCTGCCGGTCGCGGGCGCCCCGGGATCCAAAGTCACGATCTGGAAGCTGACCGCAGGCAAACCGGCGCCGTTGCAGGTGGTGATAGGGCTTTCGGACGGCAAGAACCTCGAGATTACAAGCGGCGGAGTGCAGGAGGGGGACCAGGTCATCGTCGCACAGCGCCGAGGCGGTGCAAATGGTCCGTCGACGAGAAACTGCCAGGCCACGGGAGCCGGCCAGTCCGGTGGAAGCAGCGCGGCTGGCGGAAGCGGCCAGTCCGGTGGAAGCAGCGCGGCTGGCGGAAGCGGCCAGACTGGTGGAAATAGCCCCCGCAGCGGCGGGCAGGGAAACAGCTCCAACGGAAGCGCCCCGAGGCAGAGCCAGTAATGAAGAGTACAGCCGTCAAGGAGGCGCTCATCGAAGTGCAGGACCTGACAAAGGTCTACGGCGAGGGACCCGCCGCGGTGGAAGCGCTCAAGGGAGTAAGCCTGACCATCTACAAGGGTGAGTTCGTGGCGATCATGGGCCCTTCGGGCTCCGGCAAGTCCACATTCATGCACCTCCTTGGGTGCCTTGACCACCCGACCTCCGGCTCCTACCTGCTTTCCGGGCAGGAGGTGTCGGGTCTCTCGCGGGACCAGCTTGCAATGGTGCGCGGGCGGCAGATCGGCTTCGTCTTCCAGAGCTTCAATCTTCTCTCCCGGACCAGTGCGCTGGAAAATGTCGAGCTGCCGATGCTCTATGCGGGGGTCGCACGCGCAGCGCGGGACGAGCGGGCACAGTCGATCCTGGAAAAAGTCGGCCTTGCCGAGCGCATGGGACATCGGCCGAATGAGCTCTCCGGAGGCCAGCAGCAGCGCGTCGCCATTGCCCGGGCGCTCGCCAATGATGCGCCCCTGCTCATGGCGGATGAGCCCACGGGCAACCTCGACAGCGCGAGCAGCGTGGAAATCATGACCTTGTTCCAGCATTTGAACCAGGACAACGGCATCACCGTCATCGTCGTGACACACGCCGACGACATCGCGGCATGGTGCAGCCGGATCGTCACCTTCCGCGACGGATTGATCGTCGACGATCGAGCATCGAAAACGAGAAAGGCTCGCGCATGAGTTTCATGGTTCTGGTCCGCACCGCATGGAGAGCGCTGCTGCGCAACATCAGCAGGTCGCTTCTCACCATGCTGGGTATCATCATCGGCGTCGGGGCGGTGATCGCCTCGGTGGCAATCGGCGCCGGCGCGCAGGCCGTCGTGCTGAAACAGATCGAGAGCCTCGGCGCAAACCTGATCGTCATCAGCCCGGGGAGCGTGACCAGCGGAGGAGTGAGCCTGGGCAGCGGGGCGCGGACGTCTCTCAGGCTGGACGATGTCTCCGCCTTCGTAGCGAACGTTCCGGAGGTTGCCGCTGCGGCGCCTTATTCCCAGACCAGCGCTCAGGTGGTGGCCGGCGGCGCCAACTGGTTCACGGTGATCGGGGGCACGACTCCCGCCTGGCTGACCGTGGGAAACTGGAGTATCGCGCAGGGGAGTTTCTTCACCCCGGATGACGTTTCCCGCGTCACCAAGGTTGCCGTGCTGGGAAGCACTGTAGCGGCCAACCTTTTCCCTGCCGGTGGAGCCGTCGGCAGCACGATCATCGTCAAGAGCGTGCCCTTCAGAGTGCTGGGTGTGCTCACCGCCAAAGGCCAGACAGGCTTCGGCCGGGACCAGGACGACGTGGTGATCGTTCCGATCACTACGCACCAGGAACGGCTTACCGGTCAGACGTGGATCAACACCATCCTGGTGTCGGCCTCGTCCTCGGACACGGTGGCAGGCGTGATAGATGCCGGCGAGCGTCTCCTGCGGCTCGTGCACCATCTCTCCCCGATCGATCCCGACGATTTCACCATACGCAATATCGCGAACGTGCAGGCGGTGCGGATGGCGACCGCGGATACCCAGGCTTTTCTTCTGGCAGCCGTGGCGATTGTGTCCCTCGTGGTCGGGGGAATCGGCATCATGAACATCATGCTGGTGTCGGTGACCGAGCGCACGAGGGAGATAGGTTTGCGCATGGCGGTGGGGGCTCGCGGACGGGACATCCTGCTGCAGTTTCTCATCGAGGCGCTCTCCATGGCCTGTGCAGGCGGGGTGATCGGGGTCGGGATGGGAATCGGGGTTTCGTTCCTGGTGTCGACACTGGCAGGCTGGCCGACAGTGATTACTGGTGCCTCCATAGTCATGGGGTTTGCCTCCGCGGCGCTCACCGGTGTGGTCTTCGGCTTCTATCCTGCGCGGCGTGCGGCGGCGCTGGATCCCATTGACGCTCTGAGGTATGAATAAGCCACGCCGGATTGTTCCGGCTCCAACTGACTGACGCGGTGGGCAGTGACGTTCTCAGCCGGAGAGCGCGCTGCCCTGTTGTTGTATGTTCAATGATTGCGTGAAGATTTCTATGGCCCGCCTGTTGGCGGCAAAAGCGATTCCGTCGGGCAGCGCGTCCAGGGGAAACCACTCGGCCTCCTGCACGTCATCCATGGGCGTCAGCCTGGCGTCCGTCCCGATCCGGCACACGTAGTACAGCGCGAGGACGAATCGGGCCTCTTCTGCGACGTCCTCCCGCGGGTACTCATCCACTTCCACCGTCAGAAGCCGCCGCCCCTCCAGGCTCGTTCCCAGCTCTTCGCTGATCTCCCGGGCAAGCCCTTCCTCCGGGTGCTCGCCGTTGTTCAGAAACCCCCCCGGCAGATCCCACATCCCTTTGTAAGGCTCGATGCCGCGCGTGCAGAGAAGCAGCTGCGGCTTTCCCCCGACAATCCTGGCGATGAGCGCGCAGACCGCAGGCTTCGAGTTCTGCCAGAACTCGAATCTGCATGAGCTGCAGACATGGAGGCTTGCAATCGGCAGGGACCCGGACGGGCCATCCAGCGGGGAGCCGCAGACCGGGCAAAAGGCATAGCGCCTCACGGCTTTTTAGGGATACTCGCTTCCAGGCGGTCCTTCAGCCTTTGGGAGAGCAGTATGGGGGCGGGCGGCACCGTGTCCCCCTGGTTCGCGTATTGGGTCAGCAGCGCATCGATGAGTGTGGCAGCCTTGTCGTTTTTCCCCATCTTGTGATAGAGGAAAGCGATTTCGTAGGAAGCCCAGACCATGTGGTCCTTGTCGTCAGGGTACCGCGTCTGGCACTCCTGGTAGAAGGTAATGGCCAACGTATAGTCGCCGCGGTCCGCGGCATCCTGCGCGCGCTGGAAGATCTCTGCAGCCGTGAGCCCGTCGGGAAGCGTACGCGATTGAGTGGCGCACGAGGCAAGGAGCACGAGGACCGTGACGCAGAGGACAGACAAAAGGATTCTTTTCACGATCTTCATCATATATCCAGGATCAGGACAAATCCAAGGGGGGGTCAGGTCGAGTAGATCTCGTCCTTGATGGGAAGGTTCTTCTTGAGCTCTTTCAAGAAGATTTCAACCTCCCCCATGGGCTCATAGGTATCGCATTCATCGAGGGTCCGCCTGATGACGGTGAAGTACTTGTAGACTTTTTCCTCGCCGAGCTTCTTCCGCCATTTGCCGGCGTCACAGCGCACGCGCAGCCCGTACTGGCTTGCGCTGCCCATTGGTACTTTTACCAGCTTGCAGTGAATGCAGTTGGCGCAATACACCTTGTCCGGTGAGAACCCTTCTTCGAATGGCTGAAGGTCAGTATCTGACATCACCTGCACATTACCATGTTCGTCTTTTCGCGGTCAATAGTTTAGGGAGAAACGCTCGTGGGCATGTGCCCGGCGCACCCGTTCGTATTTACATTTGAAAAGGACGAATCTATTGTGAGTCCGCAATGGCTACCCCCGTCATCATGCCCAAGCAGGGACAATCGGTGGAATCGTGCGTCATCGTGGGCTGGAAGAAGAGGCCCGGAGACGCCGTGAAGACCGGTGAGGTCATCTGCGAGGTGGAGACCGACAAGGCCACTTTCGAGGTGGAGTCTCCGGCGGAGGGAACCCTGCTGGCGATATTCCACGAAGCAGGCAGCGATGTGCCGGTCCTCGCCACCATCGCAGCCATTGGAGCGCCGGGTGAGAACCTCGACGGATTGAGGCCGGGGGGCGCGGCGCCTGCAAGCTCCGAGGAGTACCGCGGAAGGCCTGCCGCCGCTCCCCGCAGCGCCGCCCCTGCCCCCGCCAACTCCGCTGAGTACGGCGGAAGGCCTGCTTTCACCGCCGCGGCAGAACCCGCTGCCCAGTTCAAGATCATGGCCTCGCCCCGCGCAAAAGCGCTCGCTACGGCGCGGGGAATAACGCTGGCCGGGCTTCGGGGCTCGGGCCCGGGCGGCCGCATCATCGAAAGAGACGTGAAGGCAGCCGTGACCGGAGGCGTCGCGGGCGCGCCCATGGAGCCGAGGGGCAGCCCGGGGCCGCAGCAGGCTGCTGCAGCCGCTCCCGCCGGCGATTTCACGGAGATCAAAGTCACCGGCATCCGCAAGCTCATATCGGAGCGGATGCTCGCCTCCCTTCAGACAACCGCGCAGCTCACGTTGAACGCGGGTGCGGATGCCCGCTCTCTGCAGAGCATGCGCAGAAAGTTCAAGGAAAGCGCCGAAGCCCTCGGCCTGCGGGACATCACGGTGAATGACATGGTCCTGTTCGCCGTTTCGCGCACGCTTCTTTCACACCCTGAGCTGAACGCCCTGTATGCGGCTGACTCGCTGCGCCGCTACACCGCCGTGCACCTGGCATTTGCCGTTGATACGCCGCGTGGACTCATGGTCCACGTGATACGGAACGCGCACTCACTGCGCCTGCGTGAGATCGCACAGGAGGCTCGCCGGCTGGCGGAGGGCTGTCGGAGCGGCGGGGTCACCCCGGACGAGCTGGCCGGAGGCACCTTCACCGTCACCAATCTGGGCGCGCTTGGCGTCCAGAGCTTCACCCCGATCCTCAACGTGCCCCAGGTGGGAATACTCGGCGTCGGGTCCATCGTGCCCGGACCGGTGCTGGCGCCTGACGGCAGCGTGAGCTTCATCCCCCAGATCGGGCTTTCTCTCACTGTCAACCACCAGGTAGTCGACGGCGCGCCCGGTGCGCGCTTCCTGCAGACGCTGGCTGACGATATCGCCCGATTCGACCTGCTCCTGGCGCGGTAGCAAAACGCCGGGAGAGTGTAGGGCGATGGCACGCAAGACACAGTCAGGCCCACGCGTGACGGCCGCCCCTCCGCGGTGTACCGCGGAGGTGGGCTGCGCGGGCTAGAAAAGAACGGAGACACTGCACATGCCGAAATCCATCATCGTAGACCCGAAAGAGACCCGCGCCGCGGGGAAGCTGAGCTTCACCGACATACCCCTGAACGCGTACGTTTCCAATGGAAAGAAAGAACTGGAAAAGCACGGACGGGACGCGCTGGTGCGCGCATATCGCGACATGGTCCTGATACGCGAGTTCGAGACCATGCTCAATACGATAAAGACAAAGGGCGCCTACCAGGGGATCGCCTACGACCATCTCGGCCCTGCTCACCTTTCCATAGGTCAGGAATCCGCGGTGGTGGGACAGTGCATGCCTCTCGGCATCGAGGACTTCATCTTCGGATCCCACAGGAGCCACGGGGAGATCATTGCCAAGTGCCTTTCCGCGGCGGCAAAGCTTTCCGAGGCCCAGCTCTCCGGCGTCATGGAGGGCTATTTCGGCGGGGCCCCGCTTCGTGTCGTGGAAAAGGGCGCCGCGGGCCCGGTCAAGGACCTGGCGGTGGACTATATCCTCTACGGTGTGCTGGCGGAGATCTTTGCCCGTGAAAGCGGGTTCAACAAGGGACTGGGCGGCTCGATGCACGCGTTCTTCGCGCCATTCGGAAGCATGCCCAACAATGCGATCGTCGGCGGGTCCGCCGACATCGCGGTGGGAGCCGCGCTCTTCAAGCGCATCAACCGCAAGCCCGGCGTCGTGATTGCGAATATCGGGGACGGCTCCTCCAGCTGCGGCCCTGTCTGGGAAGCAATGATGGTGGCGGCAATGGACCAGTACCGCACACTCTGGCCGAAGGACGTGGGCGGCGCACCTCCCGTTCTCTTCAACTTCTTCAATAACTTCTATGGTATGGGCGGGCAGACCATGGGTGAAACCATGGGCTTCAAGGTGCTCGCCCGAATCGGGGCAGGGGTGAACCCCGAACAGATGCACGCCGAGCGCGTGGACGGCTACAACCCGCTTGCGGTCGCGGACGCCATCGAGCGCAAGAAGAAGATCCTGCTCGAGGGACGCGGGCCTGTCCTGCTGGACGTGGTGACCTACCGCTACTCGGGCCACTCCCCGTCGGACGCCTCCTCCTACAGGACAAAGGAAGAGGTGGCCCTCTGGCAGGACGTGGATTGCATCAAGAGCTTCGGCGAATACCTCGTTGCAGGCAAGATCGCAAAGGCGAGCGAGCTGGAGGCCATCCAGAAAAACGCGCTGGAGCGGCTGCGCCGGATCACCGACCTTGCCGTCTCACTCGAGGTTTCCCCGAGAATGAAGGTGGCGCCGGACGCCATCGGGGACCTGATGTTCTCCAACGGGAACATGGAAAAGCTGGAGGACAGGAAGCCTGAAATGCTTCTGCCGGCAGCGCAGAATCCCCGATTGATCGCAAATGCAAAGAAGTCGCGGTCCGGCGTAGGGCCTGACGGCAAGCCGCTTCCCAAGTCCCAGATCATTGCCCTGCGGGATGCCATCTTCGAGGCCATGCTGTACAGGTTCTCCATCGATCCCACGATGGCGGCCTTTGGCGAAGAGAACCGGGACTGGGGCGGCGCGTTCGCCGTCTACCGGGGACTGACGGAAGCCCTTCCCTATCATCGATTGTTCAACACCTCGATCTCGGAGGGCGCAATCGTGGGAGCGGCAGTGGGCTACGCGCTCTGCGGCGGAAGAGCCGTTCCCGAGCTTATGTACTGCGACTTCCTCGGCAGGGCTGGCGATGAAGTTTTCAACCAGGCATGCAAGTGGCAGGCAATGTCCGCCGGGGTGCTGAAGATGCCCCTGGTGCTGCGCGTCTCGGTAGGCAGCAAGTACGGCGCCCAGCACTCGCAGGACTGGACCTCGATCGTCGCCCACATGCCCGGATGGAAAGTGATGTTCCCCGTGACGCCCTATGACGCCAAGGGCATGCTCAACCTGGCCCTGCGCGGCACAGACCCCGTGGTTTATTTCGAAAGCCAGCGCATCTACGACATAGGGGAAATGTTCGTCCCCGGCGGCGTGCCGGAGGGCTACTACGAAGTGGAGGAAGGACAGCCGGCACTACGGCGCGCCGGCACGGACCTTACAATCGTCACCGTCGGCGCCACCCTCTATAAGGCCCTTGAAGCGGCAGACAGGCTCCAGCAAAAGCAGGGAATCTCCGCGGAAGTGATCGATGCGCGCTTCATCAATCCGCTGGACTACGAAAAGATCCTGGAATCCGTGAAAAAGACCGGGCGATGCGTGCTGGCATCGGACGCCTGCGAGCGCGGCTCATTCCTCCACACTATGGCGTCGAACATCTCCCAGATGGCGTTCGATTTCCTGGACGCTCCGGTGGCCGTGGTGGGCGCGCGCAACTGGATCACCCCCGCGGCGGAGATGGAGAACGTGTTCTTCCCGCAGGCGGAGTGGATCCTCGACACGATTCACGAGCGCGTCCTTCCCCTGCCCGGTCACGTTGTCACCACCGACCAGGGAATTCCCGAGATGCTGCGGAGGAACCGCCGGGGCGTGTAGTCCCATGGGGGGCGTGCGTGACTGCCTGCCCGTGAATGTCATGGAGTACCTTGACCGCGAATGTCATGGAGTACCTTGCCCGCGAATGTCATGGAGTGCGGAGTACCGCTCTAACGGCGGGTGCTCGCTTCGCTCGCGGGGACCGTTAGTACCTTGACCGCTCTGTTCACTCTTTCCTATACTCGGATCGATGGGAATCAGAAAAAGCATCGTTGCATGTGTTCTTGTCGTCCTCTGTCAGATCGCCGGCTACGCAAACGAGCAGTCCTGGGATTATTCCGCCTACACGCGCGCCATGGACAAGAGCGGGCGAAAAGTGGGAGCCCTCGATGAGAGCACATTCCTTGCCGCTCAGCAGCGCAAGCAGTATGTGATCGACCAGATCAAGGCGATGCTCATCCATGATTTCGGCTTTGCCGACCCGGCCATCCTGAAGGCGTTCCAGGAAGTTCCCCGAGAGTATTACATGTACGATTACGAGGACGACTACAATCTCGGGAAATCAGCCTACGAGATCCCGGCGCGCGAATGGAAGATCGGCTACGGCTCGGTGCTCACAGATTTCGTCATGCAGGCGTACATGACGGCCAAGTGCCGGCCCAAGCCTACGGACGTCTCCCTCGAAGTCGGGACAGGAAGCGGATTCCAGAGCTCCCTCCTGTCGCGGATTGTCAAGCGGGCCTACACAATCGAGATCATTACAGCCCTCGGAGAGAAAGTCAGGAACATCTTTTCCCCGCTGGGATACGACAATGTCGAGTCCCGGGTCGGGGACGGATTTTTCGGGTGGCCGGATGTTCCGGGAGGCTTTGACATCATTCTTGTCACGGCCCAGGCTCCATTCGTCCCGCCCGCCCTCCTTGGGCAGCTGAAAAAAGGCGGCCGGATGGTGATCCCAATCGGGCAGCCCTGGAAGCCCCAGTTCCTGTACACCTTCACGAAGGACGAGCAGGGCAAAGTGCATTCGCAGCGCGATGTGTCGACCCTGTTCATCCCGATGACCGGAACAATCCAGACCCCCCCTCCCAAGCCGACGCACTGATGAGCCGGCGCAGGAGCCTGGCCTCGCTCTTCCTGGTCTCGCTCTTCGGCCTCTCCTTCGAGACCTTCCTCAGCCGTTACTTCGCCGTCGCGCTTTTTTCCGACTACGGCTACTGGGTCATTTCATTGGCCCTTCTGGGCTACTCCTTCGGAGGGGTCTTTCTCACGCTGTTCCGCGATCACTTCCATCGCAACAGCGCGCTGTACCTGCTGATCATTCCCCCCCTCCTCCTGGCCGCAAGCACCGTTGCGTTCGTGATGCTGAGGGCCAACCCCTTCAATCCGCTGGAGCTCCAGAACTCCGTACTGTGGGCCAGCCAGATCAGGCACATCTTTTCCTACTATGCGGCGCTGTTCCCTGTGTTCTTTCTGACCGGCGGATTCATCGGTCTCAATTTCCTGGTGTGGAGCGATTCAATCCCGCGCGTCTACGCGGTGGACCTGCTGGGCGCGGCCGCCGGGTCTGCCCTGGTCCTGGCCGCGATGTTCTTTGTGCACCCCTATCACCTGCCGGCCGTCATGCTGCCGATTCTCTTCGCGGTCATCGTCCTGAACACGACGGGATACTTCACACAGATGGCAGCGGCCCGGCCCCTCACTCTCATCGCGGCCGGCGCCGTCCTCCTCGGGCTCGGGATGTACAGCGTGCTCTCCGTGAGCACGCTCTCCGTACCGGACTTCAAGAAGCTGCATGCCATTCTCGGAATCCGTGACTCACGGATCATCAGCTCCCGCGTCTCCCCGGCAGGATCGTGGCTGACAGTCGACAACTACACGGAGTTCGACGATGTGAGCATGACGAACAACTACGGCAGCCTCGCCACGGCATCTCCGCCCCGGACATGGGGATTGTACCGGGATGCCGTCCGTGTTGCCCCGCTGCCCCGGGAGATTCCGAAGGATTTCTCCTACCTGGCCGGGTCGCTTTCCTACTTTCCTTATACGATCCGCCCTCATCCGGATGTTCTTCTTGTGGGGACCAACGGGGGTCTCAAAATCATCGAGAGCGCGAAAAGCGGCGCGGCATCGGGGATCGCACTGGAGCAGCCGGCCGATATTCAGCGGATAGTGACGGAGCGGCTCCGCGCTCTTGACCCGCGGTTCGAGCAGACCTGGGGAATCCCCCTGCAGCGCGGCACCGTTTTCTCCCTGGCCCGTGAGGCACGCCGGCGGTTCGACATCATCGAAGTGGCCAGTGACTTTCTCTCCCAGGACAGCAACACGACATGGTCATTCACGGTGGAGGCCATGGAGCTGTTCCTGGGCGCGCTCAGGCCGGGCGGCGTTATCTCGATACCAATGGACATCTCGGAGTTCGACCTGTACAGCCTCAAGCTGGCCAACACTATCGTTGCCGCCCTCTCCCGGCAGGGCGTCACGGACCCCGCGCGATACGTCATGGCGTATCGGACCGCCTGGACCTGCCAGTTCCTTGTCTCCGACCAGCCTTTCAGCACTTCGGACATCAAAGCCCTGGTGAGCTGGTGCGCCGAGCGATCCTTTGACACACCCTGGTATCCGGGCATCGACCCCGCCACCATCAATGTATGGAACGACCTTCCGCCGGTCTCCTTTGAGGAGGACCAGGTACAGGTTTCGGATACGGCGCAGGATGCGCTCATGAATGACCTTGCACTGATCCTGGGGCAGTCGGGCCGTGCGCCGGCTGCGAGCCAGTTCTTCAATCTGAGCCCTTCCACCATGGACAGGCCGGACTTCTTCTCAATTGCGCGCCTCTCGAAGGTGCGCGCTCTCCTGTCCAGGATCCAGATCCTGCCCGAGAAGGAGATCGGCTACCTGCTCAATCTCGTGATACTGGCGCAGGCGCTCCTTCTGGCAATTCTGGTGCTGTGCCTCCCGCTGGGCGCGGGAAGGAGAGTCGTGCGGCAATCGGCGGGGCCCGGCTCACTGCTCCCCCGCGTGTTCCTGTACTTCAGCGCGCTGGGCTTCGGCTTTTTTTTCATCGAGCTCACACTCATAAACAAGTTCTCGTTCTTCCTGGAAAGCGCCACGCTCTCGTTCGGGACTGTCCTGGCCGGTGTCCTCGTCTTTTCCGGGCTGGGCAGCTGGCGGGCCTCCCGGTTCAAGGAAAACCCCCGCCGCGGCCTGGTCGGCGGTCTCGTGGTCATTGCGGTGAGTCTCGTATTTTTCCTTTTCGGCATTGACCCGTTGATGCGGACGTGCATCGGGCTCCCGCTGCCGCTGAAGATCGCGGTCGCGGTTGCCCTGATCGCGCCGCTCTCTTTTGCACTGGGCAGGCCGTTTGCCCTGGGAACCTCGTCCCTCGCGGGGTATTCCGATTCCCTGGTCCCCTGGGCGTGGGCGATAAACGGGGCATTTTCCGTGGTTGCCACGCCGCTGGCGAGTATCCTCTCCGTATCCACGGGATGGAACGTCGTGCTTGCAGCCGCGCTGCTGATTTATCTCACGACTGCAGCAAGCTTTCCGTCGCGGAAAGCCGTCTAAACCTGGGCGGCCGTCTAGTCCGCAGTCACTTCAAGTATCATTTTCGTCCTGAGAGCCTCGAACAACTCACCGGACGGGTAGTAACGGTTTTTGCCGATCATGGAGATCTCGTCCGCATAGCGCATGCTGTTGGATTCCCAGTCCACCGGGTAGGGGTCGTAGACCACGAAATAGCCCTTGTCCAGGCTGTAGCCCTTGACCAGCACATAGTGGCCAAGGTCATCGCTGTAGTACCTACCGACGAGGTTGGTGCTCGGGTTCCCGTCGACTTTTTCGATGCCCCCGCTCTGAATAAGGACGAGCGCGATATGTCCCCTGTCCAGGACGTCCTGCAGGTCCTGCGGCTCGGACAGCGTGGGGCTCCTGAACGCAACGCCGTGCCTGCGCAGAGATTCCTTCAGGTCATCGAAGCTTGTGGCGCCATCATCATAGGGGTAGCCGATTTCCGCCCGAACCTGCTGCACCGGCACATCCTTGCCCCGGGCCCAGAGAATGGCCATGGAGACCAGCGCGGGCCCGCAGTTGGCAATGCCTGTCCCGAACTGGGTCCGGTACCAGTCAAGATCGTCTCGGCTTACCTGCCGGGACGGCAGGGGTGGAACAAAAACGTACAGCGAATGCATCCTTTTGCCTGCGCCGACGATCAGGATTGTGTGCCCGGAGGTATCCGCGCGGAACTTCCAGGAAGTGCCGATCCGGGAAAGGAGGGCTGGATGCCCGTCGAAGCTCACCGGACCGGGAGAGAAGTCGAACACATCGCCCGGATTCAGGGTGAGATACCTCTGGCTCGCCGGCTTTGCGGCCGGGGGTGTCTCCTGCGGCACGGAGGATGTGAGACGCCTTTCATGGCTGGAGGAGCCGCCGCCCGTCGCGGCTGAAGCAACAGCCGTGGAACCGGCCGACTCCGAAGGCAGAACCAGGAACATCGAGGTGCCAATGAGAAGGAACGAGCAGAGAAGAAGAACGAGAGATCTTCGTCCATGAAAGAAGGACATAAGTTGTACAATCATAAGTTTCATAGGACAAAAGTCACACTTTAATTATATGCTACCGGGAAGAAATGTTCCAGCGTCTGTTGAATAAGGCACCGGTGCGGCCGTGACAGCTACGGTGCGGCGGTGAACCTGTACCCCGTGCCGTGCACCGTGGTGAAATGCAGGGGATGGGCGGGATCGTCTTCGATCTTCTTGCGCAGGCCCGCCATGTGCTGGTCCAGGGTCCGAGTTGTGCCCTCATAACGCACGCCCCACACCTCGTCCATCAGGGTGACGCGATCCAGGGCCTCACCTTCGCGCGACGTGAAGATGCGCAGGAGAGCCAGCTCGCGCCGGCTGATGTCGAAGGCGCGCTCCCCCCTGGTCCCCCGCATTGTGCGGGGGTCGATCATGACGTCCCCGAATCGAATCGGACGATCGTCCCGTTCGTTCTCTTTTGGCTTGCCCCGGCGCAGAACGGCCCTGACACGGGCAAGCAGCTCCCTGGCGCTGAATGGCTTCACCACGTAGTCGTCGGCTCCCAGTTCGAGCCCCACCACCTTGTCCACCTCCTCGCCCTTTGCGGTGAGCATGATTACGGGCGTTGAGGCGTCGGTGCGCCGGATCTCGCGGCAGACCTCGTAGCCGTTCTTTTCCGGTATCATGACATCCAGCAGCACAAGGTCCGGCCGCGCCTCCGCATGCCGGGCCAGGGCCGCGGCTCCGTCCATGGCCTGTTCGACGGCAAAGCCCTCCCCCTGCAGCAGGTCGACCAGACCGGTGAGGATTGCAGGATCGTCCTCCACCACGAGGATCCGCTTTTTCATGGCATGTCCTCCCCGTCTCCGTCTCCCGCGGCAGGCAGGCGGACAATGAACTCGCTGCCGCCGTCTTCGCGGGGCAGGCACGAAATGTCACCGTCATGATCGCGGGCGATTCTTCGGGCGATGGTCAGGCCAAGTCCCGTGCCGCGCACCCGGCTGGAAAGGGAGTCATCCACGCGAACGAACTCGCGGAATATCCGTTCCCTGTCCTTCTCCGCGACCCCGATCCCCCGATCCTTCACGTGTACGGTGATGCAGTCCGAGCCTGCCAATGGTGTGCGCGTCACCTCCACGGCGATCTCCTTCCTATCGGGAGAATACTTCTCCGCGTTGGAGAGGAGGTTGAGGACAACCTGCTTCAGGGCCTCCGGGTCGGCGCGCACGAATGTGTCTGCGCCGTCAACGGACATTGAAAGAACGAACCCGCGGCCCTCCAGGCCGGTGCGCTGGCTCTCCACTATTTCACGTGTGACCCGCGCGGCGTCCACAACTTTCATTGCGTATCTTTTCCCGCCGCGCTCGCTTGCGGAGAAGTCCAGGACGTTGTTGATGAGCCGCGTGAGCCGTTCGGTTTCCGAGGCCATGATGGAGAGATACTGCGCGCGCTTTCGCGGGTCCGGTTGACGCTTCCGCTGCAGCAGCTCCACGAAAAGACTGATGGACGTGAGGGGTGTCTTGAGCTCGTGCGAAACATTGGTGACAAATGTCGCCTTCTTCTGGGCAAGCCGTATCTCCCCGTAGACGGAGTTGAGCACGAGGGTCCCCCCGCCGGCCACCGATACGAAAAGAATCAGCACCATGATCCAGATCACAAACGAAGACGAGCGGGCCTGCGCGGAGATGACATCCGGACTCGTGAGATAGCCTGCTGCCTCCCATCGGGGCAGCGATTCACCAATCTCGCGCGATACAAACGGCTGCCGCCAGTTGCGCCCGGCAGATTCCGGGGGAGTCGCGAGGGGCGCACCGTTCTCATCGAGGATCGTGATGATGCGCACCGGGGTATAGGTGCCGGAGAGCACTGCCGCAATGCGCTGGTGCAGCCCGTCCACGGAAACTTCGCACCCGGCAATCCTGCCGTCTTTCTGCCGTTCCCAGAAGAGGAACGTGAGTGAGTCACCGATGAACCGCGGAATGAGACCGTAGTTTCCCTGCGAGGCGATCTGGCTGAGAAGCCGCGAGGTGATGACAAACTGGGACTGCTGGGCCGCGGGGGCACGCGCAGGGGCCGGCGAGGGGGCCGTGGCGGCCGACCCGTCGGCAGGCAGACCGGACTGAGTTTCCTTCTTGTCCAGCGTTAGTGTATCCACTGGGACAGCCTCTGTTCCAGCCGCACCGGGTTCTGAAGGCGCTGAATCCGCGGAATACCGTGATGCGGCCGCGCTCGGTGCCGCGTTCTGGGCCATTTTGGACAGGGGCTGCGCGACGCGCGGGCTCACCCGGTCGCCCTTTTCCCGAGCCTGCTCGTACACCCTGCTTTGAAGAGCGGGGTTCTGTGCAAATGCGTCCAGGGCCATCTGGCGGGAGCTGCTGTCTGCCGCGGCCTGGCCGGCGGCCGCACCCCCTGCCCTGGTTTCGTCTTTCGTGATCGACTGCGCCTCCGCTGCAGGCATGTCCGTCGAGGCCGAAGAGGACGAGAGCTCTGATTTGCGGGATTCGGCCAGGATTTCCTGCTGGTATTTGACGGCGATATTCTGCAGCACCACCGTCGCTGTCCTGTCACTCAGGAAATCCCCGTTCTCCTGCAGGAACCTCTTCCCTGCGGCGTCCAGCCCTGATCTTTCGCGCGGCCACAGGATTCCAAATCGAGGCGAAAGGAGAAAAGGCACACTCACAAGCGGCGTGGCATGCTGCCAGCGCGGGAGAATCCGCGCGTAGTCACCCGCCTCCGGCACGTCGATCCCGGCGCGCAGCTCGTCCACGATTCGTCCCACCTCCGCGGCTGCCAGGCCGGCGGTCTGGGTGACCTCGGCCAGCAGGGTCGTCGTGAGCTGCTTCTCGACGAACGCCTCCTCCCTGCCCGCGGCGCGAATGGAGAGCACCGCCAGCAGGATGCTTGGCACGATGACAGCGGCGACAAAGATGATGCCGAGGGAGCGGGTTTTCACCTGCAAACCGTCCTCCGGAATTGTAGCAGGAATGGATGCTCCTGTCCTCGACGCATGAGGCAAACATACCCGCACAGGCGGGGCGCAGATGTCACGAGAGTGAAAAGGTCCTGTAAGAGAAGTGTAAAACGCGGGCAAGGATCAAATCCGCGGAATACCGCGGCGGCCGGGATGACCGCTTATCTCCTTGACCAGTGCCCGGTTTTGCCCTAGAAACATTCATGGCAAAGAAAATACGTGTCACGGTCTGGAACGAGTTCCGGCACGAAAAGAGCGATCCTGCCGTAGCCGCAGTCTATCCCAAGGGGATACATGGAGCCATTGCAGAAGCGTTATCCTCCGAACCTGATATGACTGCGCGCACCGCAACCCTGGACGATCCGGACCATGGCCTTCCGGATGCCGTCCTTGCCTCAACCGACGTGCTGACCTGGTGGGGCCACATGGCGCATGATCAGGTCAGGAACGAAGTGGCGGAGAAGGTCCAGAAGAGGGTGCTCGACGGTATGGGCCTGATCGTGCTGCATTCCGGCCACCTGTCGAAGCCCTTTGTGAAACTCATGGGGACGAGCTGCCTGCTGCGCTGGCGGGACGCGGGAGAAAAGGAACGGCTCTGGGTGGTGGAGCCCGGGCACCCCGTTGCGGACGGGCTGGGGCCTTACTTCGAGATCCCCCATGAAGAGATGTACGGAGAGCGCTTTGACGTGCCCGCCCCCGAGTCCACCGTGTTCATAAGCTGGTTTGCAGGCGGGAACGTGTTCCGGTCCGGCTGCTGTTTTACCCGCGGCAAAGGGCGAATCTTCTACTTCAGGCCGGGCCATGAAAGCTTTCCCACGTATCATCAGAAAGAAGTCCAGCTTGTCATCCGCAACGCAGTCCGATGGGCGGCGCCGGGAAACGGGCCCATCATGAAGCTGGGGGACCCGGAACAGCCCCTGGAGAGGATCTGAGGCATACAATGACGAAGATAGGATGGATCGGAATCGGGGTCATGGGCCGGTCAATGTGCGGGCATCTCCAGAAGGCCGGCTATCCCGTCTCGCTCTACACGCGAACCCGGGAGAAAGCCGTCGAGCTTCTGGCCGGCGGCGCCACCTGGTGCGCCACGCCTGCAGAGGTGGCCCGGCGCAGCGATGTGGTCTTTACTATGGTAGGATTCCCTTCGGATGTCGAACAGGTGTACCTGGCTGAGGACGGAATTTTCGCCGGTCTGCTCGCAGAAAGCATAGTCTGCGACATGACCACCTCGGAGCCGTCTCTTGCGGTACGGATCTATGACGAAGCCCGGACGCGATCGGCGTCGTCATTGGATGCCCCGGTGTCGGGCGGGGACGTCGGGGCGCGGGAAGCGAAGCTTGCCATCATGGTGGGCGGCGACAAGCGCGCGTTCGACGCCGTGCTCCCGCTTTTTCAGAAGATGGGAGAAACCATCGCACTGATGGGCGGCGCCGGGGCAGGCCAGCATACCAAGACGGCAAACCAGATCGTCATCTCGGGAAACATGATCGGCATGGTGGAGGCGCTGCTCTACACGCACAAGGCAGGGCTCGGGCTGGATGCCATGATCGACATCG
>Ga0265338_10002405_pt1 | contig 28155 bp, 19 predicted proteins | sample 42126metaG_FD_193579 | JGI IMG/M metagenome (GOLD analysis project Ga0265338, IMG submission 193579) | Rhizosphere microbial communities from Carex aquatilis grown in University of Washington, Seatle, WA, United States - 4-21-26 metaG | ecosystem: Host-associated > Plants > Roots > Rhizosphere...
CGCGGCGCCCTCGCCGCCGAGGGCGGCGAACCCCTCGCGTAGGAGATCCACCAGGTCGGCCTCGCCGTCGACCGCGACCCAGTGGGCCACGGCGAGACCCATGCAGTCGAGCGCCGCGGCCACCTTGACCGACAGGCCGATCGGAACCGGCCCGGCGATACCATGCCGCTCGGCCAGCGCGGCCGTCAACGGCGTGCGCCAGTCGGCCCGCTCCAGGTGGGCTCCGGACAGGGTCCGGGTGAACATCGCGAGCCGGCTGATCGCCTGCGCCCCGGCCGGGTTCCTCGTGTATATCGGCACGACGAACGACTCGATCGCGCTGCGCAGGGCCGTCCAGTCGTCTTCCTCGCGGGGCCGGGCCCGCAACGCGTCCGCCATGCGTTCGACGTAGGCCTTGAGCGCTACCAGGATGGCCTGGTCCTTGGTGTTGAAGTAGCGCAGGAACGTACTGCGGGAAACTCCGCCCGCCGCGGCCATGTCGTCGAGCGTGACGTTGTCGTACCCCTTCTCCACCACGAGTTCGTAGGCGGCCAGGCTCAGCTCGGCCTGCACGGCCGCGCGGGCGATCTCCCGTGAGGCACGACGCACCGCGGGGGCTCCAGGTGACGACATGCACCAATCTTAGGGCCCGTTCTTGAGCGGGGGCGGGATCGCCGGGCTGGCCGCGGCGTTTACCGCGGCGGCGTCCCGGGCGTCTCGGCCGCTAGCGTGACGATCTCCTGCTCCGGCATTGACCGGCCCCGATCCCAGGCGGCCTGGTAGCGCTCGTCGCCGAGCGCTCCCCGCACGTCCGCGATGACCTGATCGTGCAGGGGGAGGTCCGGGCCGGGCAGCGGCTCGCCCAGGCGCTCGCGCAGCGCCTCGGCGGCCCCGAGGAGACAGGCGGCCAGGCCGAAGTTGGCCTCGGCCGCTTCGACGCCGGCGAGTTCTTCCAGGTTCTCAGCGACGATATGCGGCTCGCCGAGGGCCTGCGCGAGCTGCAGGCTGCGCCGGTGAAAGGCGCGGGCGGCCGGGTAATCGCCGTCCAGCCGGCACACCGTGCCGCTGTTGTTCAGCGCGTACGTCTCCAGCCTGCGGTCGCCGATCTCCCGGGCAAGTGACAGCGCCTCGTCTTGCCGGGCCCGGGCGGCGGCGAGGTCGCCGAATTCGATGGCGGCCAGGCCGAGGTTGGTCAGCGCCCAGCCGATGAGCTTGCGGTCACCGAGTTCCCGTGCGCAGGCTAGTTGCTCTTCCATCCTGGCCCGGGCCAGGTCGATCCGGCCCTGGTGGCGGACGGCGACGGCGAGGTTGCCGAGGACGATCGTGGTTTGGCGCAGGTCGCCGACCTGGCGGATGCAGGCCAGGCTCTCTTCGTAGTAGCCGGCCGCGCGTGGCGGGTCGTCATGGAGGGCGAGGAGGCCAAGGCCGTTGAGCGCCATGGCGGTCTGCCGCTGGTCTCCGGCGAGCCGGGCCGATTCCAGTGCCTGGTCAAGCAGCGACTTGGCGGCGCCTGGCTCACCGCGGATGTGGGCCGCCACGCCCAGTTCGGACAGGCACTCGGCCACGTGAGCGGCCTGGCCGAGTCCCCGCCAGATGCCCAGGCTCTCCCGGAGGTAGTCCTGCTGGGCCGCCAAGTCGCCGTGCGCGAAGGCAAGCTGAGCGGCCCCGTCCAGTGCGGTGGCGCGTGCCCGCGGGTCGTCATGCGCCGCGGCCGCGCTGAGCGCGGCGCTGACCCAGCGGCGGCCCTCGCCGACATGGCCCCGCATCGCCCAGAACGTGGCCAGGCCGCCCGCCAGGGCCAGCGCCGAGTCAAACTGCCGGGCGGCCAGCGCCCACTCCAGGCCGGCCCGGAAGTTGCCGTGGTCGGCTTCCAGCCGGTCAAGCCAGGCGCTCTGGTCAGTGCCGTCCAGGTCGGCCCGGCCCGCCAGGTCCAGCAGCCAGGCCAGGTGCCGCCGGCTCAGCTGATCGTCCTCCCCGGCCTGGACGAGCTGCTCGCGCGCGTACTGGCGGACCGATTCGAGCATGCCGTACCGCATGGCGCCGCAGCGCTCCTCGGTGGTGAGCAGCGACCAGTCCACCAGGGAGGTGACTGTCTCGAGCACCGCTTCCGCCGGAAGGCCGGCGTCCGCGCAGACGGCTTCGGCGGCATCGATCGTGCATCCTCCGGCGAAGACCGCCAGCCGCCGGAAGCATGCCTGTTCCTGCTGGCCGAGCAGTTCATGGCTCCAGCTGATCGCCGCCCGCAGGGTCCGGTGGCGGGCGAGCGCGGTCCGGCTCCCGCCGGTCAGCACCCCGAACCGGTTGCCGAGCCGGGCCGCCAGCTGCGCGGGGGTCAGCGTGCTTAGCCGCGCCGCGGCCAGCTCGATGGCCAGCGGAATGCCGTCCAGGCGGCGGCAGATCTCGCCGATGTCCGCGGCGTTGCCTGCGGTCAGGCTGAACCCGGGCCGGGCCAGCGCGGCGCGATCGCACAGCAGCCGCACCGACTCGGCCTCGGCCACGACAGCCAGGCCGCCCCCGGTGAGCGGCGGGACGCTCAGCGGCGGGACTGGCCAGACGGCCTCCCCCGGCACGCCCAGCCGGGTCTGGCTCGTGGCCAGGATCCGCAGCGCCGGGCAAGCCGCAAGCAGCGCTGCGACGAGCTCGGCGGCCTCGTCGACGACGTGCTCGCAGTTGTCGGCGATCAGCAGCGCCTCGCTGTCCCGCAGCCGGTCGGCGATGATGCCGGCCAGCGGACGGTCGGGTTCTTCCCGGACCTCCAGGGCGGCGGCCACCGCCGGGGCGACGAGTTCAGGCCCGCCGACCGGGGCCAGGTCCACCAGCCATACCCCGTCGGGTTGCCCGGCCGCGACCGCGGCACCAGCCTGCCGGGCCAGTCGGGTCTTGCCGGAGCCGCCCGGTCCGGTCAGCGTCACCAGCCGTCCGGCGGCGAGCAGTTTCCCGACGGCGGCCAGGTCGGCTTCACGGCCGATAAACGACGTGGTCTCGGCGGGCAGCCGGCCACCAGCGCGGCCCGCGGCCGGCGGCGGGCCGGGATCGCGGGCCGCAGGCTCCGGCGGCCCGGAAGCAGGCGGTGCCGGGCTCGCCGACGGCGGCGCCTGCCAGTCGAGTGCGGGATCCTGGCGCAAGATGGCCGACTCGAGGCCACGTAGCGCGACAGACGGCTCAAGCCCCAGCTCATCGCTCAGGTATGCCCTCAGCTCCTGGTAGGCGCGCAGCGCGTCCGCCTGCCGGCCGCACCGGTACAGCGCGCGCATGCGCTGCCCCCGAAGTCGTTCGCGCAGCGGGTAGCTGGTGACCAGGCCGTCGAGCTCGGCGGCCATGCCGGCGTGATTGCCGCAGCCGAGCTCGGCCTCTACCCAGTCCTCGACCGCGCTCAGCCGGGCTTCCTCAAGCCGGGCGGCATCGGCCCGGGCGAACGGCAGGTCGGCGACCCCGGACAGCGCCGGGCCCCGCCACAGGCCAAGCGCCCGGCGCAGCCCGGCAGCGGCCGCCTCAGCGCGGCCGTCCGCCAGGTCGCGCCGCGCCGCCGCCGCCAGCCGCTCGAATTCATCCGCGTCGAGCTGCCCGGCGGCCAGCCCGAGCCGGTAGCCTGACGGCTCCGTCAGCACCGCGCCCGCGCCAAGCGCCCCGCGCAGCCGCGAGACATAGACCCGCAAGGTAGGCAGCCAGTGCGCTGGCGGCTCACCCGACCACAAATCATCAGCCAGCCGGTCAGCGGACACCACCAGGTTGGGCGAGATCAGCAGCCTGGCCAGCAGGGCACGCTCGCGCGGCCCGCCAAGGTCGACGACCCGCTCCCCGTCCGCCACCTCAAGCGGCCCCAGGATCCGGAACTCCACGAGGCAGCCTCCTCACCCGGCGGCGTCCCGAGCCCGCCCGGCCGCCCGGGCAGTCTCGGCCTCCACCCAGGGTAGCGAAAAGGAAGCCAAAGCCTGGCAGGCAAGCCATTTGCAAGCTTTTTGTAACGCGCCGGGCGGACAACGGTGGATGTATGCGAATCCGGCCGAGTCCTGCCGTCAGGCGGCGAGGCCGCGGCGGCCGAGCGGGAGACAGCAATGAGTGATAGTCACGACAGCGGCAAGGTCACCACCGGCAGCGGGAAAGACGCGGCCGTCACCAGCCAGGCGCACGCCGGCCTGCCCACACCGTCCGTCACGCGGCGCTCGCGCCGCCGGCGCGGCGGGTCGGCCCGCGGTGCCCGCGGACGCCGGATCATCCTGCCCGCCGCGGTCGCCGGCGCCCTTACCGCCGCACTGCTCGCCGCGCCGCCCGCCCATGCCAACAGCTACCAGTGCAACGTGCGGTTCTACTACAACTTCGACGGCTCGTCGGCCTGGCCTTCCGCGCGGGTCAACGACCCCTCCCAACAGGAATACGCCGCCTGCTTCGGCGCGCCGGCGATCGCCCGCTACAACGGCGGCACCGTCATCGCCGCCCACTACCAGACCATCGTCGGGTCCGTCTGGACCTACGTGAATCCCGACGGCGCGGCGAACTGGACCGTAAGCGACTCCTACGGAGGGTCGTGGTTGGCCTTCGGGCCGCCGGCCATGACCTCCTACGGCGGCGGCACCGAGCTCGCGGTCCCGGTCGTCGACACGCTCGAGTACCTGTGGGAGCCCGCCGGCTCGACGCTGCAGGGCCCGGGCATCCCCGCCAGCTCGGGGATCTCGCAAAACGCCCCGGCGATCGCCAGGAACAGCACGGGCACCGTGATCGCCGCCACCGGCCGGGACAACAGCCTGTGGTTCTACTGGAACGCCGACGGCAGCCCGGCCTGGGGCTCCCATCAGGTCGTCGGGCCCGCGCAAGTCTCTGGCGCCCCCGCGATCGCGACCACCGGCAACAGCACCGAGATCGCCTTCATCGCCCCCGACGCCAGCCTCTGGTTCTACTGGAACCTCAACGGCACGAGCACCTGGTGGCCAGAAGAGGTCTCCGGCCCGGGAACCGTCTCGGGCGGGGTGGCGATGACCCACTCCTACGGCGGCACCCAGATCTCCGCGCCCGGCCCCGGCGGCTCCCTCATGTTCTTCTGGAACTACGACGGCACCAGCACCTGGCACCCCGAGCAGGTCGCCGGGCCCGGCTCCGCGCAAGGCGCCCCCGCCATGGTCGCGGGCAACTACACCGAAGAGATCGCCGTCACCGCCACCGACGGCAGCCTCCGCTACTACTACTCCTACGACGGCACCACCACCTGGTACGGGACACTGATCGCACCTCCCGGCAGCGACTCCACCTCCCCCGCCATCACCCGGTCAAGCGCAGGCACAGAAATCACCGTCGCCGGCCTCTGACACCACCACCCAGTCCTCGACCGCGCTGAGCCGGGCTTCTTCCAGCCGGGCGGCATCGGCCCGGCAAACAGCAGGTCGGCGAATCCGGACAGCGCAGGGCCCCGCCATAGGTCAAGCGCCCGGCGCAGCCGCGAGACGTAGACCCGCAAGGTAGACAGCCAGTGCGCGGGGCCCCCGACCACAGGTCCTCGGCGAGCCGGTCGGCGGACACGTCCCGGCCTCCACCCAGGGTGGCGAAAAGGAACCCAAGGCCTAGCCGGCAAGCCATTTGCAAGCCTTTTGTAACGCGCCGGGCGGACAACAGGGATGTATGCGAATCCGGCGAGTCCTGCCCATCAGGCGGCAAGGCCGCGGCGGCAGAGCGGGAGACAGCGATGAGTGATAGTCATGACGGCGGCAAGACCACCACAGGCACCGGGAAGGACGGGGCCGTCACCAGCCAGGCGGACGCCGTCCTGGCCAGGCGGGGCGCTACGCGACGCTCGCGCCGCCGGCGCGGCGGGCCGGCCCGCGGTGCCCGCGGCCGCCGGGTCATCCTGGCCGCCGCGGCCGCCGGCGCCCTCGCCGCCACGCTGCTCGCCGCGCCGCCCGCCCATGCGGCCGGCTGCAACCTTAAGTTCTACTACAACGTCGACGGCTCCCCGGCCTGGCCCGCCGCGTCGGTCGCCAGCGACACGTCGTGTTCCAAGACGCTCGCCATCGTCCGCTACACGGGCGGCACCACGATCGCCAGCAATTCCGATCTTGACGGCGAGGTCACCACGTATGTGAACACGGACGGCTCGCCGAGCTGGTCGAAGAACGACTTCTGGTGGGGATGGGGCACGTTCGGGCCGCTGGCCATGACCGCCTACAGCGGCGGCACCGAGCTCGCGTTTCCGCATAGCAACGCTAGCAACGAACTGATATACGCATGGGAAACTGGCGGCCAGCCCATCCGGTCAGGGCAAGCCGAACCGGTCGCGTCCTCGGGAGTCTCACTGTTCGCCCCGGCGATCGCCAGGAACAGTACGGGCACCGTGATCGCCGCCACCGGCCAGGACAACAGCCTGTGGTTCTACTGGAACGCCGACGGCAGCCCGGCCTGGGGCTCCCGTCAGATTGTCGGGTCCTCGCTGGCCTATGGCGCCCCCGCGATCACGGCCCACGACAACGGCACCCAGATCGCCTTCATCGCTCCCGACGCCAGCCTCTGGTTCTACTGGAACATCAACGGCACCAGCACCTGGTGGCCAGAAGAGGTCTCCGGGCCGGGAACCGTCTGGGGCGGGGTGGCGATGACCCACTCCGACGGCGGGACCCAGATCGCCGCGCCCGGCCCTGGCGGCTCCGTCATGTTCTTCTGGAACGCCGACGGCACGAGCACCTGGCACCCCGAGCAGGTCGCCGGGCCTGGCACCATGCAAGGCGCCCCGGCCATGGTCGCCGGCAACCACGCCGCGGAGATCGCCGTCACCGCCACCGACGGCAGCCTCCGCTACTACTGGTCCTACGAAGGCACCACCACCTGGTACGGGGCACAGATCGCACCCCCCGGCACCGCCTCCACCTCCCCCGCCATGACCCGATCCAGCGGAGGCACCGAAATCACTGTCGCCGGGCCCTAACAAGTGCCCCGCTGAGCGGGCACGCAGCCGCCGAAGTGGCCGACTCCTGCGCACGATGTGATCGGCCAGCAAGCACATGGGCAACCGAGGTGGGCATCGCATGCAGGAAGAGTCCTTCGACATCGTGATCGTGGGCAGCGGCGGCGGCGGGCTGACGGCGGCGCTGGCCGCCCACGCGGCCGGCCTGAAGCCGGTGATCGTGGAAAAGCAGGGCGTCGTCGGCGGATCCACCGGCATGTCGGGCGGCATGCTCTGGATACCGGACAACCCGCTGATGCGAGCCGACGGCATCAAGGACTCCTACCAGGACGGGCTTGACTACCTGCAGGCCGTGATCGGCGAACCGGACGAGCCCTCGTCGCTCGCCCGGCGGAACGCCTTCCTGGCCAACGGGCCGCGGATGATCTCCTTCCTCCAGGGCAGCGGGCTCAAGCTGTTCCGCTGCGCGGGTTACTCCGACTACTACGACAACTACCCAGGCGGCAGCGCGGCCGGCCGGTCGGTCGAGGGCATCCCGTGGGACGGCAGGCAACTCGGCCAATGGCGGTCGCGGATCATCCACGGCCTCGGCGAGGGCGTCGGCCTCGCCGTCACCACCTTGGAGATCCACACACTCAACAGCTTCACTCACACGCTCGCCTCCTTCCTGACTACCGCGCGCGTGGTGCTGCGGACGTACGTGTCGCGGATGCGCGGGCAGGACCTGTTCACCAACGGGAAGTCGTTCGCGGGCCAGATGACGAAGATCCTGCTCGACCGCGGGGTTCCCATCTGGCTCGACACCGCCGTCGAAGACCTGGCGGTGGAGGACGGCCGGGTCGCCGGCGTGCGGGCCGTCCGCGACGGGGCGCCGGTGCTGATCCGCGGGCGCCGCGGAGTGCTGCTCGCGGCCGGCGGGTACGAGCGCAACCCCGAGATGCGCCTCAAGTACACGGCCGGGAGCCAGTCCACCGACGGGCGCTGGACGTGGGGCAATCCAGGCAACACCGGGGAGGTTCTCGCGGCGGCGATCGCACTCGGCGCCAAGACCGAGTACATGGACGAGGCGATCTGGCTCCCGTCCCCGCGTAAGGAGATGGGCGGGTCCACGCTGACGATCGCGCGCCAGTACCCGCACGCCATCTTCGTCAACCAACGCGGCCAGCGGTTCGTCAACGAGGCCAACTCCTACGTCGAGGTCGGCCGGGCCATGTACGCCAACGACAGCGCCCCCTGCTGGCTCATCTTCGACGACGCCTACCGCCGCTCGGTGCCGTGGGTAAACCACATGCCCAAGTTCCGTGACCTGGCCGCGGTGATACCAGGCCGCCTGCCGCAGCAGTGGCTGACGGACGGCTGGATCAAGCAGGCCGCCACCATCGAAGACCTGGCCCGGCTGACCGGCCTCGACCCGCAGGCCCTGGCCGGCACCGTGCGGCACTTCAACGCGGGGGCCGCCGCGGGCACCGACCCCGACTTCGCGCGCGGCGTCTCGGCGTACAACAAGCACCTGGGCGACCCCGGGCACAAGCCGAACCCGTCCCTCGGCCCGGTCGCCGCGGCGCCTTTCTACGCGGTGCCGATCTACCCGGGAGACGTGGGCACGATGGGCGGGGTGATCTGCGACGAGCACGCCCGCGTGCTCGACCACGACAACCAGCCGATCCCCGGCCTCTACGCGGCCGGCAACATGGCGGCCTCCGTCTTCGGGCGCACGTACCCGGGCGCCGGGGCGAGCATCGCCAACACGGCGGTGTTCGGCTACATCGCCGCCCGGCACATGGCGGGGTTATCAGGCCGCCTAAGCGAGGGCGAGCGGTGCCGCGACCCGCATCAGGCTCCGGGAGATCTCGGCCGCGGTCCACATGACCAGCGGCGGCAGGTCCTTCGTGCGCATCTGGTCACGCGGCCCGCACACCGAGACCGCGGCGACGACCTCGTCGAAGTTGCGGATCGGGGCGGCGACGCAGGCGGCACCGGGCACGGCCTCGTCCTGTTCGGTCGCGTACCCGCAGTTGCGGACGGCGACGATCACCGCCTCGAGTGCGGCGGGCGTGGCCAGGCTCGCCTCCGTCCGCCGTCGCAGGCCCGTCGCGAGGTACTCGCTGACGGTCGCCCGGGGCGAGTAGGCCAGCAGCGCCTTCCCGACCGCGGTGCAGTGGGCCGGGAGGCGCCCGCCGACCCGGGAGGGCAGCGTGTCGGCAAAGGCGCCCCCGACTTTGTCTAGGTAGACGACATCCTGCTGGTCGAGCACGGCCAGGTGCACCACCTGTCCGGTCCGTTCCGCGAGCTCGTGGATGAACGGCCGCGCGGCGCTCGTGATGCGGCTGCGGTGCGCGACCAGGCTGCCGATTTCGAACATGCGCAGCCCGAGGGCGTAGCCGTCCTCGTGACGCTTCAGCCAGCGGGCGGTGACCAGCTGCGACAAGATCCGGTGCACCGACGAGCGGGGGATGCCGCTGCCCACGCTGATCTGCCCGGCGGTCAGGGCCTCGGCGGAGGAGCGCTCGAAGACGCTGAGGATCAAGACGACTCGATCAACCATGCTCGACGGTGCTTCCGACATGTGAGACCTCCTCGTCTCCACTGATTGCCTATGCGATAAAGGGTGCTTTTCTAATGAGAGACCGGGGCTGACCAAAGGCCGACGAGGGCGTCAACAAGCCCGCTGCCGACTTTTCGCCATGTCTTTCCACTGGCCGGGGCGGCATCCGCCAGACCGCGTTCGAAATCGGCGCAGGTCTGGATGAGGATATGGCCCGCCATCAGCTCGCGCTCGCGCAGGACCGGGGCGGGGAGCTCCGGCGTGGAGACCTCCAGGCCGCGGATGACCTGCCGCAGCGTCGGCGACACGGCCTCCTCCAGCTGGATGTTCCGCAGCACCGGGTCGGCCATGATCTGCGCGTTGAGGCGCGCGTACCAGGTCGGCGGCCTTCTTGCCGCCAGCGTCTCCGTGTAGGGGATCACCAGGCACCGGACCCATTCCCGCAGCTGCGCCGTATCACCGATCTGGTTCACCATGGCGGCCCGCAAGACTTCGGCTTCTCCGTCGAAGCGGCGAATAAGGGCACGGATCAATTCGTCCTTTGCGCCGAAATGGTAACCAACCGCCGACGTGTTTCCCTGGCCCGCGGCGGCGCCGATCTGACGGTTGGAGACCGAAGTTATGCCGTGCTCGGCGAAGAGCCATTCGGCCGCATCGAGAATGAGCGTTCTCGCCTGTCCCTTTCCCTCCGCCGTGCCGGCCTGGCCCGTCCCGGTCTGCTGGCTCACGCTGTCCCTGGCCTCCTGCCTGACGTCGACGGGCGTCCGCCCACCGCAGACAGGTTAACGGGCAGGGTGGTGAGCGGGACTTGCGCGTCATCGTGCCTCATCTCATCTTCGGCGCTCGTCCGATGATCCCCGCCGCCTCGAGGTCGGCGATCTCGGCCGCGTCCACGCCAAGTTCGCTGAGCACTTCGTGGTTGTGCTCGCCGAGCAGCGGAGCGGGGCTGCGGTGAAACCGGGCCGGGCCGTCGGACAGGCGCATCGGGATGGTGCTCTGCCGGGCAGGCGGCCCCACCGGGTGCTCGGTCACCTCGAAGAAGCCTCGCGCCTGCAGCGGCGCCAGCTCGGCCTGGCGATGCGGCTGCAGCACCTTCGCCACCGGCACCCCGGCATCCCACAGCGACTCGACGATCTCGTCCCTGGACCGCTGCGCGCACCAGGCCGCGAGGTGCTCGTCGATCACGTCGTGCCTGGCGTGACGCCCGGCCGCGGTGGACAGTTCCTGGTCGGCGGCCCAGGCCGGGTGGCCGAGGGCGCCGGCCAGCGCGGCCCACTGCTCATCGGTGGCGACCGCGACGGCGACCCACGCGTCCAGGCGGCCGAACTCGTCGGTGTCGGCCGACCGGTACAGGTTCTGCGGCGCCGCCAGCGGCCCCCGGTTGCCGTCCCGCTGCAGCAGGGCGCCGAACGCGGAGAACTCGATCGGCTGCGCGGCGGTGATGCTGATGGCCGCTTCCACCATGGCCGCTTCCACCAGGACGCCCTCCCCGGTGCGGCGCCGGTGCTCCAGCGCGAGCAGCAGGCCGTTGAGCGCGTGCAGGCCGGCGTTGGGGTCGCCAACCGAGTACGGCTCGACCGGGTTGTCGTCGGGATACCCGGTCAGCCAGGTGAGGCCGGCCGCGTCCTCGATGACGTAGGCGAACGCCGGGTTCTCCCGCATGGGGCCGGTCAACCCGAAGCCCGGCATGCGCACCATGACGATGTCGGGGCGCAGGGCCCGGACCCGGTCGTAATCAAGCCCGATCTGGTCGAGGACCCGCGGCGTGTAGTTCTCGACGATGACGTCGCTGACAGCGATCAGCTTCTTGAGCAGTTCCAGGCCGCGTTCGGTCTGGAAGTCAACCGTGACGCTCTTCTTGTTGGTGTTGAGCGCGCGGAAGATGGGGCACTTCTCCCACCACTGGTCCTCGGTCACCGCAATCCCGGCGATCATGCGGGCGCCGTCCGGCCGACCCGTGGATTCCACGTGGATGACCTCAGCGCCGAGCATCGCCAGGATGTGCGTGGCGGACGGCCCGGCCCAGAAGGCGGTCAGGTCGAGCACCCGCAGGCCGGCGTACGGCAGCTTCTTGCCGGCCGCGGACCCGCACGGGTGCGGCCTCGCCGCGGCGGCGGTGTCCCGCCAGGTGCCGTTGTGCTCGCCGGCGCGCGGGGCCGGCCGCGCCGGGAGCAGCACGTCGGGCGTCAGCCGGTACGGGCCGGCTGGCTGCAGGAACTCCTCCGTCGGGTTGCGGCGGAACACCCCGCGCTCCCGCATGTGCTCAAGCTCGGTGACGGTCGCGCCGCTGCTGACCGGTGCGTTGGGGATGCGGAAGGCCGTGGCCAGGTCCCTGATGTCCGCGACCGTGCGGTCGGCGATCCACGTCCGCAGCTCCGGTGCGCGCTGCTGGGTGAGCTCGCCGATGCGGACCGGCGCGGCGGTGTCGATCCACTCCGGGTGGCCGACCATGGCGCACAGGTCGAACCACTGCTGCGCGGTGCCGCACCCAAGGGCCACCAGGCCGTCTTTGGCCGCGGCGACGCCGGGCTGGAACAGCGAGCGCCCGGTCCGCCAGGGCCGGCGCAGCGTCTCGAAGAACGTCACCGGGTAGTAGGTCAGGCACAGCACCGCGACTTCGAGCATCGACAGGTCGATGAGCTGACCCGCGCCGGTCGCGCGGGCGCCGGCCAGCGCGGCCTGGATGCCGATGGCCGTGTACGCGCCGGAGAGCCACTCCCCCACCTGGCCGCCGACGTGCACCGGCGCCCGGTCAGGTGCTCCCCGGCCCAGGCCGACGATCCCGCCGGACCAGGCCTGGAGGGTGAACTCGGTGGCGGGCCGGTCCCGCCACGGCCCGTCCAGACCGAACGGCGTTATCGCGGCCACCGCCAGGTGCGGGTGAGCGGACGACAGCGACTGCGGCGTCCGGTCACCGGCCACCCGGGCGGCCGGGCCGGGCGACCACACCACCGCGTGCGCGTGATCGAGCAGCTCGTCGAGGTCCGCGGCCGCCTGTTCGCCGTCCGGCCCGAAGACGACGCTCTGCTTGCCGCCCGCGAGGTAGCTGAACAGCGGGGCGTCCCGGCCGGCCGGCGGCCGTTCCCCGGATGCGGTCCAGCGGCGCAGGGCGTCGCCCTCGGGCGGCTCAACCTTCACCACCGTGGCCCCGCCGTCGGCCAGCAGCCGCGTGCAGTACGCGCCCGCGATCCCGCTCGACAGGTCGACGACCAGGTAGCCGCCGAGCGGGCCGCTGGCCGTGTCGATCAGCACAGGTCCGCTCGTCACCGACCCTCCTCGTCGGTCCGGGCGCGGCCACCCCGGCTGAGCCGGAAATCGGGCGGGAACTGCGCGTCATTGTCCTTGACCGCGTTGGTGAGCCCGCGCTCGAATACGTCCTTGCCGAGCATCATCTCGGTCTGGTCCGGGCGGGCGTAGTGCCCGAGCGATTCGAACAGGCCGGTCAGCATCGACCCCATGTTCTCGCCCTGGAACTGCTTGTACAGCTCGAAGAAGAGCTTCTGCTGGAACACCGTGTCGGTCGGCCGGTTGCGCGCGCAGGCCAGCGCGTACTTCTCGGTCTCGGCCTCAAGCTGGTCGCGCGGTACGACCTTGTTGAGGAAGTTGCAGTCGTACATCTCGGCCGCGGTGAAGGGCCGCCCGGTGAAGACCATCTCCTGGAACTTGCGCAGGCCCATCATCTGCACCCAGGTCCACATCCGGGGGCCCCAGCCCTGGTAACGGAACGAGGCGTGGCCGAACAGGGCATCGTCGGAGGCGATCACCAGGTCGGCGTCCCCGGCCTGGTAAAAGTGCCAACCGTAGCAGTAGCCCTTGACCTCGACGATGCTGATCTTCTTGAACTCCTGCAGGCTCCGGCAGCCGCCGCGAGGATTGGCGAACCACTGGGTGAGCTGCGCACCGCCGCGGAACGAGTCGCGCGGGGGCAGCCGCACGTCGTCGTCCGGCGTGAGGTGGTACTCGGCCAGCCGGGGTCCTTCGTCCTCGCCGTTCAACGACTCCATGAACTCCGGCAGGTCGACCCCGCTGCCGAAATCCCGGCCAAGGCCGCGGATGACCAGCACCTTCACGTCGTCGTCGATGTTCGCGCGGTGCAGCAGCTCGGCGTAGCGCAGCCGGGCCGCGCTGGTGGGCGCGTTCAGCCGCTCGGGCCGGCTGAGGGTGATGGTGGCGATCTTGGTGGCCGGGTCCTTCTCGTAGACGACGATCTCTTCCGGGCTCGGGTGCGGGGTAGCGGGCAAGGAGACTCCTCGAAGTGGATCGGGTCAGCCCATGGGGACGCCGGGCGCGGACGTCAGCAGCTCCGGGCCGTCGCCGGTGATCAGCACGGTGTCGCGGCGGAAGGCCGCTCCGGTGCCGGCTTCCCACACGTAGCCGGTGAGCGCGAGCACCATGCCCGCCTCGATGCGCTCCTCCCGCGCGGTCCGCGGCAGCCCGCCGGTCACCACCGGCGGGTCGAAGCCGAGGCCAAGCCCGCGGGCGACCGGCATCGGCGGCAGGGTCTCGCCAGCCCCGGTGTAGGCGTCGAGCAGGTCGCCGCCGGTGGCACCCGGGCGGCAGGCCGCGAGCAGGCGTTCCCACACCAGGTCGCACCGCTGTGCTAGCGACGACCGGGCCAGCGCGTGCGGTACCGCGCCTGCCCCGTCAGCACTGGCCACGGAATAGGTCCGGCCGACCTCGGCGATGTAGCCGTGCGCGACGACCCCCGCGGTGAAGGCGACCAGGTCCCCGGCCGTGGCCCGGCCGTCACCGCCCGCCCGCCGCCAGGGATGCTCGCGGCTGGTGATCACCGCGGCGTCCTGGTCCGCGGGGGTGGTCACCCCGCCCGCGGCGGCCGCTTCAAGCAGCACCCCGGCCAGCTCTTTTTCTGTCACACCCGGGCGCAGCTCGGCGACCGCCCTGGCCAGGCTGGCCTCGGCCACCGTGACCGCCTGACGCAGCACCTCCAGCTCCGCGGCGGTCTTGATCCGGCGCGCCGCCCGCATCGCCAGCTCGCCGTCGACCAGCTCGGCGGCGGGAAAGGCGACCGGCAGCACCTGCGCGAAGGTCGGAGACATCGCGTCGGTGCCGACCCGGCGGGCGCCGGCGGTGCCCTCGACGCGCCGCAGCACCTCGATCGTGTTCATCGGGTTCCAGGTGAGGCCGAACAGGTTCTCCCGGGGAATGTCCTCGGGAATCCCCTCGTCCCAGGTGCTGAGCAGGTGGATGGACCCGGTGGAGCGCACCAGCATGCAGGCGGGGCCGAACGATGACGTGCCGGCCGTCCAGAGGGTCGGGGTGCCGGTCACGTAACGCACGTTGGCGGTCCGTCCGACCACGAGAACGTCGAGGTCGTGGGCTTCCATCTGGGCCAGCGCGCGCTCCCGCCGCCCGAAGCGGAGTGCGCGGTCGTCCGGCCGGATCTCAGTCGCCATAGGGCGTGAAGGGATAGTCGGAGAGCATGACGTACCCGTCATCGGTGATCAGCATGACTTCCTCAGCGCGGTAGCCGCCGGTGCCGTCTTCCCAGACGACCGGCTCGAGTACGAGGATGTTGCCGGCCTCGAGCACCAGGCCCTGGTCGAACTGGTCACCCAGGTCGGTGCCGACGAACGGCATCTCAGCCGCGTCGACCCCCAGGCCGTGCCCGAGGTAGAAGTGCTTGACCCACGGCCTGGTGCCGTCGCCGTGGGCTTCGATCGCCGCCTTGGTCAGGTCGGCACCGGTCGCCCCGGCCCTGGTCACCGCGTGGACCGCGTCGACGATCTCGGTCCACCGCCGGAACTGCGCCCGCTGCCGCGGCGACGGATCCTGGCCGACGACCCAGGTGCGGCCGAAGTCGGAGCAGTAGCCGCCCCAGCTGACGCTCACGTCGACCCACAGCACGTCGCCGCGGACCAGTTCGCGCTCGGTGGTCAGCAGCGGCAGCGCCAGGTCGCCGTGGATGGTCCACACGCCTTCCGCCCGGCTCGGCGGCATCACCTGCCAGATCGGGTCGAGCACGTTGGCGGTCGCGCCCAGCTCGAACGCGCGGCGGACGAACCGGCCGGACAGGTCCACCTGGCGGACGCCGGGCGCCACCGCCCGTTCGACGTCGGCGATGGCCTCCTCGGTGATCCGCAGGGCCCGCCGCATGCAGGCCAGCTCGTCGGCGGTCTTGGTCGCCTTGGCCGCGCTGACGATCCGCCCCGCGTCGACCAGGCCGCCGGGGAACAAGCGGTGCTGTATGCGCCGCATGGCCCCGGTGAGCTCGTCGACGGCGATCACCGCGCCGGCCGGCACCAGCTCCGCCAGCTGGACGGCGAAACGCTCCGCGCCCTCGTCGTACTCCAGGTACACGGGGTCGTGCCGGTGGCCGGCGGCCAGCTCCGCTCCGGGTCCGGCCCCCTCGCGGAACGGCATGAACAGGTGCGGTTCCGGGTCGTCGGCCAGCACCACCGCGACCGGCCGGTCCACGTGCGCCAGCCCCGAGTCCCCCAGCGGCCAGCTCACCCCGGTGGCGTAGCTGACCTTGCTGTTGCCGATCAGGACCAGGACGTCCACGCCCTGGCTGGCCATCGCGTCACGCAGCTTGCGCCCCGTCTCCCGCCGCATCCGGGCCATGTCGGGGAGGTCAGGGAGGTCAGTGACGGTCATCGGGATCTCCAGGGAAACTCCGGCCTTCAGGCTGGGGAGCAGCCGGGTGACCGACGTCGCCTGGCAGTGCGCGTGTCGGCATGCCGCCTTGCCACCCTTTCGGTACAGTATTCGTATGTCGCGATATCGGCTTGTGCCTACTCGAGAACAGGAAGCAGTCCTGATCTCGCACTGCGCGCACGCACGGTACGTCTGGAACCTTGCCGTCGAGCAGCAGTCCTGGTGGCACCGAGGGCGGAAGTCCGCGCCGGGCTACCTGGAGCAGGCCCGGCAGCTCACCGTCGCCCGCGCGGAGTTCCCGTGGCTGCGCTCGGGATCCCATATGGTCCAGCAGCAGGCGCTGCGCGACTTCGCCCAGGCGATGGCAAACTTCTTCGCTGGGACCCACCGCCGCCCTACCTGGCGCAAAGCCGGGCGGAACGAAGGGTTCCGGGTCGTCGGCCTCGGGCCAGCGAACCTGTGCCGACTGAACCGGAACTGGGGCGCGGTGAAGGTGCCGAAGGTCGGCTGGGTGCGGTTCCGCTGGTCCCGCGCCGTGCCCGCCGGGGTGAAGTCGTTCCGGGTGACACGCGACCGTGTCGGCCGCTGGCACCTGGCGTTCGCCACCCTCCCTGCGCCGATCCCGGCACCCCGTAACGGGCTGGTGGTGGGCGTGGACCGGGGTATCAAGGTCAGCGCTGCCCTGTCCACCGGCGAAAAACTGAACGTCCCGGGTCTGTCCAGCAGCGAGCAGCGCAGGCTTCTCACGCTCGAGCGGAAGCTGGCCAGAGGCACGAACGTCGCCCAGAAAACCGGGCTGAACCGGGGCATCAGCCGAGCCGGATGGGGAAAGCTGGTTACCCGGCTGGAAGAGAAGGCCCCCGGAAGGGTGGAGAAGATACCACCTGCGTACACCTCGCGGCGCTGCAGCGCATGCGGGCACGTGGACAAGGACAGCCGCGAGAGCCAAGCGCTGTTCCGGTGCACCGCCTGCGGTCACACGCTCAACGCCGACATCAACGCGGCACGCAACATCGCGGCGGGGCACGCCGTGAAAGCGCGGGGAGGCGACCGGAATGCCGGGCCTGCAAACCGCGAACCTCAACGAGACCTCCTCGCGTCGTAGTTGGAATCCCCCGGCCTTTAGGCGGGGGAGGATGCCAAGCCAAGGAAGGCTTGCACGTTGGCGCTGACGATCTTCTCCGCCCGCTCCGGGCCGACCGCATCGACGACCGACGACAGCGACCGCCGGGAGTAGCCGAAGGTGCTCTCGTTGTGCGGGAAGTCCGAGGACCACATGATCTTGTCGGCGCCGATCTGGTCGATCAGGCTAAGCCCGAGCGGGTCCACCATGAACGAGGAGTACATGTGGGTCCGCCAGTAGTACCGGACGTCGTGCTCCACCTCGCGGGTCCGCATGTGCTGGTACGACGCCAGCATGTGCTCGGCGTCTTGCAGCGCGGCCGGGACCCAGTTGACCCCGCCCTCGAACCACCCGATCTTCAGCCCTGGGTGGCGGTCGAGGATGCCGGTGAAGAGGTACTTGCCGAACATCTCACGGAACGAGGCGACCTGGCAGATCATCGCCACCAGCATCATGTTGTGCTCGCAGGGCGTGCTCAGCCCGGTCTCGCCGATGTGGTGGGCGACGCCGACGCCGGACTCCTCGATCGCGTCCCAGACCTCGGTCATCGCGGTGCTGCCGTAGTCCATCATCTTGCCGTCGTCGTCCTTGCCCGGGTTCAGTGGCAGCAGGAACGTCTTCAGGCCGAGCGCCTTCAGCTCGGTGAGCGTCCTGGTCGCCCCGGCGGCGTCCCACCAGTTGATCAGGCCGACCCCGTAGAACCGCCCGCGGGACCGCTCCTGCAGCTCGGCGATGTACTCGTTGTAGACGCGGAAGCACGCTTCCCGCAGCGCCTTGTCGGGGAAGTGCAGCAGCGCGAGCACCGCGTTGGGGAAGGCGAGTTCACGGTCGACGCCGTCGGCGGCGAGCTGCTCAAGCCGCCGGTCCAGGTCCGCGGTGCTCGACCCTTCCAGCGGGTCGTACTGCATCAGCACGTGGGTGAACTGGGGCGGCAGGAACGACGTGTCCATGGCGCCGAGCTCGAAGGCGCCGTCGCGATACCAGATGCGCGGCGCCTTCTCCCGCATCGAGGCGGGCAGGCGCTCGTAGAAGATGTCCTCGGCCAGCGAGATGTGGTCGTCGGCCGAGAACACCTGCGTCCCCTGTGGCAGCCCGACCGGGCCCGCCTCGGAGGCGACGCGGTCCTTGGGCGCTCCGAACCCTTCCGGCGGGTAGAACGCTGTCGGTTCGGTCAATGAGGTCATGGACGTGAGTGGAACACCAACCATCGGCCCATGTCAACCACGTGATTTAAAATCTATCTGACCGAACGATCGCTGTCGCCGCCTATCACCAGCTTCACCAGCGCTTATGCTTGGCAGACCCTTTGCCTTGAAATCAGTCAGTTGACTTAAGAGACAGAGCAGGGTTACGGTCACGGTCAAGCGGCCGAGGACAGGAGAGCCATTCATGAGAGTCGCGGTGGACCAGGACAGATGCATTGCGGCAGGCCAGTGCGTCGCGACCGCGCCGGATGTCTTCGACCAGCGGGACGAGGACGGCGTCGTCGTCCTGCTCAAGGCCGTACCCGGCGCCGACGAGGAGGACGACGTGCGGCGCGCGGCCGGGGTCTGCCCGGCGCTGGCGATCCAGATCCAGGACTGACCACCACCGGCCAGCGGGGCCGGCACCATAAGGAGCGAGATGACCTCTCCGCAGGCTCAGGACGCGACTGGCACCGGCGTCACTAGCACTGGCGACGCCCCGTTCTTCCCGATGAGCCGGGAGGCGGGCTGCCCGTTCGACCCGCCGCGGCATTTGCGGGAAGCGGCCGCCAGCCACCCGGTCTCCCGGGTCACGATCTGGAACGACAGCACCCCGTGGATCATCACCGGGCACGCCGAGCAGCGGGCCCTGCTCATCGACCCGCGGGTGAGCGTGAACGACCGGCTGCCCGGGTTCCCGCACTGGCACGCGGGCATGGAGCAGGTGTCGACGCGGCGGGCCCCGTCGGTGTTCAACACCGACCCGCCCGAGCACACGCGGTTCCGCCGCATGATGACGGCCCCGTTCACGTTCAAGCGGGTCAACGCGATGCGCGCGGTGGTCCAGGAGATCACCGACGACCTGATCGACCAGATGCTGGCCGGTCCCAAGCCGACCGACCTGGTCGAGGCGATCGCGCTGCCGCTGCCGAGCCGGATGATCTGCGCCATCATGGGCGTGCCGTACGAGGACCAGAAGACGTTCTCGGCCCAGGCGTCGATCGGGATGCACAAGGACGTCGGCGTTCAGGAGCAGATCGCGTCCTTCCGCTGGCAGCACGACTACCTCGCCGATCTGGTCCGGGCCCGGATGGCGCAGCCGCGCGACGACGTGGTCTCCGACCTGGCGCAGCGGGTAACCGACGGCGAGATCGAGGTCGAAGAGGCGGCCGCCATGGGGGTCGGGCTGTTCGTGGCCGGCCATGAGACCAGCGCCAACATGATCGCGCTGGCCACCGTGGCCCTGCTCGAGCACCCCGACCAGCTCGCCATCCTGCGGGACTCCGAGGACCCCCAGGTGGCGGCGACGGCCGTGGAAGAGCTGCTGCGCTACCTCGGCATCGTGCACATGGCCCAGCGGCGGATCGCCAAGGAGGACATCGAGATCGGGGGCCAGGTCATCAAGGCCGGCGAGGGCATCCTCATCGAGCTCGCCTCCGCGAACCGCGACCCCCGCGTCTTCCCCGACCCGGACGTTCTCGACCTGCACCGGACGGCCTCGGCCCACCATGCGTTCGGCTTCGGGCTGCACCAGTGCATCGGCCAGCAGCTCGCGCGGGTCGAGTTGCAGGTGGCATACGGCACGCTCTTCCGCCGCATCCCGACCCTGCGCCTGGCCACCAGCATCGACAAGATCGAGTTCAAGCACGACGGCATCGCGTACGGCGTCTATCACCTGCCGGTCACCTGGTGAGCGCCAGCGGCGGCGGAAGGTAAGGTACGGATCCGTGAACGAGCTAGACGGGCGGGTCGCGATCGTCACCGGCGGAGCCGGCGGCCTCGGCCGCGGTATCGCCGCGCGGTTCGTGGCCGAAGGGGCGCGGGTGGTCATCGCCGACGTGAACGAGGCCCACGGCAAGGAGGTCGCGGAATCACTCGGCCCAACCACAATCTTCCGCGCGGCCGACGTGGCCGACCCCGAGGATGTCCGTGGGCTGGTCGAATTCACCCTGCACTCGTTCGGCGGACTGCATGTGATGGTCAACAACGCAGGCGTCTCCGGCACGATGCACCGCAGCTTCCTCGACGACGACCTCGCCGACTTCAGCCGGGTGATGGGAGTGAACGTGCTCGGCGTGCTCGCGGGGACCACGCACGCGGCCCGGCACATGGCCACCGCAGGCGGCGGGTCGATCATCAACGTCAGCTCCATCGGCGGCCTGACCGCGGGCCGGTCGGTGATCACCTACCGGGCATCCAAGGCGGCCGTGATCCACGCGAGCAAGTCGGCCGCGATCGCCCTCGCCGAGTACAACATCAGGGTCAACTGCATCGCCCCGGGTCACATCGTGACCCCGCTGCTTGCGAGTTCGGTGGCCGGAAGGGCCGACGCGGACGCGACGGTGGCGGCGACCAGGAAGATGATGGACGCCACGCGGCCGCTGCAGCGCGCCGGCACCGCCGCCGATATCGCCGAGGCGGCGCTGTACCTGGCCAGCGACCGGTCGGCCTACGTGACCGGCATCGTCATGCCGGTCGACGGCGGTACGACGGCGGGAAGCACGGTCAACTTCGCCCGCCTGGCGCAGCAGGGCGCGTTCCAGGCGCCGTCCGGATGACGGGGTCCGCAGGCACGGGGTCCGCAGGCACGGGGTCCGCGGGCACGAGGTCCGCGGGCACGGGCAAGGCCTCGACGCGCGAGCTGATCCTCGACACCGCCGAGCGGCTGTTCGCGGAGCAGGGCATCTTCGCGACGTCCAACCGGCGCATCGCCGAGGCGGCCGGCCAGGGCAACAACTGGGTCGCGGGTTATCACTTCGGCACCAAGGCCGACCTCGTCCGGGCGATCACGCGGCGCTTCACGGCCGAGGTGGAACGTTCACGGATGCAGATGCTGGCCGGCCTCCCTCACCATGCCGGGCTCACGGAACTGCTCGGCTGCCTGGTGCGGCCGTGGACGGACCGGTTCGAGGCGCTCGGCCCGCACTCGTACTTCGCCCGGGTCTGCGCCCAGGCCATGAACAGCCCCACCCTGCGGCCGATCGTGGTCGAAGAGGGCAGCCATTCGGACTCCGTGGAGCAGACCTGGGAGGCGCTCGACAACTACCTTCCTGGCGGGGCCGACCTGAGCTCCGAGCTCCGCCGGGGAATGATGCAGCACCTCATCGTCTTCGTCTGCGCGGAACGCGAGGGCGCGCTCGCCGAGGGGCGACCCACCAGCAGGCAGACCTGGGCCGATGAGGCCAACGGCCTCATCGACGCGCTGCAGGGGATCATCACCGCCTCGATGACCGATCTCGCCCCGTCGCCCGTCCGGCGCAGGCCGTACGGGCGGGCCACCTGACGTTGCCGGCCGCCGCGGACAGCGGGGAAGCGAAGAAAGCCGACGCGCATGATCTTCCGCGAATTCCAACGAAACGTTTGTTCATTTGCGTCTACGTAGCCAACGGTGACGGCACCGTGTCGGTGATCGACGGACCGGTCAGCGCGCCTTTGGCCATCACCACCGCCGCCTTGCCTGCCGCCACCTGACACTCAACCAGTCCACCGGGGTCATCTCCGGCACCCCAGTCGTCTCCGGCACCGCCGACTTCACCATTCAGGTCACCGATACGGCGAGCCCGGCCAAGACCGCCGCGAGGCCCCTCTCAATCACTACCGGCGACTGCGCCCGCACCGTCACCGGCACCCGCCACGGCCCCTGACGATCAGGAAAGGTTCGCGTCCCATGGGCCGGGGTGCCGCCATGCTGCCATAAGAATGAGGCATGACGATGACAGAGGTTTTGCACCGGCTGACCTCTTACGAGCCGGGCCGTGCCTGGGATGCGCCCGTGAACGACCCGAGGATCCTGCAGGGCCTGAAGACGAACGACGCCGAGCGGAACACGCCCTTCGTGAAGCAGTATGCGGCGACGCTGCCGCGGGTCCCGCTGCCGCGCGAGTTCCCCTCGGCTTCTGATTCAGTGCTCGACGTGCTGGCGGGCACCGCGCATCCCGCGGCAGCCGCGCTTGACCTGACGAGGCTCAGCAGGCTGCTTCACCTGTCCGCGGGCGTGGTGCGCACGAGGACCTTCGAGAACGGGTTGGTGTACCCCTTCCGTGCTTCGGGCTCGGCCGGCGCGCGCTTCCCGCTCGAACTCTACGTCGCGATCCCCGAGGGCGGCATCCTGGCCGGTGTGCACTGGTACGACCCGGCCGGGCACGCGCTCGTTCAGGTCGGCCCGGCGCCGCGGGCCACCCGGGCCGCGGCCGCGCTTATCGTCACCGGCATCCCCTGGCGCACCGGCTGGCGTTACCGCGAGCGCGGGTACCGCCACATCTACTGGGATGCCGGGACGATGCTGTCTCAGACCCTCGCCCTCGCCGGCTCGGACGGGCTGGGCGCGCGCCTGTACACCGAGTTCCCCGATGCGGCCGTCTCAGGGCTCGTGGGCGCAGACGGGGTGCACGAGTGGCCGGTCGCGGTCGTCGCGCTCGGCCGGGGCACGCCCGCGCTGCAGGCCGCCGGAAGCGCCGTCGCCGGGGTGACGGACCCCGACCCCGTCGAGTTCCCGATCGAGACGGCGGCACAACGGGCAGGCGACATGGGCCGGCTCGGGGAGCCCTGGGGGCACGCGCACGCCGTCTCCGTACCGGGCCAGGGAACCGCCACCGTCGATGAGGTCATCGCCAGGCGCGGCTCCCAGCGCCGGATGAACCCCGAGCGTTCGCTGCCGCGCGAAACCGTGGAGACCTGCCTGACCCTCGCGCTGCGCGGCATCGATATCGAGCACTGGGTCGCCGTGCACGCGGTGGACGGACTCGAATCAGGGATCTACCGGTGGCCGGAGCTCGGCAAGCCGGCCCGCGCGGGCAGCGAGCAGGAGATGCGCGCCGAACTGCACCGCGTGTGCCTGGGGCAGGCGCTCGGCCGGGACGCCGCGTTCGTGGCCATCGCGGCCACCGACGTCGCGCAGTTGAGCGACCGCGCCTACCGCCGCGCCCAGCTCGCCGCCGGCCTCGCGGAGGGGCGGATGCACCTGGCCGCGTACGCGCTGGGCGCAGGCGCGACCGGGATGACGTTCCTGGACAGCGAGATCCCCGCGCTGATCCCGGGAGGCGGCCCGGACGCGCTCATCTTCACCTGCGTGGGCGTCCCGGCGAACGCCTCGAAGCCGGCGGGCCGCCCAGGCGAGCCCACGGTCATCGGGAAGAGGATCACGCCGACGCAGTGAGGCGCGAGCATGAGCAGGCGCGCAGCCGCACCACCCCGGCCAGCCGGATGCGGCACGATCGCGGGCACGGTCATGGCGACGTGGGAATAATGACGCCCCGTGTTAACGCACTGCTTTGCGGGGTAGTGCATTTCCCGGGCATGGCGTGACCATTCGTGCGCTGGCGGCAATGCCAGGACCGTGCAGGTTACGGTGCCCGAGGGGGATCGCCATGGCCTTGCGGATCATGTCGTCACGGGTGAGGCGGTTTGCGGTGCTGCGGCCCGGCTGGGTACCGGGCGGCGCGGATTGAAGTACCGAACCGCAGCCGGGGCTGCGCTGGAGCCCGGCCAGCGCGCGGCACATCGGGTTGGCTGGGGTTTTATCGCGCTGTACGCGTTGGCGTTTATGAGTACCAGCCTGTTGTTCATCGCACCCCTGCTGGTGACCTTGGCGTTGAAGGTAGATTCGCTGGTAGGGATCGGGCGGGCGCCGGACAGCTTGGCGCTTGTCGCCGGGACCGGCGCTCTGCTGGCGATGGTCGGTAATCCGTTTTTCGGCAGGATGAGCGACCGCACCGCGTCGCGGCTGGGCATGCGCCGGCCATGGATGGTTATCGGCCTGGTGGGCGGTTCCCTCGGCATCCTCATCGTCGCGCTCGCCCCCAGCATCCCGGTCGTCCTGGCCGGGTGGTGTATCGTCCAGGTGTTCTTCAACGCGCTGCTCGCGGCCATGGTGGCGGTGCTGCCGGATCAGGTCCCCTCCGTTCAGCGCGGCCTGGTCTCCGGTGTCCTGGGTGTATGTCTGCCCGTCGCGTCGGTGTGCGGCACGTTCCTGGTCAAACTGTTCACCGGCAACATGCTCGCCATGTTCTTGGCCCCATGCGCGATCGGCGGATTTTTCATCCTCCTTTTCGCGGTCAGCCTGAACGATCGACGGCTGGCCAAGGCGGACAAGTCAGCCTGGTCGCTGCGGGAATTTGCCGGCACGTTCTACGTCAACCCGCGGAAGAACCCGGACTTCGCCTGGGCTTTCGCCAGCCGCTTCATGTTCGTGATGGCGTACGCGTTCCTGATTACCTACCAGGCCTACTACCTGCTGGACAAGATTGGCACCGCCAAGGCCGACGTGCCGCAGCAGATATTCCTGGGCACACTCGCCCAGTCCGCCGTCATCGTCGCCGCTTCCCTCATCGGCGGGAGGCTCTCTGACCGGACGGGCCGGCGGAAGATCTTCGTCCTTGTCGCGTCGATCGTGTACGGCCTGGCGTTGTTCGTGGTTGCCGTCGCCAGCGGCTTCAATGGTTTCCTGGTCGGCATGGCCATCAGCGGACTCGGCTTCGGCGTGTACGTGGCCGTGGACCTGGCGCTGGTGGTGGACGTGCTGCGGGACACCCGCAACGCCGCCAAGGATCTCGGCGTGTTCAACATCGCCGGCGCACTTCCCTTTTCGATCGCGCCCGCGATCGCGCCGGTCATCCTGGCCTTCGGCGGCGGCAGCTACGGCGTGCTGTACACCGTCGCCGGACTGTGCGCCATCATCGGAGCCTTCGCCGTCCTGCCCGTGAAGGATGTCCGATGAGCACTCAGGGGGCACCGACGCCCGGCAACACGGCCGCCCTTCCAGGGCGGCCGTGTTGCCGGGCCGTGGGCTAGGCAGAGACGCCGCGCTCGGCGAGCGGCGCGCTGGCGGCGTCCATCGCGGCGGTGATCGGGGAGGGCCTGAAGCCCTTCACGACCAGCCAGACCCCAAGCGAGAACTCCCAGACAGCCACCGGGGCGAAACCCATCGCGAGCACGGTGATCTGGTGGTCGGTGCGGAACAGGGTCGTGACGACAGAGGCGATGAGCAGGGGGGCTCCGATGAGTCCCAGCACGGGAAGGATGCGCGGCACGAGCCGGGACCGGTACAGCAAGGAGCCAAGCAGCAGTGCGTTGATAGCTGGCATGAGGCTCTGCCCGAGCAGGAACGTCCAGTTGTAGACCGCGACGTGGGAGGCGGCGGTGGCGACGAGCGCGGCCGCGCTTGCCCCGGCCGCGCCGCCCATTTCCTGCCGCAAGCTTGCCAGCGACAACAGGCTGACGACGCCGACAAGGATCATGCCGCCTTCGATGACGCGGGCGGTGACAAAGCCCAGCGCGACGCCTTCGTTCTGCCGTTTGACCACCGGGTACAGCGTGACCGCGGTGCCGACGCCAGCCAGGGCGACGATCAGCTCGAGGAAGCCGCCCACGAGCACGGCGGTGTGGCTTCCGGAGCTGAGGATCCAGTTGTGGTCCTTGACGGGGCCGTAGAGGGCGAGGGTGGGGATCGAGATGAAGGTGATCAGGTAGAAGACGCCCGCGACGAGCGCGGTCTTCCTTGTCGGGCTCATCGGGATTCTTTTCGCCGGCGGTTTGGTCGCTGGGGGCTGGAGGATGGTGGTCATGTCGGTCTCCTTTTCGTGCAGCTGCTGAGTTACCGGGCCTCGGCGGCGGGCGCCTCGGGATGGTCGGGGTCGACGTGGTTGACCGAGATCAGGGGCAGGCCCAGGTCGCGCGTTTTCTGGAGCAAGCCGTAGAGCGCGGCCTGGTCGGCTACGGGGCCATGGATGGTGGTGGTGCCGTCGCTCTCGTTGGTGAGGCTTAGTCCGTCGAACCAGGCGGACCACCGGCGGTGGAGGTGCCCCTTGAGGCGGATCTCGTACTGTCCGGGGCCGTGATAGCCGCCGGCTGACGTCTCGCTCATGGCGCTCCTCTTGTCGTTACCCCCCTGGCTGGATCGCCGCCGGCGTTGCGAACGCTCTTGGGTCTGATCGGAAGCTACGAGCCGATGTGGTGAGCACGCATCACCACACCTGGTGATTGATGTGGTGATTCAGGCGACCGGCGGGCGCCCTGTTCCTGTGGTGGGTGCCAGACGGGTCAGGGGTGGCGGCTGCGGGTTCGCGGCAACAGGTCGAGTTCCGCGGCCCGGCGGAGCGCTGCCCTGCGGTTGGTCACGCCGAGCTTGGCGTAGATGTTCTTGGTGTGCGTCCGCATGGTGTTCAGGGACACCATGAGCTCGCGGGCGATGGCCGGGCCGTCCAGCTCGGTTCCCAGTAGCCGCAGCACGTCGAGTTCGCGTTCGCTCAGCGGGTCGATCAAGGCCTGCCTGACGGGACTGTCCGGCCCGGTCTCGCTCACGGCGGCCAGCAGCCGGCGGACATAGCTCCGCCTGGTCTCCTGTTTCGCGGCCGCTCTCAGCAGGGCAGCCATCGGCGGGCCCTCCTCCGCGAAGACCCGGACATAGCCCTCCGGCTCGGCCAGCGCCACCGCGCGTTCCAGGAAGCCAAGCGCAGCCGGGATGTCCTCCAGTGCCTGGTGCGCGAGCGCCCGCAGCACCAGGATCTCGATGACACGCCCCGTCCTGCGCCCCTCTTCCGCCCTCAGCAACAGGCGCTCAAGGAGCCTGGCCGCCTCGTTAAGGGAAGACTCCGCACGCTCGCCCTCATGCCGCGCCAAGAGCAGCCTGGCCAGGGTGATGTGCTCGAACTCGCGCAGGTAGCTGAGGTCGTCATCAACGGACAGGCCCTGCTCACGCGCCCAGCCGAGAGCTTCACCGAGTCTGCCCTGCGCGATCCAGACCCTTGCCCGCAATGCCGGGACCGGCCGCACATTCGGGAAGAAGTCGCTCACATAGAGTCGCTCTGCCTCGTTGAGCAGGTCAAGCGCGCCGGGCAGGTTCTCCTCAGCCTGCGCGACCCGGGCCATCGCCACCCGCCAGCGGTACCGGTTCTGCGGCAACCCGGTGTGCTCACCCAGCTCCTGGCTTCGCTGCAGATGCTGGGTGGCGGCCCGCAGGTCGTCGCGCTCACGGGCGATCTCACTCATGCCCACGAACATGTCTGCGGTTCCCCGCAGCACTGGCCCACCTTGCTCAGGTCCGAGCGGCAATGCCTGCTCGTAGGTGCGCAGCGCCTCGCCGAGACGGCCCTGCGTGATCCGGATGTCCGCAAGCGCGATCGAGCAGCCCAGGATGTCAGCGACAAACCCGGCCCGGCGCAGCCCGGCCACGCACGCGGAGTAGGCCCGGTGCCCGGCCTCGAGGTCCCCGCGGCCCCAGTAGACGAGCCCCAAAAGTGCCGATGCCGACGCGCGGCAGAGGTGATCGTCGTCAGCCGCGAGTTCGAGCGTCCGCTGGGCGTGCCGCAGGGTGCCGGGAAGATCACCGCGGGCCAGAGCCAGCCCCGCGCGGTACATCTCGATCGTCCCCGGGAGACGGCGGTACTCCTCCTCGTCGGTGACGACCATCTCCGCCGGCGGGGACTGGGATCCCGCACGGGCACCGGTTGGCGGGTCCAGCCACCGCTCGGCGTCCCGGAGCCGGCCCTCAATTCCCTCGAGCTCGCCCCCAGTCAGCAGTGCCCCGGCGAAGCCGACGCTGAGCACGGGCCTGACGCGGACCAATTCGTCGGGGATCATCTCAAGCCAGCCACGCACCGTGGCCTCCTGCCTGGTCCTGGCCATTGCCGGGAGCGCCCGCTCGATCAGGTCCGCTGCCCGGCTGAAGTCCCGGGCGGCCAGCGCGTGGCCGATGGCCAGGGACTGCTCGCCGCTGCGCTCGTACCACGCGCTCGCCCGCCGGTGCAGGTCCGGCACCTGGCCGGGCTGCTCGTCAAGCAGCCGCGCCTGCAGCACGTCGGCAAACAGGTGGTGATAGCGGTACCAC
>Ga0265338_10002406_pt1 | contig 28155 bp, 21 predicted proteins | sample 42126metaG_FD_193579 | JGI IMG/M metagenome (GOLD analysis project Ga0265338, IMG submission 193579) | Rhizosphere microbial communities from Carex aquatilis grown in University of Washington, Seatle, WA, United States - 4-21-26 metaG | ecosystem: Host-associated > Plants > Roots > Rhizosphere...
CATGGACCAGCATCTCGAAATGAGGGTTACTGTCCCCGACCACAACCGTCGCCTCCAGCTCTTCGACCTTGGCTAAAGTCAGGGCTTGAATAACCCGCGCCGTCAAGTTTTCAGGATCACTACCTCCCATCGTCACCAGCACTCGACGTCCTCGAAGTGGGATTTCTCTCCTCCAATCCCGCCAGCTCGAGAATTCGCGTCGCAGCAAACAGTAACGCGCCCCGATGAGTAGCCGGGTGTGCGCCTCCCGATTTGCGTAAAGGTCTTCGCCAGAGCCGACATTTTGATTCATCACGATATCGGCAGAGTAGTGCTCCGCATGCCCGTAGTCATCTACGAACAGAACCTTGAACCCCGCCGCTTTCAACGCACGCTGATACGCTGCGCCGAACTGGTAGCCATCCACCACAATCCACGCCGCGCGATGCTGTTGCGCCAGACGAAGCGTGAGGCTCGCGTCATCCTGCGTTCCAGGGCTACACGAAAGAGACACAACCGCACATTGCTCACCGACGAACTTCGCCTGGATCGACGGGGTCGATTCCGCCATGGCAGCGACGACGCGCCCACCACCGTCTCGCCACGCCTGTGCGAGGGCCAGACAGCGCATGGCATGACCGGTGCCCATTGTCGCACTTGCATCCGCACGAATTAGAAGCGTGCCGCTCATGAAGAAGTGCCGTCGTCGTTCAAGCCTGTCTAGTTGCGGTGGAAAGCGCTTTCCGGTTCAGCCCCAGCAGCGCCTGAAGGCGCGGGGGCTCGATGGCAGTCCAACAATTCTCGCGTATACCAGCGCTCGGTTTGTAGTTCCGGAGCATCTCTGGGATTTGCCTGATCTCTTCTCGCTGGTTCAGCCGAATTCCAGCTCCGAAACGCGTGAACTGATCAACGTACCCGTACGGCCAGGATTCCAGCCACGCGCACAAGAAACAAGGCAATCCGCGCAGTGCGCATTCCACGGAAACAGTTGAATCAACGGTGATGGCGAACCACGTCTTGTTCATCATTTCCGCTTGGAGTGCACCGGAAACGACGCGCGTTACTCGCTGTTGCTCTGGCGACAACGTCTGACCGACCACTCGGCTCCGCTCAGTAAGGCTCTCGGCAGGATGCAACTTAACGATCAATTCCCGCCTCTCGGAGAGGGCCAAGTCCGCCAGCAAAGGCAAGATATCCTGATAGAAATCTTTCACTCTTCCCCCTGCTACTTCATAGGGTTCAGAGAATAAGACGATGAATGGCCTCTCACCGTGTTTCCATTCATCGGTCAAACTCGCAGGCGCCAGGAAGGGCGCTCCCACCTCGACTTTTTCCCTCGGCACTCCGCACACCCTGACCAAGTAGTCTTCTTCCATCTTGCCCTTGACGAGCATGACATCTGCATGGCAGCGCTTGAACATGTATCGGCCATCCAGGGCGCCGTGGTGACACGAGACCGTCGGCAGTCCCTTCTGTTTGGCGAGGAGCAATGGAATATTCGTGTAGCGATTGCTGTCGTCTCCGCAGATCACCCCTTGCACGGGTTCGGTATCCAGAACGTTTTGCCAGGCATCTCGAAATTCCAGCCCATGTTCGAACCGCCCTGGAAATCCGCCCAGACATCCCAGATCGTCAAGCATCTTGAATTCTTGAATCGCGCTCAGTTCCTTTCGCAATCGATCCCATCGCTCCATCAACTCCTGATATTCGCGCTTCCTGGAGGGGACGCGTACCGAAGCATAGCTTCGCAACCAAGCCATTGAGACATTCGCGGGCGGACTCCCAACCCATCCACTGCGCCGCGTTGCAACCAGCAGAAACTGCGTCTCCGGCAGACTCTGGGCGTAAGCGATTGCCACTCGCGATACATTGACGTAGGCACTCGGCAACAACACCACGGGCGAAGATCCTTCCTTTCGCCGCCGTCCGCTAAACATGCCGCGAAACTGGTATCCGGGATCTGTTTTGTCCCAGAAGATTTCCGCCAGCTGCCCTACCGGAAACTTCTTCAGCATTTGCGCATAATGTTGCGCCCGCCGCTTGTGGCGACTGCCTCTCCACGGAAAGACGTGAAGGCGGGCATTCAACAGCCAACGAAGAGCCTCGGCCTGAAAGCTCGGGCGAGATACATGCACTTCGTCGCTCGGGCCGAGGGTTGCCGCGAACTCCCGAAGCAGAATCACGATCTCGAGTTGCTGATGGATAAGGAGCGCAGTCAACTCCCACCAGTCGAGGCCCGAGGCATCCTGTAGCTTTCCCATTCCCAGGGCAAACAACTCCCGCACCCTGCGGATCTCCTTGAAATCCGACCGGAGATCGTCGAGGGCGGTAACTGGATGCCCGAAGGTCGCGCTTGCATGCGCATAGGCATCGGCGCCGCTCCGCCCGAGATCGATGACACGATCCCACTTTTGGGAAGCCCATGGACCATCCTGCAACCCGTCCTCAGGATGTACGAGCAAGACTCTCATGATGAATGACCGACTGACCGAATGTCCGGAAGAATCAACGTATGGGATGACTGGCGCCAACGCCGATGACGATGTCGATGACGCTGATGGCGCCGGCGCCGGAGGAACCGCCCTCCAGGTCGCAGTCCTCAGCCCTCGTGTATGGCTTTCTGCATGACGGCGCGATTCAACTCTAACAATTGTGGCTCGCGATCGAGCAACTCAATAACATCCCTCCCCGAGAACGTCGGGGTGTTCTGGAACCGCGAATAGATCGCGCGCACGAATTCAAGATCCTCGGGCGTATCCACCGTCCAGCGATGAGCGCTGTAGTCCGCATCCGCCGTCACTGACAGAAGCCTGAACAGCTCTGGATGCTCCAGGATGTACGGCGTGACGTGTTCCCGCTCGTATTGCTTTCGGGCTGCGTGCCAAGCTCGCCCGAGGGCCGCCTGGGTCATCACTTCGGTGTCCAAGCCGCGGGGATAAGTTCGCACCAGAGTATTGGAGGCATAGTCCGGGCTTGCATCGAGAAACGCCGCGATGGTCTTGTCGGTGACTTCCGGATCGATCAGCGGACAGTCCGACGTGACGCGCACAACAACGTCGGCTTTGGCCAGTTGCGCCGCGCGGTAATACCGGTCCAGCACGTTGCCTTCATCACCACGAAAAACTGGGGCAGAGCACTTCCGGCACTCCGCGACAATCGCGTCATCCGCCGGGCCGTCCGTGGTCGCCACCAGCAATTCGCTGATCAACCGGGCGCGCCGCAAACGATTCACCACCCGAGCCAGCACAGTTTCGCCCTCGAGATCCTTGAGGACCTTCCCGGGCAGGCGCGTGCTTCCCATCCGTGCCTGAATAATTGCGACTACCTTCAAAGCCCCTCCGCCGTCATTTGCCGTAATGTCTGGCTATCTTCTTCACGGCCTCAATCACGTCATTCACATCCTGATCGCTCATGGCGTGAAACATCGGCAGGCTGATCAGACGTGCGTAAGCATCCTCGGCCACCGGAAACTCTCCGCCTTGAAACCCGAATCGATCGTGGTAGTAGGGGTGCAAGTGCACCGGAATGTAGTGCACGTTCACGCCTATGTTTTCAGCGCGCAAAGCGCGAAAGACTTGTGCGCGATCCGCCGTCAGCTTCTCAAGGTCCAGACGAATCGCATACAAATGCCACGCCGGGCTCGCATCAGTGCGCACCACAGGCGAAATCACGCCTGGAATCTCGCGGAACGCCGTCGAATACCGAGCCGCAATCTCGCGCCGCCGGGCTAGATTCGCATCCAGTCTCTTCAGTTGCTGTATTCCGAGCGCACATACGATGTCGGGCAAGCGATAGTTGAAGCCGAGCAACACCATTTCGTAGTGCCACTGCCCCGCACTCTGACGCTGCCGGGCATCGCTCGATATCCCATGATTGCGGAATCGTCGCAACGTTTCGGCAAACTGCGGATTGTTCGTCGTGACCATTCCACCTTCCCCGGTGGTGATGTGTTTCACCGGATGGAAGCTGAACACGGTCATGTCGGCAATGGCGCCCACTCGCCTCCCACCATACTCGGCACCTAGGGCGTGGCAGGCATCTTCAATCACGATGAACCCATGGCGCCCCGCCACTTCCATAACCGCATTTAAGTCCACAGGATGCCCCGCATAGTCGACCGGGAGGATCGCGCGCGTCTTCGAAGAAATCTTCTTCATCGCTTGTTCAGGATCGAGATTGAGCGTATCTCTGCTGACATCCGCGAAGACGGGAGTAGCGCCCTGATACAAAACGCAATTAGCAGTTGCCGCAAACGTCAGAGGAGTAGTGATTGCCTCGTCACCCGGCTTGAGTCCTGCTGCGAAGGCGGATGCGTGCAGGGCCGCGGTTCCAGAACTGAAGCTCACCGCATGGGCCGCGCCCACACGAGCCGCGAACGCTTCCTCGAACTCGGCAACCTTGGGTCCGGTCGTTAACCAATCCGAACGCAAGACCTCCACCACGGCTTCGATGTCCGCCTCGTCAACGAACTGCCGTCCATAGGGAAGCAAGCTTGACCGAACGGGTGATCCCCCATGAATAGCGAGAGCCTGCGGACTAACCGTGGCGGCACTCATGATCGTCCTAGGCTGGAATCCGCGCGGGAACTGGCTGCTCCTCAGTCGCGGACGGTGTGATCAGATCCTGTAACTCCTGGTTCGTCAGCCAATGGTCATTGGTGTCGCTGGCATAGCGAAACCCTTCGGGCAAAGGTCGCCCGTTCACCCAGTTCTCTCGCCGCCACCAGGGATGCGACGGCTGGATCACGTAGCGATCCTCGACTTCGAGAGTATTTCGCGCCTCGTCTTCCGAAACCAGCACCTCGTGCAGCTTTTCTCCCGGACGAATCCCGATGGTCTCAATCTCGCATCCCGGAGCAATTGCTTCCGCCAGATCGACCAGGCGCATGCTGGGAATCTTCGGAACGAAAATCTCTCCGCCGTGCATTTGCTCGATGCTGCTCACTACGAACCGAACACCCTGCTCCAGCGTGAGCCAGAAACGAGTCATCCTCGGGTCCGTAACCGTAACCCGGCCGCGGCGCTTCTGCTCGAGAAACACCGGAATCACGCTTCCCCGGCTCCCCACCACATTTCCGTATCGTGCGCAACTGAATCTCGAATCTTGCGCGCCCGCATACGCATTCGCTTGCACAAACATTTTCTCCGCGCAAAGCTTGGTGGCGCCATACAAGTTGATGGGATTGACCGCCTTGTCCGTGCTCAGCGCCAATACACGTCGCACGCCCTTATTAATCGCGGCGTCAATCACGTTGCGCCCGCCAATGATATTCGTCTGGATGGCTTCGAACGGGTTGTACTCGCAGGCGGGAACCTGCTTCAGCGCGGCCGCGTGAACCACAATCGTGACTCCGGCGCAGGCCCGCTCTAACCTTGACGCGTCTCGCACATCGCCAATAAAGTATCGCAAGCTCGGATGATCAAGTCCCGAAGCCCGCATGTCATGTTGTTTGAGTTCATCACGGCTGAAGATCACCAGGCGCTTCGGTCGGTGCTCCTTCAGCATGATCTCGACGAACTTCTTTCCGAAAGACCCGGTTCCGCCCGTAACCAGAACCACCTGCTCCGACCAAATCATCCCGTCTGCCTCAGTGCAACCCTAAGAGAATCCGACTTCGGTGAACACCTGCGCCACACGAAGTCGCGCATGGCTCTCGCGTTGCCCGCTAGTATAGCGGACTTTCCCTCCATCGGCGGGGACGAACTATGGCCGAATTCCGACCGCTGAAAATTCGACTAGGCTTTTCCTCATCCAATGCTAAAATGTCGAACGACTCTCCATTACTCAGTGCCCAAAACGTTCCCCGCGCGACGGACCAGCCTCTTCGAACCGGGACATCGTTGTCGGTGTGAAGGAAAGCCCTGTTCGGGCCTTTAAAGCAGTTTCAGAGAGGTTGAGGAGAAGGCATGGATTTCGGACCCCTGGTACCGGCGAATAGCCCCGTTGTTCGCGAAATGCAACCCTCCCAGGGTTACGACCTTGGCAGGCCCGCGGGGCCGCCGATGTATCCCCAACTTCCTTCCCACGAATCTGCCATCGGTGAATATCTTCGCGTTCTCATCAAACGCAAGTGGATCGTAATGGCGTGCGTGGTGTCGATTTTCTCGCTGGTCGCGATTGCCAGCCTGCGGATGACCAAGGTCTATGAGGCCAGCGGCACGATCGCGATCAACAAGCCCGACACCACCCTGAACTTTCAGAACTCAGCGACCTTCAGTCTGGACTACTACGACCCCACCGAGTTAGAGACGGAAGTCAAGATCCTGCAGAGCGATCTTCTGGCTCTGGAAGTTATTCGGGAATTGAACTTGGACAAGCGGCCCGACCTTGGCGGACCGGCACCGCCTCCATCCTCGCTTGATCTCGCCCCAGATCCGCTCCAGGTCGATCCCGTGCGGGCCTCCGCCCTGCTTGGCGGATTTAAGGGGAATCTTCGGGTAGCGCTCAGTCAAAACTCTCGCATCATCGAAGTCCACTTCCGCAGCGCGGATCCCCAGATGGCTGCCAGCGTCGTCAATACGCTCATGCAGACCTACGTCGAGGACAACCGCAAGGCCCGTTTCGATTCCACCATGCAGGCCTCCGACTGGCTGCAAAAGCAACTGGTTGATCTGCAGATGAAGGTGGAGACCTCCCAGGAAAAGCTGGTCAAGTACCAGAAAGAGCACGAGATCCTGGGCATGGATGAGAAGCAGAACATCATCACGGCCAAGCTGGATGAGCTCAACAAGGAGCTCACTGTCGCCGAGAGCGAACGCATGGACAAAGAGGCTTTGTCCCGCATGGTCGAATCTGGAGATGCCGATGCGATCGCCTCCAGCGCCGGTGCTCTGGAAACCGGTTCGGGCTCGCAGTCGGCGTCCGCGTTGCTGGAAAACCTGCGAACCAAGCAGGCCGATCTCAAGATCCAGATTGCCGATCTCAATACCCAATTCGGCCCTTCCTATCCCAAGCTCGCTCAGTTAAACAATCAGCTGAAGGAAATCGATTCGCAGATTCAGGGTGAGATGAAGAAGATCGCCAGCAAAGTGCGCGGTCAATACACCACTGCGCTCCGGCGTGAAGGCATGCTGCACGACGCACTCGAAAAGCAAAAACAGGAAGCAAACAAGCTGAACGAGAGCGCCATTCAGTACAACTTGTACAAGCGCGATGCCGAAACCTACCGGGCTCTCTACGAAGGTATTCTGCAAAAGCTGAAAGAAGCAGGCGTCTCTGCTGGGTTGAAGTCCAACAACTTTCGGATCGTCGACGGGGCCCGGCCGCCGACCTACCCTATCGAGCCGAACATCCCTCGCAACTTAGGGTTTGCCTTGATGCTGGGCCTGGCATCGGGCGTCGGTCTGGCGTTTCTGCTGGAGGGACTGGACAACACGATCCGTACCACGGAACAAGCCCAGAACGTCTCGGGCCTGGCCTCTCTGGGTATGATCCCCCTGGGCTCCAAGTCTGCGCGGGAGGGGCCGAATTCCAAACGTCTGGTCATCGCATCCTCGAAGGAAGCCGTTGAGTTGGTCACTCAGGTTCGCCCGCAGTCTCAGATGGCTGAGTCGTATCGGGCGCTGCGAACATCGCTGCTCCTGTCGAACCTGGGAGCTCCTCCCAAGGTCATCATGGTGACGAGCGCTCTGCCGCAGGAAGGCAAGACCACCACCAGCATCAATACCGCGGTTGTTTTGGCACAGAAAGGTGTGCGGGTGCTGCTCATCGACGCCGATTTGCGGCGGCCCAGCATCCACAAGACGCTAGGAATGGGACCACGGAGTGGACTCAGCAACGTCTTGACCGGCAGCACGACACTGGAGCAAGCCATCACGCGCACGGTGATTCTCCCCAACTTGTTTGTGCTGCCTGCCGGAACGCCACCGCCGAATCCTGCAGAGTTGCTCGCGTCCTCCAACATGAGAGACATACTGGCGCAGCTGTGCGAGCAGTATGACCACATTGTCCTGGATACGCCGCCGTCACTTTCGGTCACCGACGCAGTTGTGCTGTCGCCGCGGGCGGATGCCGTCGTGCTCGTGATCCGCTCGGGGCATACCACCAAACAGGCGCTGCGGCGCGCGCGCGACATTCTCGCGCAAGTCAATGCCAAGGTCGTCGGGGTTCTGCTGAACGCCGTGGACCTCACCTCTCCCGACTATTACTACTACTACGAGTATCAGGGCAAATACGCGAGCTACTACCGCGACGAGTCCTCGGGGCACGAGGACGACGACGATGATGACGATGTCGAAGCGTCGTCTTCTCCGAACTCCAGTAGCGCGTAGCAACGTGTCTTCCAGCCAAACTACATGAAGATTGCTTTCAATTCACCCGCTCGGAAGCGTTTAACCGCGGCCATCGCCATCTTGCTCGCAGGCGCATATCTGGGCTTTGTGGGGCGCGAATTTGTTTCCTCCTGGCTGGGCAGCCGCCCCGACTTCGCCAGTCTTCAGCGGGCTGCTTGGCTCGATCCGGGCAACGCCGACTATCGCAACCAGGTTGGCCGCTATTACGATCTCGTAGCTCGCGATCCGCTTACGGCCGTTCAATATTTCAAAGCGGCGGCGGAACTCAACCCGCATTCCGCTCGCTTCTGGTTCGACTTGGCCAGCGGTTATCAGGTTCTGGGAGACATCGCAAATCAAAGCGCGGCCCTGGAACGTGCCATCCAGGCGGACCCGATGACGCCCGACGTAGCCTGGGAAGCGGCAAATCTCTATTTGGTTCAGGGTGAGGATGAAAAAGCGCTGCGGGAATTTCGCGTGGTTCTCGCCAACGACCCTTCTCTGGCTCTCAGTTCCATCCAGCTCTGCTGGCGTATTCGGCCGGATGTCGACTTCCTGCTTCGCAACACCGTTCCACCTACAGTCGATGCTTACATCGCGTTCCTCACCCTGTTAGAAGCCAAACAGGAGTTCTCAGGGGGGGCCAAGGTCTGGGATGCGTTAATGCAGACGCACCAGCCCTTCGAGAAGCGCTACGCCTACGAGTACATCCAACTGCTGATCCAGCACAAAGAGGTTGACCAGGCAGTGCTCGTCTGGCGACAAACTGCCGATCACTTCGGGCTATCCTCCTACTTGTCGACGCCTTCCAATCTGATCGTCAACAGCACCTTCAGTCTGGACCCGCTGAACGCCGGGTTCGACTGGCAGCATCAGAAGCAGTCCGGCGTCAAACTCACGCTGGACCCCACCGAGTTTCACTCCGGGCGACGGTCGCTTATGATTGCCTTCGACGGACCCGGGATCACGGACGCTGGTATCTACCAGTTTGTCCCAGTGCAGCCCAACACCTCCTACACATTCTCCGCTTTTTACAAGAGCGGGGAGATCGAGGGAGCCGGTGGCCCGCATCTCACTGTTCAGGACATGTATACCCAGGCGGTTTATTACGACAGCGACGATTTGAAAGACGCAGGATTCTGGAAGTCAGTCGACGGAGAATTCACGACCAGCGCGGATTGCAAGCTCGTGGTCTTGCACGTCCGTCGCCTTCCGGCTGGCGGTCCAATCCGTGGTAAGCTCTGGATCGACGATTTTCGCCTCGCCCGGAAACCATCTTAGGCCACGGCCTGCCAGGAAAGAACACGCGATTTCATGCCTGCACAGAAAATGCCTGCACAGAAAATGACAGACGCTGACCGGCGCGCGCTATCGATGCGAATTCGTGCCATCTTGCTCTACGCTACGTTTGGGCTGTTGATGTTCGGGCCCCTCGCGTTCGGTGCCACCGAGCCTTGGTCGATGTTTGTCCTCGAGGCGGGCGCGGTCGTTCTCATTCTTCTCTGGCTCGCTAAGCAGTGGATCGACGGTGAGATCCAGATTTACTGGAACCCCCTGTTCCTTCCCATGGCAGGGTTCGGGGTTCTCGTCCTCGTCCAGTTCGCCCTCCGGGCCAGCGCGTATCCACACGCCACAACCTCAAGCGCACTCTTGTACTGTGCCTATGCAATGCTCTGTTTTCTTTCCACCCAAACTCTGGTGCGTAGTTCGCAGGCGCGCAACCTCGCGGTGATTTTCGTCCTCTATGGCTCCGCCCTCGCCGCTTTTTCTCTTCTCCAGGGCGTTGCTCCCAACGGCAAGCTGTACTGGTTGAGGACGCCTCGTTTGGGTGGCTGGATTTACGGTCCTTATGTAAATCACAATCACTATGCGGGATTGATGGAACTCCTGGTACCGATCCCGCTCGTACTGTCGCTTACGCGTCTGGCAGAAGACAGGTTGCGGATCGCAGCCGGAGTCGCAGCCGCAATCATGGCAGGCACGATTTTCCTCTCAGGATCACGCGGGGGAATGCTTGCCATCTTCGTCGAGTTGAGTGTGATCGCGATAATTCTGTTTCGCCAGCAGAAAGCCACCCGCATTGCCATCGGCCTGGCCGCTTTTGCGATTGTGCTGGTCAGTATGCTGGCGTGGCTGGGTGGAAAGGAACTGACGACGCGCGTCTCCAGTATCGCGGTCGAATCCCGCACTGAGATCAGCGGAGGCATGCGGCTTTCGATCGATCGCGATACCTTCCGCATGTTTCGCAACAAGCCGGTACTCGGCTGGGGACTCGGAACCTTCCCCGTCGTCTACCCCCAGTTTCGTTCCTTCTACACGAATTTTTTCGTCAACGAGGCCCACAACGACTATCTGCAACTGCTAGCCGAAGTGGGACTGCTCGGTTTCGGTGCCATGCTCTGGTTCTTGATCGTGATGTATCGCCAAGCGATCCCTCAGTTCGGAAACTGGATGTCTGACGTGAACGGTGCCGTCACTCTGGCTTGCACACTCGGTTGCACCGGCATCCTGGTCCACAGCCTCTTGGACTTCAACCTGCAGATTCCCGCGAATGCCGCTCTGTTCTACGTCTTCTGCACGATCGCCGCCTCTCCTGCGCTGCGCCAGCGCGCACGCAAACAGCGGCCAGCCACGCCGAGCGACGCGGAAGAAGTACTCCCCGCCTCAGAAGTGGTCTAGCAACGCATTCTAGTCAGCTATCCAAGGGTTCAATGAGGGCGTCGACGCTTTGCTGGACGGGATGATTCTGCCGGCGCAGGGGGATCTACCTCAAACAAGCTGTCGGGGACGGTGTAAGCGCTCTCAGGGCACACAGGCACGCGTCTACGGGCAGTGTGCCTGACAGATTTCAGGATTGAGAATTAAGGCGCGCTTGGGCTGGCCGGGTTGTCGCTCTTCACTAGAACCCACGTCGTCACCGCAATGATTGCGCCCGCACCAATTCCTATCGCGAGAGGAGAATTCAAGATCCCGCCGCCTGCTGCCGGAGCAGCTCCGGCAGCGCGCTTCTTGCTCTTCTTCTTGCCATCTTTGTTCGTGTTCGTATCGTTGTCGCCCGAGGACTCGTCGCGGGTCGTTTGTTGGCCCTGCGCAAGCGTAAAGGTTTCCTTGCCATCGTTGATGGTAAGGTCGCCCTTTCGCGCGGCAATCCTGACGTTCCCATCCGTGTCAACGACGTTGAATTCCGTCCAGGCATTCGATGCCGGCGTGACTGTGACATCCCCGGCAGTAGCGGCAATTCCCTTCGAAGTCGAAACGGTGACGCCCCCGTGTTGAATGTCCACGGACGGCCCTTCGTACTGGACCAGCGAGTCCGGCAAAACTGTGATGCTGGATCCAGATTCGTTGATATTGGCTACGGAATCAGTGCGAGTTTGCAGCAGATCGCCAGAGAAAATTGCGGAGGCAGCGCGAGGAACATGCGCTCCGTTGACCCAAGCGGCGCCCTTGGTATATAACATCGCCGCGCTGGAATCCACGGCTAACATCGACCCGGGAAATAGGAACAGTAGCACGCAACTAACCAACTTGCGGAAAGCGGACTTGCCCATTCCCACACTCCGTTAATAACTATTTTGATGACCTTTCTCGAATCGTACCCTCCTCGTTGTTGCCAGTCAATGCCTTTTGTGCTACGAAATTCGTTTTCCGGTGGAAAACTTTTCAGCAATTTCCCGGGACTTTCCGCTCTGGGAGCCTCTGCTCAACGCCATCGATCGATCACAGTCCACCAGCTCAGTCGCAGCCACTCATCCAAACAGGTCTTGGCCCATTGCCGGCGGGTCCACCAGCGAGTTCCAAACTGCGTGTCGTCGTAGGTGGCAGCAACCGAGAACGTCCTCTCAGGAAGCTCGTGGCGGAAAATGCTCAGGGCGCGGCGCGTGTGGAACTCCGACGTAACGAGCAGAATCCGGCTCCCTTTCTCGCGAGCCAGACACTTTCCCGCGTCGTGCGCTTCGTCGCGCGTCGAGAGTCCTTCGATCGGACAGATTCTGGTGGATGCGGACTGTGGAAGCCGCTGCACGTATTCTTCAGCCAACTGCATTTGCGTAAAGTCATACGTCTTGGCGGTAGCGGGGACACCGATCACGACCTTGCGCCCATATCCCATCGCCAGAAGCTCGAGAGCGCGCACCGGACGATGCTCCGTCTCCCCGGCCAGCACATAAATCACGTCCGAGCGCTGCGCAGCATCGACCACCAGCCATCGGCCGGCATTCGAGGCGAATACCACAAAAAGCACGCTTAACAGCGCAGCCGCGATAGTCCAGACGCGCTGCCGTCCGCTCAAGATTGTTCTCACAAGATTGTTCTCAAAGGACCCGTTCCGTGCGGGCTCGCAAACCGGCAGTGCCGATGTTACCAAGGACACTCGACCACAAGAGCTGCCCGCTATAGCGTGCTAAAATTGAACCGACTCACCCAATCTACAATTCATCCGGAAACATTCATGACGATCCACTCTGCCGCAGATGCGTCTTTTGATCAACTTAAGAGCAAGATTCAGCAGGGCAAAGCCCGCGTGGGCATTATCGGCCTGGGCTATGTCGGTCTTCCACTGGCCTTGCTTTACAGCGCCCAGAAGTTCCAGGTGACCGGCTTCGACATTGACGCTCGCAAGGTCGACACCTTGGCCAAGGGCGGCTCTTACATCTACCGGATCGCGGCGGAAGAAATCCAGGCAGCCAAGGCGCACGGCTTTTCCGCGACCTCCGACTACTCGCAAATCAGCGACATGGACGCCATCATCATTTGCGTTCCAACCCCGCTGAATGAGTACCACGAACCCGACCTCAGCTACATCACCGGCACCACCCACTCCATCGCTCCCCACCTGCGCGCCAGCCAATTGGTCGTGCTCGAGAGTACGACCTATCCCGGCACCACCGAAGAAGTCATGGTCCCGATCCTGGAGAAGGAAAACAAGTTTGGGCTGAAGGCTGCACGCGACGCTGAGCCGACCGGCAACGAGTTTCTCGTTGCGTTCTCCCCGGAACGCGAAGATCCCGGCAACACTACGGTAGCCCGCCGCGACATCCCGAAGGTCGTGGGTGGATTGAATGCGAAGGCTTCCGAAGTCGCATGCGCTCTCTACGGCGCGATCTTCAACCGCACCGTGCCGGTGTCGTCGCCGGCCGCGGCAGAAATGACCAAGTTGCTCGAGAACATCTACCGCTGCGTGAACATAGCACTGGTGAACGAACTCAAAATGCTTTGCCTGCGCATGGGTCTCGATATCTGGGAGGTCATCGGAGCCGCCTCCACCAAGCCCTTCGGCTTTCATCCTTTCTATCCGGGGCCGGGACTGGGCGGACATTGCATTCCTGTCGACCCGTTCTATCTTTCATGGAAGGCCAAAGAGTGGGATTTCCGCACACGTTTCATTGAACTTGCTGGCGAAATTAATACCAACATGCCTTACCACGTATTGGCCTCCGTCGGCAGCGCTCTGAATGGCCACAAGAAGTCGGTGAATGGGGCGCGGGTGCTCGTTCTGGGCGTAGCCTATAAGAAAGATATCGATGACCTGCGCGAGTCTCCAGCCTTGACCATCATCGAACTGCTCCAGAAAGACGGAGCCCAGGTCAGCTACAACGATCCCTACTTCCCTTCCATCGGACGAGGACGCAAGTATGACCTGCAGATGAAGTGCGCCGATTTGAAAAACCTCGGGCAATACGACTGCGTGCTCATCGTGACGGACCACTCCGACTACGACTACGGTCGCATCGTCCAGGAATCCCAGTTGGTGGTCGACACCCGAAACGCCACTCGAGGAATCAAAAGTAGCAAGATCGTGCACTGTTAAGACTTAAGACTTTGGAGAAAATTCCACAAAAGGCCATCTGCGGCCTCATCCGCCCTGCACACCTGGTAAGGGGAAATCTCTCCACTCCAGGATGTATTTTCTTGCATCGCACGCCCAGGTCGTCCGATACTGTCGCAGTGTAGTTCCTCTAAAGCACTGATGCATCAAGGCTTCCGACTCCGGCACCACGGTGGGGAATGGCCTCTGCCGTGCATTACTATCATGGGAATAGTACACTTTGAGGTGTCCCTGACGTCCCAGCTCCCATCGTTCCACAAGTCAGGTGCAACTCTTACTACTTAACTGTGTTCTGAACAACTTGAAAACATCAGAATTGATTATGGCGTCGTCGTCTTCTGAATCAGCTCTGTTCTCGTCGCTCCCTAGCTGGAGGATGCCGTGGTCTGAGTTTGTTTTCAGCTATGGAGTGCAGGCGGTCATGATCGCGGTTTTTGTTTGGGTTCGTCTTCTTCATCCCGAAATTCTTGAAGCGCCCAAGCACGATTTTCAAGCGATCCAGTTGGTTCCGACTCCGGTTCCTGAAAATCATGAACCACAACGGCAACTTCCGAAGCCTGTGGTGGTAGCGAAACTCGATCCGCCGCCGACCATGCGTCTGGCCGCTCCTCAACCGCAGCCTAAACCGAAGGTCGTGGAAGATGCACCCGCGCCTGAAGTCAAGATCACTGCCCGGAAATTGGAGACTCTGCCTCCTGCTCCGGTTCCTGTGATTCCCAAGCAAGCGGTAAAGACAAACGTATTTTCGACCGGCAGTTCCGCACCACAAACTATTGAACGCGCCCCGCAACAGGTGCAGACCGGTGGTTTTGGCGATCCAAACGGGATTCCAGCAAAACCTGGTCAAGGGAAGGCCGTTAACATCGCACAGGCTGGCGGGTTTGATATGCCCACCGGTCCGGGATATGGCAACGGGACGGGTGGATCCAAAGGCGCGCGTGGCGTTGTAGCCAGCACCGGGTTCGGCGGTGGAGTTGCGACTCAGCCAGCGCCCACTTCGCGAGGGGCCGTTCGCCAAGCCGGGTTCGGTGATGCCGACGTGCCGGCACCTCCGACCGTTCAATCGCGCCCTGCGCAGCCCGCGGCAGCCAAAATCGTGCCGCCGGAAATCCTTTCCAAGCCAACTCCCATCTACACCGAAGAGGCCCGCTCTCAGAAAATCGAGGGCGAAGTGCTTCTCGAGGTGATGTTCGAAGCGAGCGGCAAAATACATGTGCTCAAAGTTGTTCGTGGGCTCGGGCACGGTCTCGACGATGCGGCAGTACGCGCCGCTGAGCAGATTCGCTTCAAGCCCGCTTTGCGGGATGGTCAGCCGTCAGACTCGACAGCCGTCCTGCACATTATTTTCCAGATAGCGTGATCCACTCCCAGAAGGTTCTTATGCGAATGCTTGGTTCGGGCTCGGTTCTGGTCCTCATTGGATTGATCTGTATTTTATCCATCTGCGTTTCTCCGATCGTTGCTCAGGAACCTCCGGCTTCTGCGGTGGACACACCCGCAAATTCAACCGCCGCACCGGCCGCGGCGCCGCCCCAAAGTGCACCATCGCCGCCTCCCGCTGCGCCTACTTTGAATGACGTCCTCGATCACGTCGTACAGCGCGAGCACCTGTTCATGGCGCAAATGCGACATATGCATCCCATGGTCGAGACCTACTTGCAGAATCTGAAGAATGACAGCACCGGAGAAGCCATTCCAGTGAAAGATGCGTATTTCCTCGGGCGCCTCGACATGTCCGACGGTCCTGACGACATTTCGTTCGTCGGTCAGCCCGGCTTCGGACACCGCATGCTCGCCAAGTTGACCGGCGTCTATGCCCTGCATTTTCTTCCCATGGGCTTCGCGCAAATGATCGTCATCGATTCCGATTTCCAGAAAAAGTACTACAACTTCACATTCGTGCGGCGTGAATTTCTGGGCGAGATCCGTTGCCTCGTGATCGACGTCCAACCCAAGGAAGGCCAGAAGATCCCGCGCTTCATGGGCAGGATCTGGGTGGAAGATCAGGATTACAACATCGTCCGTTTCAACGGGAGCTATTATCCGCAGCCAAAGATTAATTTCTTTTTCCACTTCGATAGCTGGCGCCTGAATTTGCGTCAGGGTACGTGGCTCCCGGCCTATGTCTACTCCGAGGAATCCAACTTGAAGACCGGGCTGACCAAGACGATGCATTTCAAAGCGCAGACTCGGCTCTGGGGATACGACCTTAAGGGCTTGGGTAAGAGTGAAGAGTTTACGCAGATTCTGATCGACTCACCTCAGAACGTGAATGACCAGAGCGCCGCCGCGGCCGACGCAACGCCCGTTATGGCCGAGCGCTTGTGGGAAAAGCAGGCGGAAGAAAATGCAGTCGAACGACTCACGAAGATCGGCTTGCTCGCCCCTCCGGGAGAAGTCGACAAGATCCTGGCTACCGTCGTCAACAATCTGCTGGTCACAAACAACATCGATCTCCAGGGGGACATTCGCTGCCGCGTGCTGCTTACTTCGCCGCTGGAGTCGTTCACCATCGGCCACACCATCGTCATGAGCCGAGGCCTGCTTGACGTGCTTCCCGACGAAGCTTCGCTCGCCATGGTTCTGTCGCATGAACTCTCTCACATCGTGCTCGGCCATCGTCTGGATACCAAGCTTGCGTTCAATGACCGAATGTTCTTTCCCGACGAGAGTTCTTTTCAGCGCCTCGACTTCAGGCACAAACCTGCCGACGAAGAAGCCGCCGATACCAAGGCCCTTGACCTTCTCAAGAACTCTCCCTACAAAGACAAATTGGGCAACGCCGGATTATTCCTGAAGGCCCTGCAACTGAAGGCGCCGGACCTCCCGAACCTGATCCGTTCACACCTTGGAAACAGTTTGGCGGATGGAAAGAGTATCCGCATGTCGACCCTGTTGGCCCAGGCCCCTGCACTCGACCAGAAACGTCTCGATCAGATCGCCGCTCTGCCCCTTGGCGGCCGCATCAAAGTCGATCCCTGGAGCGATCAGGTGGAACTATCCAAAGCCAAGGCCGTCGCCCTGAACTCGGCACGCGAAAAGATGGAGTTTGAGATTACCCCATTCTTCCCTTATCTCGTTCGCTTGTCCGCGGGAGGTACAGAGAAGGTGGCTCTGTCGACTTCCACGCAGTCGGCATCTGAGCCAAAGTAACTTGTAGGAGAAAAGGACGATTGGCGGAATTGCCAGTGGAGGATTCGCGCCTTCAACGGTTCGTGAAAGGCTCCTGTGTCACCGGCATCAATCACGAACTGCAAGATCCGCTAACTATTGGATCGAGCTGCCCACTTGGGAAAACACGTTGTTAGCGTTCGATCCGATGAGCCGAATCGTGCCCACGACAATCACCAGAATCACAGCCAACATGACTGCGTATTCTGCGATGTCCTGACCACGCTCATCGTTCCAGAGCTGCTGTAGAAGTTTTGCCACCGGGCTATCCTCTTTTCTCGCTTAACCGAACCCCAACCCACTCGTTAGAACTGGCGGGATTCGCCGATTCCCACGGAACCGACGGACGTTTCCAAAGCTGTCCCGTTCAAAAAATCATAGTCCTCGAGCAATCCGCAGCCAATAGCACAAAAGTGCCACCGGGAGAACTCGCCTAGATCCTTGTAAATCAGTGGGATAGCTGTAGATAATCCTGTGCCGGGCGAACAGGTTGAACAACCCTTAGGTTGGAAGATTCAGCCCTTGTTAGCTGATCGTTAACGCTTACAACAGCGTCACTCTTCCTGCGGAAGTTGTTTGCCACACGGGGAATGGCGTTGGAGTAGACCATCGATCACCCTGAAGAGCAGCGAAGTCGCCCCGTCTTGACCTCAGGCGATGGCCTTGAGCGGCAAGGCCTGATTCACCGCAAACAGCGCCAGTTCGAGCCGAGTCGACACCCCCAGCTTGTCAAAAATATTGCTGAGGTGGTGCTTCACGGTGTCTTCACTGATCTTGAAATATTCCGCGATTTCCTTGTTCGAATACCCGGCTACAACCGCCGAAACAATCTCGAGTTCGCGCGGCGTTAGCCCGAATTTCTTCTGTCGTGCCTCATCATGCGAGGACTGCATCAACGTGCGCAAGTACTGCACCAGATTTGAGACGCTCTCCCGCCCCACCCAATACTCGCCCGCCATCACCGTATGAATCGCCTTCAGTAGCAATTGTGTGGCAGAGTCTTTGAGCACGACTCCGCGAGCGCCAAGCTGCAACGCTTCCACGATCTGGCTTTTCTCGGCGGCGGCAGTCAGCAGTATGACCCGCACCGGAGTGGCATTGGCAGGTTGGCTGAGATCTCGCAATGCCTCGAGACCAGGATGCTTCGGCATCGCCAGGTCAAGCAACAGGATGTCCGGCTTCAACTGCTTCGCCAGTTTCACGGCTTCGGCGCCGTCCGACGCTTCTCCCAAAACCTTCAGGTCAGCCTCGGCCTCCAGCAACCGCCGCAGTCCGTCACGAAATATCGGATGGTCATCGGCAATCACGAGACGAACCGGCTGCGGCTTTCTAAAATTCATGCGGTAATTCTCCACCCCGAGGCACCGTAACTTCCAGGCGCGCCCCTTGTCCGGGATTTGATTCTACCGTGAGTTGCCCACCAATTAAACTCAGTCGTTCTTTAATTATCATGGGTCCCTTGCCGGCCTCTGCCAGCTGATTCTCGTCGAACCGGCCGTTGAAGGCGAACCCCTTCCCGTCATCTTCGATACTGAGCGTCCAGCGCTCGCGGCTCGCCCCCAGACGCACCAGCGCGTGGCGGGCGCCACTGTGCTTTCGGATGTTGACCAGCCCCTCCTGCACGATGCGAAGAATTTCGCGGCAGACGCGTTGCGGCATATCCAAACTTTCGAGATCGGTCACGAAACGCGCACTAATGCCGGTCTCCCGTTGAAAGCGCTCCACCGCGTCGTTCAACACCCCAAGCAGCCGTTCCGCATCCACATCGATCGCTTTCATCTGCTGCATCAGCTCGCGCAATTTCAGAACTTCCTCACGCAGCAGACCCTGAATTCTTCCCAATTCCCCACCAATGGGTTTTTCAGCCTCGGCCTGACGCCGCAGCACGTCCACTTGCATCTCAACCGCGATCAGAGACTGCACCGCACCGTCGTGCAGTTCCCGTGCAAAGCGAGCACGTTCGGCCGCTCCTGCCCGGCGGCGCAGGCGGTGCAAAAGGTAGACGTTGTAGACTGCTGGCCCCGCCTGTCGAACCAGGTCCAGCAGGAATCGGAGTTCCTCCTGCTTCTCACCCCGCCACGAGGGGTTGAAAAGAAATATCCTGCCTCTCCACTCGCCTCCAAACAGAAATGACACCGTTATCAGCGAGCTGAAGTGCTGCACATCGCGCAATTGCGAAATTGGCGCGAGGTTCTCGACTGGCACGGCGTTACCGCTCTGATCGAGCGCCAGCGTCGACCAGCGATCCCCGTCGATCGAGGCATAGCACGCGTTTCCGGGGAATGCGTCAAGATAAGTCTTTGCGTCTCGCGGTCCGGACTCCAACCAGCGGAATTCAGCCGGTGCGCTGCCTTTGGCCTTATCCAACTCTCCCACGAACACTCGGTGACTATGCGCCTCTTGCGATGCAACGATCAGCCGCGACGCGCCATACATCGACATGGTTTCGTTGAAGATCTGCTGCATGGTCCCGGTGAGTCCCGCCTCCACTCGCACCCTCGACAGAATGCCGGTGACCAGCGCCTTTTCGGCCCGCAGATGCTTTTGCTGCTCCGCCAGATACCCCAACAACAGTCCCATTACGATCAGGTAGATCGACAACATGAACAGGCGCTGCGGCTCGAAATACACCGCACCCACACGCAGCCCGAGCAACGCCCGCCAGGTGTGCGAACCCCCGGGCGCCAGCCACCGGTGAATCACCACAAAGCTTTCGATCCAGAGCAGCGCGACCTCGGCGGCGGCCGTACCCAGCGTCTCCCAAAGTCCCCAGCGATAAGCCGCAGCCGCCAGTACGAAAAAGAAGAAGAGAAAAAATGGCGTGTTTGGGCCCTCTGCGAAAATCGAGATCAAGGCCGGCCAAACCACGTCCCCAGCGTGCACGAGCAGACGAAATGCCGCTGTCGACTTCTGCCTCCGGCGCAGCAACATGAAGATCAGACTGGCGTTCGCCAGATAGAAGACAAACAGCCCGTAGGCCGCCCAGGAATTCCCCAACTCGGCGGGATCCATCCGGATCGCGACCAGCGTCGCAACCGCCAAAAACACCCGCGCCGTGGCCAACCACTGCTCAATCCGGCGGATTTCGCCCGGATCTGGAGGGATTCGGAGTCTCCACGAGCGTCGATATCCGTCAGTCTTTGAATGCACTCTGCGTCATTCTCCACGGGCATGGCCCGTAGACTGCACTTGATTGAACAAGCTAATGCCCACGGCAAGCAAGACTCGGCTGTTTACTCGACAGCGCTGGTTTTCCACTTTGACCGTATGCTTTAGGTTACTACAGTAACCATGGCCGTTCCAGAATCCCCATCTAGAATCACTGCTGAGGGAGTGTTTTGAGCAAGCGATCCAAATTCTGGGTGGCGGCAGTGATCGGGATGCTGGTGGTCCTGGTCCTGGCGGCGCTGCTCCTGCCTCATTCGTTTCAACTAACAGCTCTCAGTGATGTTATCCAGTGTTTTTTGTTGGCTTCCGGAGCGGCCTCGTTTCTGCCGTTGGCACTGCGCTCCAAAGGCCGCATGCGGCTGTTCTGGTCACTCCTCACTCTAGGCATCGCCTTCTGGCTGTCTTATCAACTCCTCTGGACGTACTACGAAGTTTTGCTCCGCCGTGATGTGCCCGACATTTTTTCCGGCGACATTGTTCTTTTTTTGCACATCGCTCCGCTGACAGCGGCGGTGGCTCTTCGTCCCCACATTCCACAGGATGAATATGCCGCGCGACTCGGCCGCCTCGATTTCGCTCTCCTGTTGACGTGGTGGTTCTATCTTTATGTCTTGGCCGTCATTCCCTGGCAGTACGTCCTGCCTGACATCACTGCCTACAATCGGAACTTGAATGCAATCTACCTCACAGAAAAGCTCGTGTTTCTGGCGGCTCTGATCGCATCCTGGATCGGCAGCAAAGGCCGGTGGAGAACCCTGTACGCCAATCTGTTCGGTGCCGGTGTCGCATACTCTGCCAGTTCCTGGGTTGCGAACTGGGCCATTGCGCAAAAAATCTATTACAGTGGAAGCGCCTTTGACATTCCTCTGGCTTGTGCCATGGCGTGGTTCACATGGATCGGATTGCATTCCAAAGCAGAGGAGCCGTCCACCAAAAGGCCCGAGGTTTCAACTGTCTACGGGGTGTGGGTGGCCCGGTGCAGCATGATTGCAGTGTTTTCGCTGCCGCTCTTCGCCACCTGGGCCATGGCGGAAACCAGCGTCCCTGTTCGCATTCGTGTATTTCGGCTCGCCCTGACTCTGGCCGCCGCATTCTTCATGGGCATCATGGTCCTCATGCGCCAGCTCCGCCTCGATCGCGAGCTGATTCACCTGCTGAATCACTCTCGGAATTCTTTCGAGAATCTGAAGCGCCTGCAGGCCCAGATCGTTCAGTCGGAAAAGCTGGCTTCGATTGGACAACTCGTCGGAGGCGCCGCGCACGAACTCAATAACCCGATCACCGCGATGCTCGGCTACTCCGATTTGCTCCTGAGCACACCTCTGACACCCGAACAGCAACCCCTCGCCGCCAAGATCGGCCAGTACGTCCGCCGCACCAAATCGCTGGTTGCGAGCCTCATCAGTTTTGCCCGGCAGACACCGGCGCCCAGGACTCTCATCGATCTCAACACCATGGCGCGCACCGCCATTAAGCTCACGCAACCTCAGTGGGAGCCTTTAAAGATTGAGGTGTGCACGCAGTTCGATACCGAACTGCCGAAAGTTTCGGGCGATTCCAATCAGCTTCTCCAAGTCTGCCTGCAACTCGTGTGGAATTGCCTGCACGTCATGAGCGAGGGAGGCGGCAAGGTCCTTACTGTGAGTACGGCGCGATATGGTGGCACATCCATTCTTCAAGTCACAACCGAACCAATGCCTTGCGAAGGCGCCCCGGCAGTTACGGCAGTCGATCCCCAGGATGGCCTCGGCCTCAGCGCATGCCAAGGCATCCTGCAGGAACATCGCGGACAAATCACACGGGAGAGGCGCGCCGACGGGTCCATGCTCCTTCGCGTAGAAATGCCGGCCGTGGAAGCCGTTCCTGCCAAGGCAAAGGATCCTAAGGAACCGACGGTGCCGGTGCTGTGGCAATCTCAACCGTTCGCTTGAGTTGCCCGCAAGCTGCATAAATATCCCGCCCGCGCGGACGCCGCACAAACGTCAGGATTCCGGCATCCCGCAGAGTCTTCTGAAATGCCTCCACGTTTTCATCTGCCGGCGTTTCGTAGTCGATGCCCGGCCCAGGATTCAGCGCAATCAGATTCACCCGCGCCTTCACCCCCCGCAGCAGTTCCACCACTTCTTCGGCGTTCTCCCGCAGATCGTTCACGTTGTGCAACAGCACATATTCAAAAGTTACCCGCTCGCGATTGCGCAGGGGAAACTCGCGCGCCGCCGCCATCAGGCGTTCCAGATTCCATTTCTTATTTAGCGGCATGAGCTGAGTCCGCAGTTCGTCATTCGATGCATTCAGCGAAATCGCAAGTCGCGGCCGGATCGCCTCCTGTCCAAAGTCCGCAATCCGCGGCACAATCCCCGCCGTCGAAACCGTCATCCGCGATTCCGCCAAGCCCACTTCCTCCACCAGCAGCCGCACCGCCTTGATGAAGTTGTCGTAATTCAGGAACGGCTCGCCCATCCCCATGAACACAAGATTGATGCGGTCGTGCTGCGGCGAAACCTTCTGATCGTTGAGCACCGCTAACACCTGCCCTGCAATCTCTCCCGCGGTTAAGTTGCGCTTCACGCCCAGCAGCGCCGTCAGGCAAAACTGGCAATCCACCGCGCAGCCCACTTGACTCGATACGCAAATCGTCGCGCGTCCCCACCCACGCGTTGCGAGCTTACCCTGAGGATCTCCGGCCTCGGCATCGCCCGAGCCTTCACCCACATCGCCACCGTCGCCCTCCGGCATCCAAACCGTCTCAACGCTCTGACCGTCGGCGAACCCAATCAGATAGCGCACCGTACCGTCGACCGAAACAAACTGCTTCTCGACCTTCGGCAATCCGACCGAAATGCCCTTCTCCGAAAGCTTCGCCCTAAGTTGCTGCGGCAGAGTCGAGACTTGTTCGATCGACTCCACTCGCTGCCGGTATACACCCTCCAGCAACTGCTGTGCGCGATAGGCAGGCTCACCCAAATCCGCCACCAACTCGGCGAGTTCAGCCCGATCCAGCCCGAGCAGCGCAACTTGCGAATGATCCTTCATGTCCCTGTCGACCCCGACCTCAATGCCCACATAACCCACTGATTCCAAACCACTAAACTATTCTCGCACACCCACCGCCCCTATGTCAGAATAGTAACGATCCTTCCACAACAGGTTTACTGGGGTTCAAGCCGTAGTCTTTAATAGTAGGAAGTTCTCATGGCCCAGGAAGTCCGCAATATTCGTCGTCAAAAGCTGCCCAACGGGCTGACCATCATCACCGAGCAGATGCAGCACATCCGCTCCGCCTCGATCGGAATCTGGCTACAGACCGGTTCGCGCGACGAAGACGCGGAATGGAACGGCATCTCCCACTTCATCGAGCACATGGTCTTCAAAGGGACCAAGCACCGCACCGCCGAGGAAATCGCCCGCCAGGTCGACTCCATCGGCGGCAACCTCGACGCCTTCACCGCCAAGGAATGCATCTGCTTCAACGTCAAGGTGCTCGACGAGCACATTCCGACGGCGCTCGACATTCTCAGCGACCTGGTTCTCAATCCCACCTTCGATGCCGCCGACATCGCCCGCGAGCGTGGCGTCATCATGGAAGAGATCAAGATGGACGAGGACAACCCCGACTACCTCGTCCATGAAATCTTCACTCAGAATTTTTTCAAAGATCATCCCCTGGGCAAGCCAATCCTCGGCACCAAGGAAACGGTCAAGCGCTTTGAGCGCCAACCCGTCGTCGAGGCCTACGCGCACCGCTTCGCGCCCGGCAACATCATCGTATCTGCCGCCGGCAACCTCGATCACGACAAGTTCGTCGAGTTGGTTACCGGACACTTCGAACGGATGAAGCCGCTGAAAAACGGCTTCCATTCTTCCGCGCCCAAGATCGTCTCCCGCATCGTTCTGCGCAACAAGAAGGCTCTCGAGCAGGTGCAATTGTGCATCGGCGTGCCGGCGCATCCCATCGCGCATGAGAAGCGCCATGCCGGCTACATTCTCAACACCTTGCTCGGCGGAGGCATGAGTTCGCGTCTCTTCCAGAACATCCGCGAACGCCAGGGGCTGGCATACTCCATCTACAGCGATCTCAATCCCTACCGCGACACCGGGTGCCTCGCAGTTTACGCCGGAACTTCCCTGGCTTCGGCTTCGAAGGTCGTGCAGTCGGTGGTTAGCGAGTTCCGCAAGCTCAAGACGGAACCGGTGCCGGAAGAAGAGTTGAGCCGTTCCAAGGCCCAACTCAAGGGAAGCCTGATGCTGTCGCTGGAGTCAAGCACTGCCCGCATGTCGAACCTCGCACGGCAGGAAATGTACTTCGATCGCTTTTACAGTCTCGACGAGCTGATCGAGAAGATCGAAGGGGTCACGTCTGAGGATCTGCACATCCTGGCCAACGAGTTCTTCCAGACTGATTCGATTGCGGTTACCGTTCTGGGCAATCTGCCTGGATTGAAGGTCACACGGGACCAGCTGGCCTGTTGATACCCATTGTACTTACAAACTTGTACGTACATATCGATACGCTTCAATTCGAAACGGCACTACCACCTAAACAGGATCGCGACCCACTCCACAATGCCCTTTCCTGAGCCATAGAGGCCCCTGGAGTGACGATCGATACCGGGGCCCGCTAATCCCTCGTCCCGCGCCAAAACAATGCATCCTGAAGCCCGCGTGGGGCCTTCTACGACTCTTCAATCACTTACACAAAGACTCAACGACTTACATAGATTTCTCATCCACAACCTTGTCATCCTGAGCAACGCGAAGGACCTGTGCACTATGCCGGACGAGATGAAGAACAACTAGCCCGACGTCCGCTGCGCCATCTCTGCCTCAGGGCGCGGGTATCGACCCCGCGCTCACTTGTTCACTTCTGGCTACAAAGCTCACTCCCCTCCTCCGCGCGGATCGTGTTCCTCCGCATCCAGGCCTGCACTGGCCTCCCATCCCAGCTCTGAATGTCCAACGGTCGCGGTCTCCAGATACTTCCGCATGCATCGCAGGCACGGCGCATATCCTTCGCGGATGGCCTCTTTCGCCGTCAAAGTCCGCTCCGTGTCTTTGTTGTGAATGACTCCGCACCCGGGCGCGTGAAACAATCTCGCACCCGACGTGACCACCACCACCATGTCCGGAGGAATCTCGCGCCCCAACTGCGCGTGTTCCGATCGCAACGGCGGATTGAACGTAAGCGAATTCGCCAGCCGCAATCCTCCAGCAAACAACGCCAGCGCCGTCACTGGCACAAGCCACGCCGACCACGTTGACCATCGACTGCTCTGCGCTCGAATACTTTGGGCCAGCCTTCTTTCCAGGCGCCGCCCATAGCCCACGGGCACTTCGATCATCCGTTCGTCGCCGTATAACTCGATCACGTTGCGCATTCCGTCCAGCACCGACTTGCAGTGCGCACACGCCGCAAAGTGGACATCCATCGCCGCGCGCAGCCCCGGGTCGATGTCGCCCTCGAGATAGTTCGACACTTCCTGCCACACCTGTTCGCAGTTCACGTCTCCCCGGTTCACCATGGTTTGTTTCCCTTCTCAAACGGCAGGCGGCTGAACCATCCCTGATTCCATCCTCCAGCGAGCAGATCGCGCAACATCAGCCGCGCCCGCAGCAACCGCGTCTTCACCGACGCCACCGAAATTCCCAGGACCTCCGCCGTCTCCTGGATGTTCAACTGCTCCATGTCGCGCAGCACAAACACTTCCCGATATTTCCGGTCCAGCATGGCAAGAGCGTCGGCCAGTTTTTGCCGGACTTCTTTTCTTTCCAGCGATTCGGATGGAATCTCTCGCCAGTCGGCGAAGTCGCGCGGCGCGTATTCGCTCTCCTCATCGCGCCGATCGTCGATCGCTTCCATGACCACCGTTCGCTCCCTTCGTCGCCGCATCAACGCCTCGTTCACTGTGATCTGAATCAGCCACGTGCTGAAGCGGGCCTCGGCCCGAAACTGCCGCAGGTTGGCCAGCGCCTTCAGCATCGCTTCCTGCACCACATCCTCCGCATCGCTTTCATTGCGCAGGATGGCGAGCGCCGCGGCGTAGACCCGCCGCTCATAGGGCCGCACCAATTCGTAGAACAACTCGTTCTGTCCACGTTGCACACGTGCAATTAAGTCCTGCTCGTGCGTCATGCCAGCTTCTACCGGGTTGTTCAAGATCACATTCGGTTCGGCCATCTCGCTCCGCCGGTGTCAGTATTTGGGATCTTTCTTCCAACCCGTCAGCATCGACACGAAGTTATTCCAGCCATGCAGAACCACCATCACCAGATGTCCCAGCACGAAAGCCAAAATCGCCCACATCACGAGGAAGTGCCAGAGCCGCGCCCAGTGAAATCCGCCCATGAACCAGGCCAGCCACGAGAACTGCACCGGCTTCCACACTGCGAGTCCGGTGAACACTGAAAGCACCCCCAATCCGATCGCACTCGTGTAAGCGTGCTTCTGCAGCGGGTTGTACGCCTCGCGCATTGCGGGCTTCGGGCCGAAGAAGAAGTAGTGCTTCACCATCGGCCAGACGCCGGGAATGTCGCGATGCGTAAACAGCACCTGCCGATAGTTCCCGCTGAAAATCTGGTAACCGAGATAGACGACGCCAGTCGCCATGTAAATCCACATAAACGTCAGATGCCATTGCAGCGCCCCGCCTAGCCATCCGCCGATGGCAAAGGCCTTGGGCCAGTTCAGCAGATCTTTCTGGGGGATCTTCGCTCCAAAGCTGGGAAACGCCCGAAAAATCTGCAGCCCGCTGCCCACCATGACGAAGAGTGAAATCGCATTCAACCAGTGGCAGAGTCGTACCGGCAACGGATGCTCGTAGACCGCGCGTGCAACCGTCTCAGTCTCTTCGCCCTTCGCCCGAATGATGTCGATGACTGCACCGCTCATGTCCTTACCCCAGGTTTCAAGGTTTCAGAGTTTCACAGTTCTTCTCTCACAGCCCGTAGAACGACGAATACCCCTGATCTTCCCAGTACCCAACCTTCTCCACGACGTTGGTGATCTTCAGATCTGTCAGGTACTTCGCCTGCTTATAGCCAACCTTGGTCGGCACATTCAAACGGAGCGGCGCGCCGTGCAGGCGGGTTAACGGCTGGTCATACATCTCGTAGCAAAGCAAAGTCTGCGGATGCAGGGCCGTTGCCATATCAAGCGTTTCGTAGTAGTCGTCGGCGCAAGCGACGGCAATAAACCGCGCGGACGTATCCGCACCGATCATGCTCAGAAAATCCGATAGCCTTGCGCCGCCGAATCGGCCAATGACGTCCCAGCCCTCGACGCAGACGTGGCGCGTGTTCTGTCGAAACCGAGGCAGTGCTTGAATCTGAGCGAGTTTATAGTCTCCCGGCTTTTGCACCTCTCCCGTCACAGTCAGCGTCCAGTTCTCGAAAATCACGCCCGGATCGTCCGCGTCGTATCCGTTGATTGGGAACTTGTCGAACGGCGTCAGCTCGCCATCCGCAAAAGTCGGCGCTAAATGTCCGCGACGGAACACCCGCGCGGAAGCCCAATCACTGAAGCCCAGCCCTTTCTTCAAGAGGGATTCCTGCAAGCTGGGAATGGCAAAAGCTCCCAACGCAATCACAGGCGTCAGCTTGAGCAATTCTCGCCGCGAGACTTGGCCAAACCGTCGCTCGGTCATTGGAGGACCGCCGGGCTTCGGATCGCTCATCGTGCGATCGACAATCGTCGGAGTCGCAGCCTTCAGCGCAACCGGCTCCGGCTCAGGCCTCGAATCGACT
>Ga0265338_10002407_pt1 | contig 28155 bp, 24 predicted proteins | sample 42126metaG_FD_193579 | JGI IMG/M metagenome (GOLD analysis project Ga0265338, IMG submission 193579) | Rhizosphere microbial communities from Carex aquatilis grown in University of Washington, Seatle, WA, United States - 4-21-26 metaG | ecosystem: Host-associated > Plants > Roots > Rhizosphere...
CCAGTAATATTGCATCAGCCATTCGAGCGCATCGGCCGTGAAACCGTCCACCGGTTTGCCGTTCTCCGAGGCGAATTCGCGCAAAAATTTCTGGGCCAGCAGCGGGATGTCGCCCGTCCGCTCCCGCAACGGGGGCAGTTGGATTTCCACCACGCGCAACCGGAAGAACAAATCTTCGCGGAATTTGCCGGCTCGGACCTGCTCCTCCAGGTTTTTGTTGGTGGCCGTGATCAACCGGACATCGGCGGTCAGGGTTTTGTTCGACCCCACCCGCTCAAAGGTGCGCTCGCCCAGGAAGCGGAGCAATTTCACCTGGAGGGTCGCGTCGATCTCGCCGATTTCGTCGAGGAACAGGGTGCCTCCCTGCGCCTGCTCGAAACGCCCGATGCGCCGTTCGTGGGCGCCGGTGAACGCGCCCTTTTCGTGGCCGAACAATTCACTTTCCAGCAGCGTCGCCGCGAGTGCGGCGCAATGCACGGTCACAAACGGCTGTTGGGCCCGCGGACTGAGTTGATGGATCGCTTTGGCCACCAGTTCCTTGCCGGTGCCGCTTTCGCCGCCCAGCAGAACGGTCGCCCGGGTGGGCGCCACCTGTTGCACCATCTCAAATATCTCCCGCATGGCGGGCGATTCCCCGACGATGTTTTCCAGGCCGAACCGGGCATCGAGCTGCTGCCGCAACGAGACGTTTTCCACTTCCAGGTTTTGCCGCCGCAGCGCGCGGGCAATCCGCATCTCCAGTTCGTCAATTTGCAGCCGGCCCTTGGCAATGTAATCGTCGGCGCCGCGCTTCATCGCGTCCACCGCCAGTTCTTCCGAGCCGTAAGCCGTCATCAAAATGCAAATGGGCGGCCGGGCCAGCGACTTGGCGCGCGCGATGAGCTTCATGCCGTCCTCGTTGGGCAGGCGAAAATCCGTGAGCAACACATCAAAGTTTTCGCGTTCAAGCAGCTCCATCGCCGCTCCGGCGTCTTCCGCCACATAAACGTCGTAGCGATCTTCCAGGGCGGCGCGCAGCCCGTCGCGCGTCGGCTTCTCGTCGTCCACGATCAACAATGTCGGTTTTTCGGTCATTGTTTTTTAGCGGTGGGCTTCGGCGTTCTTTTCCTCCAGCAAACGCGGCCGGCGCTCGTGCAGGGGCAGCCGGATGCGGAAGGTGGTTCCCTGGCCGACGTGGCTTTCGAGTTCGATCCGGCCGCCGTGGGCGCGCACAATACGTTGCACGATCATCAGGCCGAGGCCGGTGCCGGTTTTCTTGGTCGTAAAAAATGGCTCAAAAATGCGGTTGATTTGTTCCTGGGGAATGCCGCCGCCGGTGTCCGCTACGCTCATCCACACGCCATCGGCGCCTTCCCCCGTTTGCAGGGTAAGGGTGCCGCCCTTGGTCATCGCGTGGATGGCGTTTTTGACCAGGTTGACCAGCACCTGCTGCATTTGCGTGGCATCAATCGGCGTGGCGGTCAACTGGCGGGCCAGCCGGGTTTTCACCGTCAGGCCGCGATTGTCGAGTTCGGGCCGCAGCAGTTCGAGGGTCTTTTCCACCACGGCGTTGAGCGAAGCTATTTTCAATTGCAGCTGCGCGGGCCGAATTGCCTGTAAAAACTGGGTGATGATGTAATCCAGCCGGTTGATTTCGCCCTTGGCCACGCCCAGGTATTGCTCCAGTTTGCGGGAAATTTCCACCCCGTCGGCCCCGGCGGACACAGCCGGCGAACGCGGTCGCGGCCCCGGTCGGGGATGTGTGGCGTTCATTTTGAGTTTGTTCAGCTCGCGCTCCATGAGCTGCAGATGGATGTGCAGCGCATTCAGCGGGTTGCCGATTTCATGGGCCACACTGGCGGCGAGCAGGGTGAGCGCCTGAACCCGCTCGCTGGCAATGGCCTCGAAGGTTTTTTGCCGCGCCTCGGTCGCGTCATGCAGGATGAGAGCCACCCCGGAACTGCCGGATGCTTCTCCATCGAGGGGCGCGGCGTACAGTCGGAGAAAGCGTGGCCGGGGATAATCCACTTCAAATTCAAGGCGGGTGATGCGCGCTCCGCCGGCGGCGTCGCTGCGCGCGATTTTTTTCCAGTCCACCTCCGGCAAAAGATCGGAGATGGGTTGGCCTTCCACATCCGGCTGCAGGCCGATGAGCCGGGTAACCGCCTGGTTGAAATAGATGACGCGTCCTTGTTCATCCACCACCAGCACGCCATCTTCGATGGTATTAAACAGGGTTTCGAGAAAGCTGCGTTCCCGCGCAAGCCGTTGCACAACGGTTTGCAACCCTTCCGCATCCAACCGACCGATACGGCCAAGCACTTTGTCGAGGAAACTGGATTTGGGCGCAGGCATTAAACAAATCGTTTGTTAATCCGATGGACTTGCTGTTATGTCAGAGTGACAATTTGTCGCAATCCAGGAATTCGTCAACGGTAAATTGGGCATTGATGGCACAGATGCTGTCCCACTCCGCTTAATGTTCAGCGGAAGTCAGTTTCAGGAATATGTCTTCCAGCGGACCGGCAGCCCCGCTTTGCTGGCGGAGTTCGTCGCGGGTGCCCACGGCAATCAATTGTCCACCTCGAATGATGCCGATACGGTCGGCCATTTCCTCGGCCACACTCAGTTCGTGCGTGGACAACAGCACGGTCATGCCCTTGAGCGACCGTTCTTTCAGGACGTCTTTGACGATCCGTGAATGTTGCGGGTCGAGACCGACCATGGGTTCATCAATCACAAACACCTCCGGGTCGTGCAGCAGCGCGGACACGATGGCCACCCGCTGGCGCGTGCCGTGCGAAAGGCCTTCCAGCGGGCGGTTCGCGAAATCATGCAGATGGAAGCGCGCGACCAATGCCTGCCCGTTTGCCTCGACGTCATTGTCGTCCATCTGGAACAACTGGCCGGTGAAACGGAAGAATTCCCAGGCGGTCAGCTTGTCGTAGAGAAAGGGAAAATCAGGGACATATGCCATGCGCCGCCGCGCTTCGAGCGGTTGCCCTTGCACATCAAAACCACACACCCGCACACAACCGGAGGTGGGTTTGATCAGGCCGGTGAGCATTTTAAGCGTGGTGGTTTTCCCGGCGGCGTTCGGTCCCAGCATCGTAAAGAATTCGCCGCGCGGCACGGTGAGGGTGAGGTTGTTGACCGCCACGAGGCTGCCAAATTTTTTGACGAGATTGACGAATTCGATCATGGCGTTCGTTTCAAGAGCCGCCGAGCTGGTCGAGCACGGCGACGGTGCCCCCGGGCAATTCCACCCGCAAAATTTCACCCAGCGTGCTGACATAAATGACCAGCGGATGGTCCATGAGATGCGTTTCCAAACGATAGGCCGACACCGGTTCGCGGCCCACCATCAGCCGGTCGTGGCGAGCCTCCCAATGGAGATTTCCGGCCAGCCCCGCCGGGGTTTGCGGCAGGGGGAATAAATCCAGTCCCCCCAACAAGCCGCCGCCGGAATCACTGGCAAACGAGCGCAACAGGGTGTTGGGATTTTGCAGATCGGCAAACGTGAATTCGCGTTCGATGACCGTGCCATCGCTGGTGATTTTTAAATGAACGGTCTGGTTGGTGGCGACGGAATGAATTTCCACCGCATCGGCATGCGCGGTCAATTTCAAATTCAATTCCCGCCAGGCGCGGCCGGGCGAAAATTGGACGTGTCCGTTGAAGGTAAGCCGGTTGGTGAATTCGCCGAGGCTTACGTTGCCGTCAAACCGGATCTGGTAACCGGCCTGCTTGACGAGACCCTCCGGCGGCGGCCGGTCTTCCTCGAGCACGGACATCGCCTGTTCGACGCTGGTGGAGAATTCGCAAAAGCCGGTTTTTGCCTTGCCCGAATAGACCGTCAATGACGAGGCATCCGGCGCGGTCAGAATTTTCCGCCACACCAGGTCCGCCGGCACGACGATGCCGCTGCCTCGGGCACCATACTCCGCCTGCCAAAGCAACACGTTCATCGCCACCCAGAACATGGCGATTGCAAAAAATAGGATGCGGGCAATCATGCAGGCGGATCAAGGCGGGGGAAGATTCAGGACCTGGCCAACCCGGATCCGGCTGAGATTCACACCGGGATTTGCCGCCTGCAAAGAACTCAACTTGATCCCGAATTTGCGCGTAAGGCCGACCGCCGTTTCCCCCGGGGCGATCTTGTGGGTGCGCGGCGCGGCGGCGGTTGACCCGGAGCTTGCCGGCCGACCCGGGTTCGACCGGGGCAGGGCGGCGGTGCTGGCCGCCGCCGGCTGGTCGGAGATCGGGTTGGCGTCCGGCGGTGGCCCGCCGCCGGGCGGCGTAATCGTCGTTGAATTGGTTTTGGCCGCCGCCAGCTGGCTGGCGTAATAGGCGCGCCACTTGCCGACTTCATCCTGCAACTGCCGGTTTTGATCGGACAGTTTTTCCAGCTGCTGTTGGGCCGCGGGCGTGCTCGGCAGCGGCAACACGTCCGCCGCCAGTTGCTGCTTGCAGCGGTAGATCCGTTGCTTGATGACCTCCGCATTGTCGGCGCTCGGATTCAATTTCACATACTCCTGGTAATGATAAATCGCCGCGGCGGGGTCGGACTCTTTTTCGTCGTACAGCCAGCCGAGTTCAAAATGCGCCGCCGCCGAATGAGGGTTCGCCTCCAGGCATTGCTCGAAGGCTTCAATCGCCCCCCGGAAATCCATGGCGTTGACGCGGCTTTTGCCCAGGACAAAATGCGGTTCTTTTTCCTCGCTCACCGGACTTTGCCCCGACGGTGTGCAACCGCTCAGCCCGCTGAGCCATAGCACACCTACGACGACTGCCAACCGGAGCCAAAATGACATGACCCGAACCTAAACAAACCCATGGGCTTGTGCAATCGCGGGCTGCGGTCCGGCCGGTGATTTTTGTCCGGGTTGGCGGGAACGCCACAAAAGCTTGAGATTCGGCGACGCTGGGCGCACCTTGTTCCCGGTTGCGCGCGTGGCGGAATGGCAGACGCGCCAGACTTAGGATCTGGTTCCGAAAGGATTGGAGGTTCAAGTCCTCTCGCGCGCACCAGCTCCGAACGCCTTTGGGGGGTGTGTGTGCGCGCGCGCGCTGCCGCGCCGAAGCGCGCAGCGCTCAGACGGGCCGGTTGGATGAAATCCAGCGGGCTACGGCTCGGTGTGCCTGATTTTCAAATTTACTTCGCGGCGGCTTGCCGCACCTGCTCCTTTTTCGCCTCCAGCTCCGCCTGGAGGGATTGGCGTTCCTTGACCCATTGCTGCTGGAGCGTTTCGACTTTCTCCGCATCACCGGTTGCCGCCAGCTTCGCGATTTCGCTCTTCATGGCGATTTCGCGACCGGCGATCGTGGCGGCGTATTTTGCGTCCAGCTCCGCCAGTTGCTTTTTCTGCGCCGGGGTCAGTTTGACGGCGGGCGCGGCCTGCTTGAGCCGTTCCATCGCGAGTTCGTAGGCGGTCTTCATGGGAATGGATTGTTGGCTCGGATTGCGGATGGCCAACGGACTCGTCGCGCAAACCGGACCCGCCCACGCTACGCACCCATCGGGATTTGCGCAAGCCGTGACAACTATTGGCCAAAAGATCGCTTCCCCCAACCGCCATCGTTAATAACATTGACTAATTAACATCCTTAGCCAGCCAAAGTTGTTCGGGAGAACAAATATAACTCCCTCATTTTCAACGAGATAAATCTATCATTAGAATTTGACACGTTCCTATCAAGTGGCTTAGTGTGACAACACAACGGTGTCAGGGTGACAGGTCTTCAACGCTGTCTTGCCTTGCGCGGCGGTAAACTTTTATTTTAAACAGAAAGTTCCATGAGTGATACAACAGCAAACGCGTCGTCGGGTGGCGCGCCGAAGGTTTCAAATATCAACGAGGCGGTGATCCGTATCGCCGGCAATTCGCAGGATGGCATCCAGGCCATCGGCGGGTTCCTGGCGCGGCTGGCTGGCCGCAGCGAGCAGGAAGTCATGACCTTCATGACGATTCCCTCCACCATTTCCGGCGGGCCGTCCATTTTCCAGGTCCGCATCGGCTCGGGCGAGGTCTTGAGCGCGGGCGACGATGCCGATGTGTTGCTGGCGTTTTACCAGCATTCATACGAGGGCCACATCAATTCCCTCAAGAAAGGTGGCATCGTGCTGTTTGACTCCGACCATGTCGAACCCAAGCCCGAATGGCAGAAAGATTATCACCACGTCGGCATCGCCATTTCCTCGCTGACGGTCGAGGCCATCGGTGGCACGGCCAAGGACAAGGGCAAAAACATTTTCGCCCTCGGCCTGATTGCGCGGATGTTCGACCTGAATGTGCCGAAGCTGGAAAAACTGATTGCCGAGCGCTTCGGCGGCAAGGACGAGAGCATCGTCAAGAACGCGCTGGCGGCCTTCCATGCCGGCTACAGCCACAGCGTCGGCAACCTGATGGAAACTTTCAAATTTTCCGAGAGCCAGCACAAGGACGGGATCCAGGTTGTCATGAATGGCAACGAAGCATTGGGATTCGGGCTCATTGCCGCCGGCGTGCGATTTGGCGCCGCCTATCCGATCACGCCCTGGTCGGACATCATGGAACTGCTCCGGCGGGAATTGCCGAAATATGGTGGCACCTTTGTGCAATGCGAGGACGAAATTGCGTCCGTTTCCATGGCGATCGGCGCCGGTTACGCCGGCCGGGTGGCGGTGACGGGTTCGAGCGGCCCGGGAATTTCGCTCAAGACCGAGGCGCTGGGCTGGGCGGTCATGGCGGAAGTTCCGCTGGTGATCGTGGATGTGCAACGGGGCGGGCCTTCGACCGGCATGCCGACCAGCATTGAACAATCCGATTTGAACATTGCCTGCTTCGGCGGCCACGGTGATGCGCCCCGGGTGGTGATCGCGCCCGCGAACGTGGAGGATTGCTTTTACATGGCCGTTGAGGCCGTCAATATTGCGCGCAAATACAGCGTTCCGGTCATCATCCTGACCGACCAGGGCATTGCCACCCGCATCGAAGCGTTCATCGAGCCCAATCTCGAGAAAGTCTGCCAGGATATTTCCCCCGATTTGACCCCGGTGGCCAGCCACAAGCCTTACGATTTGTCCGCACCCGACGGCATTACGCATCACATCGTGCCAGGCACCCGGGTCTTGGATGGCATCTATCCGATTGCCACCGGCCTGGAGCATGACGAACACGGGCACCCGACCGGGTCGCCGAAATTGCACATGCAGATGTCGGCCAAACGGCGCCGGAAATTGCAGACGTTAGCCGCGACCCTGCCGACCCCTAAGATTTACGGCCCGCCAGAAGGCAACGTGCTGCTCGTCGGCTGGGGTTCCACGCAGGGACCGATCAAGGAAGCCGTGGACCGCGCCCGGGCCGCGGGGGACAGCGTTTCCGCAATCCATATCAAACATGTCAATCCGCTGCCGCCGGGACTGGAAAACATCTTTTCCGGTTTCAACCATGTGCTGGTGGTGGAGATGAACGACGAAGGACTTTACGGGTTTGGCCAGTTGGGCGGATTGCTCCGCGCCCGTTATTGCGATCCCAAAATCCGCGGCATCAACAAAACCGACGGCCTCACCTGGAAGGTGAAGGAAATCCTCGAACGCGCCAAGGACAACGTCGCCGCCGGATTGCGGAAATTGTAAATTTGAACCGTCTTAACCTCCTAACCGTCCAAGATTTATCATGAGTCAAATGTTGACAGAAACTCCCGGTCACCCCGGCAATTCCGCCGCGGTCTCTGTGCCGCAGGCGCCGGATGCCGAACGCAAAGGGCTGACCAAGAAGGAAATTGCCGCCGACCATCCGACGTGGTGTCCGGGTTGCGGTGATTTCTCCGTGCTCGCGCTGTATTTCAAGCTGATTGAACGGCGCAAGCTGTGGCACGAGAAAATCACCACCATCGCCGGCATCGGCTGTTCCAGCCGGTTCCCGTATTTCGTGCAGGCTCATGGCGCCCACTATATTCACGGCCGCGCGCTGCCGTTTGCCTCGGGCATTTCCCTGTCGCGGCCCGATTTGCACGTGTTCGTGTTCGGCGGTGACGGCGACGCCTTCTCCATCGGCGGCAATCATTTCAACCACACGGCGCGCAAGAACATCAAGATGACCTATTGCGTCATGGACAACTGGGTTTACGGCCTGACGAAAAAGCAGACGTCGCCCACGTCGCCGCTCGGTTTCAAGAGCAAGACCGATCAGTGGGGCGCGGTGGATTATCCCATCAACCCGATGAAGCAGGCGATTTCCGCCGGGGCCACGTTCGTCGCGCGCACGACGGCCACGAACCCGAACCACGTGCTGGCCACGATGGAAGCCGCGATGGATCACGACGGATTCAGCTTCATCGAGTGCCTGAGCGAATGCGTGGAATTCTACGAAGGCGCGTTTGACGCCGCGAACCCGCGCAAGGGCGGAGTGTTCAACGAAGTGCCCAAGGACCACGACGTGACCGACGACCTGGCCGCGTACAAAATCGCGGGCGAAGCATTTCCCGGCAGCTTCGGCATTTTCTACAAAGTCAACAAGCCGACCAAAAACGCCAAGGAGGCCGAGATCAATCGCGGCATGATGGAAAAGGTCAAGGGTTTGAAAGACTGGCAGGTGCTCCAGAAGACTTTCGACCGGATGAAATAATCTTCCAGCCTTGTCACGCAGCCCCGGTTTGCACCGGGGCTTTTTTGTTTTCTTTGACCTGCGTCAAAATCCGGCTCCGGGTTACCTGCTAAGCTGCGATCGCCAACCGGGCATTGACGCTGCGCATTGACATTCCATAAAACCAGACTACAACACGCCTCATGAACTTCCGCCTCGTTTTCATCGCCATCGTCATGGCCACCGGCCTGATCGTCTCGGCGTATCTCGTCAATTCCAGGCGCCCCAGTGTCGTTGTCGAGCAACCCAGCGCTGCGTTCGTTCGCGCCAGCGGCAAATGCGCCGAGTGCCATCGTAACGCGCAGTATTCCATCGTCCACGAATTCGAGATGAGCAAGCATGCGCAGAAGGGTGTGACGTGCCTGGACTGCCACCATGTGCAGCCGGGGCAGACCGGCACGAACCACAACGGATTTGTCATCAACAACGGCATCACCCCTGCCAATTGTCGGGTCTGTCACCAGACGGTTTACGACCAGTTCGCGCGCAGCCGCCATGCGGCGCCGTCGTGGGTGGCGGTCATGGGCAACCAGGACTTTTCGCCGGAAATGATCGAGCAGATGGAAAAATTGCATCCCGGCTCGATGAAACGTCCGCCGCATCCGCTGACGAAACTGGAGGGCGACTCGTCGATGCGGAGCGGCTGCATCGCCTGCCACGTAATCGGCAAACCGAACGCCGATGGCAGCATCGGCAACTGTACGTTTTGCCATACGCGGCACACGTCGTCCGTGGAGGTTGCGCGGCTGCCCAGCACTTGCGGCCAGTGCCATCTGGGCCCGGACCATTCCCAGATCGAAATTTACACGCAGTCCAAGCACGGCGTCATGTTCGCCGCGCAGCAGGATCTGTTGAATCTGAAGGCGCCGCCCGACAGCCTGACCACGAAGGACATGTTCATCCCCACCTGTGCGACCTGCCATATGAGCGGGCTCAATGGCCGCGGAGTCACGCACGACCCGTCCGAGCGGCTCTCGTATAATCTGTTCGCCGAGGTGACGCAACCGCGCCCGAACGCCGAGCGCGCCCAGGCCAAAATGAAGGACATCTGCCTGCAATGCCATACGCCACCGCTCGTGGACCGCATTTACCGGGAAGGCGCCGCCGTGGTGGACGCCACGAATGAAAAAGTCCTCGCTGCCAGGGCCATCATGGATTCGCTCAAGGCCGACGGCCTGCTCTCGACCAACGCCTTCAGCCAGCCGGTGCAATTCACCTACTTCGACCTCTGGCATTACTACGGCCGCACCGCGAAACATGCCGCGTTCATGGGTGGTGCCGACTATGTGCAATGGCACGGCAACTATCCGATTCTGCAGCACACCGTCGAGCTCAAGGAACAGGCGGCGCAACTCCGCAGGGAAAATGGGAAATAACTGGTTCCGGCGGCCACGCACCTGGATTGAACTCTTCGTGTTGTTCAATCTCGGCGGCTTGGCGCCCGACATTTTTCTCGCCCATAGCGTCAACGCCTTTCGTTCCCGCGCGGAGTATATCCCGTTGATTTTTTCGCTGGTCGCGCCGGTGCTGCTGCTGCCTGCGCTCTGGGCCCTGGCCACCGCGCGGCTGGCGCTCTGGCGCTGGATTGGTTCTCTCGTTGGCGGTACGGCGGTGCTCATCGGTATTACCGGTTTGGTGCTGCATCTGGAAAGCCAGTTCTTTCAGCAATGGACCCTGGCCAGCCTGGTCTACGCCGCACCGTTCGCCGCACCGCTCGCCTACACCGGCCTCGGTTCGCTGCTGATCATGAATCGCATGGTCGCCGACGAGGAAACCGAGTGGGCGCAGTGGGTGATCTTTTTCGCGCTCGGCGGTTTCGCAGGCAATTTCGTCTTCAGCGTCACCGACCACGCCCAGAATGGATTTTATCACCGGACGGAATGGATTCCCGTCACCAGCAGCGCGGTGGCGATGGGGTTTTTGATGGTGCCGTTGATGCTGAAGGTGGACCGGGCGTTTTTGCGGCTGTGCGGACTGATCATGCTGGCGCAGGCGGTAGTGGGCGCGCTCGGTTTCGGGCTGCACGCGCGGGCCGACTGGCATGGTGTCGGGGAAAACCTGTTTCTTCGCATCGTTCACGGCGCGCCGATTTTCGCGCCGACGCTGTTCTGCGACCTGGCGGTGCTGGCGGGCGTCGGCCTTTGGGTTTTAGGCCGGCAAGTTCCGTCGAAACCGGATTCGTGACTTTCTTCTGGCGCGTCAATCGTAAATCGTAAATCGTAAATCCCGATGCCGATTTACGAATTCGCCTGTCCGAAATGCCGGAAGATTTTCAGCTTCCTGTCGAAACGCGTGAATCCCGACCGCCTGCCCGTCTGCCCCAAATGCGGCTACCAGAAATTGTCCAAACAAATCAGTCGTTTTGCCCTGAGCAAAGGGGTAAAGGAACCGGCGGCCGGCGGGGAAATGGCCGGAGACGGTCCGCCGCTGCCCGATTTTGACGATCCCCGGGTTGAACGGGCCATGATGGAAATGGAACGCGACTTGGAACATCTGGACGAAAACAACCCGCGGCACCTGGCGCACATGATGAAGAAAATGAAGGAGGTCATGCCTGCGGGCGCGATGCCGAAGGAACTGGACCTGGCCATCAAACGCCTGGAAGCCGGCGAGGACCCGGAGAAGATCGAAGCCGATATGGGCGACGTGCTGGGCGATTTCATGGGCGGGCCGGCTGGCGGCGGCGGTTACACGAAAGACAGAGGGTTGTATGATTATTGATTCAGCTGTTCGCGCTTCCTCGCGAGAGTATCCGCGAAAAAAGAATTTCGCGCGAATGGCCGTCTTCCTGTTGGCCGGGCTGGTTCTGGTCATGGCGGCCGGATGCCACCGGGAAACCCCGACAACTCCGAACGGCGCGGGCCAGGCGATTTCGCCGTCGTCCGGAGCACCCATTTACACTTTCAAAGTGGCGAACGCCTGGCCACACGATCGCAAGGCATTCACGCAGGGATTGGTCTGGCTGGATGGCGCATTGCTGGAAAGCACCGGGCTTTACGGCCAATCCAGCTTGCGACGCGTGGAACTGCCGACCGGCCGGGTCTTGCAGCAGGTGACGGTTCCGCCCGATTGCTTTGCCGAGGGGCTCGCGGTCCTGCACGGCAAATTGTATCAATTGACGTGGCAGAACCAAAAAGCGTTCGTTTATGATCTGGCAACGTTCCGGCTCGAAAAGGAATTCGCATATGACGGCGAAGGCTGGGGCCTGGCCACAGACGGCCAATCGTTGATTCTCAGCGACGGAACCGACCGGATTCGCTTTCTCGATCCGGAGACGTTTGCAGTGAAGCGCACGATCAGTGTCTCCGACCATGGCCGGCCGATCACCCAGCTGAACGAACTCGAATATGTCAAAGGCGAGATCCTCGCGAATGTCTGGCAGTCGGATTTTATCGCGCGTATCGACCCGGCGACCGGTGCGGTCCTCGGCTGGATCGACCTGGGCGGATTGCTGCCGCCGGAGGACCGCGATGCGACCACGGATGTGCTCAACGGGATCGCCTACGATGCCGCGGCAGACCGCTTGTTCGTCACGGGCAAGTTATGGCCGAAAATTTTCGAGGTGAAGCTGGAACCAAAACCCTGAGGCCGATGAGGACCTGGAAAAAATTGAGGCTGATATGGGCGACGTGCTGGGCGATTTATGATTACTGTTTCGTTAAACCGTGGAACTGTTGAACCGTTAAATCGGCACATCGGTTCAACGATTCAACGATTCAACGATTTAACGAACTATGGCCCATATCCACGAAAAAATTGATTTTACCGTCGCCATCTTCGTCGTCCATGACGGCAAGGTGCTCCTGATACACCATCGCAAGCTGGACAAATGGCTGCCAATGGGCGGGCATATTGAGCTGGATGAGGACCCGGAACAGGCCGCCTTGCGCGAGGCGAAGGAAGAAAGTGGTCTTGACGTTGAGTTGCTAGGCGAACGTCCGCCCACCACCGGCCCCGGCACCCGCGCTCTCATCGCGCCGCGATTTCTCGATATCCACCGCATCAATGAGACGCACGAGCACATCGGCCTGATTTATTGGGCGCAGCCAAAGAACGACGGCGCGCACGGAGTGACGCGCCCCAACCCTGAGTTGGCCGTCGAGGAACATCACGACATCCGCTGGTGTTCGGCCGGGGATTTGGACACACTGCAGCCGCCGATGTCGGACGCGGTGAAGTGGTATTGCCGCAGCGCCATCCGGGAGATTTCGAGCCGGACATGATCGCCCAAAAAGGAAGCCAGTTTAAAATCGTTTGTTTCACCATCCAGGGGATGAGCTCCTTTGCGGTGTCGTTTTATTTTTATTACCTTTATTTTTTGATGCAGAAATGGTTCGGCTTTGGCGACAAGAACAACCTCGCTCTCGCCGCCACTCTGGGTTTTGTTTACATCTTCGCTTCATGGCAGGCCGGGCGGTTTGCCCAGCGATGCGGTTATTTCACCGCCCTGAAAACCGGTTTCAGCATTATGTTGCTGGCCCTGGCAGTCGGCTCACAACTGCACTCCGCCATCGGTCTGATTCTGGCCAGCCTGGTGCTATCCGTCGGCATGTGCTGCCTGTGGCCGACCGTCGAGGCGCTCGTGAGCGAAGGCGAAGACGCCGTGGGCCTGCCGCGCGCCATCGGCACTTACAACGTCGTCTGGGCGGGGACCAACGCGCTGGCCTTGTTCGGCGGCGGCACGCTCGTGGAAAAATTCGGGTTCCAATGCATTTTTTACATTCCGTTCGTGATTTTTGTCACGCAGCTGGCGCTCACGTTCTGGTTGCAACGGCACGCGACGGAACTGGCTCGCGCCGCCCTCAATCAACCGGTATTGATGCTGCCACCCGACCCGAATCGCCCGTCTCCGGCCAAAACCATGGCTTTCCGGCGCATGGCCCTGCTCTCGAACCCGTTTGCCTACGTTGCCATCTACACGCTCGTCGCCGTGTTGCCCAGCATCGCCGAACGGTTCCAGTTGACGCCGATGTTCGCCGGGTTCGCCTGCTCGCTCTGGGGTTTCGCGCGGCTGGGCACTTTTTTCGCGCTGTGGTTCTGGACGGGCTGGCATTACCAGTTCCGGTGGCTCGTGACCGCGTTTGTCGTGCTCATCGCCGCCTTTGCGGTGATTCTGGCCGTGCCGAACCTCTGGGTCGTACTCGGGGCGCAAATGATCTTCGGCGTCGCCATCGGCCTCATTTATTATTCGTCGCTGTTTTACTCCATGGACACCAGCGAGACCAAGGGCGAGCACGGCGGCATCCACGAAGCCGCCATCGGAGTGGGCAACTGCCTCGGACCGGGCGTCGGCGCAGCGTCCCTGCAATTTTTCCCGCAGCATGCCCACAACAGTGTGATTGCTGTCAGCGTGCTGCTGCTGTGCGGGCTGGGGTCTCTGGTGGCGATTTGGAAGACCGCCCGGTGAGAAAAATGGAAAACATCCAACAACCAACATCCAACGCCGAACATCCAATATAGCGCCTGGCGGCCAGTTTCATTGGATGTTTCCCGACTTCTTCCTCTTTGTTTCTTGGTGCCTTTGTGGTTAATCTTTCCCCATGTCCGCTGAACAACAACCGCAACCTGACCCGCAACGCAAGACGCTCGACGATCGCGCGAAGATGTCCGAGCTGGAACGCATCCGGCATTCGTGCGCACACGTGATGGCCACCGCCATCCTCCGCCTCTGGCCCGACGCCCAGTTCGCCTACGGCCCGCCCGTCGAGAACGGTTTTTATTACGACGTCGAACTGTCGCATCGCATCTCGCCTGAGGATTTCGCGGCCATCGAGGCCGAGATGAAAAAGGAAATCAAGGCCAACAACGTCTTTGAGAAACTGGTTGTCGCGCGCGAACAGGCGCAGAAGGATGCGCAAAGCGGACGGCTCGGCGGACTGGCCGAGCGCCCTGCCCCATCCAAGTTCAAGCTGGATTTGATCAACCAGATTCCCGAAGGCGAGGCGATTTCGTATTTCAAGAACGGTGATTTCATCGACCTGTGCGCCGGGCCGCACGTGATGCGCACCGGCAACATCGGCGCGTACAAGCTCACCACCGTGGCCAGCGCGTATTACAAGGGCGATGAGCGCAACCCGCAGCTCCAGCGCATCTACGGCACCGCGTTCAAGAACAAGACCCAACTCGACGAATATTTCACGATGATCGAAGAGGCGAAGAAGCGTGATCATCGGAAAATTGGCGCGGAGATGGGGCTGTACGCCATCGACACGGAATTTGTCGGGCCCGGCCTGCCGCTGTGGCTGCCGAAGGGTACTGCCATCGTGGAAGAACTGGAGAAGCTGGCAAAGGAAACCGAATTCCAGGCCGGCTATGTGCGCGTCAAAACACCGCACATCGCGCGTGAGAAAATGTATTTAACGTCTGGGCATTTGCCGATTCTTTACGCGGAGTCAATGTTTCCGCCGATGAAACTGCGGCTTGAAGGAAAGGATAAAGCAGAGCGAGAACAGCATTTGAAGAATGTCAGCAGAATTCACGATAATGCAGGAGAAAAACTGCAGAATTTGGACTTGGAGAAGCTGAAAGCTGAAGGTTATTCGCTGGAACAAGCCGCACAGAAATTCAAGGAAGCTGGAAAAGACTTTGCAAAAGCTTCACAAGACTGGTTGACGGCCCTTAACGCGGCAGATGGGGAGACGGAAAATTACTACCTCAAAGCGATGAACTGCCCGCATCATCACCGCATTTTTGCGGCGGAGCCGCGCAGTTACCGCGATTTGCCGTTACGCCTGGCCGAATATGGCACTAACTATCGTTACGAGCAGTCGGGCGAGTTGTTCGGCCTGATGCGCGTGCGGTCGCTCAACATGAACGACGCGCACATCTATTGCACGCCGGAGCAGTTCGCGCAGGAGTTCAATGCGGTGAACGATTTGTACCTGAAATATTTCAAGATTTTCGGCATTGAAAAGTTTGTCATGCGCTTCAGCACCCATGACCCGTCCCGCCTGACCGGCGACAACGCCAAATTCGTCAACGAACCGGGGCTCTGGAAGCAAACCGAGGACATGGTCCGCAAGACCCTCGTCGATTCGAAGATTCCCTACGTGGAGGTGCCGAACGAGGCGGCGTTTTACGGGCCTAAGATTGACGTGCAGGTCTGGAGCGTCATCGGCCGCGAATTTACGCTGGCCACCAACCAGGTGGATTTTGCCGTGCCGGCCAAGTTCGGCCTGACCTACCGCGACAGGGACAACACCAACAAGACGCCGTTGTGCATCCACCGTGCGCCGCTGGGCACGCACGAACGGTTCATCGGTTTTCTCATCGAGCATTACGCCGGCAACTTCCCGCTCTGGCTCGCGCCGGAGCAGGTGCGCGTGCTCACCCTCGGCGAGGAAGAGCCGCTGCTGAACTATGCCAAAGCCATCGTGAATGAACTCCGCGCGAATTTCGTGCGGGTTGTGGCCGACTTCAGTTCCGACCCGATCAAGGCGAAGATCGCCGAAGCCGAGAAGGCGAAAGTCCACACCATGCTGGTCATCGGCGGCCGGGACCTGGACGCCGGGAACGTCTCGGTGCGCCTGCACGGGAAGGGCAACGTCGGTGCGAAGCCAAAGGGCGAAGTGGTGGCGGACATTCTGGCGGCGATTCGGGAACGAAGGGCGTGAAAGAGACTCCGGCAGCCAAATTGCGTAATGCGACGCACGAAGGTGACCTGCAAAGCGTTAAGTCGCTCATCCCGTTGTTGGATTCGAAGAAACGGCGCGAACAATTAACCTGGGCGCTTTGGGCCGGGGTGAGGGAGGGTCATCTGCCGGTGGTGAACTGTTTGCTGGATGCCGGGGCCAATCCGAATGCGAAGGGTCTGATGGGAAGTTTACTGATGGTTGCCGCCGGGTTTGGCCACCTGCCGGTGGTCAAGCGCCTGATTGGAGCCGGAGCGGACATTCATGCCAAGGTTTCGGGCGAGAATGTTGTCAGCCGTGCACTGTCCTGCGACAAACCTGAAATCGCAAAGTATTTGCAGTCGCTCGGTGTAGATTGGGCCACGCCCACGCTTTTGTATGCGGCCCGGAAAGGTAATCTGGCCCGGGTCAAGGAGGCGCTGGCAGCCGGCGCCAATATCAATGCCGCCATGGGACCGGAAGGCGAGACTTCATTGATGCTGGCGGCGCACAACGGACGCACAGACGTTGCGCGGTACCTGCTCAAAAGCGGGGCCAACCCCAATCTTCGCATCAAGGAATGGACCGCCCTGATTCTGGCGGCGGGTTACGGGAAAAACCTGGAAACTGTCAACGCGCTGGTTGAGGCCGGCGCGGACATCCACGCAAAACATTACGACGAGACCGTCCTGATGTTCGCCTCGCAGGGCGGCCGTCTGCCCATCGTGAAACGGCTGGTCGAACTCGGTGCGGACGTTCAGGCCCGGGACAAACATCACGGAAAGACAGCGCTCGATTACGCGAAGGACGGCAAGCACAAGGAAGTGATCGCCTACCTGAACACCCTGGGACTCGCGGCCGAGCGTGACCCCGGTCGGGCCTTCGTTCGTGTCCTGGCGCGGGAATTCGGCGGCAAACCCGTCGAACACGTCCACGGTTTCATGCTCAACGCGAAGTTCGCCGGCAACAAATGCCAGTTTCATGTTACTGCGGAAGCCAACGGGGTGGTGGTGTTTAAATTGAATTACGTTGATGCGGAATTAAGGCACGCGAGGAGGCCTGGTTTGGTCATGGGCGGAGACAGGCCAGACCCACGGCAGGGCAGGACCGGGGAGGCCAAGGCCGCCGGTCGGCTGTTGGGAATCCCGGTATGGCGGCTGACCGGCGAAAACGAGGTTCCGGAAAGATTTGCGACCAGCTTTTGCGACCGGCACAAAGAACGGCTGAAGCAACTGGCTTTGTCGGGCAAGGAACAGGTGAGAATCGCGGGCGAGTCAGCCGGATTTTTCTGGGATGGGACGGACACCAAAACAATGCTGCCCCGGCTGAAAAGTTTCGCCTCACTGCTTCAGGATATTTCCCGGCCACCCCAATCCGAACGCCGGCTGATGGAAAGCGAATGGTTGCTCAAACCGGCCCCAAAATCTTCAAAGGCCGGACAACGGGCATTACATTCTCTCGGTGGGATCTGGCCTCAACCCGTTGCATGCCCGAATTGTGGCACCACCACAAACCTCATGGCGCAAATTGATCTGTCCGACCCGGTCTTGCCCAAAACTTCGTTTGGCCGCGGCCGGTTGCCGGTATTTTGGTGTCTGACCTGTCTGGAATGGGATGCGGCGTTCTTTGACCTTTCCAGTCCGGTGCCGAAACCAATCCCCACCAATGGCAGAAAATCAAAGTCGGGCAGGATCGAGGCGGGGCAAGAGGATTTGGAGGAGCAGCACGTCAGACTGACGGCGGTGCCGGTGGGAAGACAGGCCGGCCGCAAAAGCAAGCTGGGCGGTTCACCGGCGTGGATTCAGTTGGAGGCGACGCCTGATTGTCCCAAGTGCAAAAGGCGTATGACTTTTGTGCTCCAACTGGCAAGCGACTCGCACATCGCATACAGCGACATGGGCCTCCTCTACGCCTTCGCCTGCCCGGATTGCCGCATCACGGCGTCGCTCATTCAATCGCATTGATCATGAAATTCTGGATTTACAACCAGGAGGCCGGCAACGTTGGCGCCAAGCCCAAAGGCAAAGTGGGGGCGGGCATTCTGGCGGCGATCAAGGAGCGGCGAAGTCAAATCGAACAAATCCCGTGCGAAGCGCATCCAAGATGGGTTATATGAAAATCATGGCCGGCAGATATGTGGTCCCGGTGCTCGCACTGTGGGTGATGGTTGCGACCCCCTTCAGTTGCTTGGGCGGTCCGGAAAAGGGGAAAACCAATGCGCCGGTAAAAACCACGGCGGACAAGGCCAAGGACACGGTGAAGGACACGGTGGCTGAAGGGAAAGATGCCATACGGCAGGGGGTGGACAAGGCCGACAAGGTGTTGACCAACGTGGTCCATCAAATCGGCGTCGGCGTGTACAAAGCCACCGGAGCGGTGACCAACGCGGTCGGCGAAGTGACCGAAGCGGTCAAGAGCGTGACCCGGTCGGGCGGCAACGGCAACGTCGGCACGAAGCCAAAGGCGGGAGCCAGCGTGGATTTTTTGGATGCCATTTGCGGGCGACGAGGATAAATTGCCGGCGTGAATATAAAAATCACCTACTATCTTGATGTCGTTTCTTCCTGGTGCTACTGGGCTGAACCGGCGTGGCGGGAAATACAGCAGAAATACGCCAAGGCGCCGGTGGAATTCAAATGGGCCATTGCCTTGCTGGATAAATCGGGCCTGCCGAAGTCACCAGAGCAGGAGGACTGGTTTTATCGGCGCAGCGGCATGATCATGCGCTCGCCCTTCAAGCTGAATTCCGGCTGGCTGACCGGTGCGAAGGAATATCTCGCGCCCAATTGCGTGGCGGAAGCGGCGAAAGATTTTGATGTTACCGACGACCGGGTGCGGATGGCGCTGATGGAAGCGGCCATGTGTGCCGGGAAAAAAGTGGGGAATTGGGATGTCTCGGTGGCCGTAGCTACCTGGGCCGCCGGTCTGGACGCCGTAGCCCTGCTCAAAAAAGCGCGGTCGCCGGAAATCGAAAAACGTGTCCGGGAGACAACGGCGGAATTCCATGCTTTGCAGGTGACGCAGCGCCCGACGTTTGTTTTGAAAAGCAGCATTGATGACCGCGCGGTTTTCTCCGGGCTGGTCAAGACCGGGCCGCTGATTGCGGCGATTGATGCCATGCTGGAGGACGCGGCCGCTTATGCTTCACATGCCGCCCATTTTGGCCGCCCGCCAGCCGATTAAACATCCAGGTGCCCTGGTCACCCAATACACTATGAAAAGATTCCTCTGTGCCCTCGCGGTTGCCGTTCTCGGGTTCAGCCTTTTGGCCCAAACCCTGGAAACCAAACCAGCTGCCCCGGCGAAACTGCCTTCTACCATTTTTGACTGGGAGAAAATGCAGCCCGTTCCCACCACCAACGGGGTCCGCCGGACGTTGTTTGACGCGCCCACCGCCACGCTGGACAAGCTCAATTGTCACATCACCACGCTCAATCCCGGTCAGGCAAGCGGCGAACCGCGCCTTCATCTGCAGGAGGAGGTCATCATCGTCAAGGAAGGCACCATCGAGGCGACTTACGACGGCCATTCCCAAACCGTCGGGCCGGGTTACGTCATTTTTTTCGCCTCCCATGCCACCACGCGCCTGCGTAATCCCGGCAAAGTTCCGGCCACCTACACCGTCATTTATTATTACACCGGGCTGACGCCCAAAAACTGACAACTGCCGGAGCCACCGCGCGGAGGCAGTTGAGCGCCTACTTTTCCCCCGCCTGGCTGCGTTTCCGTTTGTCCACCGCCTGGCGCAGCAGGTATTCAATCTGGCCGTTGACGCTGCGGAGTTCATCGCCCGCCCACTTTTCCAGTTCCTTCCAAAGATCGGGCGGGATGCGCAGCAAAAACGGTTTGCGTTCCTCGGTCGGCATCTATGGATAGAGGGTGCCGGTGTTGACGACGGGCGTGACCTCGGCCTCGCCGCACAGGACGACCAGCAGGTTGCTCACCATGGAAGCTTTGCGTTCCTCGTCGAGCTGGACCACTTGTTTTTCCGACAGCTCGCGCAAGGCCATTTCCACCATGCTGACCGCGCCGTGCACGATCTTCTGGCGCGCGGCGATGACCGCCTCGGCCTGCTGCCGGCGGAGCATGGCCTGGGCAATTTCGGATGCGTAGGCCAGATGTGTCAACCGCGCTTCCTCGATGACCACGCCCGCCTTGTCGAGCCGTTCCTGCAGCTCCTTTTTCAGGGCCGTGGCAACCTCATCGGCGCTCTCGCGCAACGAGGGTTCATGTTCCTCGCCGCGGTCGTAGGGATAAAGACTGGCGATGTGGCGGATGGCCGATTCACTCTGGATGTGGACGTAACTCTCGAAATCGTCCACGTCGAAGGCCGCCTTGGCCGTGTCTTCGACGCGCCAGACCACCACGGCCGCGATCTCAACCGGGTTGCCGCGTTTGTCGTTGACCTTGAGGCGTTCGCTGTTGAAGTTGCGGGCGCGCAGCGAGATTTTTGCACTGAGCCCGCCCGGCGTTTGGACAGCACTGCGATTGCCCGCCTTGGAGGTTTCCGATCCCGCCGAACCAGCCGGTTGCGCCTGGCCGCGAATCCGTGAATAAAACGGATTTGCCCACCAGAAGCCGCTCTGGCGTACGGTACCTTTGTAGGCGCCGAACAGGATTAACACGCGCGATTCATTCGGCTGCAAGGTGAAATAGCCTTTGAGCAGAATGACCGCCACGATCTCCGTCAGAATGGGAGCCGCCAGCAGCAGGCCCGGATCTTCGTGGGATTTCTCCGCCTGCACGATCAGCCAGATAAACCACGCGACGGCGCCGATCACCAGCGCCAGATTGAAGAACAACATCGGCCAACCGCCGACCGCATTGGTTTGCATTTCGTTACTCGCCGGTTTTGCAGGATTTGTATTCATAAACAGTCTTTCTTGTTTGGTATCGCAATGATATCATTTTGCTATCTCGCGTCAAGTCCTTTTCGCATTGGGTTGGCGGTGTGGGGGTTAGAGCCGGGCGGGGACGGTGTCGTTTCGCTCTTACCGGCCAGACAATCTCCGAGGTGGCGATTGAAAAATGAAGGCGGCAAAAAACTACCCGGATTTCGCATTTGAATTTCGATACTGATCGAAACAAACTGGCCCTGAACTATGGACAATGCCAAAGGGGCCGGGTGGTTTTGCGTCATGGGCAGTTATGCCACGATCCTGGCGCTTGCCGGCTTCCTCCTGTTTTATCATCTGGACAATCATCTGTTGTGGGGCGACGAGGCGGAGACGGCGGTACTGGCAAAAAACGTCATGCAGTTTGGCGTCCCGAGGACTTTTGATGGGACTAATTACATTCTCCTGCATGGCCCGAAAGACGAAAACCGGAATCATGTCTGGATCTGGTCGCCGTGGTTGCAGGAGTATCTGGCGGCGGGTTCATTCATTGTTTTGGGTCCGACCACCTGGGCGGCCCGGGCGCCCTTTGCCTTGATGGGCTGGTGCAGCCTGGTGGCGCTGGCGCTGGTCAGCTACAAAATCTACCGCAACCATTGGGTGGCCCTGGCCAGCGTGGTGCTGCTGGGTACCTCGGAGGTTTTTCTGCTCCATGCGCGCCAATGCCGCTATTATTCGATTTCAGTTTTTGCGGAAATCCTGCTGGTTTACGGCATCCACCAGCTGTTGGTCCGGAACCCCCGGGGTCTCTGGTTCGCCGCCCTGGCCCTGACCCTGCAATTTTACAGCAACTACATCGTGGCAGCGGCGAACCTGCCGGCGTTGTTGTTGCTGGCCTGGATGCTTCGCAAGCAGGGAATGCCCGCCCTGCTGCGCGTGGCCGCCGTCCCGGGCATTTTGATTCTGGCCGGCCTGCCCTGGCTGGTTTATGCGCATCCCTGGGGCCAAACCCAGGCGATCGGCCGGGAAGATTATTTCGCGAAGGCGTTGGGCTATCTGACGGAGTTTCATTTTCACTTTATTCCGCTGTGCTTCCTGTTGTTGCCGCTCTTCGGTTTGAGGCGGCCCCGGCCGGCCCTGCCAGCAATGGAATCGGACGGTTCGGGGCAATGGGAACGTTTTCTATTGTACCTGATGGCGTCCTACCTGGCCGTGATTCTGGTCGCTCCCGGTTTCTATCTTCGTTATCTGCTGCCACTTTTGCCGGTCGCGGGTGTGCTGGCGGTCGCCTGGATTTTCCGCTGCGTCAGATGGCGGGTTCCGGCGGTCCTGTTGGTTGCGGTCCTGGCCTTCAGCAATGCCTGCGCCCTGGTCACCGCTTATCCTTTCCGGGACGCACATACTTTCCGCCTTCCCCTCCTGGAATATGTGCGGGGCCTGTCGGTGCCCTATGCCGATCGTCTTACCGCCGTGGTAGATTTTTTCAATCGGGAGGCGCATCCGGGGGACATGGTCCTGTCGTTCGACCCGGAGTTTCCCCTGAGGTTTTATACCCGGCTGGCGGTCATTGATGGTGTTTTGATGGCGCCGCCCAAGGGACGTTTGCCGGATTGGATTCTGCCGGACAGCGCCTCGGGAGTCGTGGCGCAGGCGGCAGCGGCCTTGCCGGATTTCCTGCGGTCGCATTATGAACGAGTCACCATCCCGGTGCCTGATTCGGTCCAGGCCGGGAGTATTCCCGAGCCGGACATCTATCAGTACCAAAGCGTCCAGACGCGCGTGCCATTCATCCTTTACCAGCTGAATACCGGGACCAATGCCCGGCCCTCACGGTGATGAGGGGCCGTTTTTTCATCGGCCCGGCATTTTCCCGGCCCGGGGAACAGGCTGTGCATGACCTGTGAACAGGTGTGAATAACTTGTGCTTGTATCGGACAGAATCAGACACGAGATTCGCTATATCATATTGTAATCCACAATATTAAAAGTCTTACCCTTGGTGGCTGTCTTTTGAATCAGGGCCTGACCGCCACCAGCGCTGGAGAAAGTGAATAAGCATGAGTGCCACAACGTCAGTACAGGAAACGCTTCCATTGGAAGGGGCCAACCCGTGTTATTTTTTGGTGATGTACGAGGACGCGGTGACTCACGATCTGGCCATGGAGGTTTGCGGCGGGATTGTCAGCCGTTTTGGGACGGAACTGACCTTTGCCTTCAGTTTTTGGAAGGTCAAAGATTTGCAGGATCCGGCCTCGGCTCATTGGGCGGCCGAGGCGGTGGCCCGGGCGGACATCATTTTATTTTCCCTGCCGGGCCGTGACCTGGCTCCGGAGACCAGCCACTGGTTGGACGCGTGTGTGACAGCCAGAACGAAGACGGAAGGGGCGCTGGCACTGGCGATTGCGGGGGTTTCCGGCGCCGGTCTGGCGGTGGAAGCGCTTTTGTCCCGGCTGCAATATGCCGCTCATCGGTTGCGGATGGATTTTTTACCGCTGTTGCCGCGGACCTACAGCCCGACCTCCGGAAGCCTGGCCAATTCGTCGCTCGCGCTGTTGAGCCACGCCCCCGAAGACCCCGGCAGCAATCATTGGGGATTAAACGAGTAGTCCCGGATGCGCCCGGACCAGCCGGCAAAGGAGGTCGGCTGGTTCGGGATTTCAAAAATCCAAGGCCGGTCACGTTGCCGGATAGCGGATATTTTGCTGGCTCTCCCGGGGCACAAAGCATAATGGATGGTCGCCGCACGACGTCCGGAAGAGCGGTGACAAATGGTCGAACGTCCAGAACCATCATCGGGGAATCTTCGGTCCGTCAGGGCAACCTGGACTCTGGTGCTGCTGCTCCTCATCCTGGCGGTGGTGACGGCCATCCGGATCCGTCTGTTGGACCTGCCTTTGGAGCGCGATGAGGGGGAATATGCCTATGCAGGCCAGCTGCTGCTCCAAGGGGTTTCGCCGTACCAGGCGGCTTACAACGTTACGCTGAAACTGCCCGGCACGTGTGTGGCGTACGCGTTCATCCTGGCCGGGTTAGGGCAGACGGCCAGGGCCCTTCATGCCGGGGTGATTTTGATCAATCTCGCCAGCGCGCTGCTGGTTTTCGTGCTGGGACGCCGCATCTGCGGGAATGCCGGCGGAGTGGTCGCCGCCGGCACGTATGCCCTGCTCTCGATTGTTCCGACCATGCTGGGGTTGGCCGCGCACGCCACCCACTTTGTCATGTTGCCGGCGCTGGCGGGCATCGTTCTATTACAGAATCTGGACGACCGCACATCACCGGCACGGATTGTTTCCGCCGGGCTGCTCATCGGGCTGGCGGTTTTGATGAAACAGTCGGGCGCGGCGTTTGGACTTTTTGCGGCCAGCTGGGTGGGGTATCGGGAATTTTCATCGGGACCGGTCGCGTGGCGGCGCTTGATGGCCCGTCTGGGCTGGCTGGCGCTGGGCGGGGGGTTGCCGCTGGTTTTGACCTGCCTGGTACTTGCGTTCCGGGGCGAATTTGGCCGGTTTTGGCTGTGGACGATCGTGTATGCCGGCGAGCATGGCACGATGTTCAATCTTGGGCCTGAGATCAAATGGATGTTGGCCAACCTTGGCCTGCAGTTCGCTGCCGCTCCCGGATTATGGAGTGCCGCGGTTCTGGGTTTGATATTGCTCCCCGGTAACCGGTCATTTCACCGCTGGCGTTTTTTCATCGTCAGCTTTTCCTTCTTTTCGTTTCTGGCGGTATGTCCGGGCGGGTATTTCCGCGGCCATTATTTCATTCAATTGCTTCCGGCGGCGGGCTTGCTGGCCGCGGTGGCCTTTCATATGGCTGCTGGCTGGCTGGCCCGGCTCAAATTTCCCCGGTCGCCGGTGGTGCTGCCTTCCCTGGTTTTTGCCGCGGTGGCCGCCGGTTCGCTGATTCAAGGCAGCGACATTTACTTTCGCCTGTCACCGGCGCAGGCCAGCCATGCGATTTACGGCACCTGTCCTTTTCCGGAAGCGGTGGAAATTGGCCGCTACCTGGCCGGGCACAGCGCCCCGGATGCCCGCGTGGCGGTGATCGGTTCCGAGCCGGAAATATTTTTCTACAGCCGGCGCCGTTCAGCCACCGGCTATATCTGCACCTACCCGCTGGTGGAGCCCCAACCGCATGCCGCCGCCATGCAAACCGAGATGATCCAGGAAGTGGAACAGTCCCGCCCGGAATATGTCGTTTATGTCAATGTCCGCAATTCCTGGGTGCAGAGCACCGCTCCCGTTGATCCCGCGATCTTTGAGTGGTTTGACCGGTATCAACGGAAACAACTCCAGCTGGTGGGGCTGGTGGAAATTTCTCCCGATGGCCCGGCGCAATACCAATGGTTTGACCGACCGCAAACCAACGTGCTGACCGAGGCGGAATCGTGGCTGGCAATCTTCCAGCGCCGCGCGGACCGCGGGCCGGTCCCGCCCAAAGCCAATTAATCCGTGCCGCCAGCCCGGGAAACGGGAATCATCGTTGACTTGGTTATACGGTGGTTGTAGAATAAGCTGCGATGATGCTCAGGACTTTGGCCAGCCGAGGGCGAGTAAGCTGGCTGAAATATTTTTCACTGGGCGTTGTTTTCACGGTTCTGGCCAGCAGTCTGAGGGCTGAGGAGCGCTTGTTCATTACCGAGTTCATGGCCGCAAACCGGGAAACGATTCAGGATCAGGACGGCGACAGTTCCGACTGGATTGAACTCTACAACGAGGGCACGAATGCCGTCAATCTGGCCGGCTGGCATCTCACCGATGATCCGGCGAACCTGACGAAGTGGACCTTTCCCTCAACCAATCTCCCTTCCGGCAGTTTTCTCGTAGTGTTTGCCTCCGGCAAGAATCGTGCCGTGGCCGGCGCGGAATTGCACGCCAGTTTTCAGCTGAACAGCGATGGCGAATACCTCGCGCTCGTGAAACCGGACGGCGTCACCATTGCACACGAATATGCACCAGGGTTTCCACCACAACTGACCGATCGTTCCTACGGGCTGGGGATGACGAATATCGTGCAAACCGGGCCGCCGGCTGCACCGATAGACCCGGGGACGCTGGGACCATACGTTTATCTGCGTGCCGACACAGGGTTAACGACCAACCTGGCGGGCAACGTGACGGCGTGGCTGGACCAATCAGCCAACGCCTTTGTGTTTCATGCCAATCATCCCCTTGCTTCAGCCAATGATCCGCTGAGGGTCCCCGGCCCGGTGGCAGGCACGGCTGCCGTGAATTTCGACGGCACGGACATCATTGATTCGGACCTGAACCTCCAGCTTTTTACCACGTCGAGCTCGGGTCTGGCGGCGTTTGTGGTCTTCAAACCTACCAGCATCACGGGGAGTCAACGTTTTGTGGTGAACCATGCGCCGGGCGTTGGCGGGGACAGTTATGAACTGGGGCAGGACGCCGGACAAGTCGAACCCTCGGGCGCGTGGGCAATCCATCGGGGCAGCGGCGACTCGACTTCGACCGGCCCCGGCGTGCTGGTGCAGAACCAGTATCGCATTGCTACCGCCGAAGTGCTGACCACCGGCAGCGCCGGCGCCAACGTGCGCTTCTACACCAACGGTGTCTTGATCCCCAACGCCGCCGGAAATTGGGCGGCGGCGGGCAGCTATGACACCGGCTCGGACCCGTTGGCGATTGGCGCCCGGGTGGACAACAAGGGACAGGGGTTTAATAACCTCACGCCGGACGGGTATTTCATTGGCGACGTGGCGGAGATCATCCTTTTCCGGCGTGTGCTCACACCGGACGAGCGTGCCGGGGTGGAAAATTATTTGATGAACAAATACGGCTTCACTCCGCCGTCACAAACGTCCGGGCACAGTCAAATTGTGCCGGGCCAAACCGGCTATTTCATGACGCCCACCCCCGGGGCCGGCAATGGCACGCCACTGGATGGATTCGTTGCTGCTCCAGCGTTCAGCCCGGAACGGGGTCTCTACGACACCAATTTTGCCGTGACAATTACCTGTGAAACGCCTGGAGCAGTCATCCGGTATACGACCAACAGCACAGTGCCGACGGCCACGAGCGGCGCGGTATACACCGGGCCGATACCGATCAACCATACGACGGTGCTGCGCACGGCGGCATTCAAAGACGGCTTCGTTCCGTCGGAAATCGGTACCCACAGTTACATTTGGTTAAACGACGTGTTACAGCAGCCAGTCCAACCGGCGGATTTTCCGACAAGCTGGGGTGAAGTGCCGAAAGATTACGAAATGGACCCGGAGGTCGTTGCCAATCCGGCTTACGCCACCCTGCTCAAGCCGGCGCTGCTGGATGTCCCCACCCTCTCGTTGGTCACCGACAAGTCCAACCTATGGGACACGGTAAACGGCATTTACTCGCACCCCGGCAACGATGGTGATGCCTGGGAGCGGCCCGTTTCATTCGAATACATCAATCCCGGCACCGGTGATAATTTTCAGTACGACGCGGGCCTGCGCATCCACGGCGGCGTCAGCCGCCAGGGAGTCAAACAATCCTTCAATGTTTATTTCCGGGGGCGCTACGGCATGCCGACATTGCAATTTCCGCTGTTGCCAGACAACCCGGTGACAAGCTTTGATACCCTTATCTTGCGTGGCCAGTGGAATGACGGCTGGATCAATACCATTTCTCCGGGAGGCGACAACCGCGAGGGGGTCTATCTGCGCGACGAGTGGTCCCGGCGCGTGCTCGCTGAAATGGGGCATCTGAGCACGGTGGGCGGGGCGATGCATCTCTACGTCGACGGGCTTTACTGGGGTCTTTACAACCCGGTGGAACACATCAACGCCGCCTTTGTGGCGTTCCACCGCGGAGGGAACGAGACCAATTACGACGTCCTCAAGTTCAATAACGATATTGAAGTGATCGATGGCGACACCACCGCGTGGGATTCACTCGTAGCTCTGGCAGAGGCCGGGCTCGGCAGCGATACGGCCTATCGGAACATCCAGCAGTATGTGGATATCGATGACCTGATTGACTATATGATTCTGTACATTTACATCGGAAATGAGGACGGGCCGGGGAAGAATTGTTTTGCCTGGCACCAGCGCACGCCATCCGGGCCGTTTGGTTTCGCCGCGTGGGACAATGAATGGTG
>Ga0265338_10002408_pt1 | contig 28153 bp, 23 predicted proteins | sample 42126metaG_FD_193579 | JGI IMG/M metagenome (GOLD analysis project Ga0265338, IMG submission 193579) | Rhizosphere microbial communities from Carex aquatilis grown in University of Washington, Seatle, WA, United States - 4-21-26 metaG | ecosystem: Host-associated > Plants > Roots > Rhizosphere...
GTCGTGCTGGCCGGTGCGTGCTAGAGCAGCGCGCCGCACGCGGCGCCCTCGACCGCACCGATCTCGCCGGTGACCTCCACCTCGCAACCGGCGCCGATCAGCTCGACTCCGAACACACCAACGACGCACCCGACGAGCACCACAGCTGCGGCGCCCGTCGTGCCCACCGCCGCGGATCTCACCGCGGCGCGCGTCCGCTGGCAACGCGTCGTGTCGGGCCTGTCGAGCCCGGTCGCCGTCATCTTCCGCCCGCACCCCGCCGGCGCCGCCGGGGCGATGTACGTGGTCGAGCAGACGGGCACGCTCCGGCTGGTAAGCGACGGCCGCGCGTCGTCGACACCGGCGCTCGACCTGCGCGCCAACCTGAGTCACGGCAACGAACAGGGGTTTCTCGACGCCGCGTTCTCGCCGAGCGGCACCAAGCTCTACGTGAGCTACACCGACGCCGACGGCAACACGAACGTCGACGAGTACACGATGCGAGGCGCGGCCGCCGATCCCGGCACGCGCCGCCGCGTCTTCTTCACGAAGCAGCCGTACTCGAATCACAACGGCGGCGAGATCACGTTCGGACCCGACGGCATGCTCTACATCGGCCTCGGCGACGGCGGCAGCGAGGACGATCCCGACAACTACGGCCAGAACCTCTCGACGCCGCTCGCCAAGATCCTGCGCATCGATCCCGACCCCGACGGCGCCGCGGCCTACAGCGTGCCGGCCGACAACCCGTTCGTGGGCCGCAAGGGAGTCGCGCCCGAAACGTGGATGTGGGGACTGCGCAACCCGTGGCGCTTCACCTTCGACCGCGAGACGGGCGACACGTGGATCGGCGACGTCGGCCAGGACAAGTACGAAGAGATCGACTTCGCGCCGCGCGGCCAGAAGGGCATCAACTGGGGATGGAGCGCGCGGGAAGGTTTCCATGCGTACAAGGGCGCGGAGCCGGCCGGCGCGCGTGACCCGATCGTCGAGGCACCCCACAGCGCGGGGTACTGCGCGATCGTCGGCGGCTACGTGTATCGGGGCCGTGCGATCCCCCGCCTCGACGGCGTGTACCTCTACGGCGACGACTGCCGGCCCGACATCGAGGCGATCGCCCCGCACGACGGGCGCGTGATCGCACAACGCGATCTCGGGATCCAAGTGGACGCGCTCACGAGCTTCTGCGAAGACGGCACCGGCGAGCTCTACGCGGTCGCGCGCGGCGGAACGGTCTACAAACTCGTACCGGCGTGAGTACGGGGTCTGTGAGACCCCAGCTCACGCCGGTTCGTTGGGTGGGGTCAGTGCGACGCGCGCTTGATCACCGCGCCGCCGATACGACGCGTGATCGCTTGCGGGGTCACCGACGAGACCAGGCCGAGCACCTTGTTCACGGTGCCGGGGATGGCGACGGCCCGGTTCTGCGCCAAGGCGTCGAGGCCGACGGTCGCGACCTCGTCGGCTTCCTGCCACATGAATCCCGGGACGTCACCGGCCGGCACGCTCGCCGCGGCCTGGAAGCCGGTGTGGGTGAACCCGGGGCAGAGCACCGTGACCGACACGCCGGTGCCTTTCAGCTCTTCGTGGATCGCCTGCGTGAACGAGGTGACGAAGGCCTTCGTCGCGCCGTAGGTCGCGTTCATCGGGCCGGGCTGAAAGCCCGCGAGCGACGAGACGTTGAGGATCCCGCCCCGGCCCCGCCGCACCATCTCGCCCGCGGCCGCGTGGGTCAGGCGCACGAGCGCCACGACGTTGAGCTGGATCTCGCGAACCTCGGTGGCGAGATCGAGCTCGTGGAAGGCGCCGAACGAGCCGAACCCGGCGTTGTTCACCACGACGTCGATCGGCGCGTCGGTGTCGCGACACCGGTCTTCGACGCGCTGGAGCTGCGCCGGGTCGGTCAAGTCGGCCGGCAACACCTGCACGCTCGCGTTGCACGCGCTCTCCAGCTCCTTCGCGAGTGCCTCGAGGCGGGTCTGGTCGCGCGCCACCAACACGAGGTCGTGACCCCGCTCGGCGAGCCGGCGGGCAAGGTGCTCGCCGATTCCTGACGACGCACCGGTGACGAGGGCAATCGGTCGGGGCACGGCGGGTCTCCTTCAACGGGGCTCGGGCGCGACCCTACGCCCGTGCGCCGGCACCCGACTCGTCGAACTGCTTACGCCGGTGTGGTGGCCGGCTGAGCCGGTTTCGTCCGGACGGAGCTCACGAGCTTGCCCTTGACCACGATCCGTTGCGCCGCGCTGTGCTTCGGGTTGCACGCGAACAGCGTGATCGTCGGCGTGCGGGTCGGGTCGGTGATCGCGATGTCGGTGGGGAGCACGATCGTGATCGACGTGACCGCATACGTGAACACGCCGTACGACATGTCGAACACGACCTTGTCGCCGACCGCGAGCTGATCGAGATTCAGGAACGGATGCGTGTGCGTGACGCGGTGGCCGGCGAACACCGAATTGCCGATGCGGCCGGGCAATGCGGAGCCGGGCCAGTGACCGGGCCCGTGATCGACCACGGTGAGCCACACGCCCTCGAAGATCGGGTGCACGAGATCGATCTTGGGGATGAGGATCGTGCCGATCTGGTTGACCGGCACGTTCGCGTAGGGATCCGCCGGCGCGGGCGTGGGCTGCGGCAACGCGATCGTGGTCGTGGTGCTCGGAGGCGCCGTCGTGGTGGTGGAGGTCGTCGCCGTCGTCGGGGCGACCGGGGTCGGAGCGAGCGCGTGGGCGCTGCCGCCACGCGACACCGCGACCACCGTCGCTCCGCCCGCGACCGCGAGCACCACGGCGACCGCAGCCGCGACGAATGTCCGGCGACCTCTCATCGGCAACTCACAGACCGAGCTCGGCGAGAACCTGCTCGACGTTCGCGTCCACCGCAGGCTTGGGCTCGATCTCCGAGATGGCGCGGTTGGGATCTTTCAGACCGTGACCGGTGACGGTGCACACCACTACCTCGTCGCGCTCCACCAAACCTTGAGCGGCTCCTTGGAGCAGCCCGGCCACCGACGCGGCCGACGCGGGCTCGACGAACACTCCTTCGAGTGACGCCAGGAGCCGGTACGCGTCGAGGATCTGGGCGTCCGTGACCGACCCGATCGCGCCGCCCGACTCGTCGCGGGCGGCGATCGCGGAGTCCCAACTCGCGGGGTTCCCGATGCGGATCGCGGTGGCGATCGTCTCCGGGTGCAGCACGGGCTCGCCCAGCACGAGCGGCGCGGAGCCCGCGGCCTGCCAGCCGAGCATCCGCGGCGCCTTCGTGGAGAGATGGTCGCGCTCGTACTCCGTGTAGCCCTTCCAGTACGCGGTGATGTTCCCTGCGTTGCCCACCGGTATGCAGTGCACGTCGGGGGCGTTCCCCAGCGCGTCGCAGATCTCGAACGCGGCGGTCTTCTGACCTTCGATCCGGAACGGGTTGATCGAGTTGACCACGGTGACTCCCCCGCGCTCACCGAGCTGGCGCACGATGTGCAGGGCGTCGTCGAAGCTGCCGCGTACGGGCACGACCTTCGCGCCGTGGATGAGCGCCTGCGCGAGCTTGCCCAGCGCGACGTGCCCGTCGGGAATGATCACCGCCGCGACCATGCCCGCACGCGCCGCGTACGCGGCGGCCGACGCCGACGTGTTCCCCGTCGACGCGCACACGACCACCTTGGCGCCGTCCTCGGCGGCCTTGGAGATCGCCACGGTCATGCCCCGGTCCTTGAACGAACCGGTCGGGTTGGCGCCCTCGACCTTCAACAGCACCCGCGCGCCGACCTGCTCCGACAAGCGCGGGGCTTCGACCAGCGGAGTGTTGCCCTCGTTCAGCGTCACGACGGGCGTGCGATCGCTGACGGGGAGCCGGTCGCGATAGGCCTCGATGATGCCCGGCCATCCGGCGTGCGCGAGCTCGGTCATTCTTCTCCTCCGACGACGCGCAGCACCGACCCGACCTGCTTCACCGCTTCGAGATCGCGAACGGCGCGGATCGTCGCCGCGACCGCGGCTTCACGCGCGACGTGCGTGACGAAGATCAACCGGGCGTCGTCGCCCTGGCCCTTTTGCTGCATCGACTGGATCGACACCTCGTGCTCACCGAACACGCCCGAGATCGTGGCGAGCACCCCCGGGCGGTCGGCCGCGTCGAGGGACACGTAGAACTGCGACGACGTCTCGTCGATCGGCCGGATCGGCCGGCGTTCCAGCGCGCCGACCGTCGCACCCCGGGCGCCGGAGTGCAGGTTCTTCGCCGCGTCGATGAGGTCGCCGAGCAAGGCGCTCGAGGTCGGCCCGCCGCCGGCGCCCCGGCCCAGCAGCATCAGCTCGCCGACCGCCTCGCCCTCGATGAACACCGCGTTGAACGAGCCGCGCACCGACGCCAGCGGATGCCCGACCGGCACCATCGCCGGGTGCACGCGCGCGCTCACGGCGCCGTCGTGCTCCTCGGTAACGGCGAGCAGCTTGACGACGTAGCCGAGCTCCGCAGCCGCGCCGATGTCGTCGGCGGTGACGTTGCGGATTCCCTCGCGCGAGACGTCGCCCGCGACCACGCGCGCGCCGAACGCAATCGACGCGATGATCGCCGCCTTCGCCGCGGCGTCGAAGCCGTCGATGTCGGCGGTCGGGTCGGGCTCCGCGTAGCCGAGCTCCTGCGCTTCGGCCACCGCGTCGGCCAGCGAGCAGCGTTCCTCGGTCATGCGCGTGAGCACGTAGTTGGTGGTGCCGTTGACGATTCCGGTCACCCGGCGGATGCGCTCGCCCACCAGTGACTCCCGCAGCGGGCGGATCAGCGGGATGCCACCCGCGACCGACGCCTCGAACAGGAGGTCGACGCCGGCGGTCGCCGCGACCTCGAAGAGCTCCTCACCGAAGTTCGCGAGGAGCTCCTTGTTGGCCGTCACGACCGGCTTGCCCGACTTGAGCGCCGACAGGATCAACGAGCGGGCGGGCTCGATGCCACCGATCATCTCGACGATCACGTCGACGTCGGGGTCGGCGACCACGAGCTCGCCGTCGTTGGTGAGCACGCCCGGCCCGAAGGTGACCGAGCGTTCCTTCGTGAGGTTCTGCACGGCCACGCGCGTCACGACGATTCGCACGCCCGATCGGCGTGTGATCAAGTCGGCGTTGGCGTCGAGGAGGCGGACCAGCGCCGTCCCGACGTTGCCGCAACCGAGGATGCCGACCCGTACCAGCCCGTCGTCGTTGCGCACCATGCCTCCATTCTCGCGGATGCGCCGCGCCAGGATTTTCGGGGCCGGGATTCGGGGTTGGGGCCCGGACTAGTCCTGATCGAGGCGAACGAGGTCTTCCGGGCCCTCTCGGCGGACCACGACCCGAGATGAGCCGTCGCGGACGAACACAACGGCCGGGCGCCCGAGCTTGTTGTAGTTCGAGGCCATGGAGTGCGCGTAGGCGCCGGTGACCGGCGTCGCGAGGACTTCACCGACCGTGACGTCGGCCGGGAGGTGGGCGTCGCGCACCAGCAGGTCTCCCTGCTCACAGTGCTTGCCGGCGACGGTGACCACGTAGGCGCGGGCCGCGCCCGCACGCCCGGGCAGGAACGCCTCGTAGCGGGCTCCGTAGGTGACGGGCCGGAGGTTGTCGCTCATCCCACCGTCGACGGCTACGTAGGTGCGCACGCCCACGATCTCCTTGATCGTGCCGACCGTGTAGAGGGTGAGGCCCGACGGCGCCGCGATCGAACGGCCGGGCTCCACTGCGATCGCCGGCCGCGAACGGGTGTGCGCGCTCGCCAGGGCGGCATCGATCCCCCGGTGCAACGCGTCGGCATAGGCCGCGATCGTCGGCGCTTCGTCGGTCGCGACGTAGCGCACGCCGAGCCCGCCGCCGACGTTGAGCTCGTCGACCGTCGCGCCGGTCTCCCGCTCGACCGAGCGCACCAACTCGACCATGTGCGCGACGGCGCGCTCGAACGAGTCGAGGCGGAACACCTGCGAGCCGATGTGGCAGTGCAGCCCCCCGAAACGGAGCGTGCCGCTCTTCACGACGCGCCGCGCCGCCTCGAGCGCATCTCCGCTCTGCAGCCCGAAGCCGAACTTCGAGTCTTCCGTACCCGTCTCGATGAACTCGTGGGTGTGCGCCTCTACGCCGGGGGTGACGCGGATGAGCACCTTCCCCGCGAATTCCGACGCGGCCGTCAACGACTCGAGCCGGTCGAGCTCCTCGAAGGAGTCGGCCATGATCCGGCCGACCCCGGCGGCCGTCGCCGTCTCCAACTCCGCGACCGACTTGTTGTTGCCGTGGAAGACGATGCGCTCGGGCGGGAAGCCCGCGTGCAACGCGACGTAGAGCTCGCCGCCGGTCGCGACGTCGATCATCAGGCCCTCTTCGGCCACGAGGCGCGCCATGGCCGTGCACAGGAACGCCTTGCTCGCGTAGGCGACGTGATCGCCGAAGCGCGCGCGGTACTCGCGGCACCGCGACCGGAGCTCCTCCTCGTCGTAGACGTAGAGCGGCGTGCCGTACTGCTGGGCAAGGTCGGTCAGTGCGACGCCGCCGACCGACACGCCCCCGCCGGCGTCGATGCGCGCCGACGCCGGCAACAGCGACAGGTCGAGCGGCGAGTCGGGATCGCGCGGTCCGCTCACGAGGCAGCTTCGGCGTCGTCGGTGTCTTCGTCGTCGTCGAGGCGGGCCATCTCCTCCGGTGCGCTCACGCCGAGGAGCCCGAGCGCGGCGGCCAGGCCGATGCGGCTCGCCTCGGCGAGCCACAGGCGCGCCTGCGTGAGCTCGGCGTCGTCGGTGATGACCCGGCAGTCGCGGTAGAAGCCGTGGAACGCGCGCGCGAAGTCGCGCACCCACGTGGAGATCTTCTGCGGAGCGCGCGTCGCGGCCGCGTCCGCAACGACGTCGGGGTACAGCGCGAGCGCGCGCAGGAGCTCGCCCTCGCGCTCGTGCGTGAGCGGCGAGAGGTCGACCGACTCCAGCGGGAGCCGGGTGACGCCCGCCGCCTCGGCGCGCCGGGCGATCGACGAGACCCGCGCGTGCGCGTACTGCACGTAGTAGACGGGGTTCTCCATCGACTGCGACGTCACGATGTCGAGGTCGAAGGTCTGCGGCGAGTCGATGCCCTGCAAGAGGAAGGTCATGCGCGCGACGTCGGGATCGACCTCGTCGAGGATGTCGGCGAGCGTCACGATGTTGCCCGCGCGCTTCGACAGGCGCACCTCCGCGCCGTCGCGGACGAGCTTCACGAGCTGGCCGAGCAGCACCTCGGGCTCGGGCGGCGGCCCGAAACCCAGCGCCTGCATGCCGGCCTGCGTCGACTTCACCTGCCCGTGGTGGTCGGCGCCCCACATGTCGATCAGGTGGTTGGAGCCCCGGGCGAGCTTGTCGCGGTGATACGCGAGATCGTTGCAGAGATACGTGGTGGAACCGTCCGACTTCACGAGCACGCGGTCGCGGGAGTCGCCGAAATCGGTCGTGCGCAGCCAGCGCGCGCCCTCGTGCTCGTACACCACGCCCTTCTCGTCGAGCACGCGCAGCACGTCGGTGACCTCGTCGCGCTCGTGCAGCGTGCGCTCGGAGAACCACGTGTCGAAGTGCACGCCGATACGGGCGAGGTCGTTGCGGATCCCGTCGGTGATGCGCTGCACCCCCCATTCGCAGGCAGCTTCCGGTGACACGTCGTCGCCGAGCTCCGCGTGCAGATCGCGCGCCAGGTCGATCAGGTACTCGCCCTGGTAGCCGTCCTCGGGCGGGTTCTCACCGCGGTAGCGGGCATACAGCGAGTCACGGAACGTCGCGAGCTGGTTGCCCGTGTCGTTGAGGTAGTACTCGCGGTGCACGTGCGCGCCCTGCGCCGCCAAGAGGTTCGCGATCGCGTCGCCCACGGCGACCCACCGCCCGCCTCCGGCGTGGAGCGGCCCGGTGGGGTTGGCCGACACGAACTCGAGGTTGATCCGCTCGCTCGCGAGCGCGTCGGAGGTGCCGAAGCGATCGCCCGCCACCACGACCGACCGCAGCACGTCGTGCAGCCACGTGGGCGCGAGATAGAGATTGACGAAACCGGGCTTCGCGGCTTCCGCGCGGGCGAGGTGCGGCACGTTCGCGGCCTCGAGCGCGGCGACGATCCGCTCCGCGATCGCCAATGGGTTGCCGCCGACGACCTTCTGCAGCGTGAGGGCGACGGGCGTCGCCCAGTCGCCGTGATCGCGCTGGCGCGGGGGCTCCAGCACGATCGGGCTCGGCGGTTCGGGCAGGCCCGCGTCGAGAACGGCCTGGTGAACCGCGTGGGCGAGGTCGTCCCGGATCATGTGGAGCCCGAAACCCTACCGCAGGCCAAAAAAACCAGTGCAAACATTGTCCGACCCTTCACTAAAGGAACGAATGCCGCTATCCTCCCGTTTCAGCAAGGGGTCAAATGGAGCGGGGCGGCCATGACATACCCAATTGGCAATTGGGCACGACGCGACCCGCGGGCGACACCAGGGAGGGTCAGTGCCGCAGCAGGCGGGTTACGGGCGGGGATTGGGAGCAATCTTTCCCGGCGCTGCAACTGGACGATTCGACGCCGAGTCGGCGCGCGCAGGTGGAGCTCCAACGATGACTGATCCGAGCGAGGAACTCCTCGCAACCATCGCGACGACCGACTCCGGTATCGCGCTCATCTACCAGTCGCTCGACGCGCTCGTCGAGCAGTTCTCGCTCGAAGACGCGGCCGTGGTGCTCGAGGAGCGCCAGATCGGCCGCCAGATCTTCTGCGCCGGGCGCCGGCCGCTCAGCCAGGACGACGACGAGCTGCTGGTCGCGCCGCCGGGTCTCTACACGCAGCCCGCGCTCGAGCACGACGACTTCGACCGGTCGCTCATGCTGTCGCTGTGCGTGCTGGCGCTCCGCCTCGACGTCGTGCGCTACGACGCGTGGCACGATCCGCTCACCGGCCTCTACGACCGGCGGAGCTTCATCCGCCTCCTCGAGATGGCGATCGCACGGAGCAACCGCTATGGCTGGCAGTTCACGCTCGTCGTGCTCGACCTCGATCACCTCAAGGTCGTGAACGACACCGAGGGTCACCCCGCCGGCGACGCGGCACTGCGTGAGCTGGGCGACCGGTTCCGCCGGGTCCTGCGCATCGGCGACGACGCGGCCCGCATCGGCGGCGACGAGTTCGCGATGATCCTGCCGAACACACCGCCCGAGGCGGTGGAGCTGCTCATGGAACGGGTCCGGTCGGCGGAGGGATTCGACCGCCCGTGCCCGTCGTTCTCCTACGGTTGGGCGCAGATCCCCGGCGATGCGACCGAGCACGAAGAGCTCATGAAGATCGCCGACCAGCGACTGTACGAGAAGAAGGCGGGACGATGACGCCGGCCGCGAACGACGAGAGGGGTCAAGGATGAACTCGCTCGACGACCTCGAGCTCGAGCTGCGCAAGCTGCCCGGCGTCAAGGCTGCGGGCTTCGACGAGCGCGAGGACATGCTGTTGGTGCAGCTGCACCTCGGCGATCGCATCGACGCCCCCGAACACCCCGTGCCCATCGACGCGTCGCGCATCGTCGCGCGCCACATCGAAGAGCGCACCGCGGTCGAGATCGTCCGGTGGCGGTCGTTCCCGGCCGCCGCGGTCGCGGCGCCTCCCGTCGTCGACGTCACCGCGCCGGCCGCGGCCGCCGAAGGTGTCGCCGGCGAGGTCGCCATCGACGACACCGGATCGTTCGGGCGCCGGGCGCGCCTGCTCGCGGTGCTCGCGTTCCCCGACTCCGACGAGCTCGAGGTGCACTTGATCCTCGACGGCCGCCGCACGATCGGCCGCGCCGTGTCGAGCAGCGGGCTGCTCGGTGCGGTCGAGGCGACCCTCGCGGCCGTGCGGGAGCTCGGCGCCACGTTCACGCCCCATGCCCTGTTCGCCCGCGAGATCGAGAACGACGCCGACGAACGCGCGGTCGTCGCGGTCGCGCTCGAAGGGGTCGTCGACGACGCGCCGACCGACTACGGCATCGCCGCGGGCGCGAGCCCGATCGACGCCGCGGCCCGCTCGACCCTCGCGGCGCTCAACCGCCGCTTGGCCCAGGTGCTCTGAGTCCCGTCACCTCAACATGAGAGTTTTGGTGACGGGGGGCGCGGGCTTCATCGGCTCGCACCTCGTCGACGCGCTCGTCGACCAGGGTCACGAGGTGGTCGTGCTCGACGACCTCGAGACCGGGTTCCGCGCGAACGTGCACGCGCGCGCCCGGCTCGTGATCGGGTCGGTCGCCGACGAGCACGCGGTGCGCGACGCGGTGCAGGGTTGCGAGCTCGTGTTCCACCAGGCCGCGCACAAGGCGGTGCTGCGGTCGGTCGAGCACCCGTTGCTGACCGACACCGTGAACACGCACGGCACGCTGACGGTGCTGAAGGCTGCGCTCGACGCCGGCGCCCGGCGCGTCGTCCACGCGTCGTCGAGCAGCGTCTACGGCGGCGCCGCTCCCCTGCCGACGCGCGAGGACGCGCCGCTGCGGCCGCGCTCGCCGTACGCAGTCACGAAGCTCGCGGCCGAGGAGTACTGCCGCGTGTTCACCGAGCTCTACGGCCTCGAGACGGTCGCGCTGCGTTACTTCAACGTGTACGGGCCGCGCCAGAGACCCGACGCGACGTACGCCGCCGTCATCCCGCTGTTCACCGACGCGCTGCTCAACGGGCGCGATCCGCTCGTGCACGGCGACGGTTTGCAGTCGCGCGACTTCACGTACATCTCCGACGTCGTCGCCGCGAACCTGGCGGCCGCGAACGCGCCCGCGGCATCGTGCGCGGGCCGCGTCTACAACATCGCGGGCGGCGCGTCGTGGTCGTTGCTCGACGTGCTGGGCGCGCTCGGCCGCCTGCTCGGGGTCGAGCCGCAGCCGCAGTTCACCGACCCGCGCGCGGGCGACGTGCGCGACAGCCGGGCCGATCCCGCCGCGGCCGCAGCCGACCTCGGGTTCTCCGCGTCGATCGGGCTCGACGAAGGCCTCGCCCGGACCGTCGACTGGCTCCGAACGCTGGCCTAGCGCTCGGTCGGCTCGGCGCCGGTCAGGGCGAGCTCGTCGGGGTGGTGGTGGCCGTCGAGCCCGACGTCCCCGAAGTCGACGGCACGCTGATCAGCGGGGTCGCACCCGAGCCGGGCAGGAGGACCGTCGAGCTGCCGCCCGACTGCGCGAACGCCTGCAGGGCCTGGATGTACGCGTACTGGAGGTCGGCCTGCGAGAACTGCGCAGGCACACACTTGCTGGGCGGGTTCGGGACCACGGCCTGCACGACCTGACCGCTCAACTTGACCGTCTCGAGGGTCGCGCCGCACTGCAGGATCTCCTTCTGGTCGGCGGTCGCCTGCGCCTGCACGCGGGTGATCTCGGCCTTCTGACGCGCGGTGGCGAGGTCGAATTCCTGCTGCTCCTGCAGCTGCTGCGCGGCGACCTTGGCCGCGACCGCGCGTTGGAGGTCGGAGCTCAGCTGAACCTCACGGAGCTGGAACGCATAGAGCACGAGCCCCGCAGGCTTGAGCGAGGCGCCCATGCACGTTGCGACACCGGTTTCGACCGTCGCCCAATCGGTGGTGGCGGCGGCCACCATGTCTTCCCGGGTGAACACGAGGCGGATGCACGTGTTGGCCGAGGATCGCACGATGCCGGTCGAGTAGTTCGTTCCCAAGTGGCTGAACAGGGCCGTGGCCTTGCCCGGATCAACCCGGTAGAGCACGGTCGCGCTCACCGACGCGGCGCCGCCGTCTTTCCCGAGTACAGAGACCGCCGGATCCGTGGTGGCCTTCTGACCCTTGACCGGAGCCGCGGAGGTCATCGTGTAGTTCTGGATGCGGGTGTTGATCGAGTAGGCCGTGGTGAACGGCAACGTGATGTGGAAGCCCGGGCTCAGCGGCTTGCCGGAGTGCCCGAACGTGACCGGCACCGCGACGTTTCCGGGCTGCACGACGTGCACCGACGTCCACACGAAGATGATGGCGAAGATCGTGCCCAGGAACGCGCTCAGACCCTTCCACGACCGGCGGCCGAGATCGCCGGACGGTGTTCTCGGACGGAGGACGCCGATCGCGACCAGGGCGCCGATGACCCCGGCGGTCGCGCGCTCGCGGAGGAACTTCGTGAGCGTCGGGTTGGTCTTGATCTCACGGGGATCCCTGTAAATGCCACCGATCGGCATCTGGGCCCGCCCGGCCGAACCCGACGCCTCTGGGGCGTCCTTGTCCGAATCGTCCATCTACCAGCACCCCTCCCTCAGGCGACACATCGTAACCGGGGCGAATCGGGCGCAAGCGCCAGATCCCGACTACCCCCCGCCAAGAAACGGTCAAGTGGTGTCAGCCCGAGCTCGCGGCCGCTCCGGGCCCGTCGGCCCACCGCTGCCGGAATCGTTCGAGCTCACTATCGGCATAGAAGTGCCGCGCGTAACGGGACGAATAGGCCTGATCGAGCACCGGGCCCGGGAGGCGGACCGCGGCCAGGAACCGGCGGTACTGCTCCGCGTACTGCTTGGTGGACGCCTCGTTGCGGGCCGCGACCGGGACCGGCCCGCCCCGGCCGAGGAACTTCCCGAGCACCTCGGGCGCGACCGCGAAGCTCTCCTGGCGCAGCAACAGCACACGGACCGCCGGCGTCTCGACCACGGCGTGCCCGAGCACGGGATCGAACGGCTGCGCGAACACGTCGACGCCCAACGCCGGGGCGAACTCGCGGTCGAACCAGCGCCGCGGCGGGCGCAGCCATTGCTCGTCGAGCATCGTGTGGACGAGCTCGTCGGTGGCAGATCCGGCGTCGAGCACGCCGCGACGACCGCCGCCGTGGAAGAACGCCGACACCGCTTGGGCAACGGGCTCGCGCACGGTCGTGATCAACGTCCACGGCGCGGCGGGTGTGGGCGGTCGGCGCAGCAGGTACTCCGACTCCCACAGGTGCAACGCGCCGTGATACGGCGGGCGGGCATCTGCCCGGTAGCGCGCCTCCGCTTCGGCCAGCCGATCGGGAACGAGCCGGAACACCTGGAACGCGCGCGCGCCCGTGGCGTCCTGCACCGCGCGCGCGATCGCCGTGCTGCCGGTCTTGCCCATGCTGAACACCACCAGCGGCCGGTCGCCGCGATGCATGCGCGCGATCGCGATCTGCTTCGACACGACGTAGCTCCGCCCGCTGATGCGGCGCACCACCGACTTCATCGTCGTGTGTGAACCGTCATCGGCAGACTGCGACCATCACACGTCTTCGAGTGCGGTCGCGCTCGTCTCCTCGATGTTCTCCTCGGCCATGTACGCCGACACGACCTCGTCCGCCGGGCCTTCGTAGTGCACGAGACCGCGGTCGAGCCACACGCACCGCTCGGCCAGCGCCTTCACGACCTCGAGCCCGTGCGAGACGATGAGCACGGTGCAGTCCTGCTCGCAGAGCTGCACGATCTTGCCCATCGACTTCAACTTGAACGCGGCGTCGCCCGCGGCGAGCGCCTCGTCGATGAGCAGGATCTCGGGCTTGAGGTGCGCAGCCACCGAGAACGCGAGGCGCCCGAACATGCCCGACGAGTACGTGCGCATCGGGAAGTCGATCGCGTCACCCAGGCCCGCGAACTCCTCGACCTGATCGAAGTTGGCGTATACCTCGGCCGCGGTGAGGCCGGCGGTGAGCCCACCGAGCAGGATGTTCTCGCGCCCGGTGAGCTCGCGGTTGAACCCGACGCCGAGCGACAGGAGCGGCGTGACCCGCCCCCACACCGCCACCCGGCCCGCGGTCGGCGGCAGGATGCCGGCGATCGTGCGCAACAACGTGGACTTCCCCGCGCCGTTGCGGCCGATCACGCCGTACACCGAGCCGGCCGGGACCTGGAAGCTCACGCCGCGCAGCGCCTCGATCAGCATCGACTGCTTGGAGCTGTCGCGAAGGCGCGCGAGCGTGCCTTTCAGCGTCTGGTTCTTCTCGCGCGTGACGCGGAAGCTCACCGAGAGGTCGTCGACCCAGACGGCGGGCGGGCGATCAAAGTCGGACAGCAAAATCACGCTCCCGCGCCAGGAACACCAAGGCTCCGAAGAGGAAGAATCCCACCGCCCACGCCGTGGCCGCGAGCAAGTACGCGGGCGACGGCATCTGCGCGTTGAAGATCTGCTCCAACGCCGCGAACGACGGGTAGAGCGGATTCCACCGCAGGTACACGAGGAGGTTCGGCGGGATCTCGCGCACGAAGTAGAGCGCGGGAGTGACGTAGAGCCAGATCTTGGTCACGTACGGAAGGAAGCCGCCGGTGTCGCGGTAGAACACCATGAGCGGCGCGAAGAGCAGCCCGAGCCCGAGCGACATGATCGCCAGGATCACGACGATCAACGGCAACGTCACGAGCGACTTCCCGAACGGCTGCCCGAGCACGAGGTGGAAGACGAAGTAGACGAGCAGGGTCGGCAGGAAGTCGAACACTGCCTTCACGATCGCGACGATCGGGAGCACGGCCCTCGGGAACGACGAGTTCAGGATCAGGGCCCGGCCGTTGAGCAGCGATCGCGCGCCGGCCATCATCGAATTGCTGACGAAGGTGAACACGAACACGGCCCACACGAGGTGGGCGATGATCGCGTTGCGCGCCGGGCCCGTGCCCGCGGGCCGCACGACCGTGCGCAGCAAGAAGTAGACCGCCGCCAACAGCAGCGGGTCGAGAATCACCCACAGCTGGCCGATCGCGGAGTCGTAGTGCTCGGCCTTGAGGTCGGATCGCGCCAGGTGCCAGACGAACCGCCGGCGCCCCCACAACTCGACGAAGTACGCACGCATCGGCGGCAGACCCGTGGCCGTCGACTCGTAGACCGTCGGTATGCGATAGGGCTGCGTGGCCGCCATGAAGCCTCGGCTGCGGATCTGCGGCGAGGCGGGCGCCCGCCGCGCGCCGCCTCGATCCGGGCAATCCTACCGAGTCGGCGGCCCGTTATTGACCGGTTCGGGCGATAGATCGCGACCGGCCCGCGGCCGCCAACGCCAGTGCCACCGACCGATCCCACGACCAGTGCTCGGCGGCCGCGGCCTTCGCGGCCCCGCCCAGCCGCCGACGGAGCTCGGGATCGTCCCGCAAGCGCCGCAGCACGGCTGCGAGGTCGTCACGGTCGCCGGGGTCCACGAGCACCGCGTCGACACCGTCGTGCAGCTGGGTCGGGAGCGCGCCGACGCGAGGCGCCACCACGGCCACGCCGGCCGCGAGGTACTCGGCGAGCTTCAGCGGCGAATAGTGAAACGGTCCCGCCTCCGTCGCGAGCACGAGGCCGACGTCCATCGCCGCGAGATGCTCGGGAATGTCGTCGTGCGGAACCGTGCCGGTGCAGTGCACCGCCACGCCGCGCGCCCGCGCGAGCCGTTCGACGTGCGCTCGCTCGGGACCGTCGCCGACGAGGAGCAGGGTCGCGCGGTCGAGCCCCGCGAGCGCCTCGACCGCGGTGTCGAGCGCGTGGAATCGCCGGAAGCTCCCGACCCAGCCGACCACGAACCGGCCCTCGAGCCCCAGGCGCCGGCGCACCGAATCGCGATCGGGCGGCGCGCGGAACAAATCGAGGTCGGCGCCCGTGGGTGTGATCACGATCCGCTCGGGATCGACGCCGATGCGCCGCACCTGCTCGGCCACCGACTCCGATCCGCACGCGACGACGTCGGCGGCGCGCAAGGGCCCGCGCTCGCCGGCCCGCTCGATCCAACTGCTCCATCCCGGGCGGCGGACACCCCATTGCCGCGCCTGCCAGACCAGTGGCGCGGGCACGAACACCACTGACGGCACGCCGAGCTCGCGCGCCAGGCGCGCGCCGGCGGTGTGGAAGAGCTCGTGCCGTTGCCACACGCACGCGATCTCGCTCCCGCGCCACGGGCCCGACGCTTCCACGCGGAACGCGCGGGCGCGTCGCCACTCCCGGAGGTCCTTGAGCGCGGTCTTGCCGACTACGGGCACCCATCGGTGCCAGCGCGGTCCCGATGCCGACGCGAGCGTTGCCGCCGACGCGCGCCGGCGGAGCGCGTCGGGCTCCATCACGCCTTCGGGTGTGACGATCCAGACCCGCCCGAGCAGGTGGCGCAGACCGCTCGCCCAGCCCGCCGCGCTCACCCACGCCGCGACCGGTCCCTGTTGCCCGGCCGCGACCGTCGGGAGCACGAGGATCGCACCGCGATCGGCCGGCGCCTTGCCCTCGTCACTCCGCTCGCGCCCGGACTCCATGGTCGATCAACCGTAGTTGGCGGGTCGGGAGTCGAGGTGGTGACACGATGGCGCCCGTGCGCATCCTGCACCTCGTGAGCCGGAGTCAGCGCCGCGGCGCGGAGCTCGCCGCGGTCGAGCTCGCGCGCGGGCTCGACGCGCTCGGGCACACCAACCGAGTCGTCGCGTTGGCGCTCGGCTTCGACGGCAGTGAGAACACCGACGTCGCGCCGTTGACGCGCCGCACCGACGGCGGAGTCGGGGCGCTCCTCGCCGGCGTGCGCGCGTTGCGCCGCGACCTGCGCGCCGAGCCGGTCGACGTCGTGCTCGCGCACGGAGGCCGCGCGGTGGAGGCGGCCGTGTTGGTGCGCCGCCGCGGGCGACCCCTGATCGTGTGGCAGCGCATCCTCGGGTTCCCGCCCGCGATGTGGCGGCCGGTACCGCGCGCCCGGTGGCGCGCGGTCGTGCGGCGCGTCGACGCGGCGGTCGCGCTCACGCCCGACCTCGGCGCCGAGCTCCGCCGGCTCGGATACTCCCGGCCGATCTGGGTCATCCCGAACTTCCGCGACCCGGAGCCCTTCGCGGCGCTCGACCGCGAAGCCGCCGCGAGCGCGCTGCGCGGCGAGCTCGGCCTGGCACGAGCCGTCGCGCTGGTCGGCTTCGTCGGTCACCTCATCGAGCAGAAGCGACCCGATCGGGCACTCGACACGTTGGTCGCGATGCACGAGCTCGGAGTGCCGGCACACCTCGTCGTCGCCGGCGACGGTCCGCTGCGCGCCGGCCTCGACCGCGAGATCGCGACGCGCGGGCTCACCGAGTTCGTACACGTCCTCGGTCATGTCGACGACGTCGCGCGCGTCCTCGCCGCGATCGACGTGTACTTGCTCACGAGCGACTCGGAGGGCCTCCCCGGCGTGTTGATCGAGGCCCAGATGGCCGGGTGCCCGATCGTGACGGTCCCGGTCGGCGGTGTGCGCGATCTCGTCGCCGACGGCGAGACCGGAATCGTCGTCGGCGCGGTCGACCATCGCGAGCTCGCCCGCGCGACGGTCGGCCTGCTGCGCGACCCGACCCTGGCGCGCCAGCTCGGGAACCGCGCACGCGAAGAGTCGGGACGCTTCTCCTCGACCCGGGCTGCGTCGGTGTACTCCTCGCACCTTTGCGAGTTGGTCGAGCACGTCGGCGCCCGACCGCGTACTTGATTTGAATACTGCCGCCCGGGGAATGGTTCAAACGGCCTAATTGATTAGGCCCGGTTTACTTGCGGGGCCGCAGGCGCGAGCATGTCACATTCCACGCATAAGCGGCCGAGGCGGCGGCGCGATGCGAAGTACTCCCGGTTGACGCTCGACGTCGACCGGACCAAGATTTGCGACGGCAAGCCGGACGGATCTGGCTCGTTGCCTGGCTACGCGGTGCGGGGGGGTGCGGGGGTGGGTCGATTCTCGGCAGCGCCGCTGAGCGAGGGACCGAACGCGTCTTCGGACCCTCATCGGTTCGCACGCTCCGTGTACGGCGTCGCCCAGGGCCGCGGCACCACCAGTCTGCGAGTCCTCGATTTCGGAGTGATCGGCGGGGCGTGGCTCCTCGCATTCCTCCTCGGTTTCGGAGGGGACGCGCCGTTCGGCATGCGCGGCTTCATCCCCTACCTGCTGATCCCGATCGTCACGCAACTTTTCGTCAACCAGGTCATGGGCCTCTACGGCCCCGTGTGGCGCTACGCGTCGGTCGAGGAAGCGGTGCGCGTCGTCGCCGCCGCGTCCACCGGCATCTTCGCCTCCACGTTCGTGCTCGCGTGGTTCGCCGACCTGCAGCACATGACGCTGCCGATCCTGACCGCGCCCCCGGTCGCGGCGCTGTTGATCCTGCTCGGTTGCGGCGGCATCCGGTTCCAGGCGCGCCTGTTCGCCCTCGAGCGTCAGCGTGACGGCAAGAGCACACGCCTGCGCACCCTGATCGTCGGCACCACCGACGCCGGCGTCGCGTTGGCGCTCGAGCTCGGGTCGCGCACGTTCGGCGACTCCGTCGTGGTCGGCTTCGTCGACGACGACGCGCAGATCGTCGGCCGATCGGTGCGCGGCATCCGCGTGCTCGGCACGACCCAAGACCTCGAAGAGGTGTGCGAGCGCGAGCACGTCGAGCGCATCGTCATCGCGCTGCCCGAGGCATCACGCGAGCGTCGCGGCGAGATCGAAGCGCGCGCGTTGAAGACCGACGCACAGGTGAAGGTGCTCGGCGGACAGTCCGACTCCGCGGGCGAGCCGCTCCTCAACAGCTTGCGCGACCTCGACCTCACCGACCTCCTCGGCCGCGAGCACGCGCCGGTCGACCCGAGCGACATCGCCGACTACCTCGAAGGCGCGAACGTGCTCGTGACCGGGGCCGGCGGATCGATCGGCAGCGAGATCGCACGCCAGATCGCGCAGTACCGCCCCGCACGGCTGCTCCTCCTCGACCGTGACGACAGCCTCCTCTTCGAAGTGGTCGCGTCGCTCGACAAGGCCGAGCCGATCCTCGCCGACATCCGCGACGAAGGCCGCCTGCGCGAGATCTTCGAGCGCCACGAGCCCGACGTCGTGTTCCATGCCGCCGCGCACAAGCACGTGCCGATCCTCGAGTCGCACCCTTCCGAAGCGGTGCAGACGAACATCCTCGGCACCTGGACCCTCGCGCAGGTCGCGGCCGACCATCGCTGCCGCCTCGTGCACATCTCGACCGACAAGGCCGCCGATCCCGTGTCGGTGATGGGCGCGAGCAAGCGGGTCGCGGAGCTCGCCGTCCTCTCGATCGGCAATGAGCACGAGCTGCCGTTCGCGGCGGTGCGCTTCGGCAACGTCCTCGGCAGCCGCGGCAGCGTGGTGCCCACCTTCTTCCGCCAGATCGTCGAAGGCGGTCCGGTCACCGTCACCGACGCCGAGATGACGCGCTACTTCATGACGATCCCCGAAGCAGTCAGCCTCGTGCTGCAGGCGGGCGCCATGGCCGACAAGCGCAAGGTCTTCGAGCTCGAGATGGGGCAGCCGGTCAAGATCATCGAGCTGGCCCGCCAGATGATCCGCCTCGCGGGCCACCGGCCCGACGCCGACATCAAGATCGAGATCGTGGGGACACGCCCGGGCGAGCGCCTCGAGGAGTACCTCCACGACAACGCGGAGACGGTCGAGCCCACGTGGCACCCGTCGATCCGCAGCCTCACGCCGAAGATCCCCACGGATCGGGCGCGGCTCGCCTACTTCCTCGACGTGTGGCGGCGTTGCTGCACCGGCTCGCACGAGCAGGTGATCGTCGGCCTGCTCGACCAGATGCTCACCGAATGCGGCGTCGAGTGTCACCTCGACGGCGAAGTGGTGTTCGAGCCCGCGATGGCGCACGACGTCGCGTCGCTCGCGCCGGCCGTCTCCATCGACCTGACCTCGGCCGACCTCCTCGACGACGACCGGCTGCCGGCGCTGCTCGGGGGCCAGCCCGCGTTCGCTCCCGGCCTCCCGTTCGTGCGGCCTTCGCGCCCGCCGCTCGAGCGCGTGATGAAGCGGCTCGAGCCGTCGTACAAGAAGGGCATGCTCACCAACGGGCCGCTCGTCGAAGAGCTCGAATCGCGCATGGCGGAGCGCCTCCGGGTGTCGCACGTCGTCGCGCTGAGCTCGTGCACTTCGGGCCTCATGCTCGTCGTGCAAGCCCTCACGCAGGGCCGACCGGGCCCGGTCGTGGTGCCGAGCTTCACGTTCTCGGCGTCGGCGCACGCGGTCATGTGGAACGGGCGCGACCCGCGCTTCGTCGAGTGCTCGTCGCGGTCCTTCCAGATCGATCTCGCCGACACGGCCCGCCAGCTCGCCGGGGCAAGTGCGATCATGGCCACGCACGTGTTCGGCGCGCCGTGCAACGTCCGGGAGCTCGAAGACCTCGCCCGCGCGCACGGCATCCCGCTGGTGTTCGACGCCGCGCACGCGCTCGGCGCGTACGTCGACCGCGTGCCGGTCGGTTCGTTCGGCAACGCCGAGGTCTTCAGCCTCACTCCCACCAAGCCGCTCGTCGCGGGTGAGGGCGGGCTCGTCGCCACGAACGACGCCGCGCTCGCCGAGACGTTGCGCATCGGCCGCGACTACGGCAACCCGGGCAACTACGACACGCGGTTCGCCGGTCTCAACGCGCGCATGTCGGAGTTCCACGCCGCGATGGCGCTCGAGTCGCTCGCGCAGTTCGACGAGTCGCTGGAGCGCCGCCGCCACCTCGCCGGCCTGTATCGCGACCATCTCGCCGACGTGCCCGGCATCGAATTCCAGACCGTCTCGGCGCGGGACACGAGCACCTTCAAGGACCTGACGATCAGGGTCGACGCCGATCCCTTCGGTCTCTCACGCGACGGGCTCGCGCTGGCACTGCTCGCGGAAGGTGTCGACACGCGCAAGTACTTCGACCCGCCGGTGCATCGCCAGCGCACCTACGAGCACCTCGAGTACCGCCGGCTCCCGGTCACCGACGCCGTGGCCGGAAGCGTCCTCTCGCTGCCGGTGTACCCCGACCTGTCCGACCACCAGGTCGAGCGGGTGTGCGGGATCATCCGCGCCGCGCACGAGCACGCCGTCGAGCTCGACGCGTACGTGTCGACGATGGCCGAGGTCGACAGCCACATCTTCGAGCTCGACTAACTCGACGAGCCGGCCTCGCTCAACTCGCCGAACGCGAGCGCGTAACACACGGCGGTGAGCGAGAGCCCGTCGAGCATTTGCGCGTCCTGCACGAGGCGGCGGAGATCGGCGACGCTCACCCACTCGACCCGCTCGGACTCACCGGGATCGCTGGGCTCGCCCACGCGCGTCGCACCGTCGGCGACGAAGATGTGGAACATCTGGTCGGAGGTGCCGTTGGTCGGGTGATAACGCGTGAGCGGCCGCAACGCCGACGGCTCCCAACCGGTCTCCTCGAGCGTCTCGCGCGCCGCCGCCTGCTGCGGTGTCTCGCCGGGATCGACCCGCCCGGCCGGGATCTCCCACCCCCACGTGTCGGTGATGAAGCGGTGGCGCCAGAGCAGCAGCACGCCACGTTCGGGATCGCACACCACCGTGCCCGCGGCGTGATTCGGCATCCGCACGACGTGATGCTCGAATCGATCACCGCCCGGGATCTCGACGTCGACCAACACGAGTCGTACCCACTCGCTGTCGTAGAGACTGCGTTCGCCGTGCACCGTCCACTGCATTCGGCGGACTGTAGGCGTCGATTACGATTGCCGCGGGGCGCGCTCCTCCGGGGCGGTGTGTACGCGCCCACCGGCGAATCGGAGTGCAATGACGCAGGCGCCGACGCGATCGCCCGAAACGGGCTCGCGCTCGTCTGACGCCGCGTCGCGATCGTCCGAACCGGCGGCTTACACCGTGTTCTTCCTCGCCGAGTTCGTCGCGCTCGTGTTCTACCTGGCGATCTCCCGCCAGATGTGGTTCTACCTCGACGAGTGGGACTTCCTCTCGAACCGGACGGCCTTCAACCTCGGTGATCTCTTCCGGGCCCACAACGAGCACTGGGTCACGATCCCGGTCCTCGTGTACCGCGCGCTGTGGTGGGTGTTCGGGCTCCACAGCTACCGGCCGTACCAAATGGTGATCCTGCTCCTCCACCTGGGCGCTGCGTGGCTCGTCCGGATCGTGATGCGCCGCGTCGGCGTCCGGCCGTGGACCGCCACGCTCGTGGCGTGCATCCTCGTGTTCTTCGGCAGCGGCTACCAGAACATCGTGCTGCCGTTCCAGATGACGCTCGTCGGTTCGCTCGTGTTCGGTCTCGTGCAACTGCTGCTCGCGACGCGCGACGCCGACCGCCGCCCGGGCTTCGATCGGCGCGACGGCTACGCGCTGGCGGCCGGCACTGCCGCGCTGATGTGCTCCGGCGTGGGCGTGTCGATGGTCGTCGCCGTCGGTGTCGGCGTGTTGTTGCTGCGCGGGTGGCGCCTCGCGCTCGCGCACACCGTGCCCCTGGCGATCCTGTACTTCGCGTGGTTCGCCGCGATCGGCCGCTCGGGCTACACCGGCTACCACGCGAACGTCGGTCAGGTGCTCAGCTTCGTGCGTACGTTCGTCGCCGCGACGTTCGGCGCGATGGGCCACGTTCGCGGCGTGGGGCCGCTGCTCGCCCTGCTGCTCGTCGTCGGGCTGGTGCTCGCGTACCGTCCGCTCGGCTGGCGCGAGCTGCGCCGCCAGGCAGCACTCCCGGTGGCCCTGCTCGCGGGCGCGCTGGCATTGCTCTTGATCACCGCGTTCGGCCGCGCCGGTCTTGCCACCTTCCAGGAGAAGAGCCGCTACCTCCACCTCGTGGCCGCGCTCATCCTGCCCGCGCTCGGCGTCGCGGCCGACGCGGTGATGCGACGCGGGCGCGTGTTGGCGGTCGTCGTGCTCGCGGTGCTCGTCGTCGGCATACCCGGCAACCTCAACGTGATCGTCAACTACATGAACCGCGGGATCGTCACGAATCAGCCGGAGTACCGGGAAATGATGCTGTCGCTCCCCTACGTCGACACCGCGAAGCAAGTTCCGCGCGACGTCAAGCCCGAGCAGTTCCTCGCGCACTTCGTGACGATCGGATGGCTGCTCGACGGCGCCCGGAGCGGCCGGATCCCGAAGCCGTCGACGATCTCACCCCAGAACGAGGCGATGGACGCGCTGCGCCTGTCGTTCCGCCAGAGCCGCGGCAACCCGACGCTCGACGAGCTCCACAACTGCATCGGCGTCGCCAGCCAACACGAGTTCAGCCTCACGCCGGGTCAACGGCTCGTCGTACGCGCGCCGAGTGGCAGCATTCACGTGCTGCCGGTCTCGGTCGGCACGTACAACACGTACCCGTTCCCGATGATCACGCCGGCCGGCTCGATCTTCACCGCAGTGCGGCCGGTCACGTTCCGTACGAGCGGCAACCCGCAGGTGTTCGGGAGGTTGTGCGCGGCGGGGCCGATCATCCGGGCGACGCGCGCGGCCGACGCTTCGGGATCCTGAGCGCGCCGGCGGCTATTCGACCTTGCGGGCGGCCTCACCGAGTCGTTTGGCGACCGGCGCCGGCAACCGCGGCCGGACGCGTCGCCAGCCCGCGTGCGCCCAGCCGAACAAGCGGGTGCGCACGGGACCGTTCTTCGCGAAGAAGCGCCGCAGCCGGCGATCCTCGCGGTCGCGCACGGTGAAGTAGCGATCCATCCAACCCGCGACCGAACGGGCGATCTCGCGATTGCGCGCGAAGCGGGCCGGGTCACACGATTCGAGACGCGTGATCTCGGCCGGACCCATCCATTTGTCGAGGAAGACGCGCCGGTTGCGCGCCCACAGGCCGCGCCAGTCGTCGAGCTTGGAAGCAGTCCCCTTCCCGACGTGTTGCACGAGCGCGCGCTGGTCGTACACGACGTCGAGGTCGTTGACCCAGGCGGTGAAGCACAGGTCGACGTCTTCGCCGCTCGCGATCTCGTATTCCTCGCTCCACGCGCCGAGCCGACGCACGATCTCCGTCGGCATCACATAGACGATGGCGGCCGGCGGCGCGCTGAAGGGCGCGAGCACCTCGATGTCGGTGCCCGGCTCCGTGCGCAGGTTCACCGGGTTGCGCGTCTCCGTGACCGCGGGCACGACCACCGCCGCGTTGGGATGGCAACGCGCGGTCTGCACGAGGTGTGCGGCCCAGCCCGCGGGAACGACCGTGTCGTTGTTGCAGAACGCGACGTACTTCCCGCGCGCGACTGCGAGCCCGGAGTTCATGCCACCGGAGAAGCCGAGGTTGCGCTCGTTGAGCACGGGGCGATCGGCGGCCGCGCGCGCGTAGTTCGCGGCCTCCCACTCCGAGCCGTTGTCGACGATCACGAGCTCGTAGGGGACGTCGGTGTTCCGCCGCACCGAGTCGACGAACTGCTGGGTGTACAAGAGGTTGTTCCACGCGAGCACGACCACCGAGAGCTCGGGGTCGGTCGGCGGCGCGGGCCGAGTGGGCGGGACCACCGCGGCCGGGCTCGCGCTCAGCCCGTCGAGCACCGTCGCGAACTCGTCGGTGCGCCGCTCCCAGTCGAATTCGCGCGCGACGACATCGAGCCCGTTCGCGACCAGCCGCGCCGCGAGCGCGTCGTCGTCGAGCAACCGGCGGATCGCGTCGGCCATCGCGCGTGCGTCGCGCGGCGGTACCACCAGCGCGGTCTCGCCGTCGACCGCGTACTCGCGACATCCCCCGTTGTCGGTGGTGACGAGCGGCGCCGCGCACGCGAGCGCCTCGAGGCCGGGCTGGCAGAACCCCTCGAACCAGCTCCCGACCGCGAACACCGTTGCCGCCGCGTACTCGCGCCCGAGCGCGGCCTGGTCGAGGTTCTTGCCCGCGTAGCGCTCCACCGGGACGCCGAGCAGCGCACCCGCTTCGAGGATCGTGTCGGTCCCCTTCCAGGCCCGTTGTTGCTCACCGCTGCACAGGAGGGGGAACCGCTTCGGTCCGGGATACGGCCGGAACACGTCGCGGTTGACCCCGCCGAGCTGCACGGTCGGGCGGTAACCGGTCTCCGCGAAGATCTGATCGGCGGTCCAGTTGCTGTTCGCGAGCTGCAGGTCGACGGGCGCGCGGACGCTCTCCCAGCTGCCTTCCTTGTTGTAGAGCTGGCCGTAGTGCAACGCGTAGAACACGCGACGCCGGGCCCGCTCGAACCGATCGAGGAGGTGCCACTGCGGCTCGTGGTTGAAGACGACGACATCGAGCTCGTCGCCGAAACCTTCGGTGATCGGCTTGATCGCGGCGTCGCAACGCATCCACGTGCACCGCATCTCGGCTTCGGCGGGCAGGTAGAAGGTCACGCGATGACCGCGCGCGACGAGGCGGTTCGCGAACTCCACCATGCGCCGGATCCCGCCGAATCGCTGCAGGTGCGGCTCGACGAAACCGAGCCGCAGACCCCGCCCCCCGCTCGACATGGCCGCCACGCTACCCATACCTACTCATGTCCGGGTGTCCAAGCGCGCGGCGACGTGAACACCGCAATCGCGGCGACACCCACCGCCGCAACCGTCGCCGCCGCGACCGCGACCGCGACTCCACCCGACAGTGACGCGATCCCGATCCCCGCGCCGGTGAGCGCGGCCTGGGCCACCACGCACGACAACACCGCGACCTTCGCCGACCATCCGCGATCGACGAGCTGGTCGTACACGTGGCCCCGGTCGCCGCGCAGCAGCGGTGTGCCGGCCCGCATGCGGCGCACGATCGCGACCGCGGTGTCGGCCACCGGCACTCCGGCGAACAGCAGCGCGCCGCTCACCACCGCCGCGTGTCGCTGCGCGGCCGCAATGAACAACATCGCGAGCGCGGTGCCGATCAGGTAGCTCCCGGCATCTCCGAGATACACCCGCGCGGGCGGGGCGTTCCACACGAGGAAACCGGCGAGCGATCCCGCGAGCGCGAGCGCCAGCGTCGCACTCGCGCCGGAGAGCACCACGAACGAGCCGAGGGCGCCGAGCATGACCACCGCGGCCGCGAGGCCGTCGAGACCGTCGAGCAGGTTCACGGCGTTGACGAGCACGAGCACCGCCAACACCCCCAACGCGACGTGCCCCGCGTCGTGCGGCGCCGCGACCCATGCCGCTCCCAGACCGATGCCGACCTCGGCGACGAGGCGGAGCACCGGAGGGAGATCGGTCGCGTCGTCGGCGAACCCCAGCGCGCCGGCCAGCGCGAGCGGGACGAGCAGCGACGGCCGAGCGCTCACGATCGGCGCGACGAGCGCAACGAGCACGGCCAAGCCGCCGAGGTACGGAACCGGTCGCGAGTGCACCTTCAACGGACCGGGCCGGTCGACAATTCCCAAGCGCGTCGCGAGCCGGGCCGCGAGCGGCGTCGCGACCACCGCCACCACGAACGCGACGATCAGGGCCATACGAGCAATTGTTGCGGCACACCGCGGTGCACCTCGTCGATGCCGTCGGCGCGGAACCCGCCCCGCTCGTACGCCTTCAGCGCGCCGACGTTGCCGACCGCGGTCACCACCCGCGCCGATGCCGCGCCCCGCCGCCGCAACTCGTCGAGCGCGGTCTGCACGAGCCGGGTGCCGACGCCCCGGCGCCCGCAGTCGGCGGCCACGGCGGTCGAGAGCACTTCCGCTCCGGTCGCCTCGCCACCACCGCGCAGCCCGTACCGCAAGGTCTCCCACACCGCGAACGGAGCCCGGGCGACTCCGCCCAACGCGGCGACGGCCGCGGTGACGCCGTCGCGGAACAAGAACTCGCGGTACAGCGCGCCGGTGTCGTCGGCCACCGCGATGAATCCGCACAGCCGCCGCGGCTCGGCCCCGCGGGTCGGAGCGTCGGCCACGAGCACGAACGCACGCGGCGAGCGAACGATGCGGCGGTACAGCCGGCGCAGGAACGGTGCGCCGAGGGTCACGAGGAAGCCTTCGGCGATGCGCTCGGCGTGCAGCGCGGCGACCGCGTCGGCGTCGGCAACCGTCGCGAACCGCAAGCGGACTTCGGCCTCGGAAGTCTCGCTCACGTCGCCGGCGCCGCGGCCGCCGGCGCGCGATCGCCGAGCAGCCGGCGATAGGTCTCCAACGTGATCTCGACGCAGCGCCGGTCGTCGAACTCGCGTACCGCCTTCTCGCGGCCGGCGCTCCCGAAGCGGCGGCGCAACTCGGCGTCGTCGGCCAGCTCGGCGATCGCGGCCGCCAACGCCCGCGGATCGCGCGGCGCGACGAGGCGGCCGGTCACGCCCGGCTCCACCACCTCCCGGCAGCCTCGGATGTCGGTCGCCACGACGGGCAGACCCATCGCGGCAGCTTCCATCGGCGACCTCGGAAAGCCCTCGCGGTGCGACGCCAGCACGTGCACGTCCATCCCCGCGTAGAGGCGGGCCACGTCGAAACGCCGGCCCAGGAAGCGCACGCCCGCCGCCTCCGCACGCGCGCGGTCGTCGGCGCTCAGCGCGTCGCCCTTCTCGTCGTCGGCGTCGCCGATGATCGCGAAGCGCACCCGCGGCACGTGCTCGTGCAGCAACCGGGCCGCCTCGAACACCTCGAGGTAGCCCTTCTCGCGCACGAGGCGCCCGACGAGGCCCACGACCACGTCGGTAGGTTCGCACGCCCCGAGCTCCGCGCGCGCGACCCGCGCGTCGTCGGCCGGCACGGCCGCCGGATCGAACCGCGAGAGGTCCACACCGTTGCCGAGCAAGGTGAGCTTGCGGCGCGGCACGCCGAGGCCGGCCAGCGTCTCGAGGTCTTCCGGATTCTGGATGAGCTCGGCCTGTCCGAACAGCCCGGCCAGGCGTTCGATCGAGTACACGAGCGCGCGCTTGGCCATCGGGTCCCGACGCTGCGCGTAGAGACCGTGCACGGTGTTCACCACCACCGGCACGCGCGCGACGCGGGCAGCGACGCGTCCGTAGAGGCCCGGCTTCGGGTTGTGCGTGTGCACGATCGCGGGCCGGAGCCGGCGGAAGATCGCCACGAGCTCGGGCAGCGCCTGCGCGTCCTCGGAGAGCGCGAACGAACGGGTGCCGTGGTGCAGGGGCACGTGCCGGATGCCGCGCCGCTCGAGCGCTTCGACGTAGGGGCCGGGCGCGGAGACCCCGATCACCTCGAAGCCCGCGGCCGCGAACGCTTCGAGCTGCGGACCCAACAGCCACTCGAGGCTGATGTCGGTCGTGGTTACGTGCACCAGGATCGGGCGGGCCCCGCTCACGTGTGGGCCTTCGCGTAGCGCACCCGGTTCATCGTGCGCCGCAGGGAGTCCTCGAGCCCCATGCCGCCCGCGAGCTTCCGCTCGAAGTACTGCATGCCGTCGCTGACCTGGATCGGCGAGCGGGCGAGGCGGTACGGGTCGGTGCCGTGCCACGGGTTCACGCGCGTGCCCGCCAGCGCCGCGGAGCGGAAACGCTCGCGCACGAGCCGGGCGATCGCCGGCGGACCGGGCACGGCCTTCGGGTACGCGAAGTCGGGCGCGGGCCGGTCGAGCCGGGCGCCGATCAACTCGATCGACCGATCGAGCTCGCTCGCAGCATCCGCCTCGGAGATCCGGTCGAAGAGCCGGTGGGTGTGCGTGTGGGAGCCGACGCTGACGAGGC
>Ga0265338_10002409_pt1 | contig 28149 bp, 24 predicted proteins | sample 42126metaG_FD_193579 | JGI IMG/M metagenome (GOLD analysis project Ga0265338, IMG submission 193579) | Rhizosphere microbial communities from Carex aquatilis grown in University of Washington, Seatle, WA, United States - 4-21-26 metaG | ecosystem: Host-associated > Plants > Roots > Rhizosphere...
CTGCCTGAAGTCAGACGCTGGCTTATCGAGGCCCTCACCCTCTGCTCCTGTCCGCGCTGCCGCACCTGCTTCACCCGCTCCGGAATTATCCTCGACTCGTCCTGATTACTTAACGGAGTAGTGCTAGGCGGCGTTAATTAAGGCACCCGTTTAGCGGCTTTTCGGCGGCTCTTTTTTCATCGTTTTCATCTCGTTGGATCGATTCTTAGCGTCTTAGGAAGGAGCGCCGCTATGCCGCTGGGTGCTCGGTCACCTAACGGTCGACATCATGCCAATAGATGGCGCCCATCTCGGGCTCAACACAACCTGGTTCAAGGAAGCGCTGGCCCTAGTGGAGCGGCTACCGGGCGGCGCCTAGGTTAGGCTTTGATCTGGCCAGAAATCCATGGCTCGTCAACCGTCACCCGGCAAAGTAGAGTACCATGCCAGACAGCGCCCAGACCGGGCCCCCGAAGAGGGCCGTTTTCCTTAGCTACGCCCGCGAAGATACTGCGGCAGCGCAGCGCATTGCTGAAGACCTGCGCAGCCACGGCGTCGAAGTCTGGTTTGACCAAACCGAACTGCGCGGCGGAGACGCCTGGGACTCGAAGATCAGGAGACAGATCAAAGAGTGCGCCCTGTTCGTGCCGATCGTGTCGGAGCACGCACAGGGCCGCCGTGAAGGCTATTTCCGTTTGGAGTGGAAGCTCGCGGCAGAGCGTACCCATTTGATGGCCGAGGGCGTTCCGTTCATCGCGCCCGTGGCCGTTGATGAAATAGCCGAGAGCGCCGCCCTCGTCCCGACGGAGTTCATGCGCGTGCAGTGGACGCGGCTTCTCGGTGCTCTGCCGACGACGCAGTTTGTTGAACAGATAAAACGCATTTTGGCAGCGCCTGACGAGGTCGTGGTTATCCGACCGCCGGCCCGAGCAGACAACGTGGCACGGTCATCGCGAAATGGCCCGTGGGCAGTTGTCTCGCTCTTGGCTGTCGTCATCATCGCGTTGACGGCTGTGCTCCTTGTCTTACGCCATTCACAAGCCAAGAAGATTGCCGCACAAGTTGAAGCGCAAGCCCAGGTGGCGGACAGCAAATCGATCGCGGTCCTCCCGTTCGAGAATATGAGCAAGGACAAGGATAACGCGTTCTTTGCCGACGGTGTCCACGAGGACATACTGACGAACCTGTCGTTTATCCGTGACCTGCGCGTCATCTCGCGCACTTCGGTCATGCAATACCGCGGGACCACGAAGCCGATCAAGACGATCGGGCAGGAACTCGGCGTGGCCTACGTGCTTGAGGGAAGCGTGCGCCGCGAGGGCAATAAGGTCCGCGTCACGGGTCAGCTTATCGACGCACGCACGGATGCGCATGTCTGGGGCAAGGCGTACGACCGAGACGTGACCGATATTTTTGCGATCCAAGGCGAGCTCGCCGAGGCGATTGCTAACGCCCTGCAATCGGTGATTTCCCCTGAGACGAAGGCCATCCTAGCGCGGCGCCCGACCGAGAATTCGGTGGCCTACGACGACTACCTCAAGGCTCGGCAAATCCACTATTCAGATGATTTTCTTCAAAAGGAGGGCGAAATTCCTCTTCTCGAGGATGCAGTCCGGCTGGATCCCAAGTTTGCTCCGGCATGGGCCGATCTCGCATCGCGGCGAGCGTACGCCTACTTCCAAAACGAGCAATCCGAGCGCCAGCTCGATTCTGCGAAGGACGCGATCGATGTCGCCGTGCGTTTGGCTCCTGATGATCCGGCGGTCATAGAGGGGCTAGGCGACTATTATTATTATGGATATCGCGACTATATCCGCGCAACCGAGCAGTACCTGCGGCTCGCCCAAATGCGGCCAAACGATCCTGTGGTTTATTTCTCTCTTGGGCTTATTCAGCGGCGCCAGGGCCGCTGGGGCGACGCGATTCCAAATCTTCTCAAGGGACTGAAACTCGATCCCATCAATGAAAGCTACTTTCGAGAAGTTGCATGGTCCCTGGTTGCTGTCCGGCGCTACGGCCAAGCTCAGACCTTAATCCAAGCGTACATGGTGACGCATCCTCAAGAGCTGGAAGCAGCATTTTTATTCAGCTATACTGCGTTCTTCGCACTTGGATCCACAACCGAGATGCAGGCATTCGCGCATCGCACGGTAGAGCCATCAAAGCGCGGTGAATTTTTCTACTTTCAGAACCTCAACGCCCAATTGTGCGGCAACTGGGCCGAATTCATCCGGCTCGACCGCGAACAGCGTTATTGCGAAAGTAGCTTCGGCATTCCCCATTGGTTCCAGGATGTAAACGCGGCGGAGAGTCTTGCCGAATCCGGCGACATGGCGGCAGCACGAATCCGCGCCGCCGATGCTAAGGGTCTCCTAAGTGCCGAGCTTGCGCGCCAGCCCGGCAACTCGGAGCTGTGGGCGGATCTAAGCCTGGCGAATGCGCTCTTGGGTGACAAAGGCGAGGCAATGCGCTCTGCGCAACGGTCGGCCGAACTCATGGCTGAAACCCGCGACGCTGTAGATGGGCCGAATGACTCAGTTACGCGCGCCCATGCGCTCGCCTGGATTGGAGAGAAAGACCAGGCATTGGCAGAAATAGAACGTCTGCTTCATGTGCCAGTAGCGCCCTGGGGAATGAACATCTATGAAAATCGAGCCTCATGGCGGCCACTTCAAGACGAGCCGCGCTTCAAGGAGTTGATTATGGACCCAAAGAACAATGAGCCGCTGTTCTGACCGATCCGATTCTTTCTGCTGCTTGTGACCTGATCGCAAATTGAATATTGATCGATAAGAATTGGCGGGATGGACGGGACTCGAACCCGCGACCTTCTGCGTGACAGGCAGACGCTCTAACCAGCTGAGCTACCACCCCGTAATCCGAAAGAACGGTCATTTTCCGGAGGAGATCAGGATCGGTCAAGAGGTAATTCCAATGCGCTGTTTTTCGGTCGTCTCTCGGCCGAACTCGGATATGCCTCAAGCGCAATGAATTCTCCAGCTACAAGGTGGCGCGTCGTCGCTGCGGCCGCGATCTCTCTGTCGAGCTGCGTCAAGAAAGCCGAAGTGGCGCCGACCGCAAAGCCGGCCTCAGTCGAGCTTGTCCAGGAGGCGGAAAGGAGCCGCCACTTCGACGCGGTCAACAGCCATCTCGAACTTGGAGGAACGCTCTACGGGTACGTCGACGTTGACGGAGACGCGCTCGCCCTGGCCCAGACTGTCCAGCTCATGGCAGGCCAGATCGCGGCCACGCAGCCGCAGGCCGCCATGTTGGCCAAGCAGGATTACAAGGCGCTCTTCACTGAATTGGGCCTGACCGACATCAAGGCGATCGGACTGAGCTCGGTGCGCGAGAAGGCCGGATACTACCGAAACCGGGCGTTCATCTACACCCCCGACGGCCGACACGGCCTGTTCGCCGTGTTCGGCGGCCAGCCCGGGCGTTTCGTCGGCACGAGGCTCGCACCCAAGGATACGGACTTTTTCGGCGAATATGAATTCAACCTGAGCGCCGTGTATGACACCGTGAAATCGGTCGTCGCAAAGGTGAGCGGGCCGGAAGCCGTGGCCGCCATGGAGAAGCAGGTCGGGGCTGCCGGAGTCGCGTCGCATTACTCAATGCTCGACCTGATCGAGGGCCTGAACGGGAGGGCAACGGTCGTCATGCGGCTCGATCCCGAGAAGACGATGACGATCCCCGGCCCCAACCCTATCAAAATACCGGCGCTCTCCGCGATGGTGCGGGTCGACGGCGTCGGGTCGGCGCTCGAGGGCGCGATTCGGGCAAAGCCGGAGTTGTTTGAGGCGACCCAGGAAGGCACGCTTCATCTCTATACCTACCGGAACAAGCCCGTGATGGAGGGCCTGCAGCTCGTCCTGGCCGTCGATGGAAAGGCCCTCTACGCTGCAACGTCCCCGGCGTTCCTCCGGGAGTGCCTCCAGCGGACCGAGGGGCTTGACTCGGATCCCGCGTTCACGGCTGCGCTCGCGGCCGCTGGGAACGAGGGCAACGGTCTCACCTGGGTTTCGCCCCGCTTCTTTGCGCGCCTAAAGGGCCTTGGGGCCATCAACCCGAACGCGGGACCCGTGGCGAAGAGGGTTTTTGACGCCTACTCCGCGAGCATTCCGGCGGCGAATCTGCCGCTGCTTTCGCTGCGCACCAACCTGCCCGACGGTGTCATGATCCGCTCGACATGGAACACCTCCCTGAAGGCCGACCTGGCGCTCTTCACGATCTACAACCCGGTCACGATCGGCCTAGCGGCGGCCATGGCGATTCCCGCCTTCCAGAAGGTTCGGGCAAATTCCCAGACGATGGCGGTCCTCAACAACCTGCGCCAGTTGTCGGCGGCCGCGGACCAGTACTACCTTGAAACCGGCTTCACCACGGCGACCTACGACAACCTGGTGGGGCCCGACAAGCTGGTGAAGGGGCTCGTCCCGGTGGCTGGCGAGGACTACCACTCCGTCGTCTTTGCGAAGGGAAGGCCCCTCAGGGTGCGCATGCCGGGCGGACAGGTCATCTCCTACCCCTTCGACGCGCGCGAATCAGCCCAGCGCGCCGGGACGTCAATGAACGTTTCCAATACGCCGTATCCCGACGTCGAGAAAAGGATCGCGATCGTGGGCAATCTCCGCGCGCTCGAAGCGGCAGCGAACCGTTACTACGAGCTGAAGGGGGTGAAGACCGCGACCCTCGACGACCTCGTCGGACCGGGAAAGGCGATATTCGAGATGAAACCGGTCATGGGCGAGGACTACCGGTCGGTCGTGCTTGAGCAGGGCCTTCCCCTTCAAATCCGGCTGCCGGACGGACGGATTGTCCGCGACCCGAACGCCGGGGGAAAGTATCCCGGTAGCCGCTCCGTCTCGAACACGCCCGTCTCCTCGGATGACGGCATCATGGAGAACCTGAGGCAGCTGAACGATGCCGCCAACCAGTACTACACCCTCCACGACACGACGACGACGACCTTCGAGCAGCTTGTAGGGCCCGGCAACGCCATTTCGGCGATCACGCCCGTCCATGGCGAGGACTACCGCCCTCTCCTGTTCAAGAAGGGGCATCCCCTGCGCCTTTACCTGAAGGACGGCCGCGTCATCACCTACCCGCCTTGAGAAGAAATCGCAGGTCTTGGCAATTGAGGCTGTTCGCGCGATCCATGACGCCAACGCCAAGATAAAGAAGACGACGACGCTTCCGGTCCCCGAGCCTTGATGCTTGCATTGCGTCCCAAGTGTAGCCGAAGCGGGCCATCTTCGTCTCAAACCGAGCCGTCTCCTCAACTCGGGGCGAATGGCCGTTTGCCGCCGGCATGCCGCCGACAAACCCAGAGTTGCAGGGCATAGGCCGTTGGCTGTCATTATTCGCGATGAATTCGCCCGGCCGGTATCTCTGGTGGTATGCGTTGTCCTTGGCCTTGGTCGGCGTCTGCCTCGCGCAGCTGCGGTGGCCGTCGTACTTTGCAGTCCCACTTCTGGCGGGCCCCGATGAGAGGATCGCAGCAGCGTTCGGGCTATTCCTCCTGACACCCATTGGCTGCTGGTGCGCGCTGGCAGGCAGCCCTGACAGCTCACGCATCAAGGCCAGGGCCTTAGCCTTTAGCCTCTTCGCAGCGGGCTTCTGCGAGGTCCTTCATCACGGGATCGTGGACCTGGGACGGTACGATCCCGCCTTCCATGACAATCTGGCCTGGCAGCTCAACTTGCACAAAGCCGTGCTGAGGCTGGAAGGCGGTGGCAGCGCCCCGCACTCCTACCGCTTCCTGCCGGACTGCATCATTTCATTCTTTCAATGGCTTTCCGGCAGCTTCGATGTGGCGCGGATCGCCTACAGGCTTTTGGCAAACGGTCTTCTTTTCACGATGATCTACCGGTACGGCCGGATCTACCTGGCTCCCACCTTCGCGATCGCAGCCGTCCTCATTATCGCGTTTCTCTATCCGGTCACGATTCTGCGGTATGCCGGCCAGTTCACCGATCCGGCATCGCACCTGAGCTTCGCGGTCTGCCTCTTCTGCCTGGCCTCCAGGATGGAGGCTGGATTCCAATGCAGCCTGTTCGTCGGTGTTCTCGCAAAGGAATCCATCGTCGCTGCGGCGATATGCCGCTCCTTCTACGGAAAGGAGCGTCTGAGGTCCGCAGCCCTAGCGGTCGCTTACTTCGCCGCCGCGACGGGTATTGCCCTCGGCATCAGGCGCTACGTCAACCAGGGTCCAATTCCGATCGCGTTTACGTCCATCAGCGGCACCCCTTCTAACGATCTGGTCAACAACCTGGTGGCCTGGCGCCAATGGTGGCCGATGTATGCCGTCACGCTGGGGGCGCTGCTTCCGGGCGCGGTAGCCGGGTGGAGACTCATGGACGGATCGTTCAGGGCCACCTGCATCACCATCGCCGTCGCAACGCTGGGCTCCAACCTGGCCTTCAGCCTCTTCTGGGAGGAACGGAACATTGTGCCGGCGTTCATTCCGCTAGCCGTTGTGAACCTAAAGTACCTCCAGACCCGCCTGCGCAGGGAGAATGACGGATTGAAACCGGAATAGGCTTCTGCCAAAAGGCGGTGCAGTGTCCCCGTAGCTCAGCTGGATAGAGCATCTGATTTCTAATCAGATGGTCGCGTGTTCGAGTCACGCCGGGGACGCCACTATTCTCGCCCGTTATTTCGCTGAGGACAGGACCTCGTGCCAGAGTTTGGCCTCCCCTGCTATTCCGTGCCGGTGCAGCTTTGCGTCGATCTCCTTCAGGGACGGCTCATCCACCACGTGCCTCGGATCGCCGGGGAGCTCCGGCATCACCCTTCTTGCGATCGACCAGCACGCCCAGGCCCTCCATCTGCGCAGCTCCCTCCGAGGCCCGTTCACGCGGTCGGCATAGTGCTGGAAGTGGATCCGGGGATTGCCGATGAAGACGTCCCTGGGAGTGTGTCTCATGAACCAGGCCATGGCCGAATAGGGCATCGGCCATGCCAAAAGGATGGGCTCGTCCCCTATCAGGTCGGCCCCCATCGCCCGGTCGAGGCAAAGAATCGCCCGCGCCGCGTGCCTTCGCTGCCAAAGCGAGTGCCCGTATTCGAGGCAGGCGTCGTAGAAGCGCTCCCCGCGGTCGTCGGCCCCGAATGCATTGAGCGTCCGCCAGTCGAGGCCCGGCCTTGGCGGGGGAAGATGGGGGCACGGGGCCAGCATGACTGGTTCGGTGCCCGCAAATCCGCCTCCCGTCAATGCGGCTCGACACGCATGCGTCATTTGGGAGACAAGAGCGGCGCTGAACACATCCTCCGAAAGGCAAGTGCACAGGGTCCCCTTGTGGCGGAGCATCGCCATCTGGCCCGTCGCGGCGGTCGTCCGGCTCTGGTGGACGACCATCCGGATCTGCATATCCGAGGAGGATCGCCGGATCGTCGAGCTCCGCGGCGAACCCACGATCTTTGTCCTTTGGCACAACCGCCTTTTCATGGCGGCCGAGGTCGTGCACCGGTTCCGCAAGGGCAGCCCCCTCTACAGCCTCATAAGCGGAAGCCGCGACGGATCCTGGCTCGCAGCCTTCTTCTCGGCCGTGGGCCTTTGCGCCGTTCGGGGCTCGTCAAGCCGCGACGGGCGCGAGGCCGCGAGCGCCCTCGTCGACGTGCTTCGGTCGGGCTTCGACGTGGGCATCACGCCGGACGGTCCCAGGGGGCCGGTCTATGAGATGAAGCCCGGGGCCCTCATTGTCGCACGGCGGGCCCGCACCCGCGTCGTCCTCGCGGGAATGGACTATGAGTCGTCGTGGCGGGTCGGGAGCTGGGACGGGTTCCACATACCGCGACCCTTCTCGCGCGTCCACATGCGCTTCGAGGTTGTCGCAAATGACGCCCTCGACGAGCGCGACGAGGCCGCCCGCCAGTTGGGCCGGCGGCTCGTCGAGCTGAATCCCGACCGGAGTCCGGCTCCCGTCAGAAGGCGGGCGTGACCGTGACGGTGTCGCCGGGTGCGGCGTTGTAGTCCTCGCCCGTGCTCCAGACCTCGTCGTTGAGGAGGAGCTTGAACGCGAGCGGCTTTCCCACGCTCGGAAGGACGATGCTCCAGGTGTCGTTCGAGACGCAGTCGAGCAGCGTTCCCTTGTTCCAGCTCAGGCCTGCGCCGTCGCCGCGGATGTAGAGGGCGTTGCCAAAACCGACGTCAACCTTGACCGTGATCGAAACTTTGAGGCCTTTCGGCTTGGCGACGACCGCGGGCGCGACCGACAACGAGGCGGCCGGCTTCTTGATTCTTGGCGCAACGGTGGATTTGCGCGCTGGGGCGTGCGCAGTGAGCTTGGTCGCCGGGGCGGGCGTCTTTTCTGACTTGGTGTTCTTTTTCATATGAGACGATGGATTACCCTGGGTACAATCAGCCCCACGGACTCGTGGAAACGGTAGCATTTGCAACGCCAAAACGCAAAAGGCCCGAGAATTTCCGGGTCCGCCACCCGTTTGCCATTACATCGTCACATCGTAACCCGGTGCCCTCACCTCACCTGCAGCGTGTCGCCCTCGAATTCCAGGCCGAGCGAGGGGATCGAAACAGCCTTCCGGCCGCCGTCCCGGCGGACCTTCCCCGCAACCCACGCGTCATAGCCCGCGGAGCGGGCGGCCTCGAGCGCCGCGCCCGCGGCGCCGGGCGCCACGTAGACCGCGAACCCGATCCCCATGTTGAACGTCGCGAACGCCTCCCTCGGGGCGACGGGACCGGCCTCCATGAGGAACCTGAAGATCGCCGGCTGCGGGTGCGGTTCCGTGATCTCGTAGACAAAGGGTTCCTCGAGCCTCATCAGCTTGCGCCACCCGTGGCCGGTCACGTGAGCCGCGTAGTTGATCCGCACTCCGCGGCGCTGACACTCCCTGACGAACGCGACGTAGATCGTCGACGGGGCGAGGAGCGCCTCGCCGAGCGTCATGCCACCCTCGATTCGCGTCGCATAACGCTGGGGCAGGCTCTCGGCTATCTTCCTGCAGAGTGTGAGCCCGTTGGTCTGAACCCCAGAGGAGGCGACGAACACGATCGCGTCGCCTTCGCGAACGTCGCCCACGATACGCAGCGACTTGGGCGAGATCCTGCCGATGGCGGAGCCGGCAAGGACGATCGCCCCGGGCTCGATCAGGCCCCGCAGGGCGGGCGTCTCTCCCCCGCCCCACACGGCCCCGGCCGCACGGCAGCCCTCGGCAAAGCCCTTCACGAGCTCCTGCGACCTGTTCTCGTCGGAGAACCAGTCCGAGCTGCCCACGGCAGCATGCATGGCGACCGCGATCGGCAACGCCCCGCAGGTGATGAGGTCGTTCGCGATCGTGGCCACCGTGTCGATGCCGATCGCCCGGTAATGGCATTTGCCGCTCTCTGCTTGCACGGCATCCGCGACGAGGTTCTTCGTCCCCAGCCCCTCCTCGACGTGCGCCAGGAACTGGTCCCCGGCCTCGATCAGGTAAGCGCTTTCGCCGCGGACCGTCGCGGGCTCCTTAAATCCGTGGCCGACCAGCAGATCGGTTGTACCCAACGCCGCCTTCTGGCAGGCACGCTTGAACGCGTCGAGCGGGCCGTACCGTACGCCGGAGGATTCGTAGGACAGCGACATGGGCGCCTTCAGTACGACCGTCCCTCGTATTTCTCGAAGTAGTTCACGTAGGCCTGGTTCACGACGCGGTAGCCGCCCGGCGTCGGATAATGCCCCGAGAAGTACCAGTCCCCAGTGTGGTTGGGGACCGCCGCGCGCAGGTTCTCGATGGTTTGGAAGATGATCTCGATCTCGCCCTGCCATTCTATCTTCGAGGGCCTCACGAGCTTCGAGATACGCGCCGAGATCTCCTCGGCTGTGAACGGCTCGTAAAGCCTGCGCACATGGTTGACCGCCCCCTTCTTCTCGACCTCCTGGCGGCACGCCCTGTACACGTCCGCAAGCAGCTCCGCGCGCCCGCTTCCCTTCAGCAGGTCGACGACGGCCTCGAACGCGACGAACTTGCCGATCTCCGACATGTCGATCCCGTAGCAATCGGGATAGCGGATCTGCGGCGCGGTGGAGACGATGATGATCTTCCTCGGGTTGAGCCGGGCGAGGATCCTGAGGATCGAACGCCTGAGCGTTGTGCCACGCACGATCGAGTCGTCCACGCACACCAGGTTATCCACTCCGGCGCGGACGGACCCGTACGTGATGTCGTACACGTGGCTCGCGAGCTGGTTCCTCATGGACTCCTGCCCGATGAAAGTCCGGATCTTGATGTCCTTGCTGACCACCTTCTCGCCGTGCGGCCAGTTCCTCAGGACAAGCTCGTCGACGAGCGCCTCGGTGAGGGCACCCTCGCGGCTCGCCTTGAGGATCGCGTCCTTCACCTCGGCGCGCCTTATCGACCGAAGCGCCGACATGAGCCCGTAGTAGGCGACCTCGGCCGTGTTGGGGATGAAGCTGAGGACCGTGTCGGCCCAGTTGTGGTCGATCGCCTTGAGCACCTGCGGGGCCAGCTTGCCGCCGAGCGCCTGGCGCTCCCGGTAGATGTCGATGTCGTTGCCGCGAGAAAAATAGATGCGCTCAAACGAGCACGAGGCCCGGGTGAGCGCCGGCGTGAAGGACTGTTCCGAGATCGTGCCGCGGCGCTTGATCACGACCGCATGCCCGGGCTGGACCTCCTTCACCTCAGACGCCGCAAGGTCGAACACGGTCATGAGCGGGGCCCTCTCGGAGGCGAACGCGACGACCTCGTCGTTCTGGAACCAGTGGCATGGCCGGATTCCCGAGGGGTCGCGCGCGACGAACGCGTCGCCGTTGCCGACAAGGCCGCACAGGACGTAGCCCCCGTCCCAGTTCTGGGAGGCCCGCGAAAGCACCCGGGTGAGGTCCAGCTCCTCGCTTATCCTGCGCGAGAGCTCGCCGCCGCTCATGTCGCGGGTCCTCAGGTACCGGTAGATGTCCTCGTGCTCCTCATCCAGGAAGAAGCCGATCTTCTCCAGTACCGCCTGGGTGTCCGTGGCGAACACGGGATGCTGCCCGATCCCGATCAGGGACTGGTTAAGTTCCGCCGTGTTCGTGAGGTTGAAGTTCCCGCAGAGCGCCAGGTTGCGCGTGGCCCAGGGACTGCGCCTGAAGTACGGATGGCACGCGCTCAGGTTGTACCCGCCACTGGTGCCGTAGCGCAGGTGCCCCAAGAAGAGCTCGCCGCCGAAGTCAAAGTGCTTCTTGACCGTCTCCGGAAACTCCGGGTGGATCACGCCCGATGAGACCATCTCGTTGTACTGGCCGAGCAGGTTCTTGAAGATCCTGTCGAGCGGGTTGGACTTGACGTTTCTCTCGCGGAACATGAACGGCTCCCCCGCGGCGACGTCTAGCTTCACGCAGGCCACCCCGGCGCCGTCCTGCCCGCGGTTGTGCTGCTTCTCCATCAGGAGGAAGAGCTTCGTGAAGCCCCAGAGCGGCGTTCCGTACTTCTCCTGGTAGTAGGAGAGCGGCTTGAGAAGCCGCACCAGGGCGACCCCGCACTCGTGGGATATTAAATCGCTCATGGCACTTCAGCCGATACCCGGGCGCTTCATCGCATTCTCTATGCTCGATTCCCAGCCCATTCGCAACACGGCGACGGACCACTCGAGCGGCCCCCGCGCGGTCTTCAAGGTAAGGGTGCCCCCGGCCGTGATGGATCCGATGGCGTCGGCAGGGACACCGGCCTCCGCGGCCGCGCGGGCCACGCCGGGCGCGTCCGCGGGCTCAACTGTGATCACGACCCGGCCCTGGCTCTCGCCGAACAGGAGCGCGTCGAGGCGGGGCGCCTCAATGGAAGTCAGGTCCAGGGCGGCGCCAAGACCGCCGGCGCCGAAGAGCATTTCGCCCACGCAGACCATCAGGCCGCCCTCGCTAAGGTCGTGCGCCGCGCGGACGCAGCCCGCCTTGATCTGCCCGAGCAGGAAGTCTTGCAGCCTCTTTTCCGCCGCCAGGTCCACCCTGGGCGCGTCGCCCGTCTTCTTGCCGTGGACGAGGCCGAGGAACTGGCTGCCACCAAGCTCGGCGGGGACCCCGCCCAGAAGGATCATGCTCTCCCCCGCCTCCCGGGCGAACTGGCGGGTCACGTGCGACTCGCTCTCGATGAAACCCACCACGGAGACGGTGGGAGTCGGGTCGATCGCACCCTCGGGCGACTCGTTGTAGAGGGAAACGTTCCCCCCGACGACCGGCACGTCAAAGAAGCGGCACGCCTCAGCGAGCCCCGCCACGCATTCCTTCAGCTGGTAGAAATTCTCGGGCTTGTACGGATTCCCGAAGTTGAGGTTGTCCGTCATCGCAAGCGGCGTGGCGCCCGCGCACACCAGGTTTCGCAGGCATTCGACCATCGCGATCTGCGCGCCGCGGCGCGGGTTCAGGTAGCAGTACCTCCCGTTGCAGTCGTTGCTGATCGCGATGAACTTCTCGCTTGAGCCGAGTCGCAGACGCACGACGCCGGCATCGCTGCCCGGCAGGACGACTGTCCCGTGCTGCACCATGTGGTCGTACTGGCGCGTGATCCACTTCTTCGAGGCGATGGTGGGATGCGAGAGGAGCCTGGGAAGCGCAACCTGCGCGCCGGCAAGGTCCAAGTCGGCGAGGCCGTCGCCTTCCGGCGTCCAGCTCGACGTCGCGTCGAGGTACCCGGGCCGCCGCGCCTCACGCTGGTACACGGGGGCGTTGTCCGTGAGCGCCGAGGCCGGAATGTCGGCGACCACGATGCCGTGCTGGCGGACAACCATGCGCCCGCTGTCCGTCACCATTCCGACGTGGGAGGCATGGAGGTCCCACTTTGCGAATACCTCCTCGATCTCCCGCTCGCGGCCCTTCTGGACGATGACCAGCATCCGCTCCTGCGACTCGGAGAGCATGATCTCGTAGGAATTCATGCCTGACTCGCGCTGGGGCACCCGGTCGAGCTCGATCTCGATTCCGGCGCCCCCGCGGCTCGCGGTCTCGCATGTTGAGCACGTGAGACCCGCCGCACCCATGTCCTGGATCCCGACGACCAGCCCGGGGACGGCCATCATCTCGAGGCAGGCCTCGATCAGGAGCTTCTCCATGAAGGGGTCGCCCTTTTGCACGGCCGGCCTGTCCGACGAGCTCTCGGCGCTAAGTTCCTTGGAGGCAAAGGAGGCCCCGCCCAGGCCGTCGCGCCCCGTCGCGGCGCCCACGTAATAGACCGGGTTGCCGAGGCCCGTGGCTTTCCCGCGGCGGATCTGGTCGTGTCGCAGCGTGCCGAGGCAGAGCGCGTTCACGAGGGGATTGCCCTCGTACGAGCGGTCAAAGTAGACGTCCCCGGCGACGGTGGGCACGCCGACGCAGTTGCCGTAGTGCGCGATGCCAGCGACGACTCCCCTCAGGAGCCGCTTGGTCACGGGGGTGTCCAACTCGCCGAACCTGAGCGAGTTCGTGAGGAGGACGGGCCGCGCGCCCATGGTGAAGATGTCCCGGATGATACCGCCGACGCCCGTCGCGGCGCCCTCGAACGGCTCGATGGCGCTCGGGTGGTTGTGGGACTCGATCTTGAAGGCGATCGCCCAGCCGTCGCCCACGTCGATGATGCCCGCGTTCTCCTCGCCCGCCTTCACGAGCACCCGCCCGAAGTTCTCGGTCGCGCCCCTCTTCTCGGTTGGAAACCCCTTCAGGAGGGGCCTCGTGTTCTTGTAGGAGCAGTGCTCCGACCACATGACCGAGAAGATCCCGAGCTCCGTGAGCGTCGGGACCCTTCCCAGGTGACCTCGGATCTGCTCGTACTCCTCCGGGAGCAGCCCGTGCTTCCGGACCAGCTCAGGCGTGATGGGCTGATTGAGGACCGGGTCCGGGTTGGGCGGAAGCGCTTCTCGCTTCATGCGGTCTTGCGGATCACCCCGGGGAACCGGACCGACAGGACCGCCCGCGCGACGGCCAGCCCGTCGGTGCTTGGATGAAACCTTTCGAAAGCGCGGTCCGGATGGGGCATCATTCCGAACACGTTGCCCTCCTCGTTTCGGACGCCCGCGATGCCGTCCAGAGAGCCGTTGGGGTTCTCAAGGTACCGGAGAATGATCTGGTGGTTCGCCTCGAGGCTCGCCTTGCCGGCCCCGTCGATCCGGTAGTTGCCCTCGCCGTGCCCGATCGGCAGCCGGATCCGCTTGCCGAGCGTGCGCGGGTTGAAGGCCGAGCCGGCGTCCTGGACCACGAGATCGCACGTCATGCAGCGGTACTCGAGCGAGTTGTTCCGGATGAGGGCGCCCGGCAGCAGGCCAGCCTCGCACAGGATCTGGAACCCGTTGCAGATGCCGAGAACGAGCCCGCCCTTCTCGGCGAATTCGCGCACGGCGCCCATGATCGGCGAGAAGCGCGCAATCGCGCCGCATCTGAGGTAGTCGCCGTAGGCAAAGCCGCCCGGAACCACCACGAGGTCGGTCTCGCCAAGCGCCGTGTCCTTATGCCAGACGAAGCGCGTCGGAAGCCCGAGGCCGCTGGCGAAGAGCTGGAACGCATCCTGGTCGCAATTGGAGCCGGGAAACTGCAGCACCGCGATTTTCATGGCGCCATGCTCAGCCGTCCGCGATCTCGTAGTGGTAGTCCTCGATCACCGGATTGCTCAGGAGATCGCGGCAGAGCTTGTCGAGCTGCGAGCGGAACTGCGGCGTGTCGGGCCCCTCGACCTCGAGCTCGATCACCTTGCCGACCCTGGTGCTCTTGAGCCCGCCGAGTCCGAGGCTCCCCAGGGCATGGCCGACGGCGACTCCCTGGGGGTCCAGGACGTTCCTCTTGGGTGTGACAAAAACTTTGATCTTCACGGACCGATAAAGGAAAACGATCACGCCTTGAATCCCCAAGCGGTCAAGGTTTTTGGCCCATTATCCGTGTCATTTTTCCTTGTTGCGCGGGTGATACCGGGCGTGCTCGTCCTGCAGGCGCCGTCCCCCGACGGCCGTGTAGATCTGCGTGGTCGAGATGCTCGCGTGTCCCAGCATCTCCTGGATCGATCGGAGGTCGGCCCCGCCCGAAAGCAGGTGGGTTGCAAAGGAATGGCGCAGGAGGTGGGGCTTTACCGTCTTCCTTATCCCCGCGCGCTTCGCGTGCTTCTTCACGATCGCCCACAGGGCCACCCTCGAGAGCGAGGTCCCGCGGCTGCTGAGGAAGAGCTCGCTGCGCGTGCGCGCCTTCACGAAATGGGGCCGCCCGGAGTCGATCCACGCGCCGACGGCGTCCCTGGCCCTGGCCCCCATGGGGACGACGCGTTCCTTCGACCCCTTGCCGAAGACCCGCGCGAACCCGTTCTTGAGATCGACCTGCTGGAGCGTCAGCGCGGCGAGCTCCGAGACCCGCAGCCCGCTCGAGTAGAAGAATTCGAGGAGCGCGCGGTCGCGAAGGGACGCTGGGTCTCCCCCTGAGGGGGAAGCAAGCAGGCGGCCGATCTCCTCGGTCGAAAGCGTGTTGGGAAGCCGCCGCACGAGTCTGGGTCCCGACAGCAGCTCGGTGAAGTCGTCGGGCCTCAACCCCTCGCGGACCATGAACCTGGCAAACATCCTGAGCGCGGTCAGCTTTCGCGCCTGGCTGGACGCCGCGCCGCGGCTCAGCGACTGGATCCAGGCGCCCGCCTGCTCGGCGGTGACGCCGCGCCAGTCGGCCGCGCCCTCGCGCGCGATGAAGGCGGCGCATTGCTCGAGGTCGCGCTGGTAGCCCTCCCGGGTGTTTCGAGAGAGTCCGCGCTCCAGGTCAAGATACGCGAGGTATGCGTCGATGTCGGACGCAAATGCGCTTGCCTGCATGGGGCCGGCCGGCCCGCCTCAGTAGCGGCGGCGCGGGGCCGGGGCCGGGGCTCCGCCCTGCTCCTTCATCCGGAACGTTATCCGGGCCTTCTCTAGGTCGTACGGGCTCATCTCCATCTTCACCGTGTCGCCCGCCGCGATCTTTATGAAATTCTTCCTCAGCTTCCCGGATATGTGCGCCAGTACGACGTGGCCCGGGCTCTTGAGCAGCTCAACCTTGAACATCGTGCCCGGGAGAACCGCCACGACCTTGCCCTCAACTTCAATCGCGTCGTTGTCAGGCATGATTCCGGCGGGATCTCGTCGCTGGGGACTGGGGTGAAACGTTGTTCAATTTGGGCCTATAGTTGAACGGTCTAAAGGCGTGATTCCTCCCGCATAGTCAAGGATTTACCTCGGGAGGCCCGGTGCCGGCCTAGATGTTTTCGAGAATCGACCTGATGTTGCCCTTCATCCAGGCAGACAGGAATATGGGCTTGTAGACGACATGGACCGTCCCGTCCGTCAGCTTAACCGTGAAGCGGTACACCCTGACGCTGTTGTCGAGAGTCAGCAGCCAGTTGACGTGCTCGTCATGGGGCGATACGGGGCTGCTGACGGCCCCCCAGAGGTTGTTCTTCACGACCTTGGGGTCCTTGTCCTCATAAATCGGAAGTATCGGGGCCTCCGTGACATCCTCGATCGCGATACTGGCCGGCTTGGCACCCTCCTTGAATTGGACGACAAAGGTGAAGGCGAGCGTCTTTGCCTTTCCCTTTTCCTTGTCAATGTCCCACGGCGCGATCTGAAGCGACTGCACTGTCACCACGCCGTCGCCGTTCGGGCCCGGGGCCGTAGTGAGAGGAAGGTCGATGACCTGATTGTCGGCGGTGGTGACCCTGACCGACACGTCCTGTCGCATGACGCACCCTGCGAGGCCGAGCAGGACAATCGCGAGAGCGGCGATCATCACGCCGGACTTGGGGATTCGGTTCAACGCGGTGATGGGCACAGGGGTCATTTCAGAGGCTCGCGGACGGCACCCTCGGCCGCAAGCTGCAACGGGGACATTCCTCTCATGCGCCTGCCGGAAGCTTGGCCCTCAATGTAGTGGTGCCGGTTGCGGCCTTGATGATCACGCCCAGCGGGTCGCCTTCCGAGGTTCCTCCCTCGACCGCCTCCACCGCCTTCACGCCGGCAAGCTGCAGACGCCAGCCCTTGGAAACGCCCTCGACCGTGACTTCCACGGCGCGCCCCTTTCGGCGGGCGGAGATGCGCGCCGCCGTCTTGCCGCTTAGGTCGGGAACCGTCGCCGATACCTTCGAGCCGTCGGCCAAGGCATACACGCGGTAGGTGACCCCCTCCGCGTACGGGTAGTCCGGCCGGTCGTCGCTCGATCCGAGGGCAATCACGCTGCCGGGCCGCACGTAAACCGGCATTTCCAGGAAGCCGCAGGTAGCCCGGTGCCAGCGTCCTCCCTGCCTTGTCTCTCCCGTCAGCAGGTGGGTCCAGAGGCCGGCGGGCAGGAAGAAGTCCACACCGCCATCCTCCGAGAGGACGGGCGCCACCAGCAGCGAATCCCCGAGCATGTACTGGCGCTCGAGCGTGTCGCTCGCCGGGTCGCCGGGGAACTCGAGGATCATTGCGCGCATAACGGGGATACCCTCGGTATGCGCCTCGACCGCCTTTGCGTAGAGGTACGGCATCAGGCGGCACTTGAGCTTTGTGAAGAAGCGCAGGACATCGCACGCCTCGTCGTCGTAGTTCCACGGCACCCGGTACGACGAGCTGCCGTGGAGGCGGCTGTGGGACGACATGAGCCCGAAGGCGAGCCACCGCTTGTAGACGGCGACCGGCGGCGTCCCCTCAAATCCCCCAATGTCGTGGCTCCAGAAGCCGAACCCGCACAGCCCGAGCGACAGCCCGCCCCTGAGGCTCTCGGCCATCGACTCGAACGTCGAGTGGCAGTCGCCACCCCAGTGAACCGGGAAGCGCTGCCCCGACGCGTGGGACGACCGTGCAAAGACAAGCGCGTCCCCCTGCCCGCGCACCCTCTCGAGAAGCTCGAACACCGCCTCGTTGTACAGGACCGCGTAGTGGTTGTGCATCTTCACCGGATCCGAGCCGTCAAAATAGACGACGTCGGTCGGGATGCGCTCGCCAAAATCCGACTTGAACGCGTCCACCCCCGTCTCGGAGAGGCGCTTGAGGTGGCCCTGGAACCAGGACCGCGCGGCCGGATTGGTGAAGTCGACGATTCCCATTCCGGGCTGCCACTGGTCCGTCTGCCACACGCCCCCGTCCGCCCTCTTCAGGAGGTAGCCCTTCCGGGCGGCCTCCTCGAAGATCGCCGAGCGCTGGCCGATATACGGGTTTATCCACACGCAGACCTTGAGGCCGCGGGCGTGGAGCCGGCGCAGCATCCCCACGGGATCGGGGAACACGCGCGAGTCCCACTGGAAGTCGCACCAGTCAAACTCGCGCATCCAGAAGCAGTCGAAATGAAACACGCTGAGCGGCAGGTCCCGCGACTTCATCCCCTCTATGAAACTGGTCGCGGTCTTCTCGTCGTAGCTTGTGGTGAAGGACGTCGTGAGCCAGAGGCCGAAGGACCAGGCGGGCGGCAGCGCGGGACGCCCCGTCAGGGCCGTGAGTCTCGAGAGGATGGCCTTGGGATCGGGTCCGTTGATGACGAAGTACTCCAGGCTCTGGCCGGGCACGCTGAACTGGACGCGCGCGAGCTTTTCCGAGGCGACCTCGAACGAGACGGGCCCGGTCTCGTTCACGAGCACGCCGTACCCCCGGTTCGTGAGGTAGAAGGGAACGGACTTGTAGGCCTGGTCGCTGCTCGTGCCTCCGTCCTTGTTCCAGTTCTCGATCACCTGGCCGTTCTTGACGAGCGCCGTGAACCTCTCCCCGAGCCCGTAGACGCATTCGCCGACGCCGAGCGCCAGCTGTTCGTGGACAAAGTTCCCGTGGCCGGGCCATTCGATGTAGCCCATCGCGCGCGCGCCGCTGCTGGTGAGCGTCCGGCCGTCCGACTGGAATGAGACGCCCCACGCCTGGCCGCGGCTCACATGCGCGGACAATCCGCCCGATCGGAGGATCGCCTCCTTCTCGGTGACCTTTATCGAGACCTTGGGCTTCCTCTCGGGGAAGAGCGGGATGTGGGGGCCTGCGTCGGCCGCGCCGCTGAAGTGCTCGATCCTGACGTGGATCACGTCGCTCATCGGCGAGTCGATCCGCACGGTGAGAAGGGGTCCCTGGAGTGTGTCGCCCCGGTGGCGGATGGGCCGCACGGGGGCGTGGAAGACGAGTCCGCGGCCGTTCACGGCGGCGTCGTGGGCCTCGGCTGGATAGTGGGCGACCACGCCCGGCTGAAGGAGCCAGTTGCCGTCTGTGAATTTCATGGAATGGGGTCTTTACAACCGGTCGCGCCAAGCGCCGACGGTTAGTCCTGTGAATGCACCGCGGGCGCAGGGGCTTCAATTCCCAATTTTCGGCGGGGCGCGCGCGCCCGCGACCCGGCCCACCGAGAGTTTGCCCATCGCGCGGAATTCCGATTGATCGGAGGGCCGTGGCCGCCTCCAAGACTCCCGAATGCCCGTTTGAGAAGCGCTTCCCGTCGCAGCTTGTGCGCGACGACGCGTTCTTCATGAGCCTGGCCTACAACCAGGCGATCGACGCGTGGCGCGAGGATGAAGTGCCGATAGGAGCCGTGATCGTGTCGGCGGGCGAGGTGATCGGCGCGGCCCACAACCGGGTCGAGGGCTCACAGGACCCCACCGCGCACGCGGAGATGCTGGCCCTTACCCAGGCGGCCTCGAAGCTCGGCGGCTGGCGCCTAGAGGGCGCCACCGTCTACGTGACCAAGGAACCCTGCCCCATGTGCTCGGGCGCCATGGTGATGTCGCGGGTGAAGCGCGTCTGCTTCGCCGTCCAGGACCCGAAGATGGGCTGCCTCGGGGGCGCCGCCAACCTGAACGAGCTTCCGATGTCCAACCACCATTTCGAGGTGACCGCGGGGGGCGTCCTTGAGAGCGAGTGCCGGGACCTGATCCAGGCGTTCTTCCGCCAGAAGCGCTTGGAACCGGGCGGGTTTTGAGCGGCCGGCCGCCGGCGAAACCGTCATAAACGCCGTGCGCAGTTGACGCATCCGCCGAGTGATGCAACCCTGTCGCCATGGCTTACGAACTTCCAAAACTACCCTATGCTTACGATGCACTGGTTCCTCACATCGACGCCAAGACGATGGAGATTCACTACACCAAACACCACCAGGCCTACATCACGAACGCCAACAAGCTCCTGGCGGACCATCCCGCGCTTGCGGCGCTCGATGTTAACGCCCTCATAGCCGACCTATCGAAGGTTCCCGAGGCGATCCGCGCCGGGCTCCGCAACAACGCGGGCGGCCACAGCAACCACTCGTTCTTCTGGACCGTCATGGGCCCCGGCAAGGGCGGCGCGCCGAAGGGCAGCCTCGCGGCCGCGATCAACGCCACCTTCTCCTCGTTCGACAAGTTCAAGGAGGAGTTCGCCAAGGCCGCCGCGGGACGCTTCGGGTCCGGCTGGGCATGGCTCTACGTCACGGCGGACAAGAAGCTCGCGATCGGATCGACCGCGAACCAGGACAGCCCCCTCATGGGCAAGGGCGTTGCAGGAATCGAGGGCAAGCCCGTCATCGGCCTCGATGTCTGGGAGCACGCCTACTACCTCAATTACCAGAACCGCAGGCCCGACTACGTCTCGGCCTGGTGGAACGTGGCCAACTGGGAGGCCGCCGAGGCAAATTTCGCCGGGGCGACGAAGTAGCCTACCGCGACCAGACGCTTGCCTGCCGGGCGGGACCGAAGCTCACCGGGCTCACAGGCGTGCTTTTGCCCGTCTCCGTGTCCAGGATGCAGACCCGGCTCGTGGTTGATGTGCGCGCCGTGTAGACCAAGTGGCGCCCGTCCGGCAGCCACGAGGGCTCGACCCCGTAGAACGGGGCATGCGACACCTGCTCGCCATGCCTCGTCGAGAGGTCCAGGACGCCGATTTGGTACATGGGTCCGACCTTCATCGTGAACGCAACCTTGTCCGGGTTCGTCCGGCTCCAGTCTGGCTCGGCGCAGTAGCTCGTGCCGATGTTGTAGCTCACGCGCTGCGGCATCCCCCCGGAGGCGGACATCACGTAGAGCTGAGGGCCAGGCTCCATCGCGAAGATGAGACGCGAGCCGTCGGGCGACCAGCACGGCGACGCCTTCGTAAGGTCGGAATGGGTCCTGCGCGACACACCCCTGCCCTGCGCGTTGCACACGTAGATCTCGGGCTCGCCCTCTCCGGAGAGCACCATCGCCACCTGGCGGCCGTCGGGGCTGAAATGGGCCCCGCTGTTCGTCCCCTTGAAGCTGACAAAGGTCGTCCGCTGGTAGCTGCCGAGGTCAATCTCGAAGATGTCGGGGAAGCCGGACTTGAAGTAGCTCGTGTAGATGACCCTCTCGCCGTCCGGGGACCAGCGGGGCGTCATGGCGATGGCGCGGTCGTGGGTGATCTGCTTGACGTCGCCGAAGAAGAGGTCGGACGTGTAGATTTCCTGGTGGCCCGTGCGCTCCCCTATGAAGACAAGCTTTGACCTGAAGTACCCGCGCAGCCCGAGCCCGTTGGTCTTCGCAACCGCGACATCGGCCGCGCGGAAGAGCGCGTCGCGCTCGCTGTCCCCGGTCGCCACCTCGGACGCGACGGCCTCGCCGCCGAAGCCCCGCACGACGTCCACGCGCACTTGGTTGGGGCCGGCCGGGGCGAAGCGGATGTCATAGATGAACCCGCTGGCGACCACGTGGTACCGGCCATTGGAGCCGAAGGCCTGAAGGGCGAGCGAGTTGAGCTCCTGCGTGGCCGCCGACACGCGCACCGGGACGGTGCGGTTGTCGGCGGTGACCTCGACGGTCCCGATGTCGCGCTGGGCGAGGGCCGGCGCGGCCATTGATAACGCAAGTAGGGCAAATTTGGTGATTCTCTGCATGAAAGGTGGGCTTGTGCTCCATTTCTATTTGCGCGCGGGCCGCCCATAACAACTCTTATTTGCGTGGCGACGACCGAAGAAATAATGGAACAGCTCCGGAAGGTGAAGTACCCGGGGTTCAGCAGGGACATCGTTTCCTTCGGTCTGGTGAAGTCGGTCTCCTGCGAAGGCGGCGTCGCCAGGGTCTCGCTCGCGATAACGACGAGCGACCCGAAGGTGCCGAAGCAGCTCAAGGACGAAGTGGAGGCGACGCTCCGCGCCCTTCCGGGCGTTGCGAGCACCGCCGTCGAACTCGCGGTCACGGCGGCCCGGACCCCCGCCGCGCCAGGGCCGGCGGGCGGAAAACCCGGGGCCTCCAGGGGCGTGCGCCACGCGGTCGCCATCGCCTCCGGCAAAGGTGGCGTCGGAAAGAGCACATTTGCGGTCAACCTGGCGTGCGTGCTCGCCCAGATCCTTTCGTTCAAGGGCCGCCCGGGCCGCGTCGGCATCATGGATGTCGACATCTACGGGCCGAGCGTCCCCCTGATGATCGGCTTGAAGGGCAGGCCTGAGGTCGAGGGCGAGGGCCAGGAGTCCTGCCTCGTCCCCATGGAGCGGCACGGCGTCAAGGTGATGAGCATGGGGTTCCTCGTGGACGAGAACACACCCGTCGTTTGGCGCGGGCCGATGGTGATGAAGACCGTCCAGCAATTCGTCCAGAACGTGAAATGGGGGGAGCTGGACGTGCTCCTGGTCGACCTTCCCCCGGGCACGGGCGACGCCCAGCTCTCGCTCGTCCAGACGCTTCCGCTGGACGGAGCGATAATCGTCACGACGCCGCAGCCGGCCGCAACCCAGGTCGCCCTCAAGGGCGGCCTCATGTTCCAGAAGGTGAATGTCCCGATCCTCGGGGTCGCCGAGAACATGAGCTACTTCGTGGACGCCGCGGGAGCGAAGACCGCGATCTTTGGCTCGGGAGGCGGAATTGCGACGGCCGAGCGGCTCGGCACGACCCTCCTCGGCCAGGTGCCCCTCATCACGGCGATCCGCGAGGGCGGCGACAAGGGGGAGCCCATCGTTGTGAGCGAGCCCGCGGGCGCGGCCGCCGGGGTGTTCAGGGGAATCGCCGAGGCGCTTCTGGAAATACTGGAAAAACAGCGGTCAAGGCCAATGTGACAATCTGGAGAAATTGCCGGCATTGACAGGAACGCGGGGGTTCCCCACATCCTTCAATTTACCGGACGCGTTGAATGACTTCTCACTCCAAAGAGCCCGTTACTTCTTCGTCGCGTGAATTCGTAAAGCAGTCGAGCCTCTACCAGGAGTTCCTGGCCGAGAGGGAGGAGATTCTGAAGCATAAATGGCTCGAGTCCGAGCGCTTGGGTTACGACATCGGCTTTGAGCGCGCGCTCCTCGACTGGATACGCAAGCACCGCGAGGGCTGGCGCGCCGCGCGCCGCCAAGGCCTTTCCAACCCGGCCTCCGGGTCCTCGGTCTCGCCCTTTTCGACCGCCGGCGAAAAGACGCTCTGATTCCGCGAAGCGGAAGTCCCTTTACTTGATCTCCTTGTGAAGCGTGTGACGCTTCAGGTGGGGATTGTACTTCATCTTCTCGATGCGCTCCGTGACGGTCTTCTTGTTGCGCATCGTGAGGTAGCGGGAAACGGGTTTGCCCTCTTTGCGGGCCTCGGTGCACTCCAGTGTTACGACTTCTTGCATGGGTTATAAGCGGTTGAAGGGTCAGGAGAAACCGGGCGGGCGCCCCGCGCAACCCCAAAGTTCGGACACCAGGGCCCCTATCGGCGCTTCTCCGTAAGGGGCAGGAGGACGCCCCGGCGGAAGAGCGTGACCTGGCCCGTGCTCGAGGAGACCGCGATCGCGATGCAGTTGGCCGTCACGCTGATGGCCGCCGCGGCCGCGTGGCGGCTGCCGAGGCCGCTCGGCAGGGTGTAGCTGTTGCCCGTCGCCTGGATGAGGCTGCCGGCCGCCTCGACGACCCCGTCGCCGCGGATCACGAACGCACCGTCAATGGACGAGAACTCCTTGATTGTCTCGTCCATGAAGGGGTTCAGGATGTTCCGGTCCTCCTCCTTGTACCCATAAAACGGATTCAAAACCAGGGGCTTGGTGTACTCCTCGACCTTCTTCGTGTCGCCGACGACAAAGAGGCAGCCCACCGGCCGGCCCTCCCGGCCCTCGACCGCGAGCTCGGTGGCCACGGCGAGCACCCGCTCCAGGACCTCGGGCTTGACGTCCTCAGGAAGCAGGTCGGTGGCAGGGCCCGAGAGCAGGGTTTGGAACTCGCGCTCGATCTCCGCGACAACGATCGTGTCGAACTGGTTGCTCCCCGTGATCCCGCCCACGCAGCAGATCCTGTCGTTGAACGAGATCAGCCCACGGGTGAGCGCGACGAGCAGCGCGCTTCGCAGCTGGGCCAGCCGCTGGCTCGAGAACGACCGGACCTGGATCGTGTCGGTGAACTGGCTCTCCCCCTCGTCCACCTCGATGGGGTTGCGGGTCACCAGGATGGTCTTGAGCTTCGGCCGGAGGAAGCCCGGCTCCACCCCGCCGATGAACGTGTCCCCGAAGACCATGGTCGCGGCGCAGCCGGCACCCTTGGCGACATGCTCGGCCTGGCGGAACATGAGCCTGTTGACCCGGTTCTGCTGCGCCTGGATCGGCCTCATCCCGCCGAACCCGCCGAGGAGGCGCTGGTAGAGCGTGTCGAGGTCGGGGGCGTGGACGAAGCTGTCCACGAGCTCCTGCTCCCGGACAAGACGGCCGATCGAGGCGAGGACCTGGAGCGTGTCGCGCGCCGACTCGCCCGCGATCAGCATCATGATGAGGTGCACACGCTCCTCCGACATCGCGCCGTGGTGGCGCATGCCGGCCCGGCTGCGGCCTATGGCCAGGATGTACCTGCGCGAGGTCTTCACCCGGACGTGCGGAAGGGCCACCCCGAGCCCGAGGTACGTGGTCATCGCGCTCTCGCGGGCCTGCAGGCCCTTGAGGATTACGTCCCGCTTCAGGTCAGGGAACCTCGCAATGCAGACATCCAGGAGCTCTCCGAGCGCCGCCTCGAGCGTGAGGCTGCGCAGGTCAATGATCCGGCTCCGGGCGATGATTTTGTCGAGCCGCATGACGGGACCCGGCGCCTAGCGCTCCCACTCGAGAGCGCCCTTCTTGACCTCGTAGACGAGGCCAAGCGTCAGGACGAAGATGAAGAAAAGAATGGGGCCGAGGACCGATATGTGCTGGTGGAGGAATTCGCGGTAGATGAACACCCAGGGCAGGAGAATCACGATCTCCAGGTCGAAGAGCATGAAGAGGAGGGCCGTGACGTAGAACTTCACCGAGAACCGCGTGTGGACGACCCCCTGGCCGGCGATGCCGCACTCGTACGCGGAGTCCTTGATGCGGGTGTGCTTGGCGCGCTGGCCAAGCAGGTGGCTCGTGCCGATGATGACGGCGGTGATCGAGGCGGCGAGGGCCGCCTGGATCACGAAGGGAAGGTATGCGGCCGATGCCATTCTGGGATCACGAGCCTGCTTGCGGACACTTTCGGAGACAAGACGTTTGTATCCCGCGCGGCCCTAGTCCGCGTTGATCATCTTGGCGTCGTTGATGAGCGTGGAGCCGACGCCCAGCGTCTGGGCGAATTCTAGGGTCCGGATTTCGTCCGATATGGGCTCGAAGCCCTCGTGCTTTCGCCAGAGGTTGATCTTTGCCCGCATGAGCGCGTCCATCATGACGGGATCGGTGCTCAGCCAGATGAGCGGCTCGGACTTCGCGTACAGCGAGTTGAAGAAGGGTCCTCCGATGAACTGGTAGTGTTCGAGGCTCGCGATGCTGAAGCGCCACGTCTCGCGCAGCTCGGGGATCGCGCTCATCTCCGCGACGGCGGCCGGCGCCGTCGCAGGCGAGCGGAAGAAGCGCGCGGTGTTCGAGGCGTTCCAGAGGGTCGCGTTCACGAGCGCCCCGTTCACTCCCAGCACCTGGTGGTCCGTGTACACGGGCAGGTTGATCCAGAAGTCCGTGTCCAGGAAGAGCGGCGTCGCAAGGAAGCTCTTGCGGTCCTCCTCCTTCGTCGAGTTGTTCGGCACCCCCTCGGTCTGGTGGGCGGCAAAGATCGGGTCGAAGCGCTCCGGCAGCGGGCTGTCGTAGAACCAGACCGGGTCGTAGTACCGGTTGGACTCGAGCACGAACACCGGGTTGCCCCTGAAGGGGGTCTGGCCCGTCACGAGGTTGGGAAGGTAGCCGGTCATCCGCAGCCTGAGCTGGTTGAGCCCCACCAGGAAGATGTTGTTGTTCTGGTAGCCGCGCCGCTCAAGGGCCGCGATCACGGCCTTGACGAGGCCCGTGGGCGTCGCCATGCCCGGGCCCGAGTCCGAATAGATCTTCAGGCCCACCTTCTTCTTCGCGCCCGGCGCGATCTTTTTGCCCGAGATCTTCTCGTAGCTCGAAATGAGCTTCTCCACCTCGGTGTTATAGTCGGCGTCGGTGAAGCCCGGCAGGTGGACCTCCCAGACCGGCTCCTTGGGCAGCCGCTGCACCTCCGGTGTGAACTCGGCCCTGCACACGCTGATGCCGCCCGAGGCGAGAGCAGCCGCTATGACCGCAAGAGTGGGAATTCGCATGATTTGTACTATGGTAGTCGCCTTCGGCGGGACAAAGTTTCCAAAAAGGCTGACTTTGGGCTTCGGAGCGGTCCGGAAACTTGACAGTCTCGTGGCGCGGTTGAAAGTTGAAACTTCCTACGCAACGCAGGGCTTCAGGGGAGCCCCCGCGTGCTGTCCATGCCCGTCATCAAACCAAGCTGCGTTCGCGACCTGAAACTGCGCGTCAACCTCACCGAGGTCGTGTCGCGGGTCGTGGCCCTTCGCAAGGCGGGGGGGTCGCGCCAGAAGGGCCTTTGCCCCTTCCACAACGAGAAGACCCCCTCGTTCAACGTCGACTCGGACAAGGGGTTCTTCAAGTGCTTCGGCTGCGGAAAGGCCGGTGACGCGATCGATTTCATCCGGGAGACCGAGCAGCTCTCCTTCACCGAGGCGGTGGAGACCCTCGGCCAGCGCTACGGGGTCGCCATCGAGTACGAGGAGGGATCGGGGCCCAGCCGCGAGGAGCGGTCCCTGCGCCAGGAGCTGTTCGACCTGCACGAGCAGGCCGCCGGGCATTTTCACGAGGCGTTCAGGGGGGCGGGGCCCGCCGGCGATTTCATGAGGGAGTATTGGAGCAAGGAACGGAGGTTTCCGGCCGAGCTCGCCGAGGAGTTCAAGATAGGGGCCGCGGCCCCCGACGGAGGCAACCTGGGCTCCCTCATCCAGAGGAAGCGCTACTCGGAGGAGGCGATCCGCCAGTGCGGGCTGTTCTTCATCCGGGACGACGCCATGATCACGGTGGGCACCCTGCGGCCCCGCTTCAGGGGCCGGCTCATGATCCCCATCCGGGACCACCAGGGACGCGTCGTCGCCTTCACGGCGAGGCAGACCGCGCTGACGCCGCTGGACGACCCCGCGCGCGAGGCGAAGTATGTCAATTCCCCCGAGACGCCGATCTTCACGAAGGGCAACCTGCTCTTCAACCTGGACCGGGCCCGAACGGAGGTCGGCGAGGGCAGGCCCTTCGTCATGGTCGAGGGCCAGCTCGACGCGCTGCGCTGTTGGTCGGTCGGACTTAAGACGGCCGTCGCGCCCCAGGGCACGTCGCTCACCGAGGGGCAGCTTGCGCTCCTTCGCCGCTACCATGCCGAGGTGGAGTGCTTCTTTGACAGCGACGCGGCGGGGCAGAAGGCGGCGCTTCGGATGCTTCCGATGGCGCTCAAGGCGAATGTCGAGGTCCGCTTCCTCACCCTCGCCGCGGACGCGAAGGTCGATCCCGACCTCCTGTTCCTCGAGAGGGGCATCGCGGCCTACGCCGACGTCCAAAAATCCTCGCTCTCTGCGATGGCGTTCGCCTGCCGGGCGCTCCTGCCCTCGCCCGCCACGGCGTCGTCGGAGCTGCGCTCCCGTGCAGCCCAGGGGGTCCTGGGGATCATTGCCGCGGCCGAAAGCGAGGTGTCGCGCGCGGCGTTCATCTCGGAGGCGGCGGCGCTCCTGCACCTGCCGGCCTCCGCCCTGCAGAGCGATCTGAGGAGGCTCCTAGGGCGGGCGGATCGCGCTTCGGCGCACGCGACGGCCGCGCCGCCGGCCCAGAGCCCGGGAGGGGTCACTCCCGAGCAGGACCTCCTTCGCCTGTGCCTGCATTTCGAGCAGGTCGGCCGGCCGCTCAGCGCCGCGGTTCCCCACGACTGGATCGACCAGCGCCAGCCGGCGGGAGTGCTCCTTAACCGGTTTCTGGGCGAGCTTGAGAACGGAAACTGGCCCGGCCGCGACCATCTGGAGGCACTGATGGAAAATAATGATGAGAAATCACTTGTGGCATCCCTCCTCTTCGACGTGCCCATCCTCGATGATCCGTTCAAGGTCGCA